>Ga0074193_1000648_pt1 | contig 54189 bp, 48 predicted proteins | sample EPASupsiteHSE605_FD_64523 | JGI IMG/M metagenome (GOLD analysis project Ga0074193, IMG submission 64523) | Bioremediated contaminated groundwater from EPA Superfund site, New Mexico - Sample HSE6-05 | ecosystem: Environmental > Aquatic > Deep subsurface > Groundwater > Contaminated ...
TTCGACGGGTGCAACGAAGAAAAATCAGATTTAACACCACGACGCAAAGACGCAAAGGGAATAAATATTGTTTAATTTCTTTTTCTGCGCCCTCTGCGTCTATGCGGTTAGAATTTTTTAAGGCCCGTGTAGCGGGTTTTTATAGAAGTGAGGAGCAGTAATACCCAAAAATACAAAAAGTGCTTGCGCAATTAACATCGAAATAAGAGGAAATTTGTCGCATTTTGTATTGGATAGAAGAGAAAAAACAATAAAGTTGCTTTGAAGATAAATATCGTGAAATGTAAAAAAATCTGTGGGGATAAAAGGTAAAGTTATATAAACAGCAGAATAAATATATTCAAAATGATTAATCGTGGAGGTAAGAAGATGAGAAAGTCAATTGTATGGTTGGTAGCGTTTGCTTTTGTGGTTATCGGTATTGGACTTGTAGGCTGCGGTGGAGGGAAACAGGAGAGTAGTCAAACCGCCTCACCGGCCAAGCAGGAGTCGGTGACTGACCTGCTGAGTAAAGGAAGAAATCTTCCTGGCCTTACTTACGACTACGTCATGACGGCTAAAGATACTAAAATGAACGGCAAGGTTTGGGTTGCGGGTAAGAAAATAAAATCAGAGATGGTAATGGAAAATCAAAAAATAATCTCCATTCTCGACGGTGACGCAAACGTTTTATACAGTTACATGCCGGAGCAGAACATGGCAATGAAAATGGCCTTCGATCCGAGCAAGGTCTCTAAATCACCGGATCAGTACAGCAAAGAGCTTGATGCTGCCAAGATAAAGGTTCTGGAGACGACGACCTACGACGGTATTCGGTGTAAAGTGTTATTAATGCAGGAAACTGAAGGTAAGGGACAAACCAAGATGTGGGTACGGGAGGATTACGGTATTCCGCTGCGGGTGGAAGTGACTGACCCTAGCGGTGAAAGCATGGTTATGGAATACAAAAACATCAAAATTGGCGCGCAGTCGGCGGATATATTTAAACTTCCAGCTGGGGTTGAAGTCACCGACATGAGCGAGATGATGAAAAATTTGCCGAAACAATAACATTTGATATCAGCCATTTAATAATCTGAGCAAGAAAATACAAAACTAAAGTGCCCTGCGGTCTTATTGAACCGTAGGGCACTTTAGCTTTGTAACTGACATCCTTGCAAAGGCAATATAAACATTGATTTTAGGAAACTATAATACTATAATAGTTTTTAGGTACGGAAAATATAGTAATATACTTACGTTAAATGTAATAAAAAAATGGGTGATAAATATGAATGATGTAAGAAATCTGATTTTGGACAAAGCAAAAGACAGAATGGAACGCTTTGGTTTTAAAAAGACGACCATGGACGAGATCAGCAGAGATTGTAGAATTTCCAAAAAAACAATTTACGAACACTTCAAAGACAAAGAAGATATGTTTAGATGTCTTCTTTTGCGGGAGTTTCATAAAACGATGGATATTATATTCTTCAGGATGGGAGAGATATCCGATCCTCTGGCTAGATTAATACAACTAATTCGGACAGCAACACAGTATTTCACTGAAGACAACTTCACGACCAGATTATTAAAAGGTAATGACGATTTGTTTTCAGCTTTTGTAAGCAGAAAATATCAGACGCTTATCGATGAAGAAATAATTGCTATTGTCGCTCAAATCATTCGTGAGGGGAAAGAAAAAGGGCAATTCAGGGAGGTTGATGAAAAGGTAGTAGCATATGCCAATTTTAAACTATTTCAGGCCTTTAGTTACCTGCGCACAGGCCAATTATGGGTAGAGGATCAAGAGTATTATACCGAGATACTAATCGATTTTATGGTTAATTCCCTGGTGAAAAAGTAGATATATACATATTTCTATTCATTGTGGTGCCCATAAGGGCATTGGGATTTATTACTCTTGTAAACTAAGGCATCGGATGGTGCAAAGGTATCATTTATGGGGAGGCAATTATGATGAGGAAGGATTTTGTCGGTTATGCAGCTGTTTCTATCCTGGTTATCTCATTGTTAATTAACGGCTGCTCAAAGGCGGAAACGACCAAGGAAGAAGCAGCGCTTGTGCGCTGCCAAACAATAAAGATGGATAGCTTTGGACAAAGTGCCAGTTATGCGGGTGAAGTACGAGGCAGATATGAGGCTCAGCTCGCCTTCCAGGTCAGCGGTAAAATTATAAAACGCAATGTTGAACTTGGCAGTGTGGTTACCCCAGGCGATATGCTTATGGAAATTGATCCTAAGGATATTCAGCAAATGGTAAATATTACTTCAGCTCAGGTTTATTCTGCAGAGTCTCAATTAAACTTAGCCGCAAGTAATTTAGAACGCTACCGCAAATTGGCTGAGCAAGGTGCTATCAGTCGTGCTCAATTTGACCAATATCAAAACGCCTACGAAATAGCCTTGGCCGCTGTTCGCCAATCATCAGCCCAATATGCTCAAGGTGCCAATCAATTGGGCTATAGCACTTTAGTTTCCGATGGTGGGGGGGTTATTTCCAGTATCAATGCCGAAATCGGACAGGTAGTCAGTGCAGGCCAGCCCGTCCTTACAATCGTGAAAGATGGCGAACGGGAAGTCGAAATCAATATTCCTGAAAATCGGATAGATGAGTTGCGCAAGGCCAGCCAAATCCGGATTAGTTTTTGGGCGCTGCCTGATGTAGTGTCTGAGGGCAAGGTCAGAGAAATTTCACCGATGGCTGATAAGGTATCCCGAACCTATAAAGTCCGTATTAGTATAGTAAGTCCTCCTCCTGGCATAAATTTAGGCATGACGGCTAGTGTGAGGGTTGCAAAATTAGGCGAACAGCAAACAACATATATTCCTCTTGCGGCTGTTTACCAGACCGGTGATATACCCGGCGTATGGGTCATTAATGATGGCTCGGTTACTTTACGTACCATCAAGGTAGGCGCATTTGGGGATGGCAAAGTTCAGGTACTTGAAGGGCTCCAAGATGGGGATGTAATTGTTACTGCAGGAGTTCAAAAACTGCGGGAAGGTCAAAAGGTGCGCACATGAACCTCAATTTAACGGAATGGGCGTTAAAACACAAGCAATTAGTATATTTCTTTGTAATTTTGACTTTTATTATGGGTGTATTCTCATACCGGCAGTTAGGGAGAATGGAAGACCCGGATTTTGTAGTCCGCACGATGATAGTTTCGGTGGCTTGGCCGGGGGCCAGCGCCCGCCAGGTAGAAGAGCAAGTAACGGATAAAATTGAAAAGAAGTTACAAGATACGGTGGGGATAGATTATCTGAAAAGTTTTTCCCGGCCTGGGCAAGCAGTAATTTATGTAAATCTGAAGGAATCGTCAAACGTAAAAGATGTTCGGTCGACTTGGCTTGAAGTTCGCAGTATGGTGAATGATATCAAAGGTACTCTGCCGCAAGGTGTTGTGGGGCCCTCTTTTAACGACCGCTTTGATGATGTATTTGGTTGTATTTACGCGCTTACTTCCGACGGATTTACCTATGATGAAATGAGAGACAGAGCGGAAAAAATTCGTAGAACTATATTAGGTGTTAAAAATGTTAAAAAAGTTGATCTGCTGGGCATTCAGCCGGAGAAAATATACATAGAAATGGAAAGCAGCAAGTTAGCTCAGCTTGGCATCGACCCTAATATTATTGTTAATGCTGTAAAAACACAGGGGGCAATGACGCCGTCCGGTATGGTTGAAACTTCATCGGATAATGTCTATGTACGTGTTTCGGGGATGTTTGGAGATGTAGAAGGCCTTCGCAATTTGCCCATCCGGGTGAATGACCGTACCTTCCGCCTAGGTGATATTACGAAAATAGAACGTAGTTATATTGACCCCATGGAACCCAAAATGTATTTTAATGGTCAGCCGGCTATCGGTATAGCGGTTTCAATGGAAAATGGGGGAAACATTCTTAACCTTGGAATCGAACTGGATAAAACCGTTAATCAAATTAAGCAGGATTTACCGTTAGGACTGGAAATCAGCCAAGTGTCTAATCAGCCTGAAGTGGTCAAAGAGTCAATCGGCGACTTTCTCAAGTCATTATGGGAAGCAATCATTATTGTGCTGATCGTAAGCTTTCTAAGTCTCGGTGTACGGACCGGTATCGTGGTTGCATTGTGCATTCCCCTGGTTATTGCAGGCATATTTGTGTGCATGAACATAGGCGGTGTCGATTTACACAAAGTTTCATTAGGTGCTTTAATCATTTCGCTTGGTTTATTGGTTGATGATGCGATTATTTCGGTGGAGATGATGACCGTAAAACTGGAGCAAGGCTGGAATAGGTTTGAAGCTGCTTGTTATGCGTATAAAGCTACAGCCTTTCCGATGCTGACAGGAACGCTTATTACATGCGCGGGCTTCATACCTATTGGCTTTGCCAAAGGAAGTGCGGCGGAGTTTACGAGCAGTATTTTTACTGTGGTCACCATCGCACTATTAATATCCTGGTTCGTTTCAGTTTTGGTAACTCCGTTATTGGGGTATAAATTGATCAAGCCAAAACACGAGGGAAACGAAGTCCATGATCTGTATGATTCAAAATTTTATCGGATTTTCCGGCAGACACTTATTTGGTGCTTGCATCATCGCAAGCTGGTGCTCGGCATAACTGTGGTATGCTTCATCGGGTCCTTGCTTTTATTGAAATTTGTCAAGCAGGACTTCTTTTCACCGTCAATTCGCCCTGAACTTATTGTAGAGATGACTCTGGCGGAAGGATCGTCGCTTGCAGCGACTGAGCGGGAGGCCGCACAATTTGCCGAAAGTATCACCGGTGATCCAGATATTGAGAGCTATAGCTATTATGTGGGCAAGGGTGCGCCCCGGTTCGTGCTGACAACCGATCCGATACTGCCAACAACTAATTATGCTCAATTTGTGATTGTCTCCAAAAATCTGGCATCACGTAAAGCCCTGCAGGAAAAGATTAATAAACTATTCAAGGAGAAGTTCGAAAACGTGCGTGGTAATGTAAAACTCATCCAGACTGGTCCTCCATCTCCCTATCCGGTTATGTTACGTGTTTCCGGGTATGAGCATGAAAAGGTCCGCGAGATTGCCAAACAGGTAAGTGAGGTCATGGCAGGCAGTACTGATTTTCTGAACATTAATTTAGATTGGAATGAAAAAAATAAAATAATGCACTTGGCTGTTGATCAAGACAAGGCAAGAATGCTGGGTATTAATAGTCAAAGCCTGGCCCTTGATTTGCAAACTCAAGTTTCCGGTGCATCAATTGCAGAGCTTTATGAAAAAGATAAAACGGTGGGCATCGTTTTCCGTATAGATGCCCAGAACCGAAAAGATTTAGCCAAGATCAAAGATCTCCCTATTCATATCGGCAATGGCAAATATGTTCCGCTAGATCAAATTGCCAAAATAAGTTACGATGCGGAAGAAGGAGTAATTTGGCGGCGTGATCTAAAACCGACCATCACCGTACAGGCTGACGTTATCTCAGGGGTGACGGGAAATGACGCCACCAAAAAAGTCTATGCAGACCTGAAGGCGATACGCGAACACCTTCCACCCGGATATAGCATCGACATCGGGGGATCGCTGGAAAGAAGTAAAATTTCGGTCGGTTATTTGCTTAAACCAGTACCGGTGATGATCGTAATTATTCTGATCTTCCTGATGTTCCAGTTGCAGAAGATGTCATTGATGTTTCTTGCTGTTCTTACTGCTCCGCTGGGAATAATCGGCGTAAGTCCGTCGATGCTAGTCACAATGCGTCCTATGGGCTTTGTGGCAGAACTCGGAATTTTGGCCCTGAGCGGCATGATTATACGAAACTCGGTTATTCTAATTGACCAAATTGAGCAGCATATCAAAGCCGGTGCAACGCCCTGGGACGCGATAATTGACTCTGCTGTGCTAAGATTTAGGCCGATTATGCTTACTGCTGCGGCTGCAATATTAGGCATGACTCCCTTGATACCAAATATCTTTTGGGGTCCTATGGCTGTGGCTATTGCCGGTGGTTTATTTGGGGCCACCGTGCTGACGCTGTTGGTTTTGCCGGCGATGTATGCAGCCTGGTTTAAGGTTCAACCGAATCAGCCCTGCGACAGTGAAGAAGCGCCCCAAGACACCGGAAAAGTTATGCTGCAGTAACTATGAGCTAAACAAGACCGTGGACACCGGAAAGGGTGTTTACGGTCTTTTTTGGGCTTCGGGATGGAGTAAGTAATAACAACATATCGACAAAAAAGTTTTTATTATTTTTTGGATAAGCTGAAATTATGAGAAAAATCAAAGGTTTCCAGTATTTTGCTACAAGTTGAAGGTTTTGAATTTTCAAAAAAATTATTGACGAAATCGATAAAAAAGGATAATGTTAAAGATGAAGTATGGAGTAAGCGAGAAAGGAGCGGGAAAAGACCCAAATCAACTGGATGTTGATATTTAAATTTAGGAGGTGCTTGATTTGTCCGATAACTCTAATATGGCTGATCCTTCAACTGTAGGTCTGGCAGCGTATGGCCTAGGACTTTTTTGCTTGGCTTGTGTGGTAGCAGGTATTGCAGGGGCAGCGCCTATGGCTCTTATTATTCCCTTGACCTTATTCGTGGGCGTAGTTCATTTATTTGTTGGTGCTGTAGGCTTTAAAAAAGGCGAATTGTTTACAGCTTTGGCATTTAAGATTTATGGAATATTTTGGCTTACCTTTGGAATTATGCAACTTGGCGCGTCCCTGAAGTGGTTTGCTCCTCCTGGCGATACAATCATGATGATCTTCTACTTGGCTTTTACAATCTTTACTACCTATGTCTTTATTGGCACGTTGCTCACATGTACGGCTGTAATATTGACAATCGGTTCCTTATGGATTATATTTGCTCTCTTAACTTTGTCTATATACCTATCCAACCCAGCTCTTGCAACATATGCAGGTTATCTTGGAATTTACAGTGCACTTAATGGTTTCTATGTTTCGGCTGGTGGATTACTTAATACTATGTATGGTCGTGCAGTGCTCCCTATGGGAAGTGCATGGGCTAGTGCTACCCCACCCTCTGACCAATCACGTTCGGTCTAATCTTCTAATTTTGTGTATGGTTTTACCATTCTAGTCGAGACCATAGCTTCGTTTCTCTTTGCCCCATACTTCAGTTACTTATTTAAAGACAAAACAAAACACTGGAAACAGTGTTTTTTTGTTGGGATATAAAGTATAAGTTTTTTAAAACCGCGGAGGGACAAATGTATGAAGCGTTTTGTTAAAAAGTAACCCTTGGCGTCTTAGCGTCGTGGTGTTCAAAATAATTTTTTTGTTATGAGTCTGCAATAAAAACTAATAATCTGTGGTATAATTATCCAAATGGGCAGAAAGGAGGGTTATTAGTTATGTTTAAACAGAAACTAAGCAAAATCATCGCATCAGTAATTATGGCATTCTTTTTGTTCGGGGTAATCGGTGCGTTCACGGCTTTGCCCGGCAAAGTCTATGCGGCAGCGGCACCGTCGACGATGGGCGTCGTTGACTATGGGCTGTTGTTAAACGAGCATCCAGACATGCCGAAAGCAAATGAGGCTGTTAAAGCAGAAGATGAACAGGCTAAACAGGAGTATGATTCCAAAGCGGCCAACTTGAGTGATCAGGCCAAAAAGGAACTACTTCAACAACTCGCTCAGCGCGTGGCACAAAAACAGCAGGATGTGTTTGGAGCCATAATGGAAAAAATCAATGCTGCAGTCAAGACCGTAGCTGATGCAAAAGGACTAACAGTAGTAATGCATATAAATGCTGTCGCCTATGGCGGACAGAATATCACTAACGATGTAATGAAGCAAATTCTCGGGAAGTAGACTTGCATAGTTTATTCATGAGCTTAGCGTGGCTTATCTTCCACTTGCAGAAGTGGGAGTGCGGGCGCTAAGCTCATTTTGTTTTTCAGCTTCGATGGGCGTAACGTTGTTCGCCTAAGTTCCGATGTCTTTACTTTAATTGGACAAGTTTACTTCAACGAAGATATTTTTTTTATACCATGACGAAAATGGGTCTAATTACCGTATCTGTTTTGGAGGATAATATTTGCTAATGACGAAAAGGTAGAGTATTAAATAAAAAGCGAAGTTTATAAGCAGTAACTTTGATATTGAGGTGAATTAGGATATGGGGACCAATACCAGTTACAATTCTCATCGAAAAAGTGCTGAAAATGAGGAACTTCGGAATTACATCAAAATTTTAGAGAATCAGCTCAGTGAGAATGAGAAACGATACAAATTAATTATCGATAACGTAAAAGAAGTAATATTTCAGATAGACGCTGCGGGATTATGGATGTTTTTAAATCCTGTTTGGACAGACATCACGGGTTTCAGCATAAGTGAGAGTATCGGTACTCCTTGCCTAAATTATGTTCATCAAGATGACCGGCAACGTAATCAAGATCTCTTTGCGTCCTTAATTAATAGGGAAAAGGATTACTGTTGTCACGAGATTCGTTATATTACAAAAGATGGTGGATTGCGATGGGTAGAAGTGTATGCACGACTTACACTGGCTAAAGATGGAGCTGTCATTGGTATTTCGGGTTCCCTAAACGACATAACCGATCGTAAGTTGGTAGAAGATCTCCGTCTCGAGAGTGAAAAAAAATTAAGGGATTTTGCGCAGGCAGTGCCCGATATTAGTTTTATTTACGACGAAGATGGCCTCATCATAGAGGCATTTGGTAATGAAAGGCTACTTGCGAGGTCTCGGAATGAACATACGGGATTTACGGTTCATCAAGTATTACCGAAGGGAGACGCTGACCATATCTTAAATAAGATACGGCGGACTATTGTGACTGGTCTGGCGCAGTATGAAGTCCGTGAAATGGAGATTCGAGGAACAAAGGTTTTTTTCGAGAGTAGGACGGCACCGATGAGCTACGTGGTTAATGGGAAACGCACCGTAGTTAGTGTAGTAACCGAGATTACAGAACGGCGGAAGACCGAAAAAATGCTGCAATTATCCTATGAACTGCGGCGTAGAAGCGACTTTCTAAACGATGTAGTAAATGGACATACAGTTGTAGAGAAGCGGGCTATGCTCTTTGCCGAGTCTTTGGGGATAGACTTTATGAGGCCTTTATGCTGCTGCTTATTAGCCAGTGACAGATTTACCGGAGCAGGAACTGAACCTAACGCCAACCCTAATGATTATCAAATTCTCAAGAACAGCATTATTGCTGTATTAAGTGATGAACCTGATTATATCATTTGGGACCGTCGTGATGATATTGGCGTGCTGTTTCAGCCCGGTAAATCCGCTGAGCTTAGCAATGAAAGCGGGCTAGAATTAGCCTGTCGTCTCCAGGAAAAAATCCGGTGTTTTGACGCTCAACTGATGGTGACGATTGGCATCGGCGATGTGCAAACTGGAGCTGGGAGTTTGTACAAAAGTTTCAGCCAGGCATGGAGTGCTGTGATGTCAGCACGATGCCAGGGGGGCAATACCGAGGGCATATATCACTACCATAATATAGGCATTTTTCAATTGCTTGCAGCTTATGGCGGGAAGGAATCTGCTAAGGAATTTGTGGAAGAAAAGATTGGCAGGCTTCTAAATTATGACCGGGAAAAAAAGTCGGACTTACTGGCAACGCTTGAACAAATTCTGCAAAACTCCAGTTTGAAGGAGGTCGCGGAGAAAATGTTTCTTCATCATAAGACAGTCGTCTTTCGTAAAAAACGTATTGAAAAAATTCTGGGGGTGTCTTTTGATATATTTGAAACGCGGTTTGCCCTTGCGGCAGCAGTTAAGCTACATAAACTAAATGAAGTTATGTGAAAAATATAAACAAAATAATAAGTGATTATCCCTGGAGGATAATCACTTATTATTTTGTCGAAAAATATTAGTTTTTGCGGATAATTGTATCGGACGGATATTTAACTTACAATAAGAATACGTTTTGAAAACTGGGTAGTTTTCGAAAGAATGTAAATGGCTTGATAATTGATCCGGAATATGACGGGTAATGGGGATAAAAGTGAAATGTGGGGGGAACGTGTTATGGCGCGAGAGAGACAAAAGGAAGCTGACCAGGATTTAAATAACATCAAACTGACAGACATTATTGATCTTGAATTTTTACAACATTTTCAGGATGACTTTGCGATAGGAGTAGGCTTGGCAAGTGTAACTGTCGATATTGATGGAAATCCGGTCACCAGACCCAGCAGTTACACCAGATTCTGTAAGGACTATACCCATACAACAGAATGTGGTGACAAACGATGTGCGGAATCGCACCGTAAGGGCGGCGAAGAAGCTGCGCGAACTGGCAGACCGGTTGTGTATGAATGTCATGCTGGACTCATCGACTTCGCAGCGCCGATTATGCTGGATGGCCGACAAATAGGGACAATTTTGGGAGGCCAGGTGCTAACTGATCTGCCTGATGAAGCAAAATACCGTAGAATAGCTAACGAAATTGGTGTTGACGAAGAAGGATATGTTGAAGCGGTAAAGGAAATTCGTAAATTATCAAAAGAAAGTATTGCCGCTGCTGCCAATGTGCTGTTTATCGTGGCAAACAATATGTCAAAAACTGCGTACAATCAACGAAAATTAAAAGCAGTCTCCAATATCCTTAGTGACAGCTTAAACCAAATATCAGCGACGATGGAAGAACTGGCGGCTTCAGCCTGTAACGTCAGTGCTAATCAGGTAAACCTAAACAAAGAGATCCAGAATGTTGATACGGTTACCGGTGAAATTAATGAAGTAATGGATCTAATTAAGGAAATTGCTGATGAAACTCGGTTGTTAGGCCTAAACGCAGCTATTGAGGCGGCTCGAGCCGGTGAGGCTGGATTGGGCTTTGGCGTTGTAGCACAGGAGATTAGAAAACTGTCGGCTGACTCAAAGCAAACTGTGGGCAAAATCAAAGAGTTTACGACGTTGATCAGAAGCTCAGTTAGTACAACGGTAGCCATGGGGAATGAGACGGCCTTAACAGTTGAACAACAAGCAGCTGCTATTCAACAAGTTACTGCAAGCGTGGAAGAGATAACTAGTCTTACTGAGCAATTGAATGATCTGGCAAATGAAGTATAAAATATTTTATCCAGTAAGTGAGGTGAAAAACCGTGGCTAGTACTCAATTTGTGGTTTTTGAATTGGCTGGTGAGGAATACGGTATCGACGCCCTGGCAGTAAAGGGTATCTTAAGGCCCCAAAAATTTGAAATTCACAAGGTTCCTGGGTTGCCTATCGTGATCGAGGGTATGATAAACTTACGGGGACAAGTAAATTATATATTTAATTTAGGAACAAAATTTGGTCTTGAAGCAACTACGATTGGTGAAGAAAGTAAGTTTATTATGTTAAATGTCCAAAATTCAGTGGCAGGCTGTATTGTCGACGAAGTTACTGACATTGTGGTGATAGATGACGAAGATTTACAGTCGGCACCTCCTTTTATATCTGGAAGTAATACTAAATATCTCAAAGGTATCGGTAGAGTGGAAGATCGCATGATCATTATCCTGGACCCTGATCGCATCTTGTCTACTAATGAATATGAAGCGATTGTGGAGTCCAATAATTGTTAAGATTTCAAACAGCTTCCTACTTAAACCATGGGGATAATTCCCCATGGTTTTTTTGCATACAGGGCGATCTAAAACAAAAAAGCCACTCCTCGGCTGAAGTGGCTTTTTACATGTTTTCTTACATATTTGCTATTATTTCTTTCGTTAATTCTCGACCAGCAATATGCATATTCATGCCAAGTTGATCAGGAGAAAATCCAAGCGCTAAACCAACTAATTGGGATAAGTGCAGAACAGGCATCTCTTGATTGCAGCCAACCACTGCTTGGCCTTCAGGTTGGTTCATATCAAGCGACATCTGGCACAGAGGGCAGGGGGTTACGATACAGTTAGCACCAGATGCAACAGCGCTTTTCGCCGTTTCACCGGTTATGCGGATCATGTCCTCACTTGCTGTATAAGTTGCATGGAACCCACAACACTTAAGTTTGGCACCAAAATCAACCGATGTTGCGCCGAGCGCGTAGATAATTTTTTCCAAAGATTTGGGGTTGGCATGGTCTTCCAAATTCATGATCCCTGGAGGTCGAAGGATATGGCAACCATAATACGCGGCGACATTGAGGCCAGTTAACGGACGTTTAACCCTTTCCTTCAGCCGGTCAAGGCCATAGTCGCGAATGAGTACCCATAATAAGTGAGTAATGTCGCTCGTGCCATTGTATCTGATACCGCCCGTAGAGAGGATTTTATTTATTTGTTCAAGTTGGCCATTATCGAGATTGGCTTTGGCTTTGCGAAGCATCAGGGTGCAAGTACTGCAGACAGTGAGTAAAGGCATGCCCATCTTTTCGGCAAGGGCGATATTCCGGGCATTAACTGCAGTAGCGCCCAGCTCATCTACGTCTTGCAAGTGAGATCCGCCACAACAAGTCCAACCGTCAATTTCGACCAGTTCAATACCAAGCTCTTTAGCAATGGTTGTAGTAGCTACGTAGTTTTCTTTGGCGGCACCCTCCAGAACGCAGCCGGGGAAAAATGCGTATTTCATTTTTGATCACTCTCCCTAACCGCTTTGAGGATCGCCTGGATTTGAGCATGTCCTTTGACTTTACCGGGAAAATGGAAGGGATTCAGTTTGCCGCGCCGGAGTAAGCGCAGAGCTAGGGGGAACTTTGCTATCGAGCCAAGTAAGCCAATGCTCCTGAGTGTCAATTTGATTTCGTTTAATCGGCCGGTGTCTTCAATATCTTTACGGAATGCAATAGCATGACCAGCGCCGATACTATTGGTATAGCCCAGTTTGATCGATAAACGACGCAGGCGGGCGATATCTTCCCCGGGAGCCAACCCCTTGGGACATTTTGTGACGCATTCGACGCAATGCATGCATTTCCAAAGCCCTTTATCCAGGATCGCCTTTAGGCGTTCTGGAGCAGATTTATCCCGGGTGTCTGCAACGAGTTTCCACACTTTAGAGTAGGTAAAAGGTTCAAGAAAGTCTTGGTCACTGGCAGTGAGTTTAGCACATTCAGAAGCACAGGAACCACAAAGGATACAGCTTGCCTGGGTATTAATCTGCTTAAAGTCAGCTGCACTTTGATGGCAGCCCTGTAGGGCATTAAATTCGTCTTTAGGTATAAGCCAGGTCTTTGATTCAGTCAGGTGTTTGGTTTTAGCTTCCCAGTCAACAACAATGTCGCGAATAACTTTGAAGTTTTGAATTGGTCCAATTGTGAGCGTATCGCCGAAGCGTTCTAGCATTGCATCAAGCGGGGTTTCGCAGGCCAACAGGGCTTGACCGTTTACACGGACGGCGCAGGCACCGCAGATTGCCGACCGGCACGAGGCCGTGAAGGCCAGCGTAGGATCAATGGTTTCTTTAATGGTGATTAAACCCCAGAGAACGGTCTTGCCAGGCTGATAGGGAAAGGAATAAGCGGCTACGAAGGATTTAGCTCCGTCCGATCGTTCGATTTTGTATGTTATCTGGCGCATCAATATTTCCTTTCTGTCGGCTGGTATGTCGTTACAACTACCGGTCGGTAAGATATATTGTAGGTGGAGCCTTGTTTGGTCACGATTGTGTGCTTGAGGAAATTTTCATCATCACGGTTTGGGAAGTCGGCCCGGTAATGGCTGCCGCGACTCTCTTGGCGGTTATGGGCACCGAGAACAACAGCCTTGGCTACTGTAAGCATGCTGCCCAGTTCGATATAGTTGACAAAGGCGGTATTGTAAACCTTGTTTTGGTCAGACACTATGATGTTCTGGTATTCTTCTACAAGGCCATCAACTACTTGCAACGCTACTGCCATTTCGGAAGCTGTGCGGAATACACCGACATTGTTCCACATGATTTCGGCCAGCCGATCCCGGATTGAGGTAATACTGGCACCCGACTTGCGACTAGTGACGGCAAGGAATTTCACTTCCCATAATCGAGCACCCAGATCAACGATGTCTGAACTCAACATAGACCGCTGTCGGGCACAGTCAGCAGCACCCTTTCCGGCAAATTTACCAAATGCAATAATGTCTGCCAGTGAATTACCACCGAGGCGATTAGCTCCATGGATCGTAATACAGGCTGCTTCACCAACAGCATAAACACCTTCCACAGCTGTAGCGCAGGTGCGGTAGTCGATTACGTCGATTCCACCCATGGAATAGTGACAACTTGGCCGAATGGGAATAGGCTTCTCAATGGGATCTACCTGTTCAAAAGTAATGGCAAGATCGCGAATCTGTGGCAGGCGCTCCAGGATCGTTTCCCGTCCCCGGTGTCGTAAATCTAGTTGGACATAGGCGCTCAGTCCCTCGCCAAAACCGCGTCCTTCTTTTATTTCGGTCTCGATAGCCTGGGAAACCAGGTCCCGGGTAGCAAGTTCCATTTTTTCCGGTGCATAGCGAGCCATAAAGCGCTCACCTAGATTATTAACAAGGTAACCTCCCTCACCACGGGAGGCTTCGGACATGAGAATACCTGTACCAGCAAGACCAGTAGGGTGAAATTGCACGAATTCCGGGTCTTTTAACGGGATGCCGGCGTTAAAGCAGGCTGCCATACCATCACCGGTCGAGGAAAATGGGTTAGTAGTCCGCGTCCAATACATCCGACCGGAGCCGCCAGTGGCGACAACAATTGCTTTTGCAGCGATAGGCACGATACGGCCGCCTTTGAGATCATAAGCAACAACACCGCAAAGCTGCTCTTGGTCAACAACAACTTGCAGTAAGTACCATTCTGACAAGAACTGTACGCCATATTTAAGGCACTGCTCATAAAGCGTATGTAGGATGACTTGCCCGGTTACGTCTGCAGAGAAGCAAGTTCGGGGCGAGGAGGCTCCCCCAAAATTGCGCTGCGCGATACGACCTTCTTCGTCACGGGAAAAGGGAACCCCGAAGTAGTCCAGTTCACGGATGGCATTGGGCATGTGGCGGACAAAATATTCGATCGCATCCTGATCTCCCAGGTAGTCGCTGCCTTTTACAGTGTCAAAGAAGTGTTTTTCGATGGTATCAGTAGGGTCGGCATGCTGCAAAGATCCGTTGATACCGCCCTGGGCGCACCCGGTAGCCGAGCGGGTCGGAAACATTTTAGTCATGAGGCCAACCGAGACTCCTTGCTGACGAATGGCCTCCAAGGCAGCCCTCATCCCGGAACCGCCGCTTCCAATCACAAGTACATCAAAGTTAAGCATTGTTCACCTCGATAATTTATACTGATAGAAGAAAGTCATTATGCTTTGGTACAATCTTTTCTAACTATGTGAAATAAACGGACAAAAGTCTTAAATAATTTATTAATTATATAGTAACACTTAAATATAAACAATAGAATATTTATAAAGATCTTAAAATGCATTTTTCCGTAGAGTGAACAAAAATAAGTGAGGATGAAAGGGGATTAAACATGCATAAAATGCAACTTGAAAAGTACGCTCGGCTGATTGTGCGAACAGGAGTTAATATTCAAAGAAACCAAATTCTTGTAATCACTTCGCCTATTGAGTGTGCTTTCTTTACACGAATGATTGCGGAGGCTGCTTATCAGGAAGGAGCTCGAGATGTCGTTATAAGTTGGAAAGATGAGTTATTTTCCAAAATTCGATTTTTACATGCTCCTGAAGAGGTATTTGAAGAGTTTCCACAATGGCAGAAGGATTTTTATACTTCCTATATGCGCCAAGGAGCAGCTTTTGTAAGTATTGCAGCCTCGGACCCCGAACTTTTAAAGGATGTAAATCATGAAAGGGTCGCCAAGGCGCAAAAAACTAGTAATTTCGCGTTGAAAGAATATCGGGAAAGCCTTATGAACAATAAGAACGTCTGGTGCGTAGTATCAATCCCTACGAAGTCCTGGGCTAAAAAGGTTTTCCCTCGAGCATCAGAGGAAGAGGCAGTTGAGCAGCTTTGGGCGGCCATATTTAAGTCGGTGAGAGTAGACACGGAAGACCCTGTGGCAGCTTGGGAAAAGCATAAGCATAATCTTAAAAGAACTGCAGACTTTTTAAACTCCCATAAATTTAAATTCTTGCATTACAAAAACAACAAGGGTACGAATGTAACAATTGAGCTTCCCCAAGATCATATCTGGCTTGGAGGTTCAGAATATACTCCCGCAGGGGTAGAGTTTATTGCCAATATGCCAACGGAGGAGGTTTTTACATTACCTAAGAAGACAGGTGTTAATGGTACGGTAGTATGTTCTAAACCTTTGAACTATCATGGAAACCTCATTGAGCAATTTTCGCTCACTTTTAAGGAGGGCAAGATTGTCGACTTTAGTGCGGAACAAGGCTATGAGGTATTAAAAAAGCTCATCGAAACTGATGAAGGCTCCAGCTATCTTGGGGAAGTGGCGCTAGTCCCCCATGATTCGCCTATCTCAAAGTCAAATATATTGTTTTATAATACGCTCTTTGATGAAAATGCATCCTGCCATTTGGCAATAGGGAAAGCATATCCTGTATGTATAAAAAAAGGTGAACATATGAGTGAAACGGATTTAGAAAAGTTTGGCGTAAATAATTCTCTTGTACATGAAGACTTTATGATCGGCACAGCAGATCTTGAAATAATCGGCATTACAGCTACCGGCAGTGAAGTGCCCATTTTTAAAAATGGGAATGTTGCATTTTAAATTATTTACGAGTGGGGGATACAATAGTTTAAAGCCGCGTAAATACAGACGTATATAACAAAATTATCCGCTAATGGGATTTTTAGGCCATAACACCCATATATGGCAGGAAAAAACAAAAATGGGTAGAAAATGGTATAAATGATAGTCTTTAAAATTATTTTGCCTTAATCTATGCTATGCATAAAATTCAGGGGTTACGATTAACAAACCAAGGTGTTGAGATAGTCGATGTAGCTCGCGAGGCGGAAGGTATGCTCACTAATAGCTAGCAAGATGCTGTTGCTTTGCACAAAAATATTTGTTAGTAATATATTCTTGGGAGGCAAAGAGTATATGAGAGAAATGGTGGATCAACAAAGCGCATTAGCTGATCAATGGTTGTTAAGGCTATACGTTGCCGGACAATCGCCAAAATCCGTAATAGCATTTGCTAATCTGCGGGAGATTTGCGAGACTAATCTGGAGGGGAAGTACAGTATCGAAGTGGTTGATTTGCTTCAAAATCCGCAGGTCGGAAGGGAGGATCAAATTTTTGCGATTCCCACGCTGGTCCGAAAGCTGCCGCCCCCGCTTATCAAAATTATCGGAGATTTGTCCAACCAAGAGCGCGTGATGGTGGGGTTAAATATTATACCCGTGTAGGAGGAAATCGAAAATGGAAAAGCCTGGCAGTTCAACCGAGGAATACATACGGGTTACAGAGGATACTCCGAAGAAATACTCCCTCTTTCTGTATATTGCCGGGTCTACTCCGAGGTCCCGGCGGGCCGTTATAAATGTTAGAAAGATTTGTGAGGGTTTACTAAAGGAAATCTGTGATCTTCAGGTGATTGATATTTTTCAACAACCTCTGGTTGCGAAGACTGATCAAATTATCGCAGTACCTACTTTAATAAAGAAGTTTCCCAACCCTTCGCGGTTGTTTATCGGAGACATGTCCAATACAGACGACATCTTAGCCGCGATTCTTGATTAAATATTAAATGTGGGTGGTGTTGTGTATTGTGAATGATGATGAGAAAATTCGCGAGCTTTTAAAAGAAAATGGCGACCTGCGTCGTAAACTCGACGAGTCGAATGGTGTGGTAAATGCCATTCGTAATGGTGAGGTCGATGGCTTGTTGATCAATAATGATCAGGTATATGTTTTAAAAGGTGCAGACCATGTTTATCGGCAAATAGTTGAAGAAATGCAAGAAGGCTATCTTACTTTAGATTGCAACGGATTCATCCTCTTTTGCAATAGAAATTTAGCTAAAATGGTGCATCAGCCTCTCGAACAGGTCATCGGAATGAAGATTTTTGATATGCTGGCTTCCTCTGATCAGGAATTACTTCGGCTGTATATGCAAAACGAAACACTCCGTTTTAAAACTGAGTTTACACTTAAAACCGCTGATAAGTTAGCTATATCGGTGTTGGTATCTACCAAAAAATGTACTATCGACGCGGAACGATATGTTTGTATGCTGATAACCGATATTACAGAGCAAAAACGTAATGAACGGTTTATGCGCCAAATTTTTAACCAGGCCGTTGAAGCGATTATTGTTTGTGACGAGATCGGGCGGATTGTTAAAGCTAACAGAATGGCCACAAAGTTATTCGGATCGGAGCTACTATCAAACGTTTTTGATCGGGTTGTTCCGCTCTATCTAGAGTCAGACGACAAGCGTTTTCTAATTACCGATGCGGTGCAAAACGGAGTTACTTACGGCACAGAAGTAAGGTACACAAATCCAAAAGGTAAGCCCATGCATCTTTTAGTTAGCGTCGGACGCTTAATTGGCGAGGAACCAGGAGAGATGATTGGTTTTTTAGTCACGATTGCCGATATTGCCGAAAGTCGCAATTTTGTGCGTGAAATAACCCGTTTAGATAGATTAAACATCATAGGTCAAACCGCGGCAGGGATTGGTCATGAGGTTAGGAACCCGATGACCACTGTGCGGGGATATCTCCAAATGTTTAAAGAAAAACCCCCCTTCTTACCATATAATGAAACTCTGGATATCATGATCGATGAACTTGACCGAGCCAATATGATCATCTCCGAGTTTCTCTCTTTAGCGAAAAATAAAAATATCAAACGTGAACTAATCAGTCTAAATAAAGTTATTCATAATATTTTTCCACTCATTCAGGCAGATGCTTTCCAGAGTGGGAACGGTATTGAGTTAGCCTTGGATGATATTCCTGATGTCCTGGCAGATGAGAAAGAAATGCGCCAATGTATCTTTAATCTTGTCCGTAATGGGTTCGAGGCAATGAAGAACAGTGGTATTGTTACGATAAAAAGCTATGAAGAAAAGGGCCGTGTGGTTTTAGCTGTGCAAGATCAGGGTGAAGGTATACCGGACCACATTTATAAGAAACTCGGCACGCCATTTTTAACCACGAAGGAGGCTGGAACAGGTCTTGGATTACCGGTATGCTATAGTATCGCTGAGCGGCACCGAGCTGAGGTCATGGTAGACACAGGATGCCAGGGGACAACTTTTTATATTATCTTTCCGGAACAGCCTGAAATGGAGAACATTACAGATTAGCGGGACGACACAAAATAAATAATATGGCTAACTTCCTCCTGATTGACGAATACTTGTATTAAACAAATCGTCAGTGAGGAGGGTTTTATGTGAGTAAGGGCCATAAAGGATTGTCTGCTTGGCAATTAACGATGATGGCACTTGGTACAGTGGTGGGTGGGTCTTTTTTTCTGGGATCGGCAATTGCCATCAGGGCTGCGGGGCCTGCGATCGTTATTCCTTATGTGCTGGTGGGGGTCATCGTCTACGTAATACTCTTTGCATTATCGGAAATGACGACAGCGGATCCGGCTCCCGGATCTTTTCGGACCTTTGCCCAAAGAGCTTATGGTCCAGCGGTAGGTTTTGTGGTGGGATGGGTCTATTGGACTGGACTGGTCTTGGCCATGTCCAGTGAGGCGATTGCTGTAGCAATTTTTTTACGGGCCTGGTTCCCAACACTTTCACTCCCGATACTAGGGGCTTTGATTATTATCGGTGTGTCTTTGCTCAATTTGCTGGGGGCGGATCTGTTGAGTAAACTGGAAAGTGGGCTTGCTATCGTTAAATTACTGGCGATTGTAGGGTTCATTGTATTAGGTTTGGGTTTGATCAGTGGCTTGATGCCGGGTGTTCCCCGCATTGGCGCGGGGGAGTTACTAACAGAGCCTTTGTTTCCTGCGGGAATTCGTGGCATCGCGGGCAGTATGTTAATTGTGATGTTCACATATGCCGGGTTTGAAATTATCGGTTTGGCAGCATCCGAGGCCGAAAATCCTCATAAGACCATACCACAGGCTATAACTTTGACCGTAGTCGGACTGGTGGGCTTGTATGTGACGGCGGTAATCGTGCTGCTTCCATTAATACCTACGGAGGCTCTTGGCGGTGAGCAGAGTCCTATGGTAGCGGCATTGGCCAGATGGAGATTGGGGTGGGCGGGAAGTATCATCAGCATTGTGCTGATTAGCGCCATTCTTTCTACGATGTTGGCGGCGATGTTTGGTCTGGGTCGCATGATCAGGTCTTTAGCGGACGAAGGACATGCACCTGCCTTGATCAGGGACAAGGGAGATATTCCTTATCGGGGTATTCTTTTTTCAGGTCTTGCGATGCTGGGCGGGCTGGGGCTTGGGTTTTTACTTCCACAACAGGTATATATTTTTTTAATTAGCGCCGGTGGCTTTGCGTTACTGTTTACTTATGTGGTTATCTTAGCTACACACTACAAGTTCCGTAAACAGCATGGTTGTCCTCCTGAAGGACAGTGTCAGCTTCCAGGTTATCCTTATAGTTCCTGGCTGGCTTTAATAAGCAGCGTTGCCATCATTGCGAGCATGCCGCTGATACCAGGTCAGGGTTCGGGCTTGTTGGCAGGATTAATGCTCATTGCGATATTTACGATTTTTTATGTGATTAAAGCCAGTTATCTGAAAAATATTGTGCCTGTAACAAATGCTATTACGAGAGAAGAGTTCAATCGAAATCTACCATTCGGAAAATTGGAGACTCAGTTTGAATTTGCAGAAGAACTTTCGGTAGAGCAATCTAAATTGCAGTCCAAAAAAGAGTCTAAAAAAGAGCCCGAAAAATAGAACCGGAAAAGAACATTCTGATGTGCGTATATAAAATAAAAAAGAGGTCTGTACCCCTGAAACAGGGTACAGACCTCTTTCTCCCCACTCCCGATAAGTAGGGGTTCTTAACGCTGCCGGTGGAGTATATGTCCATAGCTCGGGATATTAAACTTTAGCTGAGTGAGTTCGCATCCCGATGCTTAAGTACGGCATTAAGTTTCTGCTCAGCAGTAGTTTCCTGCGACCAAATATCCCGAAACACATAGGAATTTTTAAAACTAGCGCTCCACAGGAAAGATCCTTCGGGTGAGTAGCAGGCAAATATAACAGCAACTCTCAGGTTTTCCGGTATTGTTCCATCTTCAGTGGTTATGAGGACATAACTTCCATCTGGCGTGAGTTCAAAGAAAAGTGCATCAAGCCCATCTTCAACCTCCGCTTCTTCAAAGCCCAAGCTGGCGTAAAAGTCCATCAAATTTTCATCACTCATTATATAACCTCCGCTTTCGGCCTAATTATTCAGCATTATTGTATCTTAATTTATCTCGGTTAACAACAGACAAAGGGCTACAAAACAAAAATAGCATGCCAAGGGGGGAATGTTTAGTCGACTTAACGGACTACTGGCAGGAATAAGCTTATCAATTTAGAATGTAAGCATAAGGATATGAACCATAGGGGAGCGTACAACAACATGCTGCAAAAAGCACGGGCCTTATTACAAAAATACTACGGCTATACGGATTTTCGTCCTGGACAAGCCGACATTATTAACAATCTACTAAAGGGTAATGATACGATGATTATTATGCCAACAGGTGCGGGTAAATCATTGTGCTACCAACTTCCAGCCTTGCTGCTGCCAGGCATAACTATTGTTATTTCTCCATTGATTTCTTTAATGAAGGATCAAGTCGATGCTCTACATAGTTTGGGTATACCGGCTACTTTCATTAATAGTTCACTAACCGGAGCGGAAGTCCGAGAACGCATTTATCAGGCCAGTTGTGGCCAGTATAAGCTACTATATATCGCACCGGAGCGCCTGGGATCGGATCAATTCCTGACGACCATCCAGAGCTTGAAAATATCACTGCTGGCAATTGACGAAGCTCACTGTATCTCACAGTGGGGACATGACTTTCGACCAAGTTACCGATCTGTAGGACCCTTTATTGCTAGCTTACCCCAGCGCCCTGTCATTGGCGCATTTACCGCAACGGCAACCGAAAATGTCAAACAGGACATCATAAACCTATTGGAACTGCATAACCCAACTACGTATTTTACTGGATTCGACCGTGCCAACCTGTCGTTCACCGTTATCCGCGGTGAGAATAAACAGGACTTTGTCCTAAACCATGTGGCCGCGAACAAAGATCAGTCGGGCATTATCTATGTCGCAACCCGAAAGGAAGTGGACCACCTTTATGCTGTTCTGCAGAAAAAGGGCTATGCCGCTTTAAAGTATCATGCCGGGTTAACAGATGATGAACGTCGGCGCAGTCAGGAAGCCTTTATTCATGATGATATAGGGATCATGGTAGCTACTAATGCATTTGGGATGGGTATTGATAAATCCAACGTACGTTACGTAATCCATTACAACATGCCCAAGAACATGGAAGCTTACTATCAGGAAGCCGGAAGAGCTGGACGTGACGGAGAACCCAGTGAATGCATATTGTTATTTGGTGCCCAAGATATCATGTTGCAAAAGTTTCTTATTGAACAAACGGTGCAGGATCGAGAACGAAAAAATAACGAATTTGGTAAGCTGCAGGCGATGGTAGATTACTGTCATACACCCCATTGTTTACGTCGCTATATTCTGGAATATTTTGGAGAAACTAAGCTTCCTGATGAATGCGGTAACTGCAGTAACTGCAATGATGACACGGAACTAACGGATATAAGTGTGGAAGCGCAAAAAATATTCTCCTGTATATTGCATATGAAACAGCGCTTTGGCACCACCTTGGTTGCAGAGGTACTCAAAGGGTCTAAGAACAAGAAAGTACTCCAACAAAAATTTGACGCACTATCTACCTATGGCCTACTTAATGCCTACACCCTACAAGAAATAAAAGATCTTATCAATCAGCTGATTGCCACTGAATATCTATGCCTTACGGAAAGTGAATTTCCGGTGGTAAAGCTGACCGGAAAAGGGCTGGCAGTACTAAAGAACGAGACTAAAGTTTTGCAGAAGACCTCAAAAAGACCGCAGAAAAAAGTAGCAGACAATTCATTATTTGAACTACTCAGGGCTTTACGCAAGGAGATTGCGAATCGGGAGAAAGTGCCTCCGTATGTTATATTTAGTGATAGTACGCTCAAAGAGATGAGCGAATACCTTCCGATAGACGAGCAAGCTATGCGGTCCATAAAGGGTGTCGGCGAGACAAAGCTGGCACGATATGGGGCCGACTTTATCCAGGTTATACAGCAATACGTAACAGAACATCGACTTGCACTCCCCCCTAGTACGATCACCCATACCGATCTCCCTGATAAGGGTGGGGACATACCCAGCCATATAGTTACATTAAAACTCTATGAAACAGGATGTTCCTTGGAAGAAATATCAAATTCACGTAACTTAAAGCTGATAACTGTTCAAGACCATTTAGTAAGATGTAGTTTAGAAGGATATGCGATAGACTGGTCCCCGCTCATCCCCGCCCAGTATGAAGCGTTAATCCTGGACCAGATTAATAAACTGGGTGCGGATAAATTGAAACCTTTAAAAGAAGCTTTGCCCGATGAAGTTGATTATACTGCAATTAAAGCGACCATCTGTAAGCATAGGCAGGCCTAGAAATATATTCATTCCAAATATATCCAAAAAGGGAAGAAAGGAGTATACTAAGATAAAAGGGAGGTTGAACTGTGAAAACTCACGCTGATATAGTCGACATCATACGAGCTCAGGAAATTGCTATAAGAACCGAATTTGGAGTCCATGAAATTGGGATTGTTTCACCCAAAGTCGAATATAAGCCCGTTGGCGATGTTTGTCTTTTTGTTGAGGGAGTTGAACCAGACCGTTTATTACAGTTAAAGTCCTATTTAGAAGCAGAACTGGATATATTTGTGCAGATAGTAGCGAAAGCAACGGCCAATGGTGCTTTTCGGTATGCGTTTCCAGATACCAAGCATAAGCGCCTATAAAAACGCTACCCGTGGTATGCAAAAAGAAAGAGGCTGTCCCAATTACTTTTGGGGCAACCTCTTTTTGATGTAGCTTAACTAGCTCTTGCGGTTTTTATATTTCTGCCACAGGAAACGCCCAGCCAAAAATACCCCGACAAGTAAAACAACGTTGAATAGGATACCGATTAGATTGGCAAACATCCCGGTAGCACCAAAGCCGAACATGCTGCTTAAGAAGCCGCCTAACAGCATGCCTCCACCGATCATACCGAGGGTACGCATAAAACCGCCGGTAGCGGGCTGAGGAGCAGTCTGCGGGGTCGTTGACTTGACAGCAGGCGCCTTTTCACTGTAACTGCTGGCCGGAGCGGAAGGCTTATAATTGCTATTTGGCGCAGTCTGGGTAGTGGGAGGCTTAGGAGCGGGAGATGACATACGAGGCTTGGCACCGCTAACGGCTGCAAAACAGACAACATTAAAGGCAAACATCAATAAAAGAGTCAGTAGGGATAGCTTCTTCATCTTATTCCTCCTCGTGGGTTTTTACATCTGCCGGAAAAGTGTAAATGTCAGCTAAATTAGGCAGTTCTCCGGACAAATAACGGTCAATGTCATGGATGTCGATGTAAAAAGTACAGGCTACTTCCAAAAAACCCTGTTCCTTGCCACGACTAACATCCCTGATGGCGATTAGTCTTTCCCGCAAACGCAGGCACTCCTCCTGAGACGCTGTTACACTAAGAGTCGCAAGGGGAACCCCATAGTCACGGAGCACGTCTTGTAAATGCATTCTTTCGGACACTAGAATCCCTCCATGGTTACAATATTTAGAGATAAAGAGTTTAACTTAATCAATCTAATATAAATGTACAGGAAAGTCAAGTGCTGGAAAGACGGTAAGTGGTAAGTGGTAAGTGGTAAGTGGTAAGTGGGGAGAGACGGGAACACTGGGACTTCAAGATTGTTTTTTGCAACTTCGGTTGCGGATAGCTATAATTGTAGGTAGAATGCTAGTAAGGTATACAATTTACTAAGACAGGGGGTGTATTTCATGCAAGGGCTATTTCGTTTTGGCGGCTGGTTAAAGGTAGTCAAAGACAATGCGTTGATTTTATATTATGCCTGGAAACATCCTGACACTCCTACTGCTGTTAAGGGACTGTTAGCGGCGATGCTGCTCTATATTTTTAGCCCGGTGGATTTGCTGCCTGATTACTTGCCCTTGCTGGGGATTGCCGATGATGTGATGCTATTCTCGGTCGCAATACCATATTTAACGCGACTGCTCCCCGAAACTGTGCGGGTGGCCTCGAAAAGAGAAAGCGAGAAATGGAACAGACGAATACCGTTGTTTTTCGTACTAGTTATCATCTGTATTAGCGCCTGGATTATACTGGCGTTAATAGGGTTTAGATATATCCTAAGTTGAGAGGATTTGTGAAGATGAGCAAAACAGTAGTATTAGCCGAAAAGCCTTCTGTAGGAAGGGATTTAGCCCGGGTTTTAAATTGTAGCAATAAAGGAAACGGCTATTTCGAAGGTGGAAAATATATTGTGACTTGGGCGCTGGGACACCTGGTTACCCTGGCTGATCCAGAGGTTTATGATGAAAAATATAAGTCTTGGTGTATTGAAGACTTACCGATGCTTCCCCCGCAGTTAAAGCTTGTAGTCATCAAACAGAGCGGAAGGCAGTTCAACATCGTAAAAGAGCAAATTAGCAGAAAAGACGTCAGTGAGATCGTGATCGCTACTGACGCCGGTCGTGAAGGGGAGCTTGTAGGCAGGTGGATATTGGAAAAGGCCCATGTGCATAAGCCTATAAAACGTCTTTGGATTTCATCCGTTACAGATAAAGCGATCAATGAAGGCTTCCACAAACTAAGACCCGGCAAAGAATACGAAAATCTTTATGCGTCGGCCGTTGCCCGAGCGGAAGCCGATTGGATTGTCGGACTGAATGCGACCAGAGCGTTAACCTGCAAATATAATGCCCAGCTTTCCTGCGGCAGGGTTCAAACTCCCACCCTGGCCATTATTGCTAAAAGGGAAGAAGAGATTAGAAACTTCCAACCTAAAGCCTTTTATGGTATTACCGCCACAACTGATCGTTTCAAGCTTATTTGGCAGGACAGTAAATCAAAAGATATCAAAGTTTTTGAAAAGCTTAAATGTGATAAGATACTTGCGTCCATCGCAAACAAACCTGCGGAGATTATCGAAGTAGCAAAAGCTTATAAAAAAAGCTACTCCCCCCAGCTATATGACTTAACAGAATTGCAGAGAGATGCCAATAAATTCTTCAGTTATTCCGCAAAGGAAACCCTGTCCATTATGCAGAGACTATATGAAAGTCACAAACTATTAACCTATCCGCGAACTGATTCCAGATATATTTCTACAGACATCGTTGATACCCTTAAAGACCGCGTTAATGCCTGTGGTATTGGTGCATATTCTCCCATCGCATTTAAGATCTTGAAAGCACCTATTAAGGCCCACGGCAACTTTGTTGACGACGGAAAGGTATCAGATCATCATGCAATTATACCAACAGAACAGTTCGTGAACCTAAGCGCACTGAGCGACAAGGAACGAAAAGTCTATGACCTGGTAATCAAAAGGTTCCTAGCTGTGTTGTATCCTCCCTTTGAGTATGAGCAAACCACCATCAAAGCTAAAATTGGTGATGAACTTTTTATGGCGAAAGGTAAGACGGTCATCGCGCAGGGCTGGAAGGCCATTTACGAACATCGTGATGAGGATGAGAATGTACAGGACGGTATTTCAGAGCAAACATTGCCAAGTGTCACTAAAGGCGATATTTTGCGCATAAAAACCGTTGCGTTGACCCAGGGAGAGACCAAGCCACCGACTCCCTTTAATGAGGGTACTTTACTTTCCGCCATGGAAAATCCCGTAAAATACATGCAACATGAAAGCGAAGCCTTAAAGAAAACAATTGGAGAAACCGGTGGACTGGGAACTGTCGCTACGCGGGCGGATGTTATTGAAAAGTTATTCCATAGTTTTTTAATTGAACAGAAGGGGAAAGACATTTTTGTAACATCTAAGGGCAAGCAACTGCTGGAGCTTGTTCCTGAAGATCTAAAGTCCCCCACACTGACAGCACAATGGGAACAGAAATTGGGCGCTATTTCCAAAGGGGTATTGAATAAACATAATTTTATTGATGAGATGAAAGCCTATACTAAGCTGATCGTAAAAGAAATAAAAGATAGCCAGGAAAAATTTAGGCATGATAACCTTACGAAAAGTAAGTGCCCGGACTGTGGAAAATACCTGCTCGAAATTAATGGCAAAAAGGGTAAAATGCTGGTTTGTCAGGATCGCGAATGTGGTCATCGGAAAGGCCTTGCAAAGGTAACGAACGCCCGATGCCCAACCTGTCATAAAAAGCTGGAGCTGCATGGTGCGGGGGAAGGACAGATTTTTGTCTGCGGGTGTGGTTATCGAGAAAAACTGACGGCCTTTAATGAAAGAAAGAAGAAGGAAACACCGAAGATTTCCAAAAAGGATGTATCCAATTTTATGTATGAGCAGCAGAAATCAAAGGATGCGCCAATAAACTCAGCCCTCGCGGAAGCCCTTGCTAAACTAAAGCTTAAATAATCATGCGGAACCACAAAACCAGCCATGCTCTTTTTATGAGGATAGGCTGGTTTTATTTTTAGAAGTAGGATCAAGTATGTAGGGACTTCCATATTCTTAGCAGCATCAGGGTGAAGATGGTGCCAGCGGTACATACATATAATGCGATCATAAAGGTACTATGGCTATCCGTTCCAAGTACCAAACCATGGTAAAAAGCCAGCCAGTAGCATGGAAATGCAAGATAATGAACGTTTTTCCACATTTTGAACTGTAGCATTTTCGTTATAGCGGGAATCGACGTGAGAGTGACTACTAATATTACATAAAAAGCGACAATCCCAAGGCCTGTTTCCCAGGATTTATAATCTGACCAGAAGGGAATGAATACATCCGCCGCGGAGAAGTGGATATGTTTATCAAACATGAGAATTATGCCATGCAGCAAAGTAAAGGCAATGCAGGCAAATACGGATGCTTTGTGCAGGTGCATGATAAAGGGACGATGTTTTGATGGAACTACCTGCAAAGTAAATAGGAGTCCGCAGGCCGTAATGATAAACAACAGCAAGTAGGCGGTAAGACCCGCTGCCCGGGCTATATGCCAAGTGGAAAATATGGTCACTAGATCAGTCCACAAATTAGGCATGAGCAGCCACCTCCAAATCTGAACAATATGTGGGTAGATTTTGACTAGTAACAATACGTCCATCTCCACGAACCGCAATGTAGGCAAGGTCGGCACGTTTTGTCGCAATCCACGGCACACCAACACTTGATCCTAAAATGAGTAGGCATTTAGCATACTGCTCGGCAACCACGAGATTGCGGGCGAGTATAGTTACCTGTATAAGATCGGAAGAAGATGGTTCATTAGTACGAGGATCAATGATATGATGAACGTTATAATTATCAGCGGTTTTCCAATGCCGTTTTACAATACTGCTGGTAGCGATAGCTGTCAGCCCTTCTAACCATAGATCGGCAATATCGCTACCCTTTTCAAAGGGATGGGCTACACCCACTCCCCACAGTTTCTGGCGGGGTTCTTGTCCCCAAAGGATGATATCACCACCGGCATCAATTAAGCCGGAGCTAACACCATCTAATTGAAGCCTCTCGCAAGCTTGTTGAGCAACCCAGCCTTTAGCAATTCCGCCAAGATCCAGCGAAACCGCTTGATCTAAACGGACCCGATGGTTATGTTCATCAAAATCCAGATATAGCGGTAATTGTTCTGTCGGAGCTGGTAATGCGGGCTTGTTGCAGCGTGATCTCCAGGTTTGATCGTCTAAGGCTGTTATCGATGTCAGTTTCTCAAAACTTTGATGATAACCAAGCTTATGCATAACTTCTCCGAGGAATGGATTGAATAGGCCATCCGTATCATAGTATGCAGCTATTGAATCTTTCAATAACTGAAGGGTTAGCGGATTAATCTCCACCCATTGCCCCTTTGAATTATTGATGGTTGAGATGGTGCTGGTTGCGCTAAAGCGGCTAAAAGTATTTTCTGCATCACGAACAAAAGCTAAAACCTTGTCGCGCTCCATTGGTGTTAAACCAGCAATTAAAAAGCCTGTGTTCATTGCTTCGAAGGTCGGCATCACTGTCTCTCCCTTCACTTCTTACGAAGCTCTAGTCCGTGTGGTCTTTTGTTTTGCAGGCGCAGGCGTCGATACAGGTGGTGCTGATGGAGGTATTGGAGAGGGTACGAAGCTTACAGATGGGGGAGGTACCGCATCAGGACCAGGGGTGGTTGGCTGCATGGTTTCCTGCCGGTAAATAACGGGTGGTTCTAGCGGCTGGGCAGGTGGTAAATTTACCGGGACGGCAACTTCCTGTTGCAATGCTGAGGGTAGCTCGATTGGAGCAGGTGGTTGCACAGGTTTCTCAGCAGGTGTAGAAGCGGGTGTGTATAAAGGTACTGATGGCAGGGCTAAACCGGTCGTGAGTTTTCCCAACGGGTTTTGTAGTCGTAAATCTGGATTGAGTTGAAACTCTGAAGTTATGGTAGAAGAAGCTACAGACCTTTCCCGGCTATCAGAAATATTGGTAAAGACTACACATCCGGTAAAAAAAGTGATACTAGTCAGTCCAACGATCAGTGCACTGTGGTTTTTATTCATCGTTAGCACCCTTTCAATATTAATTAACTATTATTATAAACTATAAATCTGAAAAGTTCATGAAAATTATAATAAATAATACTAACTAATAAACATTATTTTAGTAAATTTGTACAATGGCATCGGAGAGCGTGGAGTGCTCTTTTTTTGAACGTTTTAAATTATTCTATCAATTGCTATTGCAAAACGATATTACCTATGCTATTATTTAGGTAGGCACCATCCTTATAGCGACTAGCGGTTCATCTTATTGCAAAAGGCAGGGAAGAAGCTTCCAGGTAATTGCAAGAGGTTCAAAAGTCAGAAGGTTAGTGTTTTTTGTTTACCATTAAAGAGTTTTATCCAGTCAGCAGATCTTAAGGGTTGATTACCAGATCAGAGCGTTATGTAGATCAGTATTACCGTCCAGAGAAGAACGACATTAGGTGACATTTTGGAAAGAGGTTGTTTCAAGATTGGCTTATGTAGGGATTGCTATAGGGATGGTTGCTTCATAAAGGAGAAGGTTTAAGCCTTCTCCTTTTTTGTACGATCAGAAAGTATAACTTTCTGCCATGCATAAGTGTAACTAACGGCTTACCGCTTTCGCCAGAGGCTCGGCGTAAGCCGGGTTTTCTAATCTTATAGTATATAATTTTTGAACCGCAGAGGCGCAGAGGACGCAGAGGAATAAAAGTTTAAGCTAAATACTTATCTATATAAAGTAACCCTTTGCGTCTTAGCGTCGTGGTGTTCAAAAACTATTTTCGACGGGTGCAACGAAGAAAAATCAGATTTAACACCACGACGCAAAGACGCAAAGGAAATAAATATTGTTTAATTTCTTTTTCTGCGCCCCCTGCGTCTATGCGGTTAGAATTTTTTAAGGCCCGCGTAGCGGGTTTTTTTATGTGCGGAAATTATAATAAAAAATACCCTTTGCGTCGTTGCGTCGTGGTGTTCAAAAAACCGTTCCTGGTTGTTTTGCTTCACTGTTTAGTTTTTCGTCGGTGTCTGTTAGAATAGACTATGGAATTTGGTTATGGAAAGGGATGTACCTGATGTTTGATTTTTCCGAAATTCTGATGGAGAAGCTGGTTATTCATAAAGTGGGCAATAAATTGAGGGAGGAAGGAATCCTTGTAGCTCCCGATGTCTATAATCTTACCGACGGAAATGTTGAGGAATTGCTGTTGAAGTATTTCTTGTCACCATTTAAAGAAAAGGTATGCTATAAGTTTTACCATGATACTGACATTCACCTGAATGAGTTATATATGTACACACGCTCCATATTTATTAATCCGCAGACATTTTACGAGCAGTCGGTTAACGTTCTGAAACATTTATATGAAAAATCAGCCCATCCGCAAATTAAGGATGGAGAGTTTTATATGGCCTATTTTTCTAATTGTATCGTTAACGGGGAAAATGTTGATGCGGTGGGTATTTTTAAAACAGAGAAAAAGGAAAGCTATTTAAAGGTTACAAATAGAAGAACTGAGTTTATGCTGGATGCTGAGCGAGGGATCAATACTAAAAAGTTAGATAAAGGCTGCATTGTATTTAATATAGCCACACTGGACGGATATAGAGTAGCAATCATCGACAATGTAAATAAAAACAATGAAGAGGCTGCATATTGGAAGGAAGAATTTCTGCGCTTAACGCATGTTGAAGATGCGTATTTTCATACCCAAAATCATTTAGACCTGTGTCGGGATTTTGCGGAAAATATATATGGCCCATTACATCAAGCTGATAAAAAGGATCAGATCGTATTTATGAATGAGGCGATCAGCTATTTTGATAAAAATGAAAATTTCCAGATTGATAGTTTTGTGCAAAGTGTAGTAAGAGAGCCTGAGCTGATCGAACAGTTTAAAGATCACAAGCAAATGTATGAGAACAATCAGGGCTTGGAATCTTTGGACAATTTTAATATATCCGGGCAGGCCGTAAAAACCGTAAAACGCAAGTTTAAAAATTTGATTAAACTGGATACAGATATCGAAATAAAAGTTAAACCTGCTTTAACAGAGCAAAGTGATGTTGAGTTCATTGAACGAGGTTATGACGAGCAAAAAGGGATGCATTTTTATAAAGTGTATTTTAACACTGAGGAGTAACCCTGCGATCAGAGTAGCTGGAAGGAGGCCTCATCTTGGCCGCTTATACTTATATTATTGAGTGCTCCGATGGTACTCTTTATACTGGCTGGACAGTTGATTTAACAAAGCGCATAGACGCTCATAATAATGGAACAGGGGCGAAGTATACCCGGGGTCGTGCTCCGGTCAAACTTGTGTATTGTGAAACATATGATGATAGGCAAATGGCCCAGGAAAGGGAATATGCCCTAAAAAGACTAACTCGTAAAGAAAAGGTAGCGTTAATCGCTACCTTTGAACATACAAAAAAGCTCCCCTGCGGTTAAGCGGGGGAGCTTTGATTTTAAATCTTAGTAGCGGGGATTATTTTGGCTGAAGCAGTCACTGCAGTATACAGGACGGTCGCCGCTTGGACGAAATGGTACTTGGGTTTCTACGCCGCAAGCAGCACAAGTTGCTGGATGCATTTCGCGTTGTGGACGGCTGTTGCCGCGGCCACCGAAACCATTGTTTTGTTGTTTGCGGGCTTTTCTGCACTCTGGGCAGCGTCCTGGTTCGTTAGTGAACCCCTTTTCAGCGTAGAAATCTTGCTCTGAAACAGTGAACACGAATTGTGTACCGCAGTCGCGGCATGTTAAGTCTTTGTCTTGAGCCATTGTTTTGTGCCTCCTCAAATTAATTACCCGAATAGCTAATGGTGAAATCACCGATAGGCTTCCCTTACCGATTACAGTTTGAGAAGGACAAATGGCTAACCTCACTGGGCTTATTGCGTGGTTAGTTATAAATATACTACTGTTTTGTAGAAAAGTAAAGCTAATTTTACTAATTTACTAAAATTTTGTTAATTTTGTTAATTGCCTCGGCGAGGGTTCCGATTTCGATAGTTGGATGGAGGGGCAGACTTTCTGTTATTATCTCTTCGCTCACGGGGGGGAGCCGCCTCAGTCAATTTTACCGGAGTGGCATCTGGTTCCTTTGTTAACATTTTCAAGGCTGCTGCGAGCAAAGTAACCGAGTCCGTTTCTTCAAGCAATTCTTTAGCTCTGCCTGTGTACTGGTCGATATCTCCCTCTTCCAGCGTTGCCAGCAGTCTATCCACAACCAAACGCTGCTGACCTTCGATAACCTCAGAAACGGTGGGTACGGTCATACGCATAATTTTTCGCTGGGTGGCACGCTCAATTGATCTTAAATGCCCGATCTCACGAGGTATGACAAAAGTAACCGCAAGTCCGGTTTGGCCTGCCCGCCCGGTGCGACCGATTCTGTGAACATAGCCTTCTGAGTCCTGGGGAATATCAAAATTATAAATGTGGGTTACGCCACTAATATCAAGGCCGCGTGCTGCTACGTCAGTCGCAACTAATATTTCAACAGTGCCAGACCTGAACTGCCGTAACACACTATCCCGCTTACCCTGCGTTAAATCGCCGTGAATGCCCTCGGCAGAGTAACCACGCTGTTTTAGGGCATCGGAAATTTCGTCAACCCGCCGTTTTGTTCTGCTGAACACGATCGCTAAATCCGGTGATTGGATGTCTAACATACGACATAATACATCAAATTTCTGCCTGTCCTGTACCTCAAGATAATATTGTTCAACCTGTGGAACAGTCAATTCCCTTGTTTTGACGCTGATGAGTTCGGGAGTATGCATAAAACGCTGGGCCAAAACTTGAATGGGTTTAGGCATGGTGGCAGAGAATAGCAGAGTTTGGCGTTGAGGAGGGGTTTCCTGCAAAATCGTTTGAATATCCTCTAAAAAGCCCATATTTAACATTTCATCTGCTTCGTCTAAGACGACGATTTTAACTTCATGCAGACGAACTGTACGTCGACGCATATGATCCATTAATCGACCAGGTGTAGCTACAATTACCTGTGGCCTTTTTTGCAAAGCCCTGATTTGTCGTGATATTTCCTGCCCGCCATAGATTGGCAGAGTATTGACACCGACATGTTGTCCAATTCTATTTAGTTCTTCGGCTACTTGGATGGCTAACTCGCGGGTAGGTGTTAGTACAACCGCTTGCAGTTCACCAGTATGTTTGGCAACCTTTTCTACTAGCGGAATTCCAAAGGCCGCAGTTTTCCCGGTTCCGGTTTGCGCTTGGCCAATCAAGTCTTTTCCTTGCATCGCAGGACGGATTGTTTGCTCCTGGATCGGAGTAGGCTCTTCAAAGCCCATTTCACTTAAGGATTGAATAACCAAAGTGCTAATACCTAATTCTTTAAACTTGTCCAATTATTTCACTCTCCAAAAATATTATATTCTTATAGGATAACCAAATTTTCGGTAAAAGTATACATTTATTTTTGAGCAGGAAGTAGGCGGTAGGAATAGCGAAATTCAGTAGACATAGTTATGCATTTATGGTAAAATTTCTTGTTGTCACTAACTTTATGATGAAAGATGGTAATAAAGATGATCAGTACAAGTGGATTAACACTCCAATTTGGAAAAAGAATACTATTTAAAGATGTAAATATAAAGTTTACACCAGGTAATTGTTACGGATTAATTGGCGCAAACGGAACCGGAAAATCAACGTATTTAAAAGTATTGTCAGGAGAAGTGGAGCCTACAGCGGGAGATGTTATTATCACCCCTGGCGAGCGACTGGCAGTACTAAAACAGAACCATTATGAATTTGATGAATTTGAAGTATTGAAAACAGTAATTATGGGACATAGCAGACTATATGCGATCATGGAGGAGAAGGAAGCCCTCTACGCGAAACCTGATTTTACAGAGGAAGATGGCATCAAGGTTTCGGAATTGGAATGTGAGTTTGCCGAACTTGACGGATGGGACGCAGAAACAGAGGCTGCGCGTCTCTTAAACGGGCTTGGTATTACCGGAGAATTACATGAACAAAAAATGGGGGAACTGAGCGGCAATGATAAGGTGAGGGTATTGCTGGCCCAGGCTTTGTTTGGCAACCCGGATATCCTATTGCTGGATGAGCCGACAAACCATTTGGATATTGACTCAATCACCTGGCTGGAAGAGTTTCTGTATAATTTCTCTAATACCGTAATCGTGGTATCCCATGATCGGCATTTTCTTAATCAGGTATGCACGCATATTGCTGATATAGATTTTGAGGGAATTCAATTATATGTGGGGAACTATGATTTTTGGTTGGAATCGAGTCAATTAGCCTTGCAATTGGCGAGAGATGCCAATAAAAAGAAAGAAGACAAGGCCAAAGAATTACAAGCCTTCATTCAGCGTTTTAGTGCCAATGCTTCTAAATCAAAACAGGCTACTTCACGTAAAAAACAGCTTGAAAAACTGACCTTGGATGATATTAAACCATCATCTCGTAAATACCCCTATATTGCTTTTAAGCCTGACAGGGAGGCCGGGGCCCAATTACTAACGGTTGAAAACTTAACGAAGGAAATTGATGGAGAACCAGTGTTGCAAAATGTTAGTTTTACGGTGACAAAGGGTGACAAAATTGCCTTCGTTGGTGCAAATGGGTTGGCTAACACAACACTCTTCCGCATTTTAATGGAAGATGAAACCCCGGACAGCGGCGAATTTAAATGGGGTGTGACCACCACACAGGCATACTTTCCCAAGGACAATGCCGAATATTTTGAAGGTGTGGATTTAAATCTTGTTGATTGGTTAAGACAGTTTTCCCGGGATCAAGAGGAGACTTTTATCAGAGGGTTCCTGGGACGTATGCTCTTTTCAGGTGAGGAAAGCCAAAAAGAAGCAAACGTATTATCCGGGGGCGAAAAAGTACGCTGCATGCTTGCCAGAATGATGCTCAGTGGTGCCAATGTTTTGCTGTTGGATGAGCCGACAAACCATCTAGATTTGGAATCGATCACCTCGCTCAATAATGGATTAACCAGTTTTGAAGGAACGCTTTTATTTGTATCCCATGACCATCAGTTTATACAAACTGTGGCAAATCGGATAATTGAAATTACACCCGATGGTGTGGTTGACAGGCGTATGACTTATGATGAATATTTAGAGAATATAAGCACTAAAAAACAAAAGTAAGTGATAGTGTTAATCAAATGCGTGTTTACTGTATTGATTAGGCGGGAGCATTGATGCTCCCGCCTTTAGTTTGATTGTAAATAGATTGTATACATATGTATGATTATGTAGACGCTAAAATATTAACAGGATTTTTAAAAAATGCGGCTAATATAATCAAATACAGAGCATAGGCTGTCTTCTCAAAACGGAAAATTAAACCCAATTTCAAATATTACCCAATCCAAATTTGCCTTTAGCGTAAAGGAGGCTATTAGCTTGAAAAAGAGTTTCTCCGATCTGGTAGATATTCAAAAACTGCAGAAACTATTACATAGCCTTTATGACGTTACAGGCATTACTTCAACGATTATGGACCAGAATTTGAAGGTTCTGGCCAAAGCCGGTTGGTCGGAGAGCTGTGTCAAGTTTCATGGCACCCATCCCATAACAAAGCGCAAATGCCATATAAGCACCGTGGATAGTTTTAAAGATCTTCAGGATGCACCCCCGGTTGCAACCCAGTGTCTAAATGGTTTATATCATTGTGCATATCCAATTATGGTCGGTGGGGAGCACCTTGCTACATTGTTTTTTGCCCAATTTCTCCTAACACCTCCCGATGAGGAGTTTTTCCGGCGGCAAGCCATTGCCTATGGGTTCGATGAGGAAGCATATCTAAACACGATCCGGAGAGTACCGGTAGTTGATAAAGATAAAATTCTTAAGATTATGAGGCTCTACGCTGACCTTGCGATTATGCTTGCTGATCTGGGGGTACATGGCATTGAACAAAGCACGATGTTAATCTTTCTGCAACAACTAATGGATGCCATTCCGAATCCGATCTTTTACAAAAACACTACAGGGATCTGCCTCGGCTGCAATAAAGCCTTTGAGGCTCTTTTAGGGCGGTCAAAAGAAGAACTGGTTGGTCATTCGTCCGCTGAAATATTCTCTACGGAGCTAAGTAACCTATTCGCGGATACCGATAGGTCCGTCTATGAAACAGCACAAGTCCAAAGTTATGAATATCAACTTGCGGATACAGCAGGTAATATACGTGACCTCTATACAAATAAGGCTCCGTTTGTAAATGCCTTCGGCAAGGTCGCCGGTGTGGTTGGTGTCATTATTGATATGACCGAACGCATCAAAATGGAACAGGATCTTAAAGAAAGCGAAGCTAAATACAAAGCTTTATTTCAACATTCCTTGAGTGGGTTTATGTATTTGAAGGTAATCAGGAATGAAACCGGCATTTTGCAGGATTACGAGATAATGGAAATAAATGATGCCTTTGAAAGACTGACCGGGGTTGTTCAACGGCAGGTTGTACATAAGCGGGTCAGCGAAACTTTTCTGGATATAGAACTAAACGGGGTCTGGAAAGAGGTGCTTCAAGATATCGTTTTGAACAGAAGTTCAAAGATGTTTGAACACTACTCGACAAGACTTGGCCGCTGGTTTTCGGTCTCTGCCTATAGCCCGCAGCAGGACTATCTTGCGATTTTCTTTGCCGATATTGATCAACAGAAGCGCAACGCAGAACAGGCACAATACGAAGCGCAGCACGATTCGCTTACCGGCCTTTCCAATCGTCGTTTATTGGAAGACAAGCTCTTCGTCGCTCTTCAAGAGGCTCGGGCAAAGAAGGATACCGTAGCGGTCATGTTCCTTGATCTGGATGGGTTTAAAAAAATTAACGATCGCTGGGGTCATGAAGCAGGAGACAACTCCTTGCAGGAAGTTGCTCAGCGCGTAAAAAGTTGTATCAGAGATGCCGACACTATTTCGCGGTTTGGTGGTGACGAATTTGTGTTACTTATTCCGCGCTTAAAAGGCGATGATGTAGCTATGAACATCGCTTACAGGATACAGGAAACCTGCCGACAACCAATTTTTGTAGAGGGCGAGCAAGTGCCCATAACTGTAAGTATTGGTATGAGCTTCTACCCGCAGGATGGTGAGGATGCTGCCAGTTTAATTAGAAGCGCTGATAATGCGATGTATATTTCTAAACAACGGGGACGCAATAGAATCTCTTTTGCCAATCGCCAGAGTACGTAAAATAACGAGTTCACTCCCGCTAATTTCTGTAGTAGAATAGAATATGCAGGTCCGGGTGTATACACACCCGCTAGTCTACTAAGCAGAAAGGAACGGAATGGCATGAATGGAAATTCTGTGCGGCAAGAAGGAAAAGAAATATACATTCACCGCATATTCAGTGAGATTGCGCAGGATTACGAAGCAATCAATCATCTGCTTAGTTTTAACTTAGACCGGCTTTGGCGGCGTAGGGCTATTACAAAGTTTTACCGTTCGTCCCACAAAAATGTGTTGGATGTGTGCTGTGGTACGGGGGAACTTACCGAGATATTGCATAACAAATCCGGCCCAGACGGGAACGTTATGGGCGTGGATTTTTGCGAAAACATGCTGGAGATTGCCCGCAGAAGGCATCATGGAGTAAATAATATTCAGTATGAAACGGGGAATATTCAAAAACTTCGGTTCCCAGGGGGTTATTTTGATGCCGTATACAACTGTTTTGCGTTGCGGAATCTTAGCGATATGCCGGGGGCGATCAGAGAAATGCGCCGTGTCACAAAGCCTGGCGGACAAGTTGTAACTATCGACCTAACAATGCCTGATTCTTCGTTAGCCTATTGGTATCTTACGCATGCAGTTCCTTTTATAGGGCGTTTATGCTATGGTAATGAAGGCCCCTATCGTTATCTTTCCGCATCAATACGACATTTTTACCGCCCGGAAGAACTTCGCGATCTATTAGTGCGGGAAGGGTTCTCAAGTGTGGAGTATGTGAAATACTTAGGTGGAGTGGTCACGGCTCTAAGTGCTACAGTTTAAACAATAAATCGGGGAGCTATTGCTCCCTTTTTATTTGGTTTTTCCGAGAGTTATTGGTATAATTGGCTCATATTGGGGAATAAGGTTCCCCGTTTTAGGGAAAAGAGCTCTGGCAGTAAAGGTGGGGGACAGCTTGAAACACGTCGTAATGATGATGATCGTAGTAATTTTAGCTTTATCCGGATGTGGTACAAACCAACGGGCTTTAAGTGATGGAGCGAAGGGGATCGAAAATAGTTCCGCTGTTATATCCCAAACTGAAGAAGAGATTAGCTACGTTGGCGCAATGAAGGACAACATCGATATTCATATGAGATTAAGGATTCAAGATGATATAATCACCGGAAGTTATTATTATGGTACCGTCAGAGTGGATTTACCATTAAGTGGAACAATTGATAAAGCGCGACAGGTAGAAATAATCGAATACGATGCTAATGGGAAGTCCACAGGCACCTTTATGGGGAGGTTTGTGTCGGAGGATCGGTTGGAAGGCGTTTGGAATAACGAAAAGATAAAATACTTTAGTAAGGGTAGAAACGTGTATCCCTTTTATATGGAAAAAGAAAACGAAAGCGGGGATACTAAGCAAAAAACCCTTGGCGGTAAAAATAAGGCACTATGGGAAGGTAACTGGAATAGGATCAACAGCGATAGATCTGCGAACTCAGGAGTTGAAATATCCTTTGCTACAAATAACAGTTTTTGGTTTGAACTGCATGGTCAAAACGCAGGGCAGACCAGCCGTATTACCGGTGTGGCTGTGATTAAGGAAGTCGGTGCGGTTTTTACCGATAGCAAGGGTGTGGAAATAACCTTCATATTGCAAGACGGTCGGTTGACCATTACTACAACAAAAGATAAAAGCGGGGATGGCAACATTGATCTTAATGGCAGCTATGCCAGAGAAGTGCCAGCGCCCGTGCCCGTGCAGATTGGTAAAGAATAAAATAGATAAAGATATTCTGAAAATACGAGCTAAAGGTCTTAGATGCTATGGCAAAATCATTTTGAAAGTAGGGTTATAAATGCTTAAAGTAGGACTCGCACAAATGGAAGTGATCCCTGGCCGACCAGATCTAAATACGGATAAGATGCTAGTCATGATCGCTGAGGCGAAAGCCAATCATACCGATCTGATTATCTTCCCCGAAATGGCAATCCCTGGTTATATTGTTGGGGATCTGTGGGAGCAGGAAAGTTTCCTCCATGACTGTGAAACGTACGGCGATATCATCAAAGATGCCTCAGAAGGAATATGCATCATGTTTGGAAATGTTGGTCTGGACTGGCGTTTGAAAAATAATGATGGACGAGTTCGGAAATATGATGCCTTTTTTATCGCCAAGGATCAGAAGTTTTGGGGTGATGATAATTTTATCTACCCATTTCGGATCAAAACACTTCAGCCCAATTACCGCGAATTTGAAGATGACAGGCATTTTTACAGTCTTATTAGGTTAGCCTCAGAATGGGGCATGCCAGCCGAGGAGTATTTAAAGCCGGTTCAGGTTCCTTTTGGAGATGAGGTGTGGGCTTTTGGATGCCTGCTCTGTGAAGATGGATGGAGCGACGATTATCCCGTAAAACCGATAAGTGTGCTTGGGCAACATCGAGTTGACTTACTGATCGATATTTCTTGTTCACCTTTTACCTCAGGCAAAAACTCTAAACGTAATCGAATGTTTTCCCGGCAAGTACAGGACGTGGATATTCCCCTGATTTATGTGAATAATGTTGGTCTGCAGAACAATGGCAAAACAGTGTACACTTTCGATGGTAATTCGACGGTCTATAATAGAATAGGGAAAGTGGTGAAATACTGCCCGGCTTTCGAGGAAGCCCTGGAGTATATCGAGGTTGATCAAATTAATAAACTGCCGGTAATTTCTTCGCCCGATGATTTTGCGATTGAGGCGATCTATCAAGCTTTGGTCTACGGTACAAAAAAATTCTTAACAGCCATCGGGGTTAAAAAAGTCGTCATTGGCTTGTCGGGAGGGATAGATTCAGCCGTAGCCGCAGCATTATACACTAAAGTACTTGGCCCGGAGCGGGTCTATCTTGTCAACATGCCAAGCGTATTTAATTCCCAAACCACTAAAAGCCTGGCCTTTCAACTGGCGGAGAACCTGGGCTGCAAGTTTGCCGATATTGGCATTCAGGACTCGGTGGACCACACGGTTGCACAGCTAAATAGCACGGAAATTATTCAGTTAGGGACTGGCTCAATTGAACGCTGCACAGTCAGTCAACCGGTAATGGAGAATATCCAGGCCCGGGATCGCTCGGCAAGGATACTAGCCGGGCTAGCTGCTTCCGTCGGGGGCGGCTTTACCTGTAATGCTAATAAGACAGAGTTAACCGTAGGGTATTGCACCCTCTATGGTGACGAGGGCGGATTTTTGGCGGCATTGGCGGATTTATGGAAATACCAGGTGTATGAACTTGCAGACTATTTTAATAAAAAGGTATTTGGCAGAGCGGTTATTCCCCAGGGAATTATCAAGCTAAAACCAAGTGCCGAGCTTTCCCGGGACCAGGCTGTGGACGAGGGGAAAGGCGATCCCATCATCTATCCTTATCATGACTTCTTGTTCCGAGCTTTTGTGGAACGCTGGAGTCGTGCAACTCCAGAGGATATCCTCGGCTGGTACCTGAAGGACAGCTTGGAGGAACAAATTGGTTGTGCACCTGGGCTAGTGCGCGAAACCTTTCCGACCGACCAGGCCTTTGTCGAGGATTTAGAACGGTGGTGGAAACTATATATGGGCATGGGTGTGGCAAAACGCATTCAGGCCCCACCAGTACTTGCCGTCAGCCGCCGCGCCTTTGGCTTCGATCATCGGGAATCACAAATGGGATGGTATTTGTCAAAACGCTACTTAGAAATGAAAAAAGAATTGTTGGGAATATAACAAATAGAGCAGCCGTAGCATGGCTGCTCTATTTGTTATATTTATGAAAAGTATCATAAAAAGTAAACCCTTGACGTTCAGAGAAATATTTACGACAGGTACGACGAAGAAAACCGATTTAACACCACGACGCAAAGACGCCAAGGGGAATAAATATTTTTTATAGAACCGAAGAAAGAACTGGCTTGGTTAGTATCCGGTGTTGAGATAGCACTCAAAAGTAGATAAAAGGTGATAATAACCTTTGCGTCTTTGCGTCGTGGTGTTAAAAACCGTTTCTTTTCTTGTACAGTAAAGGAAGCTAACGTGACAGTATTTGCAGGAATTGGTCTGGGGCGGGCAAGGTTTTAGTTGTCCACCAGGGGGAGTAGGCGGTAAGTTCTTCGACAGAATAAGCACCTGTAGCTACGGCGATAGTTTTTGCACCAATTATTTTACCGCACTCAATATCATTAGGGGTATCTCCGATGACATAGATTTGGTCGGCGGACGGATACTTCTGCTGCACCAAAGATAATGCCTGGATTGCGATGTCTGTACGGTGGGGGCTGTTATGACCAAAGGCACTGGCCGTAAAATCAAAATAGTGGGCTAGATTGTAATAAGAAAGTTTCGCCTGGGCACCATTTACCGTATTACCAGTTAATAATAGGGAAATATACTCCGGACGCTGTTGCAGGTAGTTTAAAATATCCAATACGTAGGGCAGCAAATATCCCTTGCGCAGGGCAAGCTGCTCAACAAGCAAGGCTTCGTAGCGACTGATGAGAGCATGCGCTGCTTCCAAGGTGGATTCATGGCCCGTTATTTTATATATAATTTGGCTGGCAATATAATAGTCAGTCACACCCGCTGTCTTCATTTGTGTAAAATCGAACTGTTCACCATATAATTCTTCTGTAGCTTGTTCAAAAGCATATAGACCCGCTTTGGCGGTTTTTAGCAGTGTACCATCAATATCCCAGAATAGAAGCTGCAAAGCTACATCCCCTCTCGGTTAATACTATGAAATATTAAATCTATTATACTAAAAATCAGTCTGAAATTCGCGGAGTATTTTAAGTTTGTACGGGACTATTGTAGGAATTAACCAATATTTTTTGTGGATAAAAGAGAGGGATTTGATATCGGCCTTAGAATTAATATACAAACATTGTATAAACAAGCTTTAAGGGTGGTGATGTTATGTTCGAGAACGAATTGACGAAGGACTCACAAACAGACGTAGCTATAATAGATAGTTTAAACCGGATCCTAGATCCAAAACTAAGTTTTAATGAGGTTTTGGAGCAAATTGTTCAGAATGCATATGCGGTGGGGCAATGCGATCACGTCTTCATGAGTCGTTTTGATGCTGATAGTCAACGCTTCAAGGCGATCGCGTGGCATAGCACGATCAATCCTAGAAGTGTTTCACCCGAACAGAAATTCATGGGGGACAGCTATATTGCGTGTCGTACGGTCATAATCGGGGATCTTTCTAAACATAATTACCGATTAAAACCGGGTGCGGCAAGGCTGGCATTGCTGTCCATGGTGGGCATCCCTTTGGTAACACGGCGAGGGCTCGTGGGGGTCTTAGAAGTATTTTCGCATACGCCCGATCACTTTACGGAAAGCACCATTGCGCTGCTATCCATGTTTGCTAAGCAAGCCGCAGTGATGATCGAAAAGCATGATTACGAGAAGGAATGCGCATGCTGGTCTGCTGAGAATGAGTTTCTCTATGAAACGCAGAAGTTAGAACAGGCATCTGCAGGGATGTTTTTGTATAGATTAGGCGAAACATTATCGTCATTATTAACTGCGGATGGCATAGCGGTTTTTGGGATGGAGGCGCAAACCGAACATGACGCTGTAGAAAACGTAATGGCAAAAGGGTTTTCGATGCAGGATATCGGGCGGTTTAAAAATGCCTTTGACAAGGCGTTTATGGATAAGCTAATAAACATGTCCAATGATGAGGCCGAGCATTTAATTATCAAACATAAGGTAAAAGGGCGCAGCATCACCGAAGATAAATTAGTCTATATTGTACCCGTTGTGCGCAGGCAAATTCTACATGGCATCATTGTGTTTTATTGGAAACATTCCAACACGGATGTCAACATGGTAAGTATAGAGCGTTTCGTAAAGCGGATAACCGGTTATGTTGCCAAAATACTCGATAGGAAAAATTTATATAATAATATCCAGAAGCTTAGTTTCACGGATATGTTGACAGATTTAGCTAACCGTCGTCTGTTTGACTATGTATTCAACAGGGAATTTGAAAAGGCGAAGCGGCCCGCGATGCCCTTGAGTCTTTTATTAATCGATATCGATTTTTTCAAGGTTATTAATGACCAGCATGGGCATCTTGTTGGGGATGGGGTTTTAGAGCAGTTGGGGATACTGATGAAAAAGCATTTTCGTAGTGTGGATATGCCAGCCCGTTACGGCGGGGAGGAATTTGCCGTGATCTTGCCGGAAATAGATCAGGAGGCCGCGATTCAGGTTGCCGAGCGATTCCGCCAGCTTGTTGCCGATAATCAATTTTTTGCGGGGGACAAATATATTAATCTTACGGTAAGTATCGGTTTGGCTACACATCATCCGAAAGCAGCGGGGGGGTTCACCCACGTAGAAGCCTTTCTTCAGACCACAGATCAGGCTTTATATCAGGCCAAACAGCAGGGGCGCAATCGGACCGTTGTGGCCGCATCCGCCCAGGAATAGGCGATAAGTTTGAGAAGTAAAATTGATAATATTATCATCATTATGATATAATATTATCATCAATTAAATAGAGGTGAGTATAGTGCCTGTTATACGTCCAATTTCCGATTTGCGAAATAAGACCCCCGAGATTGAAGAAATCTGTATCAAGGAACATGAGCCGGTTTTTATCACCAAGAATGGCAACGGACATCTAGTGGTTATGAGCCAAAAGCTGTATGAAGAACAGCAAACACTTATGGAGTTATATAACAGACTGGATGAAGCCGAAGCCCAGAGCACGGCAGGAGCTAAACGCATACCCCACCGCGAAGTCATAGCGAGGCTAAGAGCACGGCTCAATGGGTAAATATAGCTTAGAGTATTTACCCATTGCTAAAAAATAAAACCACGGCCGAAGCCGTGGTTTTATTTTTTAGTTACTTTACTACAGCGCCTAAGTTGGCTGAGGTGACCATCCGTGCATAACGTGCGAGGTAGCCAGTGGTTACTTTTGGTTCCGGCTGTACCCAAGCCGCTTTGCGGGCGGCCAGTTCGTCATCACTAAGTTCAACCCGTAGAATTCTTTTAGGAATATCGATCGTGATCATATCACCGTCATTAACCAGAGCTATCGGTCCGCCTTCCATCGCTTCCGGAGAAACGTGCCCGATACAGGCACCCCGGGTTGCACCACTGAAGCGGCCATCGGTCAATAGCGCCACACGCAGTCCCATGCCGGCGATAATCGCCGTAGGATTTAACATTTCCCGCATACCGGGTCCCCCTTTAGGACCTTCGTAGCGGATAACAACCACATCACCATCTACAATTTTCTTAGCCATAATTGCTTCGATGGCAGCTTCCTCGGAGTCAAACACGCGGGCCGGTCCTGCAAAAGTAAGCATATCCTCCACAACGGCGCTTTCTTTAACAACGGCACAAGCGGGGGCCAGATTTCCGGACAAAACAGCGATTCCGCCGCGGCTGCGGTAGGGGTTTTCCACACTGTGAATGACGTCGCTGCGCTTAATATCAGCATTTTGGATCCTTACCGATAGCGGCCCGGTAACGGTTATGGCATCAGTATGAATAACACCAAGCTTGGTGATCTCCTTCATCACTGCCGAAATCCCACCTGCTTCATTTAAGTCCTGCAAATGATGGGTCCCGCCGGGGCTTAGCTTGCTAATGTAAGGGGTGAGGGCACTGATTTTTTCAAACAACGATAAAGGAAGACTGATGCCTGCTTCAGAGGCGATTGCAGTAAGATGCAATACGGTGTTAGAAGAACCACCAATCGCCATATCCACGGCGATTGCATTTTCAAAGGCTTTCTGGGTGAGAATATCACGGGGTTTAATGTCTTTGCTAACGAGGTCGATAATTGCGCTGCCTGCCCGTTTAGCAAGCATCGTCCGGGCACCTGAATAGGCAGCGGGGATAGTTCCGTTGCCTGGTAATCCCATACCCAGGGCTTCTGTAAGACAATTCATAGAGTTAGCCGTAAATAGTCCGGCGCAGGAGCCACAGCCAGGACAGGCGGATTTTTCAAGAGTATCAAGTTGACCAGCGGTTATTTTTCCCGACTCATATAAACCGGCTGCTTCGAAGATATTGCTCACGCTGATATCTTCTCCAGCATGACGACCGGCCAACATCGGTCCGCCACTTACAACAACGCAGGGAATATTAATACGGGCTGCGGCCATCAGCATGCCCGGAATTATTTTATCGCAATTTGGAATTAGAACCAAGCCATCAAAGGCGTGTGCCACGGCCATAGATTCGATGGAGTCGGCGATTAACTCGCGGCTGGCCAGCGGGTATTTCATGCCTTGGTGACCCATCGCAATGCCATCGCAGATACCAATCGAGGGAAATTCAACCGGCATACCTCCGGCGGCTGCTACCCCAAGTTTTACAGCATCTGCAATTTCACGGAGATGTTTATGCCCGGGGACAATCTCATTAAAAGCGTTTACAACGCCGATAAGCGGTTTTTGAAGTTCTTCCGGCGTGTATCCCATCGCATAGAATAAGGAGCGGTGGGCAGCACGGGTGGATCCCTTTTTTACGGTATCACTGCGCATGTTATCAATCCTTTCTAGTTGCTGATAATATGATAGAAAATTTTCTCCCTATAATTATAAACGCTTTTAACAAATTTTTGTTCGTTTTCTTGAAAAATAACCGGGTTTTTCTGATCAATACGGGTATAGATAAATCTAGAAATACTTTTTTGCATATTTTTGTTAGTTTTACAGGTTATTTTACTAGGTTTGGCAAAATATTATATCTATCAGGAATCAGAAGTCAGAAGCCAGGGGAGCAGAAGTTATAATGAGAGAACGGACGGTCTACCGTCTCAAAGTATGCTGAATACTGAATTCTGACTCCCATTCTTAGTGCCGGTTCGACGTTGGTACTATATATGAATTAAAAAAGCTGGGAGGGTACTGGATGATTACTGATGTATCAATTGTGCTGCGGCTAGTGAGCGCGGTTCTACTGGGTAGTGCAATCGGTTTTGAGCGGCAGCATAGAAGAAAAAGCGCCGGGTTGAGAACGCATATTCTGGTCTGCCTTGGGTCATGTTTGGTGACCATCCTATCCGTTAACATGTATGCAAGTGTTCAGGGTTATACCAACGCGGACCCTGCGCGTTTAGCCGCTCAAGTCGTAAGCGGCATCGGTTTTTTAGGGGCAGGAGCGATCATCAAGGACGGCTTCACGATTCGGGGACTTACTACTGCCGCCAGCCTGTGGGTAGTAGCCAGTGTGGGGATCGCCATCGGTGCAGGCAGCATGGTTGGCGCTACGGTAACCACCGTATTGGTAGTGATGGTGCTGGAAGTTTTGCCACGTATCGAAAGTCTGTATCACCTTGGGCCAACGGCTTTGGCGATCACGATCAAGTCTCTGGATAAACCCGGGCAGGTGGGCCGCATAGGTTCATACTTCGGCAGTCAGGGTATTAGCATTAAGGAAATCCATCTCGAGCCTGTAGGGGAAGGAATCATATTAATACCGCTGACAATTGTCTTGCCGAACCGGAATATAACCGATCAGATGATGACCGATTTAGCCGACATTGAAGGAATCATTGCGATAATTAAGGAGTAGCTGCCAGTCGCTTTTAAGGCTTTGGAACTACGTCCTTGCCCATCAGAATATGAAAATGTTAAACAATTATTAAAGGAGCTTATCTAATGAAACTTACAGATGATTATGCAAAAACAGAGGAAAATGGTATTGGTGTGCAGGGTGCTTCATCATTTGAAATTAGGGAAGGATGCGTTGGTTGTAATGCTTGTGTAAGAATCTGTAGAGTAAAGGCGATGTCCATTGAGCATGGTCAGCCTGTGATTGATCAGGCGAAATGCGTGAATTGCTGTCGGTGTGCAGCAATATGCCCCGGGGCATTAATTAAGATGAGGGAGTAGGGAGTGGGGAGTAGGAGCTATGAGATTGAGGGTCCCCGAAAAATAAGAACCGCAAGAATTACTTTCGCGTAATTCTTGCGGTTCATTTTCTTTTTCCCCTACTCCCTGCCTTATACGTATTAATCCAGGCTGGCGAGGTGTAACCAGGTGCGTGGAGCAACTGCAGGTAATCCTTTGTATGCCAGCTTGCCAGCAGGGTTTCTGTTAGTGTTTCTCCATGATGAACTAAAGAACAGAGCTGCTTAGAGGTGAATACAGTTGCACTCGTACTTATATCACGAAGCTGACTGACCATATCGTCGGATAGACCTAGAACAGGAATATGAATTTTATCTACGGCTCCAAGTTCTGTGCTTTGACGATAATGACTAGTGCTATTTTCTAGTCTGAAAAATATACCTCGCCAGATCTGGTTTGTAAAATTAGCAGTGATTATTTGTCGGTCATGACTTACCACTTGTTCCAACAGAATATCGACAATCCGTTTACAGGCACTGAGATACCCATAGTCCATATTGAGTGGGGAAAGGCTGCTCGAGGCATCACTTATAACTAAGAAGCAAGGCTCAGTTAGGGAGAGTTGATTCTTCAAAGCATGAATTCCGAGATTGTCGTAAATGCCACCATCTGAGAGGTAAACTGTTTGTGGAACATGATGGTTTATGGTAAGGTCATTTTTCGCTTGGTTCCTAAAATAAAAAGTGTATTCCCCCGTGCGGAGTTTGTAGGGTGGAAATAGGAGGGGATAGCCAGCACTGGCAGCTACAGCTTCCGATAGTTTAAACTGTTCGATATTATAGGAATAGCCCGTTTTATAATCTCCAAAATCCGATTTTGTAAATCGCCAGCGGGTGCCATTATTGAGGTTAGTTGTATTGATACGCAGCTCGGGGGACGCTGGCAGATCTGAAAGCAGAGCTTTCCCATACAGTAGGTCATCCAATTCCGAGATAAACAGCATAGTGCTGTTGTACCTATCCAAGGATGTAACAAACCTTCCGGGAAACCCGAGCAATTCTAGAAGGATGGATAAGAGACGGGTGGGTAGTCTGGCGATATTATGAAGCAGTAGTTTGGGACCCAATTTACGACGACTTAGGTCTACCAAGGGTGCAAGTACAAGACGATCAAAATCAGAAATCGAATGGATGTCCTGATAACGAAGGCTGAATAATACACCGGTGATGCTTCCACCCGAAACGGTGCTAATAGCAGCAATTTGCTGCTTCAGCCCGAGTCTAACAAGTGCCCGGAGCACACCGGCGTGGAAGAACATGGCACGGAAGCCACCGCCTGATAAAGCACACATAATGTTTTTCACCATCATACGCCACTCCGTTTCGCCGAAGATGGGTTTAATCAATTTGAACGAATCAGACCATTTCAATTTACTTTATGCAACTGATATCAGGATAGTTCTTTTAATAAATTTAATAAATTTGTCACAGCAAAGTATTGACGTTTTGACAAATGATACCTATAATAATCTCAGGGAAATGAAAATCATTATCAAAACTAACAAGACACTTGGAAACAACAATTACATAGTTAAATTCCAGATTATAAGTAAAATGAAAATCAAGGAGAACTGAACTGATATGAAAAAACAACTGATGGCTGCCATTTTGGCAAGTGTGACCCTGACTTATGCGATACCAGCGTTTGCCGCCGAAGATCCGCAATCAGCTCCGGCAGACCAATCGACTATTACATGGGGCGGCGATATCACTGTCATTAACTATGACTTAAGCGAAGCTAAAGATAACACTACTACCGTGGAATTCCGCTTAACTGCTGATGCAACAATAAGTGAAAACACCCATGTGCTAGCCCGTATCACAAGTGATGAGTTTGATATCACCGGTGACAATGACGATTATAGTGAGGACATTGCGCTGGATAACATCTATATTGCTACCAAATTGGGCGACTTTGATGTGAATGCCGGTCGTTTCGACGCTACGCTTGGCCAAGGCTTAATCTATGACGATACTCTTAACGGCGTAGCTTTTGCCAAAGATAAATTTACCGTAGCATTAGGCCGTCAATACAATCTTCCAGCAGTGGAGGGTGGGTATGATTTGACCGCCATTGGTATAAAGGATATCCAGGTTGGCTCTGCTAATTTGGGGATCAACTACGCAAAAGTCAGACCTATAGCGGCATCTGCTGATGTGAATATCTGGGGCGCAGACGCTGCCTTTGATATCGACAAACTTGGTATTACCGCTCAATATGCAAAAAGTGATGCTCCTGGCGATCCCAATGCCTACCGCGTAGATGCACAATTTAGCAGTTCGCCTATTACCCTTGGATACCAAAGGATAGAGACAGGATCCATAACTCCTGAGTCAACGTTGGATTGGAGTTATGCCGATTTTGGAGCAGGCGATGAAGGCACAAAAGGCTGGGATATTACATACAGTAAAGAGGTGGCGAAAAATACCACCTTTAGCCTGAAATACTCCGACCTAAAAGGTGTGAACTCCGGCTTGAAAGAGCAGGAAATACGTACTACACTGGAATTCATATTCTAAAAAAACAGAGCCCCTCGCAAACGCGGGGGGCTCTGTTTTTGGTGCGAAAATACCAAGTGGGGAAAAGGGAACGGATTGAACACCGCGAGGAGAACGATATGAACACCACGACGCGGAGAAGGGAACGTATTGAACACCACGACGCAAAGACGCAAAGGAAAAAATTTATTTTATATTTTCTCGCAAGGAGATAGGTTGTTCCTTGGGCATATCGATAAACATTAACATCCCTATGTTAAAGGACCGCATAAGACGAGACGTTCTTAGCAGTACAATTGCGGGAGAAAAAATTCCCCTTTGCGTCGTTGCGTCGTGGTGTTCAAAAAATGTTTCCCAAAAACGTCGCTAATTACCAATAAATGTTGACGATAGTATCATTATGCTTTATAATTGAGAATAGATATCAATATCATTTAGTTAGAGTTTCTACAGGTGCATAATTAAGCACGTTTGTGAAACAACAATTATATGAAGCTGAAAAAAATGTGAGAAGGGATGAGTGAGATGGTGGCTAAAGTATTACAGTTTCCAGTCAAAGACAATGAGGATAGTTTTGCAGAGTGGCTTGCATTGGAACTGGCGCCAACTATCTGTAACAATAAGCCTTCCACGGTGCTCTCTTTTTCCAATTCAACATCAATGCCGCTATTTAGCATGTGGCAAAAGTATGGACATTGCGTCTTAGAAGGTAGTATTGTACAGCAATTTGTATTACGGGAGACACCTAAAAGCGTCGTAGTTTTGTTTTACCATCCAGAGGGCCTACGTAAATGTATGGAGGAAAACAGCCATAAAGCCTTTTTGGAACAGTGCGGCTATCATGTTGAGGGGGGCCTGGAACAGTGCCTGGCGTTGTTGCGAAATCGGTATCAGGATACCTGCCCACATGAGATTGGCCTATTGCTGGGAATTCCCTTAAAAGATGTACTCGGGTTTATGGGGTTAAGCCCTCTACCGCTTACATGTAGAGGACAATGGAAAATATATGGGGACCCGAAGGGCTCTTTATCGGCGATGCGTTGTTTTGTGGAGGATCGTAGGCGCGTTGAGGAACAGTTAAGACTGGGCCTAGCTCCCCGGCAAGTGCTGTGCGGTTGATTTGGACGAAGAGAACGTATCGAACACCACGACGCAAAGACGCAAGGGAAAATTATTTAACAGTTTCTCGCAAGGCGATAGTTGTTCTCTGGACATATTAATTAACGTCCCTATGTAAAAGGATGGAATAAAATAAGTTGTTTCTCAGCAGGTAAAAATAAAATGGATTAAAACCCTTTGCGTCGTTGCGTCGTGGTGTTCAAAAAATACGTCAAAAAATTGTTTACCATTTATTAATATTTCCCTTGGCGGTTAGAATATTTTAAAATAATTTAAGGAAAGGAGGATATTATGTCGATTGTAGTGATAGGTGGGGACAGTTTAGGGGCGATCGAAAAGAACCTCTATGCGATGGGTGTTACAGAATTAGTACATATTTCGGGCCGCAAAGTCTCAGACAGAAGGAACATAAATTTGCCAAGTGCTACTGCTTTCGTCTTGGTACTAACGGATTTCATAAATCATAATATCGTAAAGAGTGTAAAGAGCATGGCAAAATCTCAATCAATACCGATGATTTTTGCAAAGCGATCCTGGCGGTTCGTAGAAGAAAAGCTTGTAGCCGAAGGATTTGGCGGAAAATCAGCAGCGGGAAATTGTCTCAAGTAGCAGGTGCAAGAGATCCGCTTGACATAAGAATACAAACTGTACTATATTTAAGGAAAACTAGGCCTGTATACTTAGATGCTGCCGAGGCTTTGATTATCGTAGCTAAAACTCCTGGCATAACCGGGAGTTTTTTAAGTATAGTTTTGTTGAACCGCGTAGGTAAAGAGAACGGATTGAACACTAGGAGAAGGGAACGGATTGAACACCACGACGCAAAGACGCAAAGGTAATAATTTATTTAATATTCTTTTGCAAGGCGATAGGTTGTTCCCCGGGCAATAAACTTTAACATCCCGATGTTAGAGGATCGCATAAGATGAGACGTTCTCAGCAGTAGAATTACAGGAGATATAAATACCCCTTTGCGTCGTTGCGTCGTGGTGTTCAAAAAACGTTTTCCCCTTCGTGGTGTTCAAAAAATCGTACCTCTGAAGGAGAATTTATGCAAGTTAGATTTCAAAGATTGCTATCTGTCATTGCCGTGCTGGTTGCAATACTGGTGGTTACCGGATGCGGACCCAAACAGAAAGAGAGCAGCCAGCAAGGTGAAGTTGGAGCGGGTTACCTAACGATCATTGATGATGCGGGACGAAGGGTTGTCTTGGCAAATAAGCCTGAAAAAATTGCAGTTCTGTCGACAAGCTATGTGGAATTATTGTATGCGGTGGGTGGAAAGGCTGTAGGCAGACCTGTTTCAAAAAGTGCCAAACTTTCCGCGGAAGCGGCTATGCTGCCGGAGGTTGGGCAAGTCACCAATATAAATCTTGAAAAGCTGGTTGCTTTACAACCGGATTTTGTGATCGGATATCTCGGTATTCATGAGAGACTGATACCCATATTAGAAAACAGTGGTATACCGGTAGTATTGTTAAAAATGAAAACGTACGCTGATGTACAAGCAAAAATAACCTTATTTGGCGATATTGCGGGTACTGCGCAGCAGGCCCAGCAGGTATCCAGGAAACTAAGTTACAACATCAAATTGGTAACAGACAAACTGCCGAACCAACCTAAAAAAGTACTCATTCTCCATGCCACCGCCCGCAGTGTTACGGTTGAATTGAAAAACAGTATCGCTGGCAATGTTCTTGGAATATTGAACCTGACCAATGTTGCGGCAGCTAGTAAGCCCCTGGAAAAAGAGCCCGACACTACACCGTACAGTATGGAAAAAATTGTGGAAGCGGATCCGGATATTATTCTAGTTACCACAATGGGGGAACTAACAGACATTGAAAAACGCTTAAAGGACGATGTCGAAAGCAACCCAGCCTGGGCAGGCTTGCGCGCGGTAAACAACAGACAGGTCTTTTTCCTCCCTAGTGATTTGTTTCAATTAAATCCTGGTGTTGATTATGATGAAGCGATTGCCTATTTGGCCAAGATTGTTTATCCGGAGGTATACGGCCATGTCCATTAAGAATCCGGAGTATACCGCCCAACCATACCGCCGTTGTGGCCGGGGCATGTGGAGAGTGTTGATCCTGCTGGTTTTGGCGGGGCTTGCTGTTGTAGGGATGGTCCTTAGTTTGACAAAAGGGACGGTTTACATTTCTGCTGCAGAGATTGGGGAAATTTTGCAATCAGGTGTGGGGTTGGATATAAAATCGCAGATCATCTGGAATATTCGTTTGCCCCGTACACTGGTAGGAGCTTTAGTGGGCGTGAATCTAGCCCTGGCAGGAGCCATCCTGCAGGGAGTGATGAAAAACCCGTTGGCTGATCCTCACATTATCGGTATCTCGTCGGGGGCAGGGCTTGCGGGCATCGTGATTTTAATTCTATTCCCCAAACTGGAATACCTGGTCACGCCAGTTGCTTTTATAGGGGCTATGGGTGCGGCGATGTTAATCTACATATTGGCCTGGAAAGGCGGCATCCAACCAATCAGAATCATTCTGGCTGGTGTGGCGGTGTCGACTTTTCTTGGCGCGGGTATTTTTGGACTGATGATTTTTTATAGTGACCGGGTGCATGGTGCATTGATCTGGATGATCGGCGGATTGTCAGCGAGAAGCTGGCCCCATCTCAATATCATTTTGCCATATACAATGGTGGGCAGTATCTTGGCCTATCTGGGAGCAAAACGGTTAAATATTATGATGTTAGGGGACGAAATTGCCCGAAGCTTAGGTGTGCATGTAGAAAGAACACGTTTAGCACTTACGGCGGTGGCCGCACTGCTGGCAGCCAGTGCCGTAAGCGTGGTGGGACTGCTTGGCCTTGTTGGATTGATTTGTCCCCATGCCGCTCGGGAGG
>Ga0074193_1000650_pt1 | contig 54137 bp, 46 predicted proteins | sample EPASupsiteHSE605_FD_64523 | JGI IMG/M metagenome (GOLD analysis project Ga0074193, IMG submission 64523) | Bioremediated contaminated groundwater from EPA Superfund site, New Mexico - Sample HSE6-05 | ecosystem: Environmental > Aquatic > Deep subsurface > Groundwater > Contaminated ...
CGTGCCTCCCCTCCACCCCCTGGCCGTTTTCACCGGAATGGCGGCTTTTTTCACAGCATAACGGCGGCCGCTTTCGCGGCAGAGCCACTGGCCGTTTTCGCCGGAATACCCACCGAGCAACACAAGCATGAGGGGTTTGGGCTCGACCCCATGTTTCATCTCCGGTCACCTTTTTCAGCGTTGTCAGGCAAGTAGCAATCCTTGTGCGGTACGATGTTTTTCTTGAAAAGTCAATGAAAAACAAGGCGTTGTGGTTGGTGTTGCAGGTGTGGCGCTGTCTGCGGAGCTGTGAAACGCCTTGGGCGACAAGGGCTTCAGGCGGCAAGGACGCTGACGCGAAAGCCGATGAGCCAATCTGCGCAAAGTTTCTGTCGCCCCTCTTCCAGCTGTTTCTTTCTCAAGATGGATCATTCCGATTTTATTGCAACAACTGCGCGCGTCGGTCATCTCAACAAGCATGGCGAGGTCGCAGGGCAAAACGGGACGCTGGAGCGTCCAGGGTTGCATTCCCACGCTGGAGCATGGGAATGATCACGCCCCGTCTCAAAACTCCCCTCTCACCGACATTGTCACATTCCCACCAAAAACGTATCGTTAAACGAATGAAAATTTCAAAAACGGAAAATTTGGTTCAGGAATGTAATTGACGTAAAATTAATAATATTAATAAGTTGCTTGAATATTTCATGGGTGGACCGGATGTTGCTATGTACCGGCGTGACCTGCGGAGCCTGGCGCTCCCAGGCCTGGCGCAGTCAACCCGTCTTCGGTGTAATCCGGGGGCGATGTTCATCTTTGTTCCACAGGAAAGAGGGAGTGGTATGAGCAACAACACATCGGCAGTGCAACTGGAAAGGAAGTTAGGGCCCTGGATGCTTTGGGGGCTTGGGGTCGGCTACGTGATCTCCGGCATGTATTTCGGCTGGAACCTTGGCCTGGAGAAGGGCGGCACTCTGGGGTTGGCGGTGGCCACTCTGTTCATCATCGTCATGTACCTGACCTTCACCTTCAGCTACACCGAACTGGCCTGCGCCATTCCCAAGGCGGGCGGGGTTTTTGATTACGCCACCAAGGGCTTGGGCAAGGATCTCGGCTTTATCGCCGGCATGGCCCAGGTGATTGAATTTGTGTTTGCGCCGCCGGCCATTGCCGCTGCCATCGGCGCCTATTTCCACCTCTTTTTGCCCGACGTGCCGGTGATGGCCATTGCCGTGGCCGCCTATGTTGTTTTCACCGCGTTGAACATTTACGGAGTTCAGGCGGCGGCCCGCTTCGAGCTGTTCATCACTGTGCTGGCGGTGGCCGAGCTGCTGATTTTTGCCGGGGTGACCGCTCCCGGATTTTCCCTGGAAAAGATCACGGTCAACGCCCTGCCCAACGGCTGGGGCGGGGCTTTTGCAGCGATTCCCTTTGCCATCTGGTTTTTCCTGGCCATTGAAGGCGTGGCCAACGTGGCCGAGGAGACCATCAATCCGCAGCGCAACATCCTGATCGGCTTTGGCGCCGCCATTCTTACCCTGGTGGCCCTGGCGATCATCACCTTTGCCACTTCGGTGGGCGTCAACGGCTGGGAGGCCATCGTTTATCCCACGCCCGGCGCGGCCGCTTCCGATTCGCCCCTGCCGCTGGCCCTGGCCCATGTGGTCGGCGACAACCATCTGCTCTACCACATGCTGATCTTCATCGGCCTGTTTGGCCTGGTCGCCTCGTTCCACGGCATCATCCTGGCTGCTGGCCGCGCGGTGCTGGAGCTGGGCCGGGTCGGCTACATGCATCCGGCGCTGGGCAAGGTCAGCCCCCGGTTCAAAACCCCGATGAACGCCCTGCTGTTCAACCTGGTGATCGGCATCATCGCCCTGATGAGCGGCAAGACCGGCGAGATCATCACCATTGCCGTGTTCGGCGCCTTGGTGCTGTACATCATCTCGCTGATCACCATCTTTGCCCTGCGCAAGAATCACCCGCACATGGCGCGGCCCTTCAAAACCCCATTCTACCCAGTTGCGCCGGCGATTGGCCTGGTGATTGCGGTGGTGGCCTTTGCGGCCGTCATCTACTACAACCAGAGTTTGGCCCTGATTTTCGGGGCGATCATGGCGGCGGCCTTTGTCTACTACAAGCTCTTTGCCAGCAAAGATGCGCTGGTGGAGCAGGTGCTTGCCATGCCGGCTGCGGTTGAAGTGAAACCTGTTCGAATCGACGACTGAAATGGAGAGTGGCCGTGGTCGTTTGCCGTGATCGCGCGGAGAAACGACCACGGCCCGAGCCGCTATGCATACCTGCACCCTGCAACATCGCACCTATGGTTTCGCCGATCTGGCCGAGGTGCTGGCCAAGGCCAGCCCTGAGCGCTCGGGCGACCGACTGGCCGGGATAGCCGCAGCCAGCGCCGAGGAACGGGTTGCGGCCCAGCTGGTTCTGGCCGAGCTGCCGCTGACCATCTTCCTGGAACAGCCGGTTGTTCCCTACGAACAGGACGAGGTCACCCGGTTGATCATCGACAGCCACGACCGCGACGCCTTTGCGCCGGTGGCCGGATTTTCGGTGGGCGAACTGCGCGACTGGCTGCTGTCTGAAGCGGCGGACGCCGAAACCTTGGCCGCCCTGGCGCCGGGGTTGACGCCGGAGATGGTGGCAGCGGTGGCCAAGCTGATGCGGGTGCAGGATCTGATTCTTGCGGCGTCCAAATGCCGGGTGATCACCCGCTTTCGCAACACCCTGGGCCAGGCAGGGACCTTTGGCGTTCGGCTGCAGCCCAATCATCCCACTGACGATCCCAGGGGCATAGCCGCCTCCATTCTGGACGGCCTGTGCTACGGCTGCGGCGACGCGGTGATCGGCATCAATCCGGCCACCGACAGCGTCGACAACATCCGGCGGTTGCTGGAAATGCTCGACCAGATCCGCGACCGCTACCGCATCCCCACCCAGAGCTGCGTGCTCACCCATGTGACCACCACCATGGAGGCGATCAGGTGCGGCGCGCCGGTGGACCTCTGTTTCCAGTCCATCGCCGGAACCGAAGCGGCCAACCGCAGCTTTGGCGTCGATTTGGCGCTGCTGGCCGAAGCGCACGAGGCCACCCTGGCGCTAGGGCGCGGCAGTTTGGGCGACAATGTGATGTATTTCGAGACCGGCCAGGGCAGTGCCCTGTCGGCCAACAGCCATCACGGCATTGACCAGCAGACCCTGGAGGTGCGGGCCTACGCGGTGGCGCGTCGGTTCCGGCCGCTGTTGGTCAACTCGGTGGTCGGCTTCATTGGCCCGGAGTATTTGTACAACGGCAAGGAGATTATCCGCGCCGGCCTGGAGGACCATTTCTGCGGCAAGTTGCTGGGGCTGCCGATGGGCGTGGACATCTGCTACACCAACCACGCCGAGGCTGATCAAGACGACATGGACGCGCTGCTGACCCTGTTGGGTGCGGCCGGCTGCACCTTTATCATGGGCGTGCCCGGCGCCGACGACATTATGCTCAATTACCAATCCACCTCGTTTCACGACGCCGCCTATCTGCGCCGTCTGCTTGGCCGCACCCCGGCCCCGGAGTTCCAGCGCTGGCTTGTCGAGCAGGGCATTGTCAACGCAGACGACGGCCGTTTGCAGCCGATTCGACCGAGCAGCCGGTTGCTCGGCCTGCCGGAGGGATGGCTATGACCCCCAGGCCAGTGCAGATTGAACAGACGGCGGAAGTTGCTGAAATCACCTCCTCGCCGGTGACGGCAGACCCTTGGGCGGAACTGCGGCAGTTCACCGATGCCCGCATTGCCCTGGGCCGGTGCGGCGCCAGTCTGCCGCTGGCGGCGGTGCTGGAACTGCGGCTGGCCCATGCCCAGGCGCGGGATGCGGTGCATTTGCCGCTGGCAATCGACCAGCTTGAGCCGCAGTTGCAGGAATTGGGGTTGCAAACGCTGGCGCTGCACAGCGCCGCCCGCGACCGGGCCGAATATCTCACCCGGCCCGACCTCGGGCGCAGGCTGGATGCGGAGTCGCGCGCCATGCTCCAGCAGCGCCAACCGGCGAACGGCTCCGATTTGGCCCTGGTGATCGGCGACGGCCTTTCATCCAGGGCCATCCATGAAAACGCGGTGGCTTTTGTTCGGGAATTTATCGAGCTGTGCGCGGCGCACACCCCGCTTGCCCTTGGCCCGGTCTGCCTGGTGCGCAACTGCCGGGTGGCCACCGGGGACGAAATCGGGGAGCTGCTCGGCGCCCGGTTGGTGGTGATGCTGATTGGCGAGCGGCCGGGGCTCAGTTCGCCCAATTCGATGGGCGTGTACATCACCTACGCGCCCAAAATCGGCACGTCGGACGAGGCCCGCAATTGCATTTCCAACGTCCGTGCCGGCGGCCTGCCGATTGGCCAAGGGGTGCGCAAGCTTTCCTATCTGGTGGAAGAGGCTCTGCGCCTGCAGACCACCGGCGTCAATCTCAAGGACCGGATGCAGGCGGATTATCTGCCGTTTTGCCCTAAGCCAGCCTTGCCCGGCAGGGACTGATTCGCCTGCGAAATCCGGGGATTTTTATAGAGATCCCGGATTGCGCTGCGCTCCATCCAGGCTACGACTGCGTTCCCACGCTGGAGTGTGGGAACGATCGCATCAGGGGAGATCGTCGCGGATGCGAGTGCACCTTTCTTTGCAACCCCGGAAATTTCTCGCTGCGCTCGAAATGCCTTTATATGACCAAGGGCCGGGCGCATGCCGTAAATTTTGGAGCAAACGCTTCCCGCGTCTGTCTTTTCGACGAGCAGCGCGAGGAGAAATCTCGAGATGCTGGAGATCTCTCCCTCTGGTCGAGATGACATGACGGGGAGCGTGCGGATCCAATTGCCTGTTTTTGTTGGGGTTCGTTTCTCACCCCAACCTTGACTCTCGGTGGCCACAGACGGTGGCCCCGCCGGGTTGCGGCTTGTTTCGTTGAGGGGGATTCGGGCACGATGGGGGCCGTTGGCGCTGAGCCGGGCGGCGAGGCGCGGAATCGGATGAAGGGGCAAACTGTTTGAGCGCAGCGAGTTATTGCCCCGCCGGTTCCGCACCTTGGCGAACGGGGCAGTCTCAGCGGCAGGGCTGCCCTTTCTTTTGTTTCTTTTCTTTGGGCAAGCAAAGAAAAGAATGCCCCTCCCGCAGGGAGACAGAGGGTGGGGGGCCACCACGCCAATTCGGAGACGTGACCCACTCGACCCTTGGTGGAATGAGGGCGTTGGAGCGCCCAGGGCTGCATTCCCACGCTGGAGGGTGGGAACGATCACACCGGGGGAGGTCGTCGTGGATGCGACATGCTTCCTTTGTCCCGGAGATCTCTCGCTTTGCTCGAGATGACAAAAAAAGGAAGCTTTTTGTGGGGTTGAAGACGCCGCCCAGGCAACCCTTGTCGGCATGAGGGCGCTGGTGCGCCCAGGGCTGCATTCCCACGCTGGAGCGTGGGAACGATCGCACCAGGGGAGGGGCGTCGTGGATGCGAGCGCACATTCTTTGCCCCGGAGATTTCTCGCTGCGCTCGAAATTGACCAGGGGTGGCGCAATTGCGGCATAACTGATCGTTTTTACAATGCTTGCACTCATCGCTTAGCGCCTGTGCCGGCAATGAGAACTTTTCGTAGATTCTTGCTTTTTTTCAGTATACTATCGCCTGACTGCGGCCTGTACCCGGCCTAAAGCCAGCATTGAACGAGGGGGAAACAGGATGGAAACCTTTACAACCTACGATCCAGGGGATTTCTACGACGAGCTGATCGACGCAGACGGCAAACCACGGCCCGGCGCGCAACTGCTGGTGGACAAAATCGAATCCCTGCCGCCCGGCGATCTGACTATGCGGCAGAAGGCGGCTGAAACCCTGCTGCTCAAGATGGGCATCACTTTCAACGTCTACGGCCGCGACGAGGGCACGGAGAAAATCTTCCCCTTTGACATCATCCCCCGGATCGTGCCGGCCAGCGACTGGCAGCAGATCGAAAGCGGCCTCAAACAGCGCATTTTTGCCCTCAACGAATTTCTCCAGGACATCTACAACGACAAAAAGATCCTCAAGGACAAGGTCGTGCCCGAGGATCTGGTGCTCAGCAGCCGCACCTACCGCAAGGAGTGCGAAGGATTTACCCCGCCCAAACGCATCTGGTGCCACGTCACCGGCACCGACCTGGTGCGCGACCGCGACGGCGGTTTCTACGTGCTGGAGGACAACCTCCGCTGCCCTTCCGGCGTGTCCTACGTGCTGGAAAACCGGCAGGTGCTGAAACGCACCTTTCCCCAGGTGTTCGACGACTCCCGGGTCCGGCCGGTGGACGACTACCCCAACAAGCTCCTGGAGATGCTGCAGTATCTCGCCCCTGACCACGTCAACCGGCCGACCATCGGCGTGCTGACCCCCGGCATCTACAACAGCGCCTATTTCGAGCACTCGTTTCTCTCCCAGCAGATGGGCGTCGAATTGGTCGAGGGCCAGGATCTGGTGGTTGTTGACGGCTATGTCCACATGCTCACCACCAAGGGACTGAAGCGGGTGGACGTGCTGTATCGGCGCATCGACGACGATTTCATTGATCCGGAGGTCTTCCGGCCCGATTCGATGCTGGGGGTCAAAGGCTTGATCGGCGCCTACAAGGCGGGCCGGATTGCCATGGCCAACGCCCCTGGCACCGGCATTGCCGACGACAAGGTCATATACGCCTATGTGCCCAAAATCATCAAGTATTACACCGGCGAAGAACCGATTCTGCCCAACGTGCCCACCTATATCTGCGACAACGACGCGGACCGCGCCTATGTGCTGGCGCATCTTGACCAACTGGTGGTCAAGGCGGCTAACGAATCCGGCGGCTACGGCATGCTGGTCGGCCCGCACGCCAGCCAGGCCGAGCGCGACCTCTTTGCCGAAAAGATCAAGGCCGAGCCGCGCAACTACATGGCCCAGCCCACCATTTCGCTTTCCCGGGTGCCGACCCTTGTCGGCGACCGCATTGAGGGCCGCCATGTGGATTTGCGGCCCTACGTGCTTTTCGGCAAGGAAATCTATGTCCAGCCCGGCGGCCTGACTCGGGTGGCCCTGAAAAAAGGGTCGCTGGTGGTCAATTCGTCCCAGGGCGGCGGCTCCAAGGACACCTGGGTGCTGTAAGCGAGACGACAAGGAGGAATCAAAATGCTCAGCCGCGTGGCCAACTCAATCTATTGGATGTGCCGATACATCGAACGGGCGGAAAACGTTGCCCGCTTTATCAGCGTCAACCTCAACCTGCTGCTCGACCTGCCCTCGGAGCGGGGCAAACACTGGGAACCGCTGGTGATGATCACCGGCGACCAGGAGCTGTTCGAGGAACATTATCCCGACTACACCCAGGAGGCGGTGATCAACTTCCTTACCTTTGACCGCCGATACCCCAACTCGATTCTCTCCTGCCTGGCGGCGGCCAGGGAAAACGGCCGCTCCATTCGCGAGATTATCAGTTCGGAGATGTGGGAGCACCTCAACACCTTTTACCTGGAACTGGCGGATCCCCGGTTTCAACCCATGGCCCTCCAGGACCCACATAAATTTTTCAAGATCATCCAGATGCGCAGCCACCTGTTCACCGGCCTGCTGGATTCGACCATGAGCCACGGCGAGGCCTGGAATTTTGCCCGCATCGGCATGATGATGGAGCGCGCCGACAAGACCTCGCGCATCCTCGACGTCAAGTATTTCATGCTCCTGCCCGAGGCCGACCTGATCAACACGCCCATTGACAACATCCAGTGGACGGCGGTATTGAAATCGGCCAGCGCCTTTGAAATGTACCGCAAGGAACATCATCTGATCAACCCGCGGATGGTGGCGAGCTTTCTCATCTTCGACAACCAGTTCCCGCGTTCGATCCGCCACTGCGTCAACAAGGCGCAGATCTGTCTGGAACGGATCATGAACGGCTCGGCCAACGGCGCCGGCTCGAACCCGGCGGAGAAGTTGCTTGGCCGCCTCAAGGCCGATCTGGAGTACACCGACATCGACGACGTCATTAACCAGGGGATGCACGAGTACCTGGACAATCTCCAGACCCGGCTCAACCAGGTGGGCGGCGCCATTGGCGCCACCTTTTTCAATCTCAAGCCCCTGGCGGAAGCGTCGGCTGGTCAGCAGTAGGGCGGTTGTTGTTACGCAGGTTGCGGAATCCGGGGTTTGCTTCGACCTGTTCCCGGATTCCGTTGCACTGCATCCAGGCTACGGGTTGCGGTTTGTGTTTTTCGACGAGCGCCGGCGAGGCGCAATCTCATAATGGTCTGAGATTGCTCGCTTGGCTCGAAATGTTCTCCCCACCGCCCTCGACGAGGTTGTGCCGTGCGCATCACGCCCCGTGTTCGTCGGGATGAATTTTTGACTTTAACCAAGGGGCATGGCCGTTGCCGATCACGGCGGTTCTGTCCCTGTTGCTGCAAAGGAACGCCCGTGGGAATCCATGTTGCCCTGAACCATCGCACCACCTACCGCTACGACCGTCCCATCACCCTGTCTCCGCAGGTGGTGCGGCTGCGTCCGGCCCCCCACAGCCGCACCCCGATCCTCAGCTATTCGATGACGGTCACGCCCAAGGAGCATTTCCTCAACTGGCAGCAGGATCCGTTCAGCAACTACCTCGGCCGGTTGGTCTTCCCGGAAAAAACCGACGTGTTTGCGGTGGAAGTGGATCTGATTGCCGAGATGATCGTCATCAACCCCTTTGATTTTTTCCTGGAACCCACGGCCGAGAGCTTTCCCTTTGTCTATGATCCGGCGCTGAAGATCGAGCTGGGGCCTTATCTGGTCCGCGAACCGGCGTCCGCCCGGTTGAGCGCGTATCTCAAGGAGATCGACCGCAGTCCGCAGCGGACCATTGATTTTTTCGTGGCCCTCAATATGCGGCTGAGCCAGGACATCCGCTATTTGATTCGCATGGAACCCAATGTGCAGAGCTGCGAGCAAACGCTTTCGACCGGCAGCGGTTCCTGTCGCGATTCGGCCTGGCTGCTGGTCAACATCCTCCGCCATCTGGGGCTGGCGGCGCGGTTTGTCTCCGGCTACCTGATCCAGCTGGCGCCGGACGTCAAGTCGCTCGACGGGCCGTCGGGGCCGGAGGCCGATTTCACCGATCTCCACGCCTGGACCGAGGTGTATTTGCCCGGCGCCGGCTGGGTGGGCATGGACCCCACCTCCGGGCTCTTTGCCGGCGAGGGCCACATCCCCCTGGCCTGCTCGCCCGAGCCGCAGAGCGCCGCCCCGATCACCGGGGCGCTGGAGCTGTGCGAGGTTGAGTTTGACCATCAGATGAGCGTGCGCCGCATCCGCGAGGAACCGCGTTCCACCCGGCCCTATCCCGAGGAGGTCTGGGAGCGGATTGTGGCCCTGGGCGACCGGGTGGATCAGATTCTGGAGGCCGAAGACGTGCGCCTGACCATGGGCGGCGAGCCGACTTTTGTCGGCATTGACGACATGGACCATCCCCAATGGAACACCGACGCCCTGGGCGAGGAGAAGCTGCAGTTGTCCCAGCGGCTGATGCACGGATTGCGCCGCCAATGGGCGCAGGGGAGTCTGCTCCACTGCGGCCAGGGCAAGTGGTATCCGGGCGAATCCCTGCCGCGCTGGGCCCTGGGCTGCTACTGGCGGCGCGACGGAGTTCCGGTGTGGACCGACGACCAATGGTTGGCGGATCTTTCCAAAGACTATGGTTTCGGTGCGGCCGAGGCCAAGCTGTTCATCGAGACCCTGGCCGACCAGCTGGGCGTGAGCCAGGACTTTATCCGCGAAAGTTTTGAGGATATTTTTTACTACCTCTACAAGGAACAGCGGTTGCCGGTGAACATCGACCCCACCGATCCCCGACTGGAGGACGTCGAGGCCCGTGTCCGCATGGCCCGCGCCTTTGAACGCGGCCTGGGCGCGGTGGTGGGCTATGTGTTGCCGTTGCAGCACGGTTCGTGGAAAAGCGGCCCCTGGCCGTTGCGCGGCGACCACCTGTTCCTGCTGCCCGGTGATTCGCCGGCGGGCCTGCGTCTGCCCCTGGAATCGCTGCCCTGGGTGTCCAAAGCCGACTTCCCGGTCGATTATCCGCTGGACCCCCTGGCCGAACGCGACCCGCTGCCGGATTTCCACGCTGCCCAGCCTTCGCTGCAGGGGGAGCCGGGCGCGTTGGAAGAGGCGGCTGACAAGGGCGTGCGCACCCAGCCCGCGCCCTATGCCGACCCGCAACTCGCGCCCGGAGAATCGGCCGCCTGGATCGTGCGCACCGCCCTGTGCGTGCAGCCGCGCGAGGGAAGGCTGCACGTGTTCATGCCGCCGATCGTCAAGCTCGAAGGCTACCTGGAACTGGTGGCCGCAGTCGAGGCCAGCGCCCGGAAAACCGGGATGCCGGTGGTGATCGAAGGCTACACCCCGCCGGTTGATCCGCGCCTGGAATGTCTGAAAATAACTCCGGACCCCGGCGTGATTGAGGTCAACATCCAGCCGATGCACAGCTGGCGGCAGATGGTGGACTGCACCACCGCCCTTTACGAGACAGCCCGGCAATCGCGGCTGGCCACGGAAAAATTCCTGGTCGACGGCCGTCAGACCGGCACCGGTGGCGGCAACCATATTGTGGTCGGCGGCGCCGCGGCCGCAGACAGCCCCTTTCTCCGTCGGCCCGATCTGCTGCGCAGCTTCCTCAGTTTCTGGAACAATCACCCCTCGCTGTCGTTTCTGTTTTCCGGTTTGTTCATCGGCCCAACCAGCCAGCAGCCGCGCATCGACGAGGCCCGCCACGACAGCCTGTACGAGCTGGAGATCGCCTTTGCCGAGCTGGACCGGCAGACCGGCCCTGGCAAGCCCTGTCCGCCCTGGCTGGTGGACCGGTTGTTCCGCCATCTGCTGGTGGACGTCAGCGGCAACACCCACCGGGCCGAGTTCTGCATCGACAAGCTCTATTCGCCGGACAGCAGCGCCGGCCGGCTCGGACTGCTCGAGTTCCGCGCCTTTGAGATGCCGCCGCACGCCCGCATGAGTCTGGCCCAGCAGTTGCTGCTGCGCATCTGCATGGCCTGGTTCTGGAAGACGCCCTATCGTCAGCCCCTGGTGCGCTGGGGCACGAGCCTCCACGACCGTTTCATGCTGCCCCAGCCGGTGGGCGACGATCTGGCCGATGTGCTGGCGATCCTCACCGAGGCCGGCTTTCCCCTGTCCATGGATTTTTTCCACCCCCATTTCGAGTTCCGTTTCCCCATCCACGGGCGGATCGAGTCCCAGGGCATGGAGATCGAGCTGCGCCAGGCCCTCGAGCCCTGGCATGTGCTGGGCGAGGAACCGGGCGGCGGCGGCACGGTGCGCTACGTCGACAGTTCAGTGGAGCGGATTCAGGTCAAAATTTCAGGCATGGTCGGGGAGCGTTACCTGCTGACCTGCAACGGCCGTCGCGTGCCCCTGCAGCCGACAACCACCCGGGGCGTCTTCATCGGCGGGGTCCGTTTCCGGGCCTGGCAACCGCCGTCCTGCCTGCATCCGACCATCGGGGTCCACGCCCCGCTGACCATCGACCTGTTTGACTCCTGGACGGGCCGGGCAGTGGCCGGCTGCACCTATCACGTCGGACATCCGGGCGGCCGCAGCCACGAGGTGTTGCCGGTCAACAGCTACGAGGCCGAGGGCCGCAGACACGCCCGTTTCATCCCCCACGGCCACACCCCGGGCGGGAATCGGCCGCTGCCTCCCCTGGAAAACAATCCCTCGTTTCCTTACACCCTTGATCTGCGGCGGTGAACGTGTCGAATTGGTCCAGAATGCACCCTGACGCTTTGGTTCGCGAGATCAACCAAGCCGGTTCGCTGCGATGAATACGGCCCCGTTCACCGACCCGCATCGGCCGGGCAATGGTCCCGCCTCTCTGTTTGACCGAGTGGTCTGCCCGGACGGCGTCTATTGCGAGGCCTTTGCCGGCTGCGGTCAGCCGCGCGCCCAATGGCAGTCCATCGTCGCCGCGGTCAACGCGGCCGGGCCTGAATTGCTGGGGCAACGGCAGGAGCGGGTCAAGCGCATGCGCCATGAGGACGGCGCCACCTACAACCCCTTTGACGCGCCGGACGGCCGGGGCACGCCCTGGGCCCTGGAGCAGATTCCGCTGCCTCTGACCGTGCGGGAATGGAGCCGGCTGGAGACCGGGCTGATCCAGCGGGCTCGACTGCTGGAACAGATTCTGGCCGACGTCTATGGCCCCCAGGACTTGTTGAAAACCGGCCGGCTGCCCTCGCAGCTGGTCTTTGCCAATCCCCATTTTCTCCACACCTGCCATGGCGTCCGCCCGTCCAGCGGCCGTTATCTGACCTTGTATGCGGCCGATCTCTACCGGGGGCCGGACGGCAATTTCCGGGTGCTGCGCGATTACAGCGCCAGTCCGGTCGGGTTGGGCTATGCCCTGGAAAACCGGATCGTGATTTCGCGGATGTTTCCCGAGCTGTATCAGCGCACCCAGATCCGGCGGCTGGCCCCGTTTTTCCAGACCCTGCACACCGGGCTGACCCAACGCTCGGCCCTGCGGCGGGAAGATCCCAACATCGTTCTGCTTTCGCCGGGCCCGGACAGCCCCATCTACTTCGAACAGGCCCTGCTGTCCCGCTACCTGGGCTATCCGCTGGTCGAGGGGCAGGATCTCACCGTGCGCAACGGCCGGGTCTTCCTCAAAAAATTGGCCGGCCTGGAGCCGGTGGACACCATTTTTCGCCACATCAGCGATCAGCAGAGCGATCCCTTTGCCCTGCGCCGGGAAACCGCCGCCGGCGTCGCCGGCCTGATTCAGGTGGCGCGCGAGCAGAACATCGACATCGCCAACCCCATTGGCGCCGGTTTTGCCGAAACCCCGGTGTTGCCGGTGTTTCTGCCCGAACTCTGCCGCTCGCTCATGGGCGAGGATTTGCTGCTGGAAAACCATCCAGCCTGGTGGTGCGGTCATGCGGAGGGAGAGCGGCGGGCCAGGGTCCAGCTCAATCAGCTGATTATCGCCCCAGCTCTCGACCGTTCGGCGCCGTTTGATTCCGACCTGCTGGCGGCCATTCATTCCGCGCCCTTTGCCTTTATGGCCTGGGAACCGGTGCGTCCGTCCACGGTTCCGGTCTGGGAGAACGGCCGGATTCACGCCCGGCCCGCGCTGTTGCGCGTCTTTGCCTGCGCCACTGAAGAAGGCTTTGCGATCATGCCCGGCGGTCTGGCGATCACCGCCGCCGACACCGAGGCGCTGCTCGCCGGCGTCCCGGAACGGCTGCACAGCAAGGACATCTGGGTGCTCTCCGACCAGCCGGTGGAACCCTTCAGCATGCTCGGCGGGCTCCATGCCGTGGCCGAGGTCCGGCGTTCCAGCGACCTGCCCAGCCGGGTGGCCGATCATTTGCTCTGGCTGGGCCGTTATCTGGAGCGGGCCGAGGGGCTGATCCGGCTGCTGCGCTCGGTGTTCCGCCGCCTCTCCAGCGAGGCCCGGCCCGAGGACATCCCGGAGCTGGAATTTCTGCTCAATCTGCTCCGGGCCGGCCACACCATCCCCGCGCTTCCAGAGGAGGGCGGCTATTCCTCCCAGGAGTTGGAAGCGCAGTTGTTTGCAGCCCTGTACCAGGAGGATCGGCCGGAGAGCGTCATCGCCATTCTCAAGCGGGTGCAGGACGCGGCCCGCAATGTCCGCGACCGGCTCAGCCGCGATTCCTGGCGGGTGATCAACCGGCTGGAGGAATTCGGCGACAACCCGGCCGCCGACCCGCAGGATCAGCTCGACAATACCCTGTTCACCCTGAGCGCCTTCAGCGGGCTCGCCATGGAAGGCATGACCCGCAGCCTGGGCTGGCGGTTCATGGACATGGGCCGCCGGATCGAGCGCGGGCTGCACCAGATCAGCCTGATCCGGGAGGGGTTGCCGCGGGTCTGCGCGGTTTCCCAGAACGCGCTTGAGGCCCTGCTTGAGGTGTCCGACAGCATCATGACCTACCGGGCCCGCTACCGCACCGCCTTTCAGCTGGCGCCGGTGCTTGATCTGCTGCTGCTCGACGAGTCCAACCCCAAATCGCTGGCCTTTCAGTTCAGCCAGCTGTCCGCCCACGTCGAGGATCTGCCCCGCCAGAACGAGCGCCGTTTTGCCAGCGCCGAGGAGCGGATGAGCCTGGCGATGCTCACCGCCATCCGCCTGCTCGATCTCACCGGTCTGGCCTGCAGCAGCGGCAGCGCCGAGAACGGGGAGCCGCTGAACACGTTCCTGGAGACCATGGAGGCCCGCCTGCTCGAATTCGCCCAGCAAGTCAGCGCCCATTACCTGAGCAGGGTCACGGCTACGCCCCATTTCTCGGTGCGTTTGGGCGAACGCGAGCCATGAAATACCGCATCACCCACACCACCGCCTACCAGTATTCGGAGCCGGCTTCGCTGTCGCAGAACGAGCTGTTCTTAACTCCCCGGGCCACCGCCCGTCAGCAGGTGCTGCAGACTGAGTTGGTCTTTGATCCCCAGCCCCAGTACCTGCACCGGCGCATCGATTATTTCGACAACATCGCCCACGTGTTCATGGTGCAGCAGCCCCACAAGGCCCTGTCGCTGACTGCGGTCAGCACCGTCCGCACCGGTCGGGCGCAGGACCCGGACGCAGCCTCGACCCTGCCCTGGGAGACGGCGGTGCAGCGGCTGCGAGCGCACCTGCAGCCCGAGGAGCTGGACGCCTCGCAATTCGTGTTTCCCAGCCCGATGATCTTGTTCAACCCCGCCATCCTCGACTATGCGCGCGTCTCCTTTCCGCCCGGCAGGCCGGTGCTAGAGGGCGGGTTAGATCTGATGGGCCGGATTTTCACCGAGTTTGCCTACGACAAATCGGCCAGCACGGTCGACACCCCGGTGGCGCAGGTGTTGGCCACCCGTAGGGGCGTGTGCCAGGATTTCTCCCATCTGGCCATTGCCTGCCTGCGCTCGCTGGGCCTTGCGGCGCGCTACGTCAGCGGCTATCTGGAGACCCTGCCGCCGCCGGGCAAACCCAAGCTGGTCGGCGCCGACGCCTCCCACGCCTGGGTGGCCCTGTATGTGCCCGACGAGGGCTGGGTGGATCTTGACCCGACCAACAACGTCCTAGCCGGCGAGTCGCACGTCACCCTGGCCTGGGGCCGGGACTACAGCGACGTTGCCCCGGTCAAGGGCGTGGTCATGGGCGGCGGTGTCCATACCCTGTCGGTGGAGGTCGATGTCGCGCGGGTGGGGTGATGGGGCACGGTTCAGGGGCAAATCTGCCGGCTCCAGACAGGGCTGGCGGCACGTCAATCAAGGGAGGCGAGGATGGCAGGCAATCTTTTTGCAGGGCTTGATGAGGCGGCCGCAGGGCCGGAAGAATGGGTGGACCATCTGGTGTGCGATGCGGCGGTGCGGGTGGAACGGATCGTCTCCACCGGGCAGGCCAGCCCGCCGGGGTTCTGGTACGATCAGGAACTGGCCGAGTGGGTGGTGCTGCTCACCGGAGCTGCCGAGCTCCAATTCGAAGATGAAACCGCGCCGCGTCGGCTTGGCCCAGGCGATTGGGTCAACATTGCCGCCCACCGCCGCCACTGCGTCAACTGGACCGATCCCGCCCAGCCGTCGGTGTGGTTGGCGATCCATTACCCGCCTGGGGATTGAGGCCGTCTCAGCTCTTCCCTCTGTTCTCTCCCCGTCCCTCGCCCGCGCATCGCTGTCAGCGGGGTTTTTTCGCAATATCAAGATGTTGTTGAACAAATCTTCGATTGATTGTAGGGGTAGGGGGACAAATGCCGGTCCCGATTGCAAGGTTGTAATCCGGGAAAGGTTTTCTCCGACTTTCACCACCACGGGAAGCGAAAGCGACGATGACGCCTTGTGAAGAATGGACATCCAAAGGAGTGTTGGCTGAAATCAAGCGGATTGACGCCGACATGCCCAACCGTTCGCTGGCCTTTGTGCTGGGGGCGGGCGCTTCGGTCAGCTCCGGCATACTCGCAGGCGTGGACCTGGCAAGCGGGTGGCTCAAGGAAATCCATGGCCGCCATTGTTTAGACGGTCAGGCTCTCGAAGCGTGGGTTGCATCCGGTCAGACGAGCATTGACGGGCTGACCATGGAAAACATCGCTCAGTATTATCCGCAGATTTTTGAAAAATGCTTCGGCAACGATCCAGATTCCGGGTTTGCGGCCCTGGAGCAACTGATGGAGCGTGCGGAACCCTATCTGGGCTATTCGCTGTTGGCGGAAATCATCGACAAGACGCGGCACAAGGTGGTGGTGACCACCAATTTCGACAATCTGGTGGCCGACGCCCTGTCCATCCACAACCGCAAACCGCCGCTTATCGTTGGTCACGAATCCCTGGCAGGATTTGTCCGACCTCGGTTGCGCCGCCCCCTGGTGGCCAAAATCCACCGCGACCTCATGCTCGATCCTAAAAACGACGCCGAAGGCGTGGGCTGTCTGGCTCAAGGCTGGGCAGACGCCTTAGAGCCATTGTTCCAAAATTTCACCCCACTGTTCATCGGCTACGGCGGCAACGACGGCAGCCTGATGGGCTTTCTCAACAAATTGCCGCAGGGCGCCATCCTCGGCCGGCCCATCTGGTGCAAACGCAAAGACACTGTTTTGCCAGAGGCTGTGCAGACATTTCTGGAAAAACATCGGGGCGTTGTCTGCACCATTGAGGGGTTCAACGAGTTCATGCTCGCCCTGGTGCAAATCCTGATTCCGGACTTTGATCTGGCCGGTCATTGCAACGGAGTGGAACAGTTGGGGAAACAACGAGCTGAAAAGCTCCGCCAGCAGGCCCAGCAAATTCAGCAGGCGCATGCCGGCAACGGCCCGGAGGCGAACGAGAGCCACCTGAAGCAGGACATGATCAATGCGTTGAAAGACGATTCCAACTGGTGGACTTGGGAGATGCGCGCCCAAGGAGAGAAAGACCCGGACAAGCGCGATGCCATCTATCGGAAGGCGCTGGACGTGTTGCCCCACAGCGCGGAGCTTGCTGGTGCCTACGCCCTTTTTCTCAAGAATATTCGCAAAGATTACCATAGAGCGGAGAAGTTCTATGAAAAGTCGCTTGAGATCGATCCAAGACATGCTGGCTGCACCGTCAACTACGCATTTTTTTTAGAGAATATTCGCCAAGACTACGATGAGGCGGAGCGATTTTATAAGAAGGCAGTGGGGCTCGACCCAAGGCATGCTGGCTGCGCCGGTGCATACGCAACCTTTCTTGCAAATATTCGCAAAGACAGCGATGGAGCAGAGCAGTTTTTTAAGAAATCGCTCAAGCTTGATCCAAACCATGCTGGCCGCACCGGCAACTACGCAGCCTTTCTCGCAAATATTCGCAAGGACTACGATGGAGCGGAGCGCCTTTATAAAAAAGCGCTGGAGCTTGATCCAAACGACGCCAACCACGCCGGCAATTATTGCCAATTCCTCCTGGCGCAGGGAGAGCAAGCACGGGGCAAGGAACTCCTGAAGCGAGCCTTTTCCCTCACCCCTCCCACGCCTGCCGTAGAGCTTGAGCTCTGGTTCTACGGCTTGGCCCATTTCCCGGCCGAGTATCCCCAGGCGGAGCAAAAGATTCGCACGCTGCTTGCCGAAGGCGCCCGGTCCAACGGATGGAATTTTCAGAACAACATTGCCCGAGCCGAGACAGACGGACATCCCAACATTCCCCTGTTGCGGGAATTGGCTGACGCCATCAGCGAAACCAACCTGCACGCCGCCTGAAACGAGATCAGCGTGATCGACTGACCCGCCGGCGAGGTCCGGCCATCACGCTGTCGATTGTTGTTTTTATGAGAGAATTTCCAACGCTGTATGCTACAATGTGCAGCAGGGTCAAGTCGCGCCGCAGATGGAAAGGGTGCGGCGGTTTTGTTGATGGTTGAGTCATCGGTTGTCGGGGAAGAGTGTTGGGGGACCTTGTTCCGCTGGCGGCCTTTTTCATCAAAGCACCACAAAAAGGAGGGAAAACACCACATGAAAGCGCGTACAGGAAAAACCAAGATGTTGTTGGCTGCGGCAACGTTGTGTTGCGGTCTGCTGTTTGCCGGAGGCCAGCTCCAGGCCAACACCGACGCAGGGGCGGGCATCACCGCCGAGCAGGCGCTGCAGAAACTGATGGACGGCAACAAGAACTCTATGGAAATGAATCTGGGGCATCTCCAGGAACAGTCCACATCAGCGGCCCGCACGGCCTTGGCCAGTTCGCAGAAACCCTACGCCATCGTGCTGACCTGCTCGGATTCCCGCGTGCCGCCGGAGATTATTTTCAACAAGGGACTGGGTGAGCTTTTCGTCATCCGCGTGGCCGGCAACGTGCCTGATCCGGTGGTGCTGGGCAGCATTGAGTACGCCGCCGAACACTTGGGCTCGCCGCTGATCATGGTGCTGGGCCACGAACGCTGCGGCGCGGTCACGGCCACGGTCGACGCCAAGGACAAGAGCACCGGCAGCCCCAATATCGACGCCATCGTTACAACCATCAAACCGAACGTGGAAGCGGCGGCTCACGACTGCGCGGTGTGCAAGGACGACAAGGATTGTGCGGAGACCAAGAAGAAGGAATTTGTGGAATGCGTGATCGATGCCAACGCCAAATCCATTGCCGCCAACCTGACCAAAAGCTCAGCTCTTCTTAAACATCTGGCCGAGGAGAAAAAGATCACCATTGTTGCCGCCAAGTACGATCTCGACGACGGCAAGGTGACCTTGTATTGAAGGCAGGCTGCTGATCAGTCGTCGCCAACCGCCTGAATACCGCAACGCCGCAATCGGGATGCCGATTGCGGCGTTTTTGTTGCGGCGTTATTCCGTTTTCATTGTGAAAATCACATCGCTTGTCGTTTTGCTGCAAACTGCTGGGGCAACTTGAGACTTTTGTAAGAGCCTCCAAGGGATCTGTCCTGTGTGGCTGCGGTGATTGCCTGGGGGCGCCAACTCAGCAGAAGCCGTGCTTTTTGCCTTTGATTGATTCGATGTCGATGCGGATAACAACAGTCCGGCTGAGATTCGCTTTGGGATATTCGAACTTCTTCTCAGAGAAGTGTGCGACAATCCTATCAAGGGCATTAATTTTTTCCGCATCGTCAGTCACAAAAGCGACCTTGCCAAATCCGATAACGGTGCGATGCTGCGCTTCAAAATCACAGGCCACATCATTTTCGACAATCCCATGATCGATGCTTATCTCAAAGCAGACCTTGTTGTTGCGTTTCATGATGTCGATTTTCGTGCCCGCCTGCGCCGAGTGGAAATAGATCGCTGTGCCGTCAAAGGCATAGAAAACCGGGACGAGGAAGGGCGTGTCGCCATCGGCCAATGCGATGCGCATGAGATGCGCTGCGCCGAGGATTGCATTGATCTCGGCGCGGTCTGTAATTTCCCGATCTTTGCGCCGCATCGGGCAGCCATGGGGGTTTCCGGTCTTTGATTCCTGCATAATGACTCCTTGATGTATTGTATTGCTGTTTCGATAGGGGCGTTCAGCCCGGCTTTCTTTGGCCGCGCGTTACACCTCGCCGCAATCACACGACAGATTGGCCAGGAGAGCGCGGTCAAATGTGCTTTTTTGGGGTACCGGAAAACTGGCCTTCTTTGTCTTGATGCGCTTCAATGCGCTTATGTATGTTGCAGGCAGCGCGTGAAACGCAGCTCCTGCAATAATATGTTGCAGATATTCTTCCGTCGGCGCCGCTGGTTCACCCAGAAAATTCCTTTTCATCAGGAGAACCGGGTAGCTGTTTCCATGGGTGTCTACAACATCGTCAGGGTACAGAAAGTGTGCGCCACAGCCGTCCAGGCGAACATCCTGCCAGGCGTCAAAGCGATCTGCGTCAGGAAAAGATAATTTAAAGATTACCCCCCACGCTTCTTCTCCAGGCGCGCGTATCAGGCATTCTTCGCCGCCATCCCAGATTTTGGAATGTCCAAAAAACGCCATCCTATGATCGCTCAACCGCGCCACTGCAAAGAATTCTGGGTTGAGACAACGGGAAGTTATCTGTTCGACATGCATGTCAGACCCGTAGACAAAATACAGTTGATACGATCCGCTATAAAAATCTCTCATGTTGCGTCCCGTTAAATTTCCGCAATTATTGCGATTATCCAGCTCAATGCTGTCTGTTTTCCCTTCCGAGTTATTTGTTCGGACAAATGGTTACGGTTATCCCATGGCCAGAATCAGCCACAACCTCTGAGGCAATGCAAACATTGAGCGAACCCAATTCCTTGCCGAACCATTTGGGGCGATGATCGCACAGAACCTCGAGTTTCTTGAAAGCGGTTTCCTGGAAAAATGGGATCAGTATCTGTTTGGAATTAAGATCCGGTTTACGCTCCAGAATTTCGGCAAGATTGATCCTGTAGCAACCGTCGCTCATATCTCCCACGGAAACCGGTTTGGGAAGAACCCTGTCTGGCGTGGTCATTCCTTCGCTTGGCAAAATCAGAGCGCGTCTGGGGGATCGTCCGCAACCAGCCCCGCAAGTTGAGCTTTGATCTCCCTCTGCTGTGTTTTGAGCTTTCGCAGCAGCGACACTTTCAGCGTCTTTTTGGGCGACATGGTCCAGTTGCTCAAACAACGTTCCCGTCGATTTCCAGGTGCGAAACCCTCGGTCTTCCAGCAGCACGTGGAACACGCCTTTGGAAGCGGCGATTAAAAAAACTTCACACCCCTCGAGTTGCGCCTCAATATTTCCGAATGCTTTTTTCAATTCTGCAAGCCCCATGTCCATGGTTATAGCAAGGGGTATTTGTTGTCTGCAATTCCAACCGCCCAAGTGGTTGTCGAAGAGACAAATTATCCCATCTTCATAGAAGCTTGTCACTTCCAGACGGTCGTTTACAAATGCAGCGATTTTCATATTCGCCTCGTTGCCGTTTTTGATGATTATGCTGTAGTGCGATGGAAGCTGGTTGCCGCTTTATCCCATCCTCAGGAGGAACTCGCGTCACAGCGCGGTTCCTCCCAAGGCGTTACCAAACGTTGAGAATCCACTCTTTGTTCTTCTTGTATTCCATGTCAGTGAAAATGGTGTTCGCCATCTGTTCCGCCAGCCACATGGCCCCTGCATAACCAACCACCGGATGTCGGTACAATCCGGCCCGGTCATAGGTGGGGAAGCCTACCCGCACCATGGGGATATTGTTGTCAATGGCGGAAAACCTGCCCTTGGAATGGCCGAGGATGAGGTCCAGTTCCAATCCCTCGTTCTTGATCCGGTTGTCGAGTTCCCAGAGATCCGCGTTGGTAATGATCTCCATGGGAAAATCGACGTTTTCCTGCAGCGCCTTGATCCGTGGATCTTTCCTGTAGGTTGTGTTGTCGTCGCCGAGAAGCAGCAGCACCGGCTTCATCCCAAGATCAAGGCAAAATTCAGCGATGCCAATAGCCAGATCAGGGTTCCCATAAATCGCCACCTTCTTGTCGGCCAGGAACATGTGGGCGATGTCGGTAATGGCGTCCAGGGCTATGCCTCGCTCGCGCACCAGGGATTCCGGGATCGGCTTCCCGGTCATTATTTTCAGGTTGTGCAGAAAGGTGTCCGTATTGCGGATGCCGATGGGGGTTGGGCCGATGATTGCCGGCACGCCAAATTCCTTTTCAAGATACAAGGCCGCCTTGCCGCCCTCGTATCGGTTCAGGGCAATGGTGCCGATGGCGTTGGCCGTCCCGGCAAGATCTTCAACCGTGGTGTCGCCGTGGGAAACGAAATTTCCATAGGGCATCAGGGGGGAATCGAAGTTTTCGATTTCAAACAGGACCGTCGCATCGACCTGCATCTCCGCCAGCAAATGTTTGAGCGCTGTGACGTCCCCAGGGTTGACCCAGCCGGTAATCAGATTCAATTTTTTGCTCGGCTTGGTCTTTTGGGCAAAATAGATAATGAAATCGCGAACCGCGACATCGTAGCCGGTTACCATGCTGCCGACAAAACTCGGGGTGTGAATCGGGATGAGATGCACTTCGCGACCGGCGTATTTTTCCTTGAGCAACCCGGCGTTGAGCTTGGTCACTACGCCCTCGATGTCGTCGCCTATGATTTCGGTTGAGCAGGTCGAGATGATCGGGATCACTTTTATGTCGGGATATCGCATCAACAGCACGTCAACCGCTTCCTCGACCCGTTTGACCGCGCCAAAGACCGCGCCGTCTTCGTGTACGGAAGACGAGGCGATTTCAAAGCTTTCCTTGAAATGCTGGGAGATCAGCAGGCGAACAAACATAACGCACCCCTGTCCGCCATGAACAATCCCGATGCAGTCCTTGATCCCTATGCTGGCAAACTGGGCGCCGCAAGGCTGGCAGGTGAATATCGGGTTGATGCAACCGTTGCGTGTTTTTTCTTTCACTTCACAATGCATGACAACGCTCCTTCTTAATAATGCTGATCGGTGAGCTCAAGATTGAGCGATCCGGTAATGGTCAGGTAGTCCATGCGTTCATGAAGCCCGTGCATGAGTTGTTTGATTTCTTCCTTGTTCATCGTCGACAGCCAGGGGTAGCGACTTTTGTAGGCCTCCGCGAGGCAGACTGCATCCACCCAATAGCATCGGTCCGCCGGCGTCTCGAGTTCGACGGGTTCGTCGCACAACAACTGCATGGTTTTGGTCAGGACGCCCTCATTTTGATCTTTTCTGTCCCAGGTGCGCGAATGGAATTGCCAGAGACATTTTTTCATTATGTAGTCAACGAGTTGTTCAATTCTGTCCTTCATAAGGTCATCCATGATTGCCTCCCTCACGCCGCATCGGCCAGGTCAGTTTCAAAACTTGGATAGGTCTTGTTGCTCAGGTCCGCCAGGCAGTCATATTTCCCGGTATACTGGCGCAGGACCGTGGAGGAGGTGATCTCCTCGCTCAGATTGGCGTCCGAGAGCATCCGTTGGGTCACAAAGCCTTTGTCAGTTGGGATTTCATCCTTGCTGATGTCGAGCAAGGCCAACTGATGAATCGGCGAATAGATCGCGTTGTAGATGTCGCGCGCAAACCGGACCCACCCCTCCCAGCCTTTCCACGGGCCGTTATGGTAGGCATGCGCGTTCAGGTAGGGGACGCGAACCTTTTTGGCCACCTCGCCCGGCCGTTTGCCGGTGAAAATGATGTCCGGCTTCAGCATGTCCATGGCTTCCAGCCCTTCAAGTTCGTTGGGGTCGTCGATGGCAAGCGCCCCTTCTTCGCAGCGGGAGATCCCTTTTTCAAAATCACCCTGATGGCCAAATTTGGAGTAAACCGAGACAACATCAACGCCAAATTCTTCATGGATGACGTTCGCCCAATGCCAGAGCTTGGAACCGCCGGGCCACAAACACACCTTCTTGCCCCGCAACCGCTCCCTGTACCAATCGAGTTCCGGCTGCCAGCGGGCGGTTTCTTCTGCGATGATTGCTTCGGCCCGATCTTCGATGCCAAAGAACATCCCAACCTTCCTCAGCCCCTCCGCCAGGGTGCTGAAACCAAACGCATCGATGTCCAGGCGCGGAATGCCGTATCGTTTTCTCAGCTCGTTGCAGATGTATTCTGCAGATCGCGCGCACTCGAGAACGTTGAGATGCGCCCTGTGCATCGCTCTGAGATCGTCGTAAGAGCCGTTGCCGGTAAAGGTGGAGAGGACCTGAATGCCCATTCTCTTGAAAAAATCCATCATCACGTACTGGTCGCCCTGAATGTTGTACTCGCCAACATAATTAATCACGTAGGGACTGGTGATGACCGGTTCAATCGTTCCAACCTTTTGATTCATCCAGGCAATGTTAATTTTATGATGGCCGCCCGATTGACTTGGCCCGCCGAACCCTGGCGAGTTGCAGACAAAGATGTCGACTTCAGGCATTTCTTCCATTACCTCCTGGGCAATGGCGTCGATGTCGTCGCCGATCAAGGCCGAAGCGCAGGTCTGGTAAATGGACATCCTTTTGATGTTCGGGAACGCCTTGAATCCCTCAATGATGGCCTGCTTGAGCAGTTTTTCAGCGCCGAAGATGACATGCTTTTCTTTCATGTCGGTTGCAAAGGTGTTCTTGATCTGAAAGTTGTCGTTGTCGCTGATGTACCGCTTGGTTTGCCAGGTGTCGTAGGTGCATCCAATCGGGCCGTGACTCAGATGGATGACGTCCTTCATGGGGGTGCCGATAACGTGCTTTGCTCCGCAGTAGGCGCAGCCGCGTTCGGAGATCGACCCTGGGATGGTGTTGAGGTATCCGGCCGGCAGGGCTGAGGTCAAATCCTCGCCCGCCCCTTTTATCACAGCGTGCTGTTTCCGCTCGGGTATGCACTTGCTGCATTCAAACTCGTGATAGGGCATGGTTCATTCCTCCTCATTACCTTACAAAATGGCTTTCTCGCCGGTTTCATCGGTGCGCACCCGCACGGCGTCGTCAACCGGGCACACAAATATCTTGCCGTCGCCGATCTGGGCCGTCTGATTCACTTTGATGATCGCCTGCACCACAGGGCCAACGTCGGCGTCGCGGACAACCAGGGAAAACAGTCGTTTCGGGATATATTTCATTCCGCCGGATTTTCCCTGTCCCAGGAGTTCGGGAGGGATGTCGCAACTGATCTCGTTGGCAATGCCGCGCTGTTTGCCGCGTCCGATCGCCGGCATGGCCGTGAGGCTCAGAAAGCCTAATTTTTCCAGGGCGTCTTTGGTCTTGCCCATCTTTTTGGGGCGGATGATCGCGATTATTTCCTTCATGTCGTCACCCGTCAGAGTCCTGTCGAACCAGTGCGAACGGTGAACACTTCATCCACCGGGGTGACGAAGATTTTTCCGTCGCCGAAGTTGCCGGTATACGCCTTGTATTTGATAAGTTTGATCACTTCCGCCACACTGGCATCCTCAACCACCATCAGGAGCATGACTTTGGGAAGCTCGTCGTAATGGATCGTACCGACAGTAATGCCCTTTTGTTTGCCGCGACCAAAGGCGCTGAGTTTGGTCATGGAGAAGAAACCCGCTTCGGCCAGGCCGTCGGCCACGCTGTCGGCGGCATCAGGTCGAACAATTGCTCTGATCATTTTCATAGTGTTGCTCCTTGGCAATTCTGCATTAGTCGGCAAGGCCGTATTTGACCACCATGGCCTCGAGTTCTTCCATCATCAGCGGTTTGGGAATAACGAAATTATCGTTTTCAATAATTTTCCTTCCAAGTTCGCTGTATTCCAGGGCCTGGTTTTCAGTCGGGTCGTACTCAGTAACCGTTTTTTTGTTGAACTCAGCTTTCTGGACAATGTTGTCGCGCGGCACAAAATGAATCATGTGCGTTCCAATGGATGCGGTAAATTCATCAAGAAACTCCCGCTCCCGATCCACCTTGCGGCTGTTGCAAATGATGCCGCCAAGCCGGACGCCGCTTTGTTTGGCGAACTTGACCAGACCCTTGCAGATGTTGTTGGCCGCATAGATCGCCATCATCTCTCCTGACGCGACGATGTAGACCTCCTGGGCTTTGCCGTCGCGGAGCGGCATGGCAAAGCCGCCGCAGACAACGTCGCCAAGAACATCGAAAAAGACGAAATCAAGATCCTCGGTGTAGGCGCCGTTCTCTTCCATCAGGTTGATGGCGGTAATGATGCCGCGACCGGCGCAACCAACGCCCGGTTCAGGGCCGCCAGATTCCACGCAATGAATGTCCTTGAAACCGACTTTGATGACCTTGTCGTTGGTGACCTTCTCCGTCCCTTCTTCGCGCAGCACGTCCATTAATGTTTCCTGCGGTTTGCCTCCAAGAATGAGGCGCGTGGAATCAGCTTTGGGGTCGCAGCCATGAATAAATATTTTTTTGTCGTGAAAATGGGCTAGAGCTGCTGCAGTGTTCTGGGTGGTTGTTGACTTTCCAATGCCGCCCTTGCCGTAAATTGCAATCTTGCGTGTCATGATCAGACTCCATTGATGAGAAGTAGGAGATGCCGAAATGGAATCGCCTTCGTTTGCAGGCTTCATAGCGATAAGCGTGCCAATGGCCGCTGCAGCTGTTTTTCGGAATGAATCTGTTGGGTTTTGAAATGATAAACGACGAATCATCAGGTGGTTGGCTCGTGGTAGGGTTTGTTGCATCGGTTGCGGCGGCGGCAAACTTTGCCACGGAAGCAAGGTTTCATACCCAAAGGTATCTTTTTTTCCGGGGAATGTTCGCAACCGTATTTTTCGCCGGGGACGCGGCGGTGGAAACAATATTTGGGTCGTTTTGAAAGGGGAGGCTGGCAGATGCAGACGGGAAAAAAGAGGCTTGAATCGGCGTTGGGCAAGAACCCGGCAAGGTTCGGGGGGAGGTCGCTGGGTGGCGAAATGGATAGGCAAAGCAGCGCAATAGCGCGATGTGGCCGTTGCCGGCCTTCCAGCCGACATTCCGGCCAAGCGTTGCGATTGCACGTTGCGATTGCACGATGTGATTGCACGATGTGATTGCACGATGTAATTGCGGGGGGAGGGGGGATGCGAATAGTGTTGCGGTTGGATCGTCTCCGGCAGCGTGTTCGTTTTGGTACGCTCTTGACGGGGGCTGTCTCCGTAAACCTGCCGAGGCGGAATGCGAGCGGAACTGTCGTCCGCCTACAGTTCCAAAGTCTGCACCGGCGACATCATCTGACGGAATTCCTTGTAGGTGATATGGTATTTTTTCATCCGCAAGCCCATGGTTCTGCGGGTCAGGCCCAACGCCGAGGCGGCCTCGCTGGCGTTGCCCTGATGGAGTCGGAGGGCTTCAACCAGCATCTCGTACTCAATGGCCGCCAGTTTCGATTCCAGCCCGCTTTGAACGTCCAAACCGGGCAACACCGGCGACTGCAGGGAGAGCGGCAGATTATATCCATGAATGGCGTCGTCTTCGGTGAGAATGACGGCGCGCTGGATCACATTTTCCAGTTCCCGGACATTGCCCGGCCAGTGATACTTCATCAGCATGTTGAGCGCCGGGGTTGTTATCCGGTTGATGGTCTTCTCATTTTCTTGCGAAAAACGGGAAACAAAATGCTCGGCCAGGGTGATGATGTCGCTGCCGCGATCCCGCAAAGGCGGAATCAGCAAGGGAAAGACGTTGAGGCGGAAGAAGAGGTCCTGCCGAAAAGTTCCGTTGGCCGCCATTTCGGCAAGATCTTTGTTGGTGGCGGCCACAATGCGGATATTGACCGTCACGGTTTTATTGCCGCCCACACGTTCGAAGGCCCTTTCCTGGAGCACGCGCAAGAGTTTCGCCTGAACGGCGAGCGACAATTCCCCGACCTCATCGAGAAAAATCGTCCCCCCGTCCGCCTCCTCAAAGCGGCCTTTACGCAGTTGGGTTGCACCGGTAAAGGAGCCTTTCTCGTGGCCAAAGAGCTCGCTTTCAAGAATGCTCTCCGGCAAGGCGGCGCAATTGAATTTTACCATCGGGCCATCGGGATTGGGCCCGTCGAAGTGGATGGCATTGGCGATCATTTCCTTGCCAACCCCGCTCTCCCCGAGCAGAAGCACCGTGATCTTGCTTTTGGCGACCTTATGCAGCAGCGCGAAAACCTCCATCATGGCCTTGGAAGAGCCAATAATGCTCGAAGGTTTAAACCGCACCCTCAGTTCTTCCAGCAGTTGCCGGTGGCGCTGTTCCCACAGAACTTTATCGACGTTTTCAACCAGGTACAATTCAACCGCCTGCGCCAGCATGTAGGAAACAACCATCAAAGTGTCGACATGTTTGGCCAGCAACTCCTTGTTGTTGTCGTAATGGCGGATGGCGCTGATGCTGCCGAGCACCTTTTTTCCTCGTAAGATCGGCACGCACAGGAAGGCGTGGTCACGATCTTCCGGGCGGGAAAGACTGCCGGTGCGATTGAGGAAGGCGGGTTCGTCGCCAATTCGCGGCACAATAATGGGGCTTGCCGATTCGACCACCTGGCCGGTGATGCCCTCCCCGGGAAAATAGACCCCCCGTGCCTGTTCCTCATCGGTTAACCCCATGCATTTATGGATAAAGATGCGGCCTGTCTCGCGATGATGCAAATTGACCATGGCCCGATCCATGGCCATTTCGTCGCGCATATAGTCGAGAAAGGCTTCCAGGGCCTGGGCGAGGTCGTTTTGCTCGGACAAAGCTCTGCCCATGGAGAAGAGCAAGGGCACAATTCTGCCCCGGCACACTCCAGCGTGGCATTCCTTTGTTCGAGGGTCGTTGTGTTTGAAAACACCCGCATAACATTCTTTGCCGGGCGCGTCGTTGTTAGTGGAAGTGCACATAGGGCCTCAGCACAGCAAAACAGCTTCTGTTCGCTTGCATGAACATGATTCCAGACCATCCAAATTCGAATTTTCGGGTGAGCCGCGTCCTGGTTGTTTTTCTTCACAGCGAAGTTGAGCGCAGGCATCAAGGCAACAGGAGCTACGATACGTCGCTACCGGAACCAAGCAAACGATGTGCCATGGCCTTGCCTGTCGGATGAGACTTGTATTTATTTTCGCTTCCGCCAGTAGGGTAATCCTCCCGGATGCATCTCTTGTTTTCCTATTGTTCTGATTTTACATTGAAAATACTTATCTTGAATTGTTGCTTTTGGAAGGAATGGATTGCGAGGCGGTTGCGAAAAGTTTTCGGCGCCGAATGCGAAGAAAAAAATGGAGGCGGCGGAAGGAACAGGGCATAGATAATGAAGACAATGATGTCCAAATTTTCAAAGCAAGACAGCAACGGCCCGCCTGTGTTGCTGGAAATGAGTAGTTTTTATTTTTAATATCAGGTTGTTGTTTGGTGTTATGGACTTTTTCTTTTTCGTTACTTTTTTAAAAGTATAACCAGGGCGAGTCCTGTCCTGATCATTTGATTCTGTTTCCAAATCAAGCGAAGTATGATGTGCAGCGCAAAACCTCGTCGACGAAGGTGTGTCATCTCGACCGCAGAGATCTCAGGACGTTGCGAGATTTCTCCTCGCTGTGCTCGTCGAAATAACAAATAGACGCGCATCATTTTTGAGATAGAAATGGAATGAGAGCCATTGAGCGCGACCAGACCGCCAGCGGCAATGAAAAAGGCGAGGCATCGCTGCCCCGCCTCTGGTTGTTGGCCAACCTTTTGCGCGTCTTGCTTATTTCTTAACCACTTCCACTCTGCGGTTGAGCGCCCGGCCTTCTTCCTTGCGGTTGTCGGCAATGGGGGCTTCCTGGCCGCGTCCCACGGCAGTCATCCGGTCGGCGGCAATGCCCTTGGCGACCACTGCGTCCATCACCGCCTTGGCCCGATCTTCGCTGAGCTTTTTGTTGCTCTCCGGCGTACCGACGTTGTCGGTGTGGCCTTCGATGCTCACTTTGAGGGTGGATGCGGCCTTGAGCAGGGCGGCGATCTGCTCGACGCTGCTTGCGCTCTCCGGTTTGATCGCGGCCATGCCGGTGTCGAAATTAATGTAAAATGTTAAAAAACCTTCCTTGTTTATCTGCTTTTCCAACTCGTTGACGCTGACTTCCTGCTTCATTTCCTGTTTTTCCACCAGGAGCAGCATGTAATCCTGGTAGCCCTCGCTTGCGCAGAGGTACACCCAGTATTCGTTGCCGCCCTTGTTCAGGGTCATGGTGGTGTAGCGGTCGTACGACGTGCCGCCGGGGGATTCCACCAGGTATTTGATGGCGTTGGGCTGGAGGTCGGGGAACACCGTGCCGTCATAATCGCCCAGCACTGTGCCGCCGTCTTTTTTCACTGCGTTCTGAAAATTGCGGACAATTTGCAGGGCGCTGGCCGGGGTGGCGCCTTCCTTGAGTTTGTAGCTGACGGCAAAAATCTTGCCTTCAACCGTGGTGTACGCTTCCGGAGTGGCCCACTCCTTGAGTTCCGGTTTGGGGAAGGCCACAGCGTCGAATTCGGTGGTGGCGCAACTGTAGATCTCGTAGTTGCTCATCCGGGAAAACAGGGGATGATCCTTGCAATTTTCCGCATCCGCCGACCAAGCGGACCCGCCGGACAACATGGTGACGATCAAAGCAGCCCTGGCAACAATTCGTTTCATTTCATCTCCTCCTTGGGAAAAAGTGGTTGGCGTCGACGCGCCCCAAAAAATAAGTTGGTCGGATTATAGCGGCAACCGGGCGGACTGTTCAAGCAATGACAGCAAAAATGGGGCAATCCCCGGTGGTTATTCCCGGTGGTTAGTTGCCAAACAGATAGAGGCAGGCCAGCACCGCACAGACCACCCCGGCCAGATCGGCGACCAGGGCGGCGGCCATGGCGTGGCGGATGCGGCGCACCTGCACCGCCCCGAAATAGACCGCCAGCACATAGAATGTGGTTTCGGTGCAGCCTTGCAGGGTGGAAACCAGCATACCGGTGTAACTGTCCGGGCCGATGGCCGGATCGTTGATCAGCGAGGCGAGGACTGCGTAGGCCCCGGAACCGGAGAGCGGCCGCAGCAGGGCCATGGGCAGGGCCTCGGCGGGCAGGCCCAGGGGCGCGGTGAAACGGCCGAGCGCCCCGACCAGCAGATCCAGGGCGCCGCTGGCGCGGAGCATGGCCACCGCCACCAGGATAACCACCATGTAGGGGATGATCCGCAGCGCCACCTGGAAACCTTCCCGGCCGCCTTCGACCATGGATTCGTACACCGGCACCCGGCGCAAGGCCCCAAAACCCAGGAAGAAGACCATCAGGCCGGGGATGATCCAGGGCGAGATGGTCTGACCGTAGGCAACGGCAGTCGGCACCAGCCCGATCAACCCGGCCAGGGCGATCATGCTCAACCACAGGGGATAGGGCTGGCCCTGGTCTTCCAGGGGTTCGGTTTGGCCGGGGCCGGAAGGGGCGGAATGGGCGGGATACGCGACGGGTGGGGCGCCTGCGCCTTGTGGTGATTTCGTCGCTTCTGCGGCTTTTTCACCAAGCGGCGGTGCCGGCGACCAGCGGCTGAACAGTTTGGCGGCGAGAATCGCGACCGTGGTTGAGCCGATGGTGGCCAGGAGGGTAGTGGGCAGGATGGCCGCCGGATCGACCGAGCCGGCGGCGGCCCGCAAGGCGATCACTCCGGTGGGCAGCAGGGTGACCGAGGAGGTGTTGATGGCCAGAAAGAGGACCATGGCGTTGGTGGCCGTGCCCGGTTGACTGTTGAGCTTGTCGAGTTCCTGCATCGCCCGGATGCCAAAGGGCGTGGCCGCGTTGCCCAGGCCCAGGGCGTTGGCCGAGAGATTGAGGATCATCGCCCCCATGGCCGGATGTTCGGCGGGCACGTCAGGGAACAGGCGAACCATCAAGGGGCGGATCAGCCGGGCGATGATGCGCAGCATGCCGCCGGCCTCGGCCACCTTCATCAACCCCATGAACAGGGTCATCACCCCCACCAGGCCAATGGCCAGGGTGACCGCGCCGTTGGCGGCCTCGATCATCGCCTTGGAGAGCAACTCCATTGGCGCGGCGGAGCCGGCAATCGGAATCCAGACCAACTGCCGCCAGCCGGCAAACACAAAGGCCACGCTCACCATGGCCAGCAATATCCCGTTCATATCATTCCTGTGGCGAAGAAGGCTGCAATCCTGTGGCGGTGAACAACTGCAATCCTGTGGCTGTGAAAGGCTCCGCCTGCCGGCTAATCGCGGTAGCGAAGCGCAAGTTCATGGTAGGCGTCGATGCGGCGGTCACGGAGATAGGGCCAGATGCGGCGGATGTGTTCGCTGCGCCGCCGGTCAAGGTCCACGATCAGCACCTGTTCCTGGCTGGCGTCGGCCACGGCAAGCAGTTCGCCCTGGCAGCCGGAGACAAAGCTGTGGCCCCAGAACGCCGCCCCGGCCCCGACCCCGGAAGGATCGGCCTCAAAACCCACCCGGTTGACGCTGAGCACCGGGACGCCGTTGGCAATGGCGTGGCTGCGCTGGATGGTCGTCCAGGCCTCGCGCTGGCGGGTCTGTTCTTCGGGCGTGTCGCCCGGGTCATAGCCGATGGCGGTGGGGTAGATCAGCAGCTCGGCCCCGGCCATGGCCATCAGCCGGGCCGCCTCCGGATACCACTGGTCCCAGCAGATCAGCACCCCCAGCCGGCCGACCGAGGTCGCAATTGGGGTGAAGCCCAGGTCGCCGGGGGTGAAATAGAATTTTTCGTAATAGCCGGGATCGTCGGGGATGTGCATCTTGCGGTAGCGGCCGGCAATGGAGCCGTCCGCCTCCAGAACCACCGCGGTGTTGTGGTACAGGCCCGGCGCGCGGCGTTCAAACAGCGAGGTCACAATCACCAGGCCCAGCTCTTTGGCTAGGGTGGCGAAGATTTCGGTGGATGGTCCGGGGATCGGTTCGGCCAGATCAAAGCAGCGGGTGTCTTCGGTTTGGCAGAAGTAGGGGGAGCAGTGCAGTTCCTGCAGCACCGCCAACCGGGCGCCCTGGGCTGCCGCCTCGCGAATGCCCTGGATGCTTTTGTCGATGTTTTCCTGGCGGTTGTCGGTGCAGCGCTGCTGCACCAGGCCGACGCGAAGGGTGGTCATGGCAATGTTCCTCGGGGAATCTGCATGGTTACGCAGTGGAGCGAACCGTGCTGGACGATCAGGGGGCGGCAGTCGATGCCGATGATTGCTCGTTCGGGAAAGATCTGGCCGATGATCCGCAGGGCATGCGCGTCCTGCGGGTCGTTGTAAGTTGGAACCAGCACCGCGCCGTTGATGATCAGAAAATTGGCGTAGGTGGCGGGCAGACGCTGGCCGTCTTTGTCCCAACAGGCTGCGGGCCAGGGCAGGGGGATTAAGCGGTAGGGCTGGCCCTGGGCGGTGCGAAAGGCCTGCAGTTCGGTCTCCATGGCGGCCAGGGCGGCAAAGTGCTCGTCGGTTGCATCTTCGCAGCGCGCGTAGGCGATGGTGTTGTCCGGGCAGAGCCGGGCCAGGGTGTCGATGTGCGAGTCGGTGTCGTCGCCGGCCAGAAAACCGTGTTCCAACCAGAGGCAGCGGTCGGCGCCCAGATGCTCGCCAAGCGCCTGTTCAATGGACTGGCGGTTGAGATGGGGGTTGCGGTTGGGGCTGAGCAAACACTCGCTGGTGGTCAGAACCGTGCCCGCGCCGTCGCTTTCGATGGAACCCCCTTCCAGGATCAGTCCGGGGACGCGCGTTTGCGTCCGGCCAAAGGCGCCGGCGCGGGCCAGCTTGGCGGTTATCTGGTTGTCCAGATCAGCGGCGAACTTGAGGCCCCAGGCGTTGAAGCCGAAGTCGAGCAGCACCGGGATTTCGTCTTCCCGCACCGTGATCGGGCCGAAGTCGCGGGCCCAGGTGTCGTTGGTCGCCATCGGATAGAGGCTGACGCGTCCCAAATCAACCCCGGCCAGACGCAGTTGTTCGCGCACCGGTGCGGTTTGCGGGGCAACAATCAGCACCCGCTCAAAGCGGCTGATCGCTCGGGCGATGTCGACAAAAACCGCTGCCACGGCCGTGAGGTTGTCGCGCCAGTCGCTGTCGGCATGCGGCCAGGCAAGCAGCACGCCGTCCTGCTGCTCCCACTCGGCCGGTAAACGTCTGATCATGGTGTGGTTCCTTGCAAAGGGTGAATGATGGAGAACAGAGCATCCTAGCCCATCTGTTCCGGCTTGTAAATATGGGCGATCTTGAACGGCTCCGCGCATCTCCGGACGAATTCGGGCGAACGGTTGCCTTTGCCCGGTTTGCCCGGTTGGGTGCGGATCGAAAAAACCGGAAACGAGCATTTAAGGGTTGACTCATGCCGCATCGGTCGTTAGGCTAACTGGGAATAATTCCTGTGCAATTCGCTAGTTATCTCTCGGCGCCGTCTCTTCCCCGGCGCGTTTTCGCCGCATTCTTAGAGGAGCACTATGAAGAAGCAACTTCTTGAGCTGATCATCTGCCCGCACTGCCTGCCCCTGGAACATTCGCTCGTTGCCGACATCATTCAGGAGCAGGGGGGCGACATCGAAACCGGGGCGCTGAAGTGCCCGCACTGCGCCGCGCTCTTCCCCATCGTCGAGGGCGTGGCCCTGCTTGATCCGCACGCCGTCGACAGCCAGCGGGCGCTCAACAAATACGAGACCGACGAAGTGGTGTCGTCCTATTTGTGGAGCCATTTTGGTGAATTGCTGGGGGATGAGCAGGCCTCCCAGGCCTACCGCACTTGGGCGGAGTTGATGCGTCCGCAGGGCGGAGTTGCCCTGGACGCCGGCGGCGCCGTGGGCCGTTTCACCTTTGAGATGAGCACGCGCTGCGATTTCGCGGTCGGCATTGACACCTCGCAGGCCTTTGTCCGCGCTGCCCGGCAGTTGATGCGGGAACGCTCGATGGTGGCGTCGTTGAAAGATGAGGGATTGTTGCGCCGGGAGGTCACTATCCGCCTGCCCGACGATTGGCGCAGCGACCGGGTCGACTTTGTGGTGGCCAACGCCCTGGCTCTGCCGTTTCGTAAAAAATCGATCTCGCTGTTTTCTTCGCTCAACCTGGTGGACAAGGTGCCTTCGCCCATCCAGCACCTGTGGGAGATGAACCGGGTCACCCGCGACGAGCACGCCCAGTTTCTCCTTTCCGATCCCTTTTCCTGGTCGGTTGAGGCGGCGCCGGTCGAGGAGTGGCTGGGCGGCAAGGCCGACGGCAGGCATGCGGGCAAGGGTTTGGCCAATGTGGCGCAACTGCTGGCCGAGGGCCAGGGGCAATTGGCGCCGGCCTGGCAGGTGGATGAGCCGGGCAGCGTGTGGTGGAAGATCCGCACCCACAGCAACCACTATGAGCTGATCCGCAGCTGTTTTGTGCACGCCAACCGCTAGGAGAACGCGATGATCATCGATACCGTTTGCCGTCTCTGTTCGTCCTGCTGCCCCATTGAGGCCGAGGTGGAGGGTGACCGCCTGATCGGCGCCCGCCGCAAATCTTTTTTGGACCCGGACAAACGCTTGCCCTGTCCCAAACTGGCCGCTGCCCCGGAGATCGTCTATTCGCCGGCGCGGCTGACCACGCCGCTGATCAAAAAAAAGGACGGCTCAGGCTTTCGCGAAGCCGGCTGGGACGAGGCGCTTGATCTGGCGGCGTCCGAGTTCTTCCGTCACCGCGAGCAATCGGGGGCGCAGGCGATTGCCTGGCTGCGCGGGATGGCCGCCGATTGGGGCGCGCCCTGGGATTACCCCAACCGGCTGATGCACGCCTTCGGCAGTCCCAACACTATCGGCAACGGCTCAATCTGCTTCGTGGCCCGCGATTTTGCCCATTCCTACGTCTATGGGGCCATGGCCTTTCCGGAGGCCAAAAGCGCCCAATGCATCATCGTTTGGGGCAAGAACGACGGCAACACCGCCCTGGGCGCGGCCGAGGGCATCCATTGGGCCAAGGAGCACGGCGCCACCCTGATTGTCGTTGATCCGGTGCGGACCGCCCTGGCCCGCAAGGCCGATATCTGGCTGCAGATCAAGCCCGGCCACGACGGCCTGCTGGCCATGGCGATGATCAACGAGATCATCAAAGAAAATCTGTATGACGCCGCATTTGTTGAGCACTACACCGTCGGTTTTGAGGCGCTGAAAGAGGCGGCGGCCCAGTACCCGGTCGAGCAGGCGGCCGAAACCCTGTGGTTGAGCGCCGAGCAGATTCGGCAAGCGGCCCGTCTGTACGCGGTCACCAAGCCCGCCGCCATCGTCGACGGCAACGGCCTGGACATGCACCGGGAGGTTTTCGACGCCACCCGCGCCATTGCCATGCTCCGCGCGCTGACCGGCAACCTCGACAAACCCGGCGGCGACGTCCTGCCGCAACCCATCCCGGCGCGCAACATCCAGCTGAAAGAACGGCTGGCCAAGGGCGCCGTGCCGATCACCCGCGACTATCCCCTGTTCAACGACTTTTCCGAAACCTGGGGCAACCAGGTGCAGGGCTGCGTGGTCGACGCCATTCTCGAGGAAACCCCCTATCCACTCAAAATGGTGGTGGTCCAGTCCGGCAACCCCCTGGTGACCATGGCCGATTCCACCCGCACCCGGGCGGCCTTTGCCAAGTTGGAAACCCTGGTGGTGATCGACCTGTTCATGACCGAAACCGCAAGGCTTGCCGACGTTGTCCTGCCGGCTTCCAGCTGCTTTGAAAAGACGCAACTCAACCGCTCCTCCATCCGCAACAATCCGATGTTCTTGCAGGACGCGGTCATTCCGCCGGTGGGCGATTCCTGGCCAGATTGGAAGATCGTCTTTGAACTGGGGCGAAGGCTTGGCTTGAACGAGGAGTTTCCCTGGCAGACGGCGGAAGAGGCGATTGATTACCAGTTGGCGCCCGCCGGGGTCACGGTGGAACAGCTGCGCGCCAACGGCAAGGGGCTGCGGATCGAGGCGATGCGTTATGAGAAATACCGGGATCAGCCGTTCAAGACGCCTTCGGGCAAGGTGGAGTTCTTCTCCAGCCGGCTGGCCAAGGCCGGATTTTCCGGGACGCCGTTTGCAAACGGGCTGGGCGCCGACCCGATCAGCTTTGCCGATCAGAGCGCCGACTATCCCATCCTGGGGGTCAGCGGCAGTCGCGACATCCGTTTCACCAACTCCCAGTTCCGCGCCATCCCCTCGCTGCTCAAGTCCGGCGTCGGTTGCGTGGTCGACATCCACCCCGACGACGCAACCTTGCAAAATATAACCGAGGGCGACCGAATCGGGATCGAAACCCCCAAGGGCGCGGTTGAAATGACGGCGCGCATCGCAACGGTGGTGCGGCCCGGCATGGTTCGTCTGGCCTGGGGTTGGGGCGATTACGATCCGCGCGGCAACCTGAACGCCCTCACCGAGGACGATGTGCGCGGCCCAATGAGCGGGACTTCCACCAGCCGTAGTTTCATGTGCCGGTTGCGCAAGCTCTGATTCTATTGATCAATCAAGCGAAGCATGATGCACGGCGCAAAACTTTGCCGACGAAGGTCTGTCATATCAAGGCGAGATCTCTCCCTTCGGTCGAGATGACAAAAAAGAACGTTGGTCAAGGGATAAAACAATCGTTTTTTAGGAGTTTTTTTGGGGCTGTCATTTCGAACGAAGTGAGAAATCTCGAGCAGTTACGAGATTTTCTTTTACGATATTTCTCCTCGCTGTGCTCGTCGATATGACAAAGCGGCGTGCTTCACTGTTGCAATGGAAAGAGAATAAGACAATATCTGAGACAAGATTCGGATGCGTTCGGCAATAAAAAAAAGGCTCCCCAAAGGGAGCCTTTTTTTATTGCCGCTGGTCAGGTGTCAATGCGTCGCGTCCGTTCCTTCGCCCCGCAACGCCTGGCCCCAAGTCGCCCGGTCCACGTCAAACAGCGACATGGCCAAGCCGCGCAAGGGGAGGGTGAGGCAATACTCGCGGATGAAAAGTTCCGCCTCAACCTCGCCGATGGCAAGGGCCGACTGCAGATCGTGCTCCGCCTCGGCCTTCCGACCCATTGCCCGGAAGACCAGGCTGCGGGCCACAAAAATCCGGCCGCGGCTGGGGTTGAGCCGGACGGCGTCGTTGAAATCCTCCAGCGCCCTCTCCAGCTCTTCGTTGTTGAACAGGGCCATGCCCCGCAGGAACAGGACATGGTCGTTGGTTGGGTCAAGGTCGAGGGCGCGGCTGAACTCCGCCGCCGCCTCGGAAAAATTGGCGTTTTTAAAATAGGCCAAGCCCAGCGGCGTGTGAATCGTGGCCGCATCCATACCCGAATCCAGGGCGCCGCCGAATTCCATGATGCTGCGGCCGTATTCGCCCCGGAGAAAATGGCGTTGTCCTCGAAGGAAATCCATAGAGTGTTTCATGATGTGCACCTCGCGTCAAACAAGAAGCAGGGACGAGAAAAACCTCGTCCGCCTGTTGGGAAGAATCATTCCCACCTGTTGTAACTGGTAACCATTGCGAGGAAATGCGCAATCCGGGAAAGGGCCGGTTAGGCGCGAATCAGCGCCTTTGAGACACTAGAGGCGCTAGACCTGCTAGAGGCACTGTGTCCAGCCGAGGCTCCACATGCAATGGCCGCAGGGCGCCAGGCTGCCGTAGCAGTCGCTCATGCCTAGAAGATTGGGATTGACCAGATCGGCGCAGGGGCCGGAGGAACAACTCCAGCAGGGGGCATATTCGCTGCCGCCTGCCTCGGCGCGGAAGGCGGCGTAGCGTGGGTCGCGCCAAATGGATTGGAGCGATTGTTGACGGATGTTGCCAAAGGAGTGCGCCCGCACCTGGATGGGGCTCTGGTTGACCATGCATCCATAACTGTGCCAGAGAAAATGGCAGGGCATGACCTCGCCGTCTTGGGCAATGAACACTGCCTGTTGTTCGATGAACGGGCAGGCGCGTTGGCTGTTGGCCGGGGCGTGCAGCGGCGGCAGCGAGAGTTTGACGCCCTGCGTTTCGGCTAGGGTCAGCGCCCGCTTGAAACAGGCCTCGGCCCCCTCTGCGCCCAGTTCTCGGTATCGGAGCAAATTGGCAAAATGGAGCGAGATGTCCCGCTCTCTGGCCTCGCGCTGCATCTCGGCTCCGATGGCGAGCAGGCGTTGGTCGGCCTCGCTCTTGACGAACCGCAGATGCACGCCGGGCAGAGCAGCCAGGTTCAGCCCCTGGGATTTGGCTGTTTGCGACCATTGGGCAAACAGGGTCGTTGCCTCGGCGCTGTTGGGATTGAACAGGCTTTCGTTCGCCATGGCGCCGTCGTAGGAGAAGAGGTGGCTGACGATGATCGAGTCAACCCCGCGCGTGCCGGCCCATTCGACGATTGCCGGCAATTGGGCGACGGTCTCCCGCTTGAGCACCACCTCCAGGCCGATACTGACCCTGCGCGGGTTGCCTTGACGCGCCAGCGCCAGATGGCCAATCGCGCGCTCCACCGGCGAACAGTGATGTTCGCCGCCGCTCCCGGCAGCCGGTTCCAGGCTGTCCAGGGACAGACAGACAAGGTCGAGTCCCGCCGCCAACAACCGATCCGCGCGGGACCGGTCAAGCAGCAGTCCGTTGCTCTGGAAACCAATGATCCCGTTGGCGGGCATAGCTGTCCTGGCCAGGGCAATCATCTCGTCCAGCTGCGGATGGAGCAGCGGTTCGCCAATGCCGTTGAGCACCAGAAAACGGGTGTGGGCAAGCGACGGCAGCAGACTCCGGAAAAGGGCCATATCCATGTCGCCCTCCTCAATGCAGCTGCCGTGGGCGAATTTTACGCACATCCGGCAACGGAGGTTGCAGCGCGTGGTCAGTTCAACATAGACTTTCCGGGGATATTCAGCGGTTGGGCGCATGGGGAAACGATTCAACTGTTGTTGCGCTCAGTCGAGCCATTCCTCGACTTCGCTTTGCTTGGGAACCCGGCCCACGCACTTGACCACCCCGTTGACCACCACCGCCGGAGTCGAAAAGACGCCCAGCTTGGCGATCTCCTGGAAATCCTTCACCTTGACCACCGCCGCGCCCACGCCCTTGGCGGCAATCGCCGCTTCAACCACCTTTTGCGTCTTTTCACAGGAGGCGCAACCCGGACCACACACTTTAATTTCCATGGAATCCTCGTTTTATACAATCATGTTAAAAAGATAGCCGATGCAGACAATGCCGCTGCCGACCACCAGGACAAACACCGCGATCAATGGGGGCTTGAGCACCTTGCGCAGGATGATCATCTCCGGCAGGGACAGGGCAATCACGCTCATCATAAAGGCCAGCACCGTGCCCAGGGCCGCGCCCTTGCCGAGCAGGGCCTCAACCACCGGCACGATCCCGGCGGCGTTGGAATACATGGGGATGCCCACTACAACCGCCGCCGGCACCGACCACCAACGCTGTTTGCCCATGATCGAGGCCATGAAATCCTCCGGCACATACCCGTGGATCAGCGCCCCGACTGCAATGCCCGCCACCACGTAGATCCACACCTTGCCGACGATGTCGCGCACCGCCTCGCGTCCCTGGTCCAGCCGGTCGCGCCAGTTCAACCGTTGCTCGAAAACCACCGCCTCGTCGGCCCGCAGCTCGCGCACCCAGTCTTCCATCCAGCCTTCCAGCTTCAGGCGGCCGATCACCCAGCCGGCGACCATCGCGATCAACAGGCCGGTGCCCAAATACAGGGCCGCCACCTTCCAGCCCAAAAGACCGTAGAGCAGCACCAGGGCGATCTCATTGATCATCGGCGCTGCGATGAGGAACGAAAAGGTCACGCCCAGCGGCACCCCGGCCTGGACAAATCCCAGAAACAACGGCACTGCCGAGCAGGAGCAAAAAGGGGTGACAATGCCCAGGAGCGCGGCCATGACGTTGCCCGCGCTCTCGCGCTTGCCCGCCAGATATTTGCGGGTGCGCTCCTGGGTGAAAAAGGAGCGGAGCACCCCGACCGCAAAGACGATCAGAGTGAGCAACAGCATCACCTTGGGGGTGTCGTAGACAAAGAACTGGACCGCGTCGCCAAGCCTGCTGGGCCGTTCAATGCCCAGTAGGGAATAGGTGAAGAAGGTCGAAAACGAGTGCAGGTTGGCGTAGATCGCATACCAGAACCCCAGGCCGAGCGCGGCCAGGACAATGGTTTTAGTCCACCCTGTTTCCGCATCCGTGGGAGCCGGGGCGGGTGCGGAGGCTTCGGGTTTGTTGCAGCCGCAACCGCCGTTGAAGGGTTGAATGGGTTCCATGACGGTTCCTTAGTTTTTCAGGGTGGCGGCCCGCAAACAGGCGGCCTCGGGCAGGCCTTGGATCATGGCGCGCAGTGGTTCGTCCTCGTTCAGCCAGCCGCGCAACTCGTTGAGCATGGCCCGCACATAGGGGGATTCGCTCTCCACGGCTTGGCTGTAGATCATCCAGGTTCCTTGGCGTTCTTTGTTGACCAGGCCGGCGTCTTCAAGAATTTTCATGTGGCTGGAAACCGTGGGCTGGGCCAGTCCCAGCACTTTCTGGATTTCGCAGACGCACAGCGAGCGGTCTTCCAGGAGTTTGATCACCCGCGCCCGGTTGGGGTCGGATAGGGCCTTCATGACGCGCACGAATGGTTTCATGGGTTCTCTCGGTTAGATGGCGGCCAGCAGCGGTTGACCGATGAAATACAGGCCCAGCGCGCCAATGCAGAGGCCCGCCAGTTTGCGGAAGATTCTGCTGCCGCGTTGCCAGGCGTTGTTGTCCAGAAAGCGTTGCACCAGCGCGGTTGAACTGCCTGCCGCCGCGATGGGGATGCAGTGGCCAAGGCCAAACAGGAGGATGAACACCACGCCGGTGAAAATTTTCTGCTGCACGGTGATGATGGCGAGGATGGGGGCGATAAAGCCAAAGGTGCAGGAGCCGGAAAGGACGCCGTAGGCCAAGCCCAGAATAAAGGCTCCGGCCATCCCTTTGACCTGGATTTTGGCGAGCAGGCCGCTGGACATCGAGCAGGAGGCGACGCCAAGGACGTCAAGCGACACCCAGACCAGAATCGCGCCCACCACGATGCTCATGTAGGGGCCAACGTCCCCCAGCATGCGGCCAAGTAGGGCGCAGACCACCCCAATGGCGGCAATGGTGACAAACAGCCCCACGGTGAACGCGAGCGCGTACAGCGCCGCCCGACGGCCGGCGATAATCTGATGCTGGCCGGCCACATAACTGACAATGAGCGGTATCGAGGCCAGGTGGCAGGGGCTGAAGAGAACGCTCACCATGCCCCATAAAAAGCAGCCCAGTCCGCCCAAGAGCAGGCCTTGGCTCATCCACGCGTTGATGGTCAGAAACACCTGGTCCACGGGCTATTGTACTCCCTGCTGGCGGAGCACGGCAACAATGGCCGCCTTGTCCATAAAACCCTCGTGGCGGGAGATTTCCTTGCCCTGCGCATCGTAGAAAATCTGAGTGGGGATGGACCGCAGGTTGAATTTCTGGCCGGCGTCCGGGTTTTCCCAGACATCGATAAACAGCACGGCGGCCCGACCCTGGTATTCCTTGGTCAGTTCTTCGAGGATCGGCGCCATCATCTTGCACGGGATGCATTTTTTAGCGCCCAGATCCACCATCGTGACCATGCCGGGAACCGGAACCTGTGGCAGTTGCTCAGCTCCTGTCACGCCCGGAAACGCGGCCGTCAGCAGGCCAACCCACAACAATGCGACCCGCAACCGGAACAGGCCGAGACGAAAAGATTTGTTCACCCTATTCTCCTTGATTTTACAGAAGGCGTTGCGCATGTTCGGCCACCTTCGCGACGGCCTCGGTCGACGCCTCGGTGTTCCCCTTGACAAAGCCAAGCTCGTTGAGCCGCAGGTGCTGGTTCGGGGTAAAGCCGGCCAGTTCCAATGTTTTCTTGGTGCAGTCAAGCGGGCAACCGTCGATGGCCAAGATGGATTGCGCAGCCTCGGTTGACTTGAGAATGGCGCTGACCCGCCCGCCAATGCCGGACAGGCAGAACATCTTGCCGGCGCCGTCACGGTTCAGTTTTCGCGCCGCCTGATCCGCCAGTTCTCCCACGTCCGCGCAGCCTGAACAGGAAAAAATCAGTTTGGGTCCTGCGCTGCTGCATGTACATCCGCAACCTGTTTGCATCGGTTCTTCCTCTGTTGGGGTTCAATGGAACGCGCTGCTCGCGTCTTGCCTTGCTGGGTCGTGTTTGTTATGACCCTGCGCTCAGTCTTTTTCCGTCTTCAATGGCCGCATTGGCTTGGGCGGCTGGAAAATGAACAGAGTCTATTATTTGTATATTTACATGTATCGATATTTAAAGCGGCGGGCAAGGGATGTCAAGCGGTTTTGTTCCGTCTCCCATCTCTATTGCAAAGATGCAACTCGTTTGTTTGTCCCTTGGGTCGACACGGCGTCCCTGCTTGTTTGGCCAAGAAGATGAGTGGCAGAAGGGGGCATTGGTTGCCCATCCGTCGTGCATGTGGCAGAATGCATCCTCAAGAACACCTTGCGGTCACGGGAGAGGATCGATGAACAAACGATTCCTCAACGCCGTCTGTTTGGAAACAGACGTTGCCCTTACCGGTTGAGAGCGTTGCCGCGAAAACAAGGTCGTCTCCGCAAATTTCCGCCAAACTCCGCCAAATTTTACCAGGAACCGCCCATGCGAACCAACCACCCCGGAATCGGCGCTGACGCCTTTGCCCGTCTTGTTGAGCAGGCGATTGCCCGCATTCCTGAAGAAATTCGAGCCTATCTCGACAATGTGGTCATTTCGGTTAAGCGGCGGCCCAGCCTGGACCTCCTCGCCGAAATGGGCCTTGCCCCGGACGAGCCCCTGTTTGGCGTCTATCTGGGGGTGCCGCTCACCGAGCGCAGCGCCAGCGAGCCGCCGCTCTATCCCGACGCCATCCATATCTTCCAGGAACCTTTGGAGGCCTGCTGCGCCACCCGCGAGGAACTGCTTGAGGAAATCGAGATCACGGTGGTGCACGAAATCGCCCATTTTTTCGGGTTCAGCGACGAGGAACTCGAAGCCCTGGGATACGGTTAAATACGGTCAAATTCGACAGGGCAAACAACGCGTTCGCGTACCCGTTGTCCTCCTGCTTTGCGCTCCATCTTCGTCGTTCGTCTCCCCGAAAAATTGGGATATTTTTCTCCAATATACCGAGAATACATTGAAAATTCATTGGCGGCGCCGGGCTGGCGGGGTGAATTTACCTGGACGGTTGCGGGCAACATGCCTTATATTGAAGGCGTGGCCTGCCTAGATGTGTGCATCAGGTGAAAAACTCTCAGGCCTGCACTCTCTTGCAGTAAGAAGCGCAGTGCAGGCGCGCGGCGTTTAAAGGGGAGCCCAGCGTTTAAGCGGCGCCCAGCGCTTGTGCAACCGCCGCGTCGATCAATTCTATTTCATCATTCCGACTATGTTCCATCCTTTCCAAAACATGCGGCTGAGCGCCAAGGTGGCCCTGATGGGCGCCGGCAGCGTGTTGATCACAGCGGTGGCCCTCGTCCTCCTTACCGTCTGGCAAAGCGGCCAATACAACAAGTTGGCGCAGCACGAGGTTGACGGTTTGATCAACGCCGACCTCGATCACCTCACCCAAGGGGCCTACAACCTGGTTCGCACCGAGAATGAGGCGGTGCAGCTGCAGGTGGACAACAATCTCAATGTGGCCAGACACCTTTTGGCCAGTTCCAGGGGCGTTCGCCTCGCCAACGAATCAACCGCCTGGACGGCGACCAACCAATTCACCAAAGCATCCCAGGAACTGAGCCTGCCCAAGCTGCTTGTTGGCGAGCAATGGATCGGCAAGAACAGCGACCTGGGTGTGGAAACGCCGATTGTCGATGAGGTGACCCGGCTGGTCGGCGAAACCGCCACCATCTTCCAGCGGATGAACGAACGGGGCGATATGCTGCGCGTCGCCACCACGGTGCGGACAACGGCAGGCGAACGGGCCATTGGAACCTATATTCCCGCAGTCGAGCCGGACGGCGTGGAAAACGCGGTTGTCGCCGCCGTCCTCAAGGGGCAAACCTACCACGGCCGCGCCTATGTGGTGAACGCCTGGTATCTGACTGCTTATGAGCCGATCCGCGACCATGCGGGCGCCCTGGTGGGCATGCTCTATGTCGGCGTCAAGCAGGAGACGGTTGCCTCGCGCATCCGTCACGCCATCCTCCAGGGCAGCGTGGGCAAGACCGGGTATATCTATGTTCTGGGCGGCGGGGGAGAAGACCGCGGGCGATATGTGATCTCCTATAAAGGCGAGAGAGACGGCGAGGATGTCTGGACCAACCAGGACAGCGACGGCCGATACGTCATTCAGGAGATCATCGGCAAGGCGACCCGTCTCCAGCCCGGGGAAATGACAACGGTTCGTTATCGCTGGCAAAACAGAGGCGAGCCCGAACCGCGCTGGAAGGTGGCGCGGTTGGCGTATTACGCGCCGTGGGACTGGGTGATCGGCACGAGCGTCTATGAGGACGAACTCCAGATCTACAGCAGTCTGCTCAGCGACGGCCGAACCCGGATGGTCCGCATCATGGGCTTGGCGGGATTGATCATTACCGGGTTGATCGGCCTGTGCTGCCTGTTGGTCACCTGGTCGATCACCCGGCCGGTGCGCCAGATGACCGAGGTGGCGGCAAAGATCATCGACGGCGACTTTGCCCAAGTCGCGCCCGTAACCTCCCAGGACGAAATCGGAACGCTGGCCCGCACCTTCAATCTTATGACCAGCGAACTCAACCGTTACATGGAGTGCTTGCGAGAAAGCGAGGAAAAATACCGGGGCATTTTTGAAAACGCCCTGGAAGGGTTGTATCAAACCAGTTTGGACGGCCGGTTCCTCAGCGCCAACCCGGCTCTGGCCCATATCCTCGGCTACGATTCACCCGAGCAACTCATCGAAAGCATTACCGACATCCGACAACAGTTCTACGTGAATCCGACGGACCGCGACACCCTGCTCGCGGCCGTTTCAAGCTACAAGAAGACGTTCGGATTTGAAGTGCAGTGCTATCGCCGCGACGGCCGCAAGATCTGGGTGTCCATCAGCGCGGGCCTGCGAGACGGCGGGGCGGGAAAGCCCGCCTTCATAGAGGGGTTCATTGCCGACGTCACCACCCGCAAACAGGCGGAGGCGGCCCTGGCGGAATCGCGGAATTATCTGGACGAAATCATCAACAGCATCGGCGATCCCCTGTTTGTCAAGGACGAGCGGCATCGCTGGGTGTTGGTCAACAACGCCCTGTGCGCCTTCAGGGGGCTCCCCCGCAACGAGTTGCTGGGCAAAACCGATTACGACTTCTTTCCGAAGGCCGAGGCCGAAGTGTTCTGGGCAAGCGACGAACGCGTTATGGCGGACGGGACGGCGTTCATTAACGAAGAATTATTCACCGACGCCCAAGGGATTGTTCATGTGGTCGTCACCAAAAAAACACGCTACGTCGATAAAATCGGCGAGAAGTACATTGTCGGCGTGATCCGCGACATTACCGAGCGAAAAAAGGCGGAGGAGGAGCGCATTCGCCTTGAGGCCCGCCTCAGCCAATCGCAAAAGATAGAGGCCATTGGCGCCTTGGCCGGCGGCATTGCCCATGATTTTAACAATATCCTCCAGCCCATGCTGGGCTACGGAGAAATGCTGCGGCTGCAGCTGTCCCCTGGCAGCCCCCATCTGCGTTTTGTGGAACGGATGCATACGGCTGCTCTGCGGGCCAAGGATCTGGTCAACCAGATTCTCGCCTTTAGTCGCCAGTCGGAACACAAGATCATCCCCGTTCGGATGCAGTTGATCCTGAAAGAAGCGCTGAAATTATGCCGCTCAACCATTCCTGCAAATATATCAATAAAAACGGATATCCAGGACGATTGCCCGTCGGTTCTGGTCGATCCCACCCAGCTGCACCAGGTGATCATGAATCTGGTCATTAACGCCTACCATGCTGTAGAGCAATCGGGCGGGGATATCGCGATTCGGCTGCAAGCGACGGTGTTGGCCGAGGAAGAGGCGGCGGACGTCTCGCTTCCGCCGGGTCGCTACGCGCTGTTCTCGGTGTGCGACACCGGCTGCGGCATCGATCCGGACATCAAGGATAAAATTTTTGAACCCTATTTTACCACCAAGGAGCAGGGGAAAGGGACCGGCCTCGGTCTTGCCGTGGTGTACGGGATTGTCAAGGAGCACGACGGCGACATTGCCATTGAAAGCGCGCTGGGCAAGGGCACGACCGTCAAGGTGTATCTGCCGTTGACGGAAGACTTGGGGCGGGGCGAGGCGCCGGAGGGGTTGGAAAACTGTCCCGCCGGCAACGAACGCGTTCTTGTGGTGGACGATGAAGAAATGATCGTCGAAATGGAAACGCTGATATTGGAAAGTCTCGGCTATCAGGTGACCTCCCGCCAGAACAGCCTGGAGGCGTTGGAGCTGTTCAGGGCCAACCCGGACAACTTTGATCTGGTCATTACGGATTTGACTATGCCGCTGATGACCGGCGAGCAACTCGCCCGCGAAATGATTGCAATCAAGGCGGACGTGCCGATCATCATCTGCAGCGGCCACAGCGAGGCCATCGGCAGCGAAAAGGCTCAGTCCATGGGGGTAAAGGAGTTGTTGATGAAACCGATCTCGCTTCCGGAAATGTCGCAAAAGGTGCGAATGGTTCTGGACGCTTCTCTCGCCTCTCGGGAAGGCTTGCCCTCCGCCGCCGTCGATTTGTCCCTGTCCTGATTTCTTCGCCATCCGCCTGCTTTCTCCTGCCATCTGACGTTGCCGCCGGCGATTGAGCCGGCCGAGCCAGAGGCCCGACGTGGTTCGATTCAGCGCAGTTCAGTTCAACTCAACTTGAATAGAGACACCATCTGATGCAGCTGCTCGGCTAGCTTCGAGAGGCCTGTCGAGCTCTGTTGCACGGCGCTGCTGTTGGCGAGAACCTTTGAGGTGGATTCGTTGACGCCGGCAATTTTTTCGGCAATGGAGCGGGCCACGGTCGAGCTGCTGCTGACGTTTTCGTTGACCTCCTGAATGCCGGCCGAGGCCTGGCTGATGTTCGAGGTGATCTCGCGGGTGGCGCTTGACTGCTCGTCGACCGCGCCTGCCATGGAGTTGATGATCTCGTCGATTTCCTTGATGATCTGGGCCACGCTGTTGATCTGGCTCACCGATTGGGTTGTGGTCGATTGGACGTCGTCGATTCGCGCCTTGATGTCCATGGTCGCCGTTGCCGTCTGTTTGGCCAGTTCCTTGATTTCGTTGGCCACCACCGCAAACCCCTTGCCCGCGTCACCCGCCCGCGCCGCCTCGATGGTGGCGTTGAGGGCCAAGAGATTGGTTTGTTCGGAAATTTCGGTGATCGTCTCGGTCACCTGATTGATCTCTCTGGCGGCCCGGCCAAGGTTGGACATCAGGTCTGAGGCGTTGCCGGCCTGTTTGACCGCCTCGTCCGAGATGGCGCGCGCCTTGGCGGCGTTGGCGGCAATCTCGTCGATGGTGGCGGACATTTCCTCGGTGGCGGCGGCGACCATCGTCACATTGGTTGCCGATTCCTCCATGGCGGCGGCCACCGCGTGGATGTTGACGGTCATCTCTTCAGTCGCCGAGGCCACGGCGTCGGTCCTGCCGGAGGTGGCTTGCGCCTCGACGGTCATTTCCTGGGCAATGTGGGTCAGTTCGGTCGAAGAAGCGTTGAGGGTGTCGACGCCGTTGACCACCTTATAAAGGGTCTCCTTGAGTTGGCGCGACATCTGGTTGAGGGCGTCGATACACTGGCCGACCTCGTCCCTGCCGTGTGCCTGCAGGGATTTGCTAAAGTCCCCGTTGGCCATTTCTCCGGCAAAGGCGGCGGCCGCGGACATGGGACGACTGATCGCTAGGCTGATCACCAAGCCAAGAACAACGCTGAGGCACACGCCCACGGCCAGAAACACGGCAATCATGGTTTGGGCGCCGCGGCTGCTGGCCGTCATTTCCTTGGCGACCGCATCAATCAATGCCTCGGCCTCCTTCACCAACAAGCCGACGCCTTCTTCAAAGGCGTAAATATGGTCCTTCATCGGAACCATCAGTTTATTGGCCGATTGAGGCGTGGCGCTCGGATCGGCAATCACCTTTTCTGCGATGTCGAGAAAGCCGGCAACATATTGACCGTAGGCGTCTTTGCTTTTGTTGACTGCTGTTTTGATCTCCGCCGACAGATGCAGGTTGGTCGCCGTCAGGCCGGCAACCCGGCTGAGTGCAGCCGTGGTTTTTTCGGAGACTTCCCGGAACTTGGCGAGGTATTCCCGCTGCTTTTCCGGCTTGCCAATGTTGAGAAACACGTCTTTTTCAAAGCGGCGGTGATTCAGCGCCAGAATTTCCAGCTGTTCGGCGGTGATTAAGAGGGCGAGTTCCTCGGTCTGCAGGCTGTGCAGGTCGGCGGTGGTTTGCGAGAGGGTGAGCAGGCCTTTGCCGCCAACGATGATGGTGATGATCGAGGTGAGCAGAAAACCGCCCACGAGTTTCTTTTTCAGGGACAGGTTGGCAAGAAAAGTTTGTTTCATATTGATGTTCCGTGGTGAGGAGTTTTTTTCTCGGGGAGGTCGGGCTGGTCAAGGAGCTGTAAAGCCTGCCAAGTTTGCAAAAAGTATAGCATGGGAAATGGCAATTTTGTTGGAAAAAATGCCCCAATCCCAATAAACAGGGGCGGGGTCGAGGGCGGAAGCACAGGGGCGCTGCACGGAAAAAATAGAGCAGCGCTGTGCGGCCGCGAGGTTGAAGCTGCTGTTCCCTGGCGGTATGCGGCGCTGTTTTTTCAACCCGGTTGTTTTTTTGTCAACCAATCTCCGACAGGTGCGTTGTCATACGCAGAGGCCACACACTACCCTGTTAAATTTTGAGGAGAATGGAACATGAAAACCACAGCACTCATTGCCGCCGCCGTCGTCATTGTTTTGCTTGCCGCAGGTTCTGGTTTTGCCGAGGACGCCGGCGACCGGGCGGAGCAACGTTTTGATCTGCGCGGCGACCGGATCGATCAGCGGCTGGACGCCAAGGGCGAGCGGATCAACGACCGGCTTGATTTTAAATCTGAGCGCGCCGACGCCAACGGCCATGAAAATCGGGCCCTGCATCTGGACCGCAAAGGCGACCGCATTGAAAACCGGTTGGATCACAAGGGCGACCGGATCGATCATCGCCTGGATAGCCGGGGACAACGGGTGGATCGCCGCTATGACCGGCGCAACGGCTGATTTGCTGGCGTCGAATGGTTGTGCGACGGCCTTGGCGGCGCGCAATGCAGCGTCCCGGAGTCTGCCTTTGCCGTTCCGAACCGACGCGAAGCGCCTTGGGATTATCAGGTGCGATCAGCAACCGGTTGGAGCGCTTCAAGGTGAACGCAACCTGGATGCAGGAATGCGTGCCGGCGGCTGGCCTTCCTGCATCCAGCATTAAATGAGCAACATTGCATTGTTCTATGGAATCCTTCCTGCAATCGATTGAACGGCCGGCGTACCGCGTGGCGCTGATTGCCAGCCGCAACCGGGAGGACGCCCTGGACCTGGTGCAGGAGGCCATGTGTAAATTCGTCGAAAAATACGCGTCCCGGCCCAGCGAGGAATGGAAGCCGCTGTTTTACCGGATTTTGCACAACGGCGTCCGCGATCTCAGCCGCAGGCGCAAGGTGCGCAGCTGTCTGCGCTGGATCGGCCTGGGCGCCGCCGACGACCGCGACCCGTGGGAGCAGTTTGAAGATGCGCGCAGCCCGGACCCGGAGCATCAAACCAAGGTCAACCACGCCTCTCGCGCCTTGCAACAGGCCTTGTCCGAGCTGCCGCTGCGTCAGCAGCAGGCGTTTTTGCTGCGCGGCTGGGAGGAACTGAGCGTGGCCGAGACGGCAACGAGCATGGGCTGCGCCGAGGGCTCGGTGAAAACGCATTATTCCCGGGCAGTGCATGCGCTGCGGGAAAAGCTGGGGGATCATTGGCCATGAACGAGCAGGAACGAAAGTTGGTGGATGCGGCAAAAAAGCTCCTGGATCAGTCAACGGCGGATTTGGATGGGGAAACCCTGACCCGCCTGACCCGAGCCAGGAACCGGGCGCTTGCGCGGCAAACCGAACGAAGGCGTTTATTTCGTCGACCTGTGCTGCTGACCGGCATGGCGGCGTCGTTGGCGACCGCTGCGGCGGTCGTGCTGCTGGCGTTCTTTGGGCCGCTGGGCCAGGATGCTGCGGATCAGAATTTTGTTGCTGATATGGGACTGTTAACTTCCGATGAATCCATTGAATTTTTTGAAGACATTGAATTTTATGAGTGGCTTTCGGCCGTGGATGGGGAGGAGGACGATCTCTCCCGCGTTGATGGTGATCGTCCTTTTGCCGGTCCTGCCGGGCCTGGCCTGGGGCCAGCCGGCGACGGGGCGGACCGAAACGGCTGCCGAGGCGCCGAATGCGGAGATGTTGGAATTTCTCGGATCATTTGAAGACAAGGACGCGGGCTGGGTTGATCCCTTTGAACTTGAGGCTATGGAACACGACAATGCGCCACAGGAGGAGGACAGCAATGGCAAATAAGCTGCATCTTCAGGGCGGCTGGCGGCGAGGACTGGCGGCGGCGCTGGTTTCGGTCATGGCGCTGCTGTGCGCCTCCTCTGTTGGAGCCCAACCGTTCAACGAGTTGCCCCCGCAACAGCAACGGGTGCTGCAGCCCTTTGCCAAAAAATGGGAGTCCTTTTCCCGGGAAAAACAGGACCGCTTGCGCAAGGGTTCGGAACGCTGGCTGAATATGAGCCCGGAACAACGGGTCGAAGCCAAGCAACGGCTGAAAAAATGGCAAACCCTCACACCCGAAGACCGACAATGGATCCGCGAGCGCTTTGAACAATTTCAAAAACTTTCCCCGGAGCAAAAACAGCGCCTGCGCGCCGCACGCGACGCCTTTCGCCAACTCTCGCCGGAGAAGCGCCAGGAACTGAAGCGCCGTTGGCAATCGATGAGCCCCGAAGAAAAGGCAAAACTACGGGAGCGGTATCAGCATTCCGACCCCAAGCAACGGGCCCGGATCCTCGAACGCTGGGAGAACGCCACGCCCGAACAGCGCCAGCGCATGCTGGAGCGCTGGGAGCGGCGGAGGCTGGGGGAGTAGGAGAAGCAAATTCCCAAGAGCGGAAGCAATCATGCTCGGTTGAGGCGGGCTTCTTTGCCGCACGATTGACTGCTGAATGGATAACTACCAGAGGGGGCGATTTTTTTGAGGAAAAGCATGTGTCAGCCGCGTTCTCTCTTCGATCATTTCAATAACGCCTCCTATTTTGCCATCGTCAAACCAAATCGTTTCCCCAGGATGGGCATCATCAAAAACCTCGGGAATGGTCATCCCCATCATTGCCGGAGTAAGGAGCTGACCATTACTGTCCCGGTTGGCAGCACCAAGCTCATCCCTTGGGCGTCAGGGGACCTCACGATACTTTCCGCTTGGCGCGGCAAGGTGCAAAGGCCATGATCCTTCTCAACGCGGACGGTTTCAGCACGCGGCAACGGCGCCGCACTCATCGCCGGTTTGCCCATCCCGCTCCGTCAACGCTTCGCTCACAATCCGCGCCAATTCCTTGAACTGATAGGGCTTGGGGATGGCCGCCGAAAAGCCGTAGTCCAGGAAATTGGCCAGCACCGGATCGTTAGAATAACCGCTGGAGACAATCACCTTGGCCTCGGGCCGAATGCGGAGAATTTCCCGCACGGCCTCCTTGCCGCCCATGCCGCCGGGAATGACCAGATCCATCAGGACCAGGTCCATCGGCGTCCCGGCTTCCTGTGCGCTCTGGAATTTTTTAACCGCCTCGGCTCCATCCTGGGCAAAGAGCACTTGATGGCCGAGCAGATCGAGCATTGCCCCCACCACTTCGCGGATCATCGGATCGTCGTCCATCACCAGGATGCGTAGCGGCTGCGAATTGGCCTCGCCGGATTCGCTCCCCGCCGTACTGGCCACGAATGCGTCCGGCCGCGCGGGCAGGTAGATGAAGAAGGCAGCGCCGGCTCCGGGCGTAGATTCCACCGTAATTACGCCGTTGTGCTTGCGCACGATCGAATAACAGATCGCCAGGCCCAGGCCGTGCCCCTCGGACTTGGTGGAAAAGTAGGGGTCGAAGATCTGCGAGAGGAGCTCCGCCGGCATGCCGGCGCCGCTGTCGGCGATAGTGATGCGGACATAGGGGCCGGGCGGTAGTTGGTCGAGGTGTTTTTCGCCTAGCGAATCGATGTTGGCGCAAGCAACGTCGATCACCGCGCCCTCCTCCATCGCCTGGGTGGCATTGATCACGATGTTCTGAATGACCTGGGCGATCTGCCCCTGGTCGATTTCCACCGGCCAGAGATCGTCGGGCAGGGTGAACCGACAACTGAACCGGTCGCCGAGTACACCAAGGTTGGCGGCATCGCGGACCGTCCCGGTCAGTTCGGTCAGTTTTTTTCGCGGCTCGCCGCCCTTGGCAAAAGTGAGCAACTGCCCGGTCAGCTCCTTGGCGCTGATACTGGCCCGCTCTGCCTGGGTAAGCAACTGCCTGGCTTTTTCGCTCAACCGCTCGTCAAACAGCGCCAGACTGATGTTGCCGAGGATGGCGGCGAGAAAGTTATTGAAATCATGGGCAATGCCGCCGGCGAGCAGGCCGATCGACTTGAGTTTTTCCACCTTGAACAGTTCCTGTTCCATCGCGACCTGTCTGCTGACGTCGTCAATACGGATGATCAGGCCCGTTTCGTCGCCAAAACAAAACGGGTAAACGGTGAGGTCGAGATGCATCTGCTTGTCCTGGCGCCGGGTGACATAGCGGCGCATCTGCCACTGGTCGCCGCTCTGTATGGTTTGGTCGAGGAAATCCTGCTCGGACACGCCAAACGTCCCGAGGAGTTCCTTGATCGGCGAACCTTTGAGCGCCTCGAACGACAGGCAACTCAGGGCCTCGGCCTGGGCATTGATGAAGGTGATCAACCCGGCCGCATCCACGCCGATCAGGGTGCAACGCATTGAATCGAAAATGCTTTGCAGATGATTTTTCAACCCCAGGACGCGCATTTCGGCCTGTTCCCGTTCCAGCACCTCTTCCTGCAACTGTTTGGTTTTTTGCGAAAGCTCCCGGGTCCGCTCCTCGACCAGCAATTCCAGGTGGCGATGCATCCGTTGCAATTCGGCCCGGGCGGTCTCCAGATCCTGCATGGTTTCCAAGGCCCTGTGGGCAATGAAGCCGAGTTCGTTCTTGGTGTTATTCCCGGCAATGATGTTTTTGTTGAGGTCCTCGACCCCGATGTTGCCTTCCTTGTGCTGCTGCAGCCAGGTGCGCAGCCGGCGCATCGGCCGGAGCAGGTAGCGCAACGACGCATAGACGAACCCTAGCGCTGCGGTGGTGGCCAAGATGGCAAACAGGATGATTTTCATCCGGGCGGCCCCTAACACCTCCAACTCGGCCTGATAACTCTTGCTGATCGAAAGGGTCATCGGAGCGTGATCGATTGCATCGAACGGTAATTTTTTGGCTCTTCGACGAATCAAGTGGATTTGAGTAAATTCTGTATCGGTGCGGCCAGCAGGTAGATGATGCTGATAAAGGTGTCGTCGTTTCTATATCCCCTGGCCCTGCATTTGGCCGCCTGGAAGATACCGTTGAGTGCTTCGATTCGGGCGTTGTTGTGCCCCGAGATCCAGCGGGCGCAAATGGCCTCGCGGTGTTTCTCGATTGTTCGCAGGGCTTTGCGGACCGGCTTGAGGAGATCAATATCGTCGGTCAGTGATCGGGCGACATTGAGAAACGTGGTCAACCGCCATTTGGCGCCTCTGACGGTAGTCGCTTGGCGCACCCAGCGAAGCATTTCCTTGATTCGCCATGCCTTGGAGGTGTGCAGATCCATGCTCATCAGTTCTGCCAGCGCGTCGATCTGCTTCTCC
>Ga0074193_1000651_pt1 | contig 54119 bp, 41 predicted proteins | sample EPASupsiteHSE605_FD_64523 | JGI IMG/M metagenome (GOLD analysis project Ga0074193, IMG submission 64523) | Bioremediated contaminated groundwater from EPA Superfund site, New Mexico - Sample HSE6-05 | ecosystem: Environmental > Aquatic > Deep subsurface > Groundwater > Contaminated ...
ACTAGCATGATTATAATGGCAAGCGTCGTTGCTGGGCTATGAGGGTTGAGTGGTTTGAGGAAGGACGCAAGCAAACCCCTTATCCCCCAGCCAAGGCAGACTAACAATACAGCTGTCAGTATTTCTTAGTACTTGATAAATATCACGATCTCCATCTTGATGGCAATCGTCGTGGATGGGCTATAGGGTTGAGTGGCTTTACGAAGGACGCAAGCGAAACCCTATAGCCCAGCCACGACAGACTAACAATATAGCTATCAAATTCTTAGTGCTATCTATCTATTTGTTCCTGTAAAGCTACCATTACTCTTTCGATTACTTCTTGCCAATCATCAAGCTTACGCTGACGGAAAAGACGTACTGCTGGATACCAAGGACTGTCCTCTCGCGCCAGTTGCCAACGCCAATCGGCATCAAATGATAGAAGCACCCATGTGGTTTTCCCCATTGTTGCAGCCAAATGAGCAACAGCCGAATCAACGGTTATCACAATATCCAGTGCTTCGATCAATTTTGCCGTTTCCATGAAATCAATCAGCTGCTTTGAAACATTAATCACCGTATGTGATGTAGCAGTTAAGTCTTCTGCCCGTACTCCAACTTGAAGACTAACCCAGCTAACATTTGAAACACTAAATAGTTGATCGAATACTGCAAAAGGAATGGATCTTTTCCGATCATCAAGATGCTTTGGATGCCCGGCCCAAACAACACCTACTCGATACCGTTTCCCCTGATCCATATTCCCGAGAATTTCACACCAATTTTTATCCTCTTTCGAGTGGTCGATCTTATAGGGGACGCTGTCTGGAATGGTCTCGCTAGAAGTATTTAACCGTACCGGCAAGCTGAGCAAGGAGCACGCAAAATCATATTGCCCCACTGGTGGACAATCGCCAGCAACAATGTTCACATTCGGGTGAGCACTGCGCAATAAACGTTCCAATGGCGCTTGCACCCATAAACTTATGCGAATGTTACATGCTGACTTTGCTACGTTATTTACATATCGGACAAATTGAATGGTATCGCCAAATCCGTACTCCCAGTACAGTAAAATACTACGCCCCGTTAGATCTTCGCCAAGCCAGTTTGGAATTTTTAATTGTTTGTCCGTGCATCTCCTTAGCCTTGTTTTTTCATATGTTGCCCAGCCTTGCTCAAACTTTCCCCGTAAAAAATGAAGTAACGCAAGGGCAAGCTTGGCTTCCGAATAGTCTGGCTTCAATTCAATAGCCCTACAAAAATAGGTTTCTGCCTCATCAATGCATTTGGTTCGCCTCATTAGACCACCCATATTATAATAGGCTTCCGGGTAATTAGGATTGAGTTGTATCGCCTGACAGTACGCCTCTTTCGCCTCTACTATGCAAGATTGTTCTTCCCAAGCAGTACCTAAGTTATTATAGATTTCGGGTTGATCTGGAAACAGTTCAATAGCCCGCTGAAAACATTCCACTGCTTTTTGCAAGAAATTCAAATCGATTAGTACTAAACCTAAATTATTGTATGCATGGGGATCATTAGGGGATAGTTCAATAGCTCGGCGAAAACAGGCCTCTGCTTCGTATAGTTTTTTCATCTCGCTTAAAACCAGCCCTAAATTATTATAGGCTGGTGAATAGTTGGGATTTAGCTCAATCGATTTACAAAAAGCTACCACTGCATTTTCTAAATTTCCTTCGAGAGCCAGTTTTATTCCTAAATCAAGATGCATTCTAAACATGTTGTATTCTCTCCACTATCTCTTTTATACGTCTGCCACAGACGCTTGCACCCATATTCTACATACAAATTGAGATAAGAGGCAGGTAAAAAGTTATTACTTTTCATCTGCCTCTTTGTTATTTACTTATCACAGAAACGCCCATATAAGGACGCAATACTTCAGGAACAATCACAGATCCGTCCGGTTGTTGATAGTTTTCTAAAATGGCAGCTACGGTCCGGCCAATAGCAAGACCCGAGCCATTTAGTGTATGCACAAATTCAGGTTTCGCCTTCGGTTCTCTGCGGAATTTAATATCCGCACGGCGCGCCTGGAAATCCTCAAAATTAGAGCATGATGAAATTTCGCGGTACGTATTGAAACTAGGTAGCCACACTTCTAGATCATACGTCTTGGCTGACGAGAAACCTACATCACCACTACATAATGCCATCCGGCGATAAGGCAATCCTAAGAGTTCAAGAATGCGCTCTGCATTCTTCGTCAACTTCTCAAGTTCATTATAGGATTCTTCTGGTAAGGAGAACTTGACCATTTCCACTTTATTAAACTGATGCTGACGGATGAGTCCACGGGTATCTCTACCAGCAGATCCTGCCTCAGCTCGGAAACAAGCACTATATGCCGTGTAATATAATGGTAAGTCTTTGCTATCTAGAATATCACCACGGTGAAAATTAGTAATTGGCACTTCCGCCGTTGGAATCAAATAATAATCTAGCCCCTCAAGTTTAAACATATCTTCAGCAAATTTAGGCAGTTGCCCTGTCCCCATCATACTATCCTTATTGGCAATAAAAGGTGGGAAAAATTCGGTATACCCATGTTCACGTGTATGTATATCAAGCATGAAGCTGATTAATGATCGTTCTAGTCGTGCACCAAGCCCCCGGTAAAAGGTAAACCGTGCTCCCGTAACCTTACTGCCCCGTTCAAAGTCAAGGATATTAAGAGCCTCTCCAATCTCCCAATGTGCTAATGGCTGATACGCAAACTCTGTTGGCTTGCCCCAAGAACAGACCTCAACATTACTATTCTCATCAAGACCGACTGGCACTGACTGATGAAGCATATTAGGTATATTCATAATAATACCCTGTAACTTATTTTCCACCTCTTTGACATTCGCATCAATCTCTGAAATCCGATCACCAACTAGGCGCATTTCAGCCACTAGCTCATCCGCATTTTCTTTGGCCCGTTTCAATTGACTAATTTCCTGTGATACCGTATTACGCTTATTTTTAAGCGCCTCTACTTCACCCAATAGTGCACGGCGCTCTTTTTCAAGTGTTAAGAATTCATCTAGACTAAGATTATTCCCACGCTGGATCAGCGACTGCTGAACCGCCTCCGTATTATCCCGAACAAACCTAATGTCAAGCATATTTTTGACCCCCTAGTAATGTAATGATGTCCCTTTTCTCTTTTATATCTAAAATTCAATTTTTTTTTGATAAATCCTTCATATTATACTATCCCCCTACATAAAAAGAAAGTAGTCAGGATTTTAATTCCAAGGAGCGATGCCATGGCTACTACTACAATATCTCAAATTATCAAAATCTCCGCTACCTATGCAGGTACTGTCATGGGCGCCGGTTTTGCCTCCGGCCAAGAGCTCACCCAATTTTTCGTTGTTTATGGCAGCATGGGTCTAGTTGGTCTAATCGTAACAGGGTGTTTATTTGCATGGCTAGGTAACCAAATATTAAAGCTCAGTTATCAAATTGGCGCTACTAGTTACCACCAATTATTATATCACGTCTGTGGTAAAAGTATCGGTCTATTACTAGACATTATGATTACTGCATTTTTATTTTTTGTGTTAACGATTATGCTCGCAGGCGCAGGAACACTCGCGTATGATAATTTTCATCTTCCCTATAGCCTAGGTATTGCCATCATGAGCTTTAGTCTTATGCTGACAACACTCTACGGACTAAAAGGCATAACCACTGTCAATATCGTGATCACACCCTTATTAACCATCACAATTCTCGCCATCGGAATTTATTCTCTAGCATACCATCAAGTTGATTTATCAATGATGCAAGCCCCGCCCCAAAGCACAAACTTGCCTGCTCCGCATTGGCTACTATCCAGTTTACTTTATCTTTCTTATAACCTAGTCATGAGTATTACCGTATTAGTTCCACTTGGGGCATGCACCGAACGCACACCCCGCATGATAGGTAGTATAATAGGTGGCTTATTGCTAATGCTGCTGGCAGGTTTGGTAACAATCGTCGTAATGGTTCATTACCCTCAATCGTTAGAACATCAAATTCCAATGCTCTCTATTGCAAGTTCACAGCATCCCTTCCATCACATTGCCTATATTTTTATATTTACAGCTGCTATGTATACGACGGGACTCGCGACGCTATATGGCTGCGCGACAAAACTTACCATAAGTACAGGTTTGTCGATGAAAAAGAGTCTATTCTTACTGCTACTCCTTGGCCTTCTGATTAGCCAAATTGGCTTTTCCACGCTAATCGCTATTATTTTCCCAATATTCGGCTATGCTACGCTAGGATTTACTTGTCGGATTCTCTATTTGTCCTTCTTTCCTAAATAAGTAATAGCACTGAGTACAGCAACGAGTCCCTCACCTGTAGCTTTTGCAATTTGCCACGGTTTACCGGTGCAATCACCAGCTGCAAATACGCCAGGAATATTCGTTGACATATCACGGTTCACCTTTATTACGTCGCCATCTAATTCAAGGCCTGGCAATACATTTTCTACTGGATCAGACTGCCTGATAATAAATACACCATGAACATTTAAATTTTCTTTCGTCATCACCAGATTTTCTACTACTACATCACCGGTAATCTCCTGTGGTTTATCATGTACCAGTTCAATCTCAGCCCCTATGGCAGGTTTCTCTTTATATTGAGGAAGATAATAGACTTTACGGCATAATTCTTTTAAATAGTCAGCCTCATGTTCTCCTTCTTCCGTATAGGAAATGACCGCTACATCTTTGCCTCGATACATCATACCATCACAAGTCGCGCAATAACTGACGCCTCGCCCTAAGAATGTTTTTTCACCCTGAAACAAGGTGGTCGGTACAACACCTGTAGTAATGATCACAGCTTTTGCTTCATACGTATCTTTAGGCGTTACCAACGTAAATATATCATCACCAGGAAAGACGTTGACTACTTTTTCTTTGACCAACGTTGGTTGATGGGCCAGGCAGTGAGCGGAAAATTGTTGCATCATTCCTTGCCCTGTAATTTGAGGCATACCTAAATAATTGTCTACAATATGAGCTTTTTGTAATTTTTTACTAAAATCCATATGTTCAAAGAGCACAACACTTTTATTACGGATGCGTCCAGTAAGAGCTGCCGATAAACCTGCTGGTCCTCCACCAATGATTGCAATATCAAACACTTCACTTGCCATTTCCATTTCCCCCTTCAAATTAGACTTGAGGTGATTTCATGTATAATCATACGATCATGTCAGTGGCTTACTTGCCAACCTTTTTAGTTTTATTCGTCAGTGGTATCTGCGTTGGCAGCGTAATCAGTCTCTTTTTTTGTCTGCTCGATCATACTCTTCTTGGTATCATGATTGGTATATGGATATCCTTATTAACTGGTGTATTCTCAGGCCTTGCCGGCCTTATCTACGTAGCAGTACTCAATACCCTTGCCCCGACGATTGGCGGGATTCCAGTACATATCGAGCCAACACCAATGACGCTACCACCTGGTTCCAAGATCGAGCAATCTCATTCGCGGTTATAGTCATCAAATCATCATAATCTACTCTTTTATTGCAATTATTATATTTTACCCAATTCCTAGATAATCCTGCATATAAAATAAATAAAAAGAATGAAAGCGGGAGACAGGCTATCCTGTACTCCCGCTTCCGAATGCTTCGCACTACTTATCCATTTTTTTGTTGGAAGTCTAACATAAAGTCTTTTAATGCCTGGCAACCAGCTACGCTCATTGCATTGTAAATAGAAGCTCTAAGACCGCCAACTGAACGATGACCTTTCAAGCCAACTAAACCTGCTTTTTCAGCTTGGCTAGCAAATGCTTTTTCGAGTTCTTCGCTTGGCAAACGGAATGTAACATTCATTAACGAACGGCTGTCTGCAGCAGCATGACCACGGTAGAAGCCAGCGCTTTTATCAATTGTATCGTACACTAAGCCAGCCTTTTCTACATTGCGTTTCTCCATAGCTACTAATCCGCCCTGAGCTTTTACCCAACGTAATACTAGGTTTAACATATACACGGAAAATACAGGTGGAGTATTATACATCGAATTATTTTTAGCATGTGTTTCATAACGCATCATAGCCGGAAGGGTTTTGGGGTTATTTTCCAATAAATCATTGCGAATAATGACAACGGTAACACCTGATGGTCCTAAATTCTTTTGAGCACCAGCATAAATCATCGCGAAGTTTTCAGCATTAAAAGGTTTATTTAAAATGTCTGAAGACATATCGGCAATTAAAGGCACGTTATCAAATTTAGGTAATTTTTGCCATTGCGTGCCAAAAATCGTGTTATTGGAAGTAATATGCACATATGCTGGGTTCTCACTTAACTTAATCTCATCCATACTTGGTATACGCTTATAATTTTCGTCAGCAGTAGTTGCTGCTACATGAGTATTACCAAAAAGTTTTGCTTCTTTTAGCGCTTTTTCAGACCAAGAACCAGTTAAGATATAGTCTGCAGTACGCCCCTCAGCTAAGAAGTTCATAGGAATGGTTGCAAATTGAGTACTGGCACCACCCTGTAAAAATAGCACTCGATAGTTGTCGCCAATCCCTAACAATTCCTTTAAATTAGCCTCTGCCTCAGCATTAATGGCTTCAAAAGGTTTCGATCTATGACTAATTTCAAGTACCGACATACCTGTTTGTTGATAATTAAGTAATTCCGATTGTACTTCTTGCAATACCTCTAGCGGCAATGTTGCAGGTCCAGCATTAAAATTATAAATACGATTATTCATGTTAATTCCCCTCACTTATTAAATGTACTACTATACCATCTCGGAGCTTTGGTTCAAACCATGTCGATTTAGGCGGCATGGCTTCACCAATATCAGCAATGCTCATTAATTCTTTCGTGGATGTTGGGAACATCGAAAAGGCTACCGCATATTCACCATTATCAACCACTCGTTCTAATTCCTTGATTCCACGGACACCACCAACAAAATTGATGCGTTTATCAGTACGGACATTTACAATCCCCAAAACTGGGTTTAATAGATTTTCTTGTAATATCGTTACATCTAATCTGCCTTTTGGACTATTTTGATCATATGTCCCAGGTTTCGCAACGATCTTATACCACGCTTTATTGAGATACATCCCAAAATAATGTGGATATTCCGCCTTGCAAGAAAGACGTGTGCATGGCTCAACCGTGAATTTTTCTTGAACCTTAGCTAAAAAATCAGCTTCCGATAAACCGTTTAAATCTTGCACTACCCGGTTATAGTCAAGAATTCTCGTCATAGTATGCGGCACAATAACCGTTAGGAATCGAGTATACGCTTCCTCACCAGTATGCCCAGGATTTGCTTTCTTTGTATCATAAATACGTCCAGCCGCGGCAAGCCGGTGATGCCCATCTGCAATATATAATGTTTCAACACGAGCGAAGGCTTGTTCAATCGCTTTAATTTTAGTCGTTTCATTGACGATATATAACGTATGGTGAATCTCATCTTCCGTTGTAAAATCATATACAGGTTGCTTGCCCATACACTGAGCTATCAGCGCATTTACGGTATCATCCGCTTTATAAGTCAGAAATATCGGACCGGTTTGTGCCTCAGTCGCCAAGATATTTTTGATACGATCTTGTTCTTTGTCAGTTCTCGTTAGTTCATGCTCTTTAATCGTATTATTTTGATATTCTTCTATAGAGGCTGTAGCCACAAGTCCCACCTGAATATGCGTACCCATTTGCTGCTTATAAACATAAAAACATGGCTGTTGATCCTGTACCAATGTTCCATTTGCAATAAATTCTCTAAGATTTTCGCCTGCTTTTTGATATACAGCATCGCTATATATGTTAATGTCAGGATCAATATCCACTTCAGCCTTTGTTACTCGTAAAAAGCTATGCACATTCTTACTCGTAATTTGTCTAGCTTCATCAGAATTCATTACATCATAAGGTAAGGATGCCACCTGCGCCGCGAGTTCGGGCACAGGTCTAAGACCACAAAAAGGTTTTACACTCGCCATAATGAGCCCTCCTATATCGCGCTAAAATTTACCAACTTAGCGCCTAGTATACCATCTACAGCATTAAATTTCAGCATAACGTCTGCTGGAATATCAGAATCTACACCCATGACCATAATATTAGTACCAGCAATTTCTGTACGTCCAACTTGCATACTATCAATATTAATTCCTTCATTCCCCAAAACCATACCAACTTTACCAATGATTCCTGGGCGATTGATATGCGGTCCAACAATTAGCCATCCCTTAGGCTCAACATCTACACGATATTCATCGATCATAACAATACGACCTTCCGTGCGACCAAATAAAGTTCCAGCTACAATATGGCTCTTTTTATCAGTATGCACAGTCACGGTAATCAAGTTTGCAAAGTTAGCGGTATCTTTACTTTTCATTTCCTTGATTTTTATGCCCCGGGATTTAGCGATTCCTGGAGCATTTACATAATTAATGCGCTCTGTCAAAATCGAGTTTAACAATCCCTTAATTACTGCAGTAGTTAACATCTTGCTATCGACTTCACTAATTTCACCATTATATGCAATGTCTACACCATTAATGCGCCCTTCAGCCAAATGAATCGCCAAGCAACCCATTTTTTCTGCTAAAGTGAAGTAAGGACGAATCACTTCGAGTACATGAGGTTGTATGGCAGTCATATTCACAGCAGTAGCAATTGGTTCTCCCTTCAGTACTGCAATAATGCCTTCCGCTACATCTACAGCTACTCCGACTTGTGCTTCGGCAGTAGAAGCCCCTAAATGTGGAGTCACAATAATTTTGTCAAGTTTTAGTAATGGATTTTCAGGATCAACTGGTTCTTTTTCAAATACGTCGATTGCTGCTCCTGCTACAATTCCTTGTTCAACAGCCTCTGCTAAATCTTGTTCATTAATAACACCGCCACGAGCACAGTTAATGATCCGTACACCTGGTTTCATTTTAGCAAATGACTCTTTGTTTAACAGATTTTTCGTTTCTGGTGTTTTAGGTAAATGCAGTGTAATAAAGTCAGCTACTGGGAAAATTTCAGCAAGTTCTACTAATTTGATTCCCATAGCTTCTGCTTGTTCTGCACCAATGAACGGATCATACGCTACAATGTTCATTTCCATTGCAAGTGCCCGTTTCGCAACGCCGCTACCAATACGTCCTAGGCCAAGAATACCAAGAGTTTTACCTCTCATTTCCACACCCATCATTTTACTGCGTAACCATTTTCCACCTTTTAAACTAGCATGAGCTTGAGGAACATTACGAGCTAATGCTAGCATCATAGCCATTGTATGTTCTGTCGCAGCTACTGTGTTACCTTCAGGTGCATTTAGTACAATAATACCTTTTTTAGTAGCTTCTGCTACATCGATATTATCAACACCAACACCAGCTCTGCCAATTACTTTTAAGTTAGCAGCTACATCAAGTACCGCTTTTGTAACTTTTGTTTCACTACGTACCACCAATGCATCATATTCAGGAATAATGCGAATTAATTCTTCTGGTGGTAGTCCGGTTTTTACATCTACCTCATACTCTTTTTGTAATAAAGCCACACCTTTTTCTGAAACTGAATCACTCACTAAAACTCTCATAATAACCCTCCGTTTAATTAATAAAATATACAACTTGCATCATAAACCAATGTAGTATCCCCATTTGGGGAGAAAAAAATAAAAACCCCCATCCCACTAAAGGGACGAGAGTTATTCCCGCGTTGCCACCCAAATTGCCTATACGGCCAACTTTAGCCGCTATATCGGGCGGAACCCGTCTTAATTCATCATCAGACACTCAAGGGCGGAACTAACTATCAAAATGACCGACTCACACCAATTATCGGCTCTCTGCACATTTCAAATACTTAACTTCCCTATCATCATGTTCAAATATTAACATACGCTTATTATATTTTATCTTTCAAATAAAGTCAAGTGTATTTTTAGGGAAAACATTTTCGTTTAAAATTCTATTATTATCATTTTTTTTGCGTCGACTGTAAAGAATCGTTGTAAATCCAAGATTAATCGCTATCTTTTACCTATCGAACAGGAAAAATGAATTTAAACAAGAATTATAGAGCAATATACAAATACATCTTAATTTTATAGGAGGTCCAAAGAATGAGTAAAGAAGTCGCATATAACCAATATGCCAATCAATTAACAGAAATCCTCTCCAAAGGTGCTTTCCTAACAACTATGGTTGATGGTTGTATTAATACCATGACAATTGCGTGGGGTAGCATTGGCTTTATGTGGGGTAAACCCGTATTTATGGCAATGGTCAGACCATCACGTTTTACTTATGAGTGCATTGAAAAAAGCAATGAATTTACCGTCAGCATTCCTTTCAAAGATATGAGCAAAGCACTTAGCATTTGCGGTTCAAAATCTGGTCGCAATACTGATAAACTATCGGAGGCAAAATTATCCACGGTTGCTGGCAAAAAAATTCCCACACCGGTGATCGCCGATTGCGGTCTACATTATGAATGCAAAGTCGTTTATAAACAAAAAATGATACCCGAACAATTAGCAAGTGATTTGCAAGAAAAATGGTATGGCGATGGCGATTACCACACTTTATATTTCGCTGAAATACTCGCGACCTACATTGATGAGTAAAGAGCGCTTTGCTTGATAACCATTACGTTTTTAGCTCATTATCTATCAGAAATGACCTGGCAATCTATTTTATTGCCAGGTCATTTCCTTTTCTTTATTCATTATATATTGACTATACTTTGCTATTGCCTCGAATTTCCTGCCAAAGGTCACGGGCCAAATCTGCAATTTTTCTCTCAATTTTCGCCAAAGGACTCGATACGATTCTGCTAAGATACAAAACTGCTTTCTCACTTTCACCTGTACGCTGTAGCAGATCCGCAATAATATACATGACCGTCAATTCGGATAAATTATCAATTGGCGTCGTTTCTTTCTCCAATGCCAGTTCATAAGACTCACGTGCCTTAGCCAGTATTTTTTGTTCTTCATCAAGCTCTTGCCCCTCACGATATAACCAGGCAAGTCGTAAATATAGTGCCGCTAGTTTACTAGCTTTAGATTCCAGTAACTCAGCATAAAAAATAGCCAATTTATAAGATACAATCGCCTGCTCTCTGGTTCTTATACCACATAAATTCACCTTTATTTCTCTACTTTCTAAAAACTTTTGTATTTTAGTTATTGAGACTGGCATAATATTAGTAAACTCTGTGTCACGTGCAGCATAACCGCAATGTGGGCAAGCCCATACGGTATAATAATAAGGATTTACATCTTTATAATAAGCACAAAAATCAGAGTCCTGCTTAATAAGAGATAAACGTGAGCGTACACGAATCACTTCAAATTTTTCTTCACATACTGGGCATTGTTTTTCTACAGAATATAAAGCATCAGCCAATATTTTCCCCTCCATCCACACCAGAAAGCCTGAACATATTTACTATATTATAACACATTATGTTGTAAACTCCATAACTTATAAAACAGCTGTTTATTGGCTAATAAATCATTTAGTCGTCCTTGCTCAATAATAGTACCCGAATCCATTACTATAATCTCATCCATGGTTTCAAGACCCGTTAGGCGGTGCGTAATCATGATGGTGGTACGCTCAATCATCATTTTTTCGATTGTCTTCATTATGGATTGTTCTGTTATCGCATCGAGTCCAACCGTCGGTTCATCCAAAATCAGTATGGGGGCATTTTTGAGCAGTGCCCTAGCAATTGCAATACGTTGACGTTCTCCTCCTGACAAGGCATAACCATTTTGCCCCACCATCGTATCATAACCTTGGGGCAATCGTGTAATAAATGCATTTAGTTCGGCATCCAAAATAGCTTGATGAAATTGCTGTTCACTAGCATCCGGTTTAGCCAGTAAAATATTGTCGCGAATACTGGCATTGAATAAATGCGTTTGCTGCGATACCACTCCAAATAGAGCACGCAACCTTTCGTCATTATAATGTTTAAATTCATGTGCACCTAATCGTATCGAACCTTGCTTATAATCCCAAAACCGCAAAAATAAATAAAGTAAAGTACTTTTACCCGCACCACTAGGGCCGACAATCGCGACTTTCTTACCCGTATCAATAGTAAAAGAAATATTGTTTAGAACTGGCGCTCCTTGCGGTTCATACTGAAAGCTGAGATTTTCAACTGTAATACTTAGATCCATACTATTGACAGCTTCATCACCCTTACAAATAGCAGGTGCGGTATCTACAATGAAAAATAATCGTTTGGCAGCAGCCATACTTTCCTTTACATAGTACATTACAATAGGCAGCGGTAATACGGCTTCAAAACTACTTTGCACCGTTAGAACCATAACAGCCAAATATACACCGGCAAGTTGCCCCCTCTGCACTAATAAAATAGCAAAATACAATATGAACCACACAGCACCATTTACAACCAATAAACCCAGTGCATCAGTGAGACCAGAATACTTTGATACTATACTTTGCAATCTTGCGATTCGCTGACTGATTACATTGACGCGCTGCACCTGACGATCTTTTTGCGCAAAAGCTGCCAGTTCCACAATCCCGGTTATGCTATCCACTAGCTGCCCACGCAATTCACTTTTTGCAGCAACTAATTCATAAGCCGTATTTTTTTGTATCATCTGCAAAAAAATCGGTAACACTAAACCAATGAGCGCAAAAGACACGATGACTACATAAACAAAATCCATACTATAATTACCTAGAAATAAACAAACGATACTTGCTATAACCATTGCAATAATGGGTGGTGATAAAACTCTAAGGTAGAATTCTTTTAGCGTTTCCACATCACTCACAATGGCACTAAACAATTCTCCACTTTGCCACTCCATCAATCGAGCAGGAGCTAATTTCTCTAGCCTCCTATAAAACCACACCCGAACTGTACCAAGCAACCGAAATGTAACATCATGAGAGATATAGCGCTCTATATAACGAAAAATAGCTCGCGAAATACCAAAAAATCGCACCCCTACAATCGCAACCGATAATTCTGTAATCGATGGATGCAAGGCGGCGCTGGAAATAAGATAAGCGGAAACTGCTAATAATCCTATATTACTGACGATCGTTAGGCATCCAAAAAACATCGCGAGTGTCATGGTTTTCCAAGTGGAACCCATTATATGTAGCAAACGACTAAAAATATTCATGATACACCTCTAAAAGCAGTGACCAATTGATAATAGTGACCTTTTCGATTCATTAATTCATTATGCTTTCCACTTTCCATTATTCTCCCTTTGTCAAATACTACAATCGAATCGGCATGATATACCGTGGTCAGGCGATGAGCAATAATGAGCACTGTCCGCCCGATTTTAAGTCTTTCTAATGCCTCCTCAATGAGTCCCTCCGTATAAGGATCAAGTCCCGCTGTTGCTTCATCTAATAATAGAAAGGGAGCATCCTGCAGAAAAGCCCTAGCAATCGCCAAACGTTTCGCCTGTCCGCCACTAAGCCCTTGCCCACCTTCTCCCACTACTGTATCATACCCTTGCGGCAACGTCATAATGAAGTCATGAGCACCAGCATTTTTAGCAGCTACGATTACTTCCGATAACGAAGCATTTTCTTTACCTAGCCTTATATTATCGGCTACCGAACGATAATATAAATGAGGCGATTGGGGAACAAAGGCCACATGTGCTAACCAATCGGATGATTTTAGCTCAGATAAGCATTGACTATTAATATAAATCTTCCCTGCATCTGGAGTCATAAAATTCAATAATAAACTAGCTAGTGTACTTTTTCCCGAGCCACTCGTTCCCACTAACGCTACCTGTTGCCCAGGTTTTATTTCCAAGGAAATACCTTGCAAAGCAGGACGTGTACCTTTTTCGTAGGCATAATACACGTTTTCAAAGACAATTCCTACCTCACTTTGCCACGAAAAGGACTTTGTACCATTATGACTTCGCGTCAACGATAATATAGAAAAAATACGTTCAGCAGCAGCTACACCGGCCATTCCAGCATGAAAATGGGTACCTAACTGACGCAAAGGCGAGTAAAACTCAGGAGCCAATAATAATAGAAAGAAAGCCTCCGTAAAATCCATTTTAAAATATAATAATTTCAAACCAATGGAAACAGCAACCAAAGCAGTGCTAATGGTTGCGATTAATTCTAAAACTAAAGCTGACAGAAAAGCGACTTTCAATACACTGAGAGTCGTATCACGGAACTCGTTACTCATACGAGCAATCACCTGTATTTGCTCTATGCTACGACCAAAAACTTTGAGTATGGTCAAGCCTTGTAATACATCTAAGAAATGTGCACTCAGCCGCGATAACGTATCCCACTGCTTTTTATTAAGTTTCTCAGCCATACGACCAATGAGAATCATAAAGACCGGAATCAGTGGCGCTGTTATCATAAAAATAACCGAAGTACCAATATCAACAGGAAATGTCCATGTTAAAATAGCTAACGGTACTAACACTGCGGTAAACAATTGTGGTAAAAACTTGGCAAAGTAAGGTTCTAAATTTTCGATACCGTCCACTAATACATTTACCAGTTCTCCTGTCTGCTGACCGATCACATAAATAGGTCCCAAATCCAGTATTCGCTCAAGAACACACTGCCGGATATCATTCTTGATACGGGCAGCTAGAGCATGAGCTGTCACTTCTATAAGCCATATTACTACGCTACGCAAAATCATAATAAAAGCTAACATTTGCATCCAGAGCCAAACTGCTGGCAAATCCATTCCGGACAAAAATACGCCATTAATAATACTGGCTAAATAATTGGCCTGAAAGACAACCAATAATCCAGCGCAAACTCCTAGCCCAATCAATAGCGAAAATTGCTGCTTGTGTTTTTTCATTTGTTGCATTAGACGTTTATCAAACATAATAGCGCTCCTATCTTCCTTATCGAAATAGACTCGTTCAACAAAAGCTGAACGAGTCTACTATGATATATAGCATGTCTCACTTTATTTTCTAATACTCCAAATCCTTTGCCGTAACACGTTTTCTAAAGATCCAATAGGTCCACCCTTGATATGCGAGAACAATAGGTACTAACACAATCGCAGCATATGTCATGATGGTTAAGGTATAGGCACTTGACGATGCATTATAAATAGTCAAACTCCAATCTGGATTGAGGCTAGATACCATAATCCTTGGGAATAATCCACTAAAAAATGCTAAAGTAGTAAAGACAATCGCCAAACCACTCATCGCAAAGGCCCAACCATTTTTTTGTATCCAGGTTAAAATATATGATAAAACAAATACTACAACCGCCCCCCACAAAGCAACAGTTGCGAGCGAACTCTTAAATAAATCAGTATTAGTATACGTCAGTCCAACTAAAGCCAAAAATGCTACTGCTGCAATAATGCCTACAACTGTCGCAACTTTCCGAGCACGATCAATCAATTCACCTTCTACTTTCAAGGTCAAAAATAACGCTCCATGAAACAAAAATACTAGTAAAAAGGCGACTCCCCCGATTAAAGTATAAGGATTTAATAGGTCAAAGAATGTACCTGCATACTGCATTTTCACATTAATTGGTACACCCTTAATTAAATTAGTAACAGCTACCCCCCACAAAAGAGCAGGTATCGCACTACCAATAAAAATCATCCAATCCCAAGTACTACGCCATGCAGGATTTTCATCCTTACTGCGAAATTCAAAAGCCACAGCTCTTACGATCAAAGCCATAAGCATCAGAAATAGCGCCATATAAAAACCGCTAAACATCGTGGCATATACATGAGGAAATGCAGCAAACAAGGCTCCCCCCGCTGTAATCATCCATACCTCATTACCATCCCAGACAGGACCAATCGAATTGATAATAATCCGGCGCTCCACATCATTTTTCCCTAAGAACGGTAGTAACATGCCTACACCATAATCAAAACCCTCTAGAAAAAAGAAGCCTGTAAATAATACACCAACTAATACAAACCATATCGTTGTTAGTTCCATAATGTCGCCTCCTTCTTAGCTACCACATACGAAGCGCTTTTGTGGTCAACAGGTCCTTCGAGGATAAAATTACGAACTAAAAACACTGCGGCAATCGCCAGTATAAAATATAAGAGTGTAAAACCAATTAGAGAAATCCAGATTTCAGTACTCGTTAGATTCGTCGATACTGCTTGGCTTACTTTCTGTAATCCAGATACAATCCATGGTTGACGACCACCTTCGGTCAAAATCCAACCTGTTGAATTAGCGATATAAGGCATAGGTAAACTCCACAGTAACATCTTCAGTACGATAGGATTCGATTCTAAACGCCCTTTATATAATAATAATATACTAAGTGCTGATATAAACGCCATCCATAATCCTGAAATTACCATCACACGAAAACTCCAAAATGACTGCTTCACAGGTGGAATATAATTACCTGGTCCATACTTCACTTCTGCTGCAGCCTGCAGTTCCTTAATACCTTTTACCTCACCTTTCATTTCATCATAAATTAACATCGATAATGCTGCCGGAACCGTGACTTCAAAACTATTATGTTGCTTAACCTCATCAGGTGTTGCGACAATGGCAAACGGAGCAGGATTTTCAGTCTCCCACAAAGCTTCCATCGCTGCCATTTTCATCGGTTGGTGTTTCCCTAAGTATTGTGCTTGCAAATGACCTGTTCCCATAACCAAAACCGTACTGACAAACATACATACTAAACCAGCCTTGATTGAAGTCTGAAATACTGGTACATGCTTGCCTTTCAATAAACAATAAGCACTAATCGCAGTAATAAAGACGCCTGCAGTTACTAAACCACCTAAAACCGTATGCGGAAATTGCCCAAATACATAAGGATTGGTAATCACGGCAAAAAAATCAACCATCTCCGCTCGTCCATTTTGTAGGGAATACCCCACTGGAGACTGCATAAAAGAATTAGCTACCAAGATCCAAAATGCTGACAAGTTACTACTAAAAGCAACAAGCCAAATACAAAGCAAATGTACCTTTTTCGATAATCTATCCCAGCCAAAGATCCATAATCCTAAAAAAGTTGACTCTATGAAAAAGGCTGTTAAAGCCTCCATCGCTAGTGGAGCACCAAAAATATCACCCATAAACCGCGAATATTCCGCCCAGTTCATACCAAACTGAAACTCTTGTACAATCCCTGTTGCGACCCCCATTGAAAAATTCACAAGAAAGAGTTTTCCCCAAAACTTGGTCATTTTTTTGTACAAATCATTTCCCGTACGCACATACATGGTTTCCATTATTGCTACTAAAAAAGATAATCCAAGCGTCAGAGGTACAAATAAAAAGTGATACACTGTTGTAATTGCAAATTGCCATCTACCTAATAATATTTCATCCATACTCTTCTCCTACCTTTCCTGATTATTTTCCTTACTTAGCATAGCAAAATTAACCTTGCCTAAAGCCTGTACAAAATCAGTCTGTATTACAGCTAATGCAGCATGTACTGGGCATTGATGTGCACACTTCCTACTACAAGCCTCTTCCTGTTTTAAACATCGTTGTAAATCAATTGATCCTTCCATAACATTAATGACGTCTAAAAGACTAATTTCTATTGGTGGTCTCGTTAAAGCAAAACCACCTTCAATACCACGATAAGAGGTTACCAAATTTCCCTTAGTCAACGCTCTCATTATTTTTTGTAAAAAACCCGCGGGTATATTTTGCTCTTTAGAAATAACCTGACTATTGGCAATTGCCCCCGCAGGCAACGTAGCTAAATGCATGATAATCCGAAATGCATAATCCGTTCCTTGATTAAATTGCATAGCTTCACCATCCTTACTAGATTAATACTATACTGTCCTGGTACAGTATAGTATTAATTATATCCTACTCTCTCGCATTCGTCAATTTTTTCCTTAAAAATTTATTGAAAATTCCATCATGGAAAACAAGGGGACAGGTACCCTGTTTCTCCTGCCTTGTCTGCGACGAGTTAAGGCAAGATAACCAGTACCTTGTCTTCTACAGGCAATCGTCGTAGATGGGGTATAGGACTCTGTTGCTTTACGAAGGACGCAAGCGAAACCCTATACCCCATCTACGAGACTAACAGTCCAGTTGCCACTCCCTTACCGACTAAAAAACAAGAGAACCGGCACCTTGTCATACTACCGTTGATACTTTTCCACGAGTTCTGCCAATGCCTCACTCAGTTCACTCGTCAAAGCATCCTGACGGAACCTCCAATCCCAATTCGCACCGACAGTTCCTGGTTTATTCATTCTACTTTCATTTCCTAAGCACAATATATCTTGTAACGGAATCATAACAGTATTGGCATTGCTTTGATAAGCAAAGGTAATAAGTTTCCAGCAAGTTGATTCCCCTTCACTACTATCTACCCCTTGTTGCTCCACATACTGCTGTATCAATCTAGCCTTCCTCGGTTCCTCTGTTAGTAATTGACTATACCAACTGCTTGTTGTTTCATTATCATGTGTCCCTGTATATAAAACACTATTTTTTTCACAACTAAAAGTGATATATTGCTCACTCTCGTCATAATTAAAAGAAAATTGTAGAACCTTAATTCCAGGAAAATAAAACTGATGTTTTAGATCATCTACTTCATCTGTGATAAAACCCAGATCTTCCACAATCAAAGGTAAACTACCCAGATATTTTTCTAAAACACTAAAAAATGCAGCACCAGGTCCCTTTTTCCATTGACCATCCACTGCAGTTTCAGCTTTACTTGGTATTTCCCAGAAAGCTTCAAATCCACGGAAATGATCCAATCTTATAATATCAACCATCTGCAGTAGAACCTGTAATCGTTGTTGCCACCACTGATAATCATCCTTAGACATTTCGTCCCAGTTATAATGAGGATTACCCCATAACTGTCCCGTTATCGTAAAATAATCTGGCGGCACGCCAGCCACTGTCTTAGGATTTCCTGCTTCATCCAAATCAAACAAATTTTGATTTGCCCATACATCACTACTATCATGAGCAACAAAAATAGGTATATCACCAATTATTTTAACCTTAGATTTTTTCGCATATTTTTTTAATTTCTTCCATTGATTAGCGAATGTAAATTGTAGAAATGTATGGTATTCCATTTCATCTGCCAATAATTCTGCATATTTTCCCAGTTCCTCTTTTTTTCTCGTCCTAATATCTTCTGGCCACAAGTTCCACGCTTGCCCATTGAAATGTTTTTTTAAAGCCATAAATAAAACATAATCAGTAAGCCAAAAATCATTATCAATAATAAATTTTTTATACATAGGCGATTTTCTTTTCTGTTTAAAATTCATAAAAGCCATATGTAATAAATTTTCTTTATATAATGTAACCTCTTCGAATTCTACCCGATCCTTATCAAAATCAGGACAATCCTCTATCATTTCAGGAAGCAATAAACCAGCACTGACCAGTTCTCGCAGAGAAATCAATAAATGATTACCAGCAAAAGCAGATAGACATTGATATGGCGAATTACCATATCCCACCGGATTGATAGGCAATATTTGCCACAACCCTTGTTTGCTATTATGTAGAAAATCGATAAACTTATAAGCCTCTGCACCTAAGTCTCCAATACCAAACTTAGAAGGCAAAGAAGTAGGATGTAATAATACTCCTGCCTGGCGAGGAAAAGACTCTGCCTCAAATTGTAATAACACTTTACCTTCTAAGGGTTGCAAAGTAATCTCGAGCATACCGTTTACAATCGTATACTGCTGCTTATCATCTAATAAATCGACCATCGTACCATAGCACCACTCTCGCACAGGTAATGCTAGCGTAAGCGGACTCATACTGCGATTAAATAATACAATAGCGGTATGATCTTGTTTTGTCTGTCCAAAAACGTCTTTTCCATTGGTTATGCTGCGAATATAGCCATACACTTGTTGATTGACAGGTAACGATATCCATTTTCCTGTTTTAAATACATCATACTGATTGCGGATTGCAATGACTTTTTTATACCAAGCAAGTAGCTCTGCATCTTCATTTCCCCAAGGATAAGTCGATCGATTAAAAGGGTCTTTATACCCTTGCGTGCCGGCCTCATCACCATAATAAATAGATGGAATACCTGGGAATGTCATCTGCCATAATACAAGCATCTTGAGCCTTGCAATACCCAACCGATGCTTTTCCTGCGGTAAACGATATGAAGCCTGCTGAGCTACTGTTAATGTTTCACTAGGAGGCGCCTCTCCCAAAACTGTTAAAGCCCTCGGTACATCATGACTACCAATCAAATTCATCATGGCATAAAAATTATGAACTGGGTAATTTTCCGCCATACTCATCAATGCTCGATCAACAGCCTGAGCATCCATAATCCCGAGCATAAAATCTAAGGCAACTTGACGAAACGGATAGTTCATCACAGAATCCATTTCATCTCCCTGAAGATATTCACGAAGTTTCCCATAACTTTTTTTATTAGAGGCATCTTCCCATACTTCGCCAATTAATACACTATCTGGATCCATTTCCTTCATCGTTTTATAGATTCTTTTAATAAACGAATCTGGTAATTCATCGGCTACGTCTAGGCGCCACCCTTTAGCCCCTAGTGTTAGCCACTGCTTTATAACACTATCTTTACCCTCAATAATAAAATCAATATAAGATGGTTCATTTTCTTCCACATTGGGTAGCGTATCGATCCCCCACCAAGATTCATAGACCTCAGGGTGATCAGAAAAACGATACCACTCATAATAGGGTGACTCCTTAGATTGATAGGCTCCCAGTTCCGGGTAGTGACCATCTCGGTTAAAATAAATACTATCACTGCCAGTATGACTAAATACGCCATCTAAAATGACTGCAATACCAACTTTGTTGGCCTTCTCACATAGTTCAGCAAACTTTTTATTATCACCAAGCATTGTATCAACCGTTTTATAATCACCTGTATCATAACGATGATTACTTGATGCAGTAAAAATAGGGTTAAAATAAATGACACTAATCCCCAATTCTTTCAAGTAGGTAAGTTTTTCAATGACGCCCTGTAAATTACCACCAAAAAAATCATAGGATATGATGCGCCCCGTTTCAGCATCACGAATATAATAAGGATTATTACTCCAATGTCCATGAATCACACTATTTTTTTTGGGATTGAGCACCTGCCCTGTCCCATTATAAAAGCGGTCGGGAAAAATTTGATACATCACTCCATTTTTGAACCAATCAGGTGTAGTGGCTTCCTTTATATATATTGTCACCTGATAAGCAGGTGGAGGAGTTTCATACAACCGACCAACGCCACCTAGCTGATCAGCAGCATTGCCATAGTAATAAATTTTATCTTTTATGGTAATAATAAAGTAGTACCACATAATACCTGGATTTTCCGATACATTAAATAATGCTTGATATATTTGATTATCATCCTGATCGTTTTCTAGCTTCATCTCTATTTTTTCTTCGCCACTGTCATCTTTCCATAGGCGTACTATCACTTGATCAGGTCGATCAATGCCCCGAATTGTAAGACGCAATAAAAGTTGTTGGGTACAACAAACAGCCCCAAACGGAGCACGGTAAAACCCCTGCTGGGAATTATGAATTGCAAAACTTTTATACATACGACTCGCTCCCTTCCTGATAACCAAAATATAAGAAAAGACTTGGCTTGGGTCAAGTCCTCAGACGCAGGCAGAAGCCTTAGTCGTTCTTACTTGGAACTCTAGAAAGTAATATACTTTCTGATTTCGTAAAAAATGAAACACAATGACATAAAATACATCAAGAAATTCTTTATAAAAACTTCTCTTTTATATTCCTTACATGCTACCAAGGAAGCATGACGTCATTGTGTTCCCTTATTTTTGGTTCTTAACCAATCATTTGTTTATAAATTTCCTGATATTGCTTAGCAGATTCTCGCCAACTATAATCACTATTCATCGCATTTTTTACTATTTTAATCCACTCTTCTTTATTATGGAATATTTTTACCGCCTCATTGATGGTATCACTCATCTCATGTGCATTATAATTTGCAAATGTAAAACCATTACCTGTGCCATCCTCTTTATTATAACTCTGTACAGTATCCTGCAATCCACCAGTCTTTCTAACAATAGGTAAACAACCATAGCGCATAGCAATTAACTGTCCGATACCGCAAGGTTCATATAACGACGGCATCAAAAACAAATCTGCTCCAGCATAAATCTGACGTGCTAGAACATCATCAAACATAATTTTCGTTGCCACTTTCCCAGGATACTGCCATGCAATATATTTAAATAGATTTTCATATTTTGCTTCGCCAGTTCCTAAAATAACCAACTGTCCTTCATGATTATCCATCGCTGTATATTTTATCAGGTCTAAGATTCTACGTTCGATCAGATCCATCCCTTTCGGACCTACCAATCGAGAAACAATCGCAATAATTGGAGCATTTTCGTTTACAGCTAACCCCAACTTCTTTTGAAGTTGCAATTTGTTTTCCGCCTTTTTCTCTAAGGAGTTTATATCATAATGACTACAAATCTTCTTATCAGTAGCTGGATTATAATTATCATAATCTATACCATTAATAATCCCCACTAGCTTCTCTTGACGTTTGCGTAAAAACCCATCCAATTGTTCTCCAAAATATGGATCTTGTATTTCCTGAGCATATGTACAACTGACCGTCGAGACCATATCCGAATATGCGATTCCAGCCTTCATAAAGTTTACAGCATTGTGGAATTCTACCCCTTCATGATTAAAGTACTTCCAGTCTAAACTCAATATATCATGTAAAATTTCTTTAGAAAATACCCCTTGATAACGCAGGTTATGGATTGTGAACAACGTTTTAATGTGTTCATATTCCGAAAATTGACGATAATGGGCATCCAACATTACACTAACCATACCAGTATGCCAATCATGGCAGTGTAATACATCCGGAATGAAATCAATTTTGTTTAATGATTCCAGTACCGCACGGCAGAAAAAACCAAATCGTTCTGCATCATCATCATAACCATAAAATCCATATCGTTTAAAGTAATCCTCATTATCTATAAAGTAGAAAGTTATACCTTTATATTCCAGTTCCAGTACGCCACAATATTTTTGTCGCCAACCAACCTGTACTAAAAAATTACTTTTAAATACCATCTGCTTTTTGTATTTTTCAGGTATATCTTGATAGTTAGGCAGAATTACTCGTGCATCGATTCCTTGTTGCTTCAGTTCTTTAGGCAATGAACCAATTACATCACCAAGCCCACCTGTCTTAGCAAAAGGTACAGCTTCGGCCGCTACAAATAATACTTTTAACATGTCTTAAATCACCTGTCCTTTCTTTATCACAATAGGATATTTAGCTTCTCCTTTTAACCTTTTATCCGCATTAAGTATTACGTCTTTATCACAAATTATATTTTCAAGCACTACTCTTGGTCCTATTTCGCAACTTTGCATAATAATGCTATTTTTAATATATGCCCCTTTATGTACTTTTACGCCCCGAAATAAAATACTATTTTCTACTCGTCCTTCAATATAACAACCAGTAGCAATTAAGGAATTTTCCACATTCGCATCTGACATATATTTGGCTGGCGGTTCATCTTTAACCTTGGTATAAATCAGACCTGACTTAAAAAACAATTCTCGCCATACCTGAGGCTTCAGCAATTCCATGCTATGTTGAAAATAGCTTTGCAATGAAGTGATCCGAGCTACATAGCCATCATGATAATATCCATGCATTTTCAGATTGTTAACATTTTTAATAATACAATGTTTGATAAAATCATAATCCCCACGTGCAATACAATCATTGATTAAATCTATCAATACTTCTTTTTTCATGATAAATGTGTTCATAGATATATTTTGGCACTGAGATACATCCTTGTACTCTTTCATACTAATTACTCGCTGCTGTTCACCCATTTCTAAGACATTGGCATGTTGGCAATCATGAGTCTGACAATTTGCTTTCGTATATAAAGCAGTAATATCTGCCCCTGTCTTTTTATGAGCTTCCAAGGCCTGCCGATAATCCAAATTACTTACCATTTCTGGGCCTGCTACCACAACATACTCTTGTGTACTTTTACGAATATAATCTATATTACTATAAAAATTTTCTACATCACCTCGATGTATCTGCATTGGAGTTTTGGTATACGCTGGAGGTAAAATAAACAATCCATCTCGTTTACGTGCTAAGTCCCACTCTTTACCTGAACGTAAGTGATCCATCAAGGACCGATACTTATGTTGGATAAAAATTCCTACATTAGAAATCCCCGAATTGACCATATTAGATAATACAAAATCAATTAATCGATATCTTCCAGCAAAAGGGACTGCCCCCAACGGACGTGAACGGCTAAGAGTGCCTATATATTCTTCGGATTCGCTAAGATTAATAATCCCCATTAAATCACCCATCATAACTGCGCTTCCTCCTCTGCATAAAGTTCCTTTCCTTTTGAATAGGAAGTACTCGATTCATCCTTAGGTTGAGGGGGAATCATCGTATCAGCAGTCACGATTACAATTTCCTGTGTTCCCAATATTTCAGGAGCCGCTACCGTAACACCTTTTTTTAATACCGTTTTGCGCCCAATAATGGCCTTATCAACGATCACGTTTTCTTCAATATGAGCCCCTGCCATCACAACTGAGTTTTTAATAACTGCCCCTTTACCAATATGTACATCAGGAAAAATAATAGAACGGTTTACTTCTCCAAAAATCATACATCCTTCACTAATGATAGAGTTAGTTACCTTAGAGCCACTAGCAGTATAATGAGGCGGTCTCGGTGGATTAGCTGAGTAAATGCGCCAATCTGAATTATACATATTGAGTTCTGATTCTTCATCTAGTAAGTCCATATTCGCCTGCCAGAGACTTTCCACAGTACCCACATCTCTCCAATAGCCTTTGAAAGGATAGGCTACCAGTTTATATTTACGCATTAACATCTTCGGTATAATATCATGACCAAAATCGTGACTAGAGTTCCGATCTTGTTCATCTTCTAATAGATATTTTCGCAACAACGGCCAGTTAAAAATATAGATCCCCATTGAAGCTTGATTACCTTTAGGTTTCTTAGGTTTTTCCTCAAAGTGATTAATCTGGCCATCCTCATCAGTGCTCATAATGCCAAATCGGCTAGCTTCATCCCATGGTACCTCAATTACACCAATGGTAACATCTGCTCGCTTTTCCTGATGCGCTTTAATCATAAGGGAGTAGTCCATCTTATAAATGTGATCACCTGATAATATCAATACATACTCTGGATTAAAGCGATCAATGAAATTAATATTTTGACAAATCGCATCTGCAGTGCCTCTATACCAGTCACCACCCTGTTCTTTAAGAAATGGAGGCAAAACATATACCCCACCATGGACCCTATCCAGGTCCCAGGAACTTCCAATTCCAATATAACTATTCAAAGCTAGAGGTTTATACTGAGTCAGTACACCGACAGTATCAATACCTGAGTTATAACAATTGCTTAATGGGAAATCAATGATTCTATATTTACCACCAAAAGGAACCGCTGGTTTTGCTACCTTTTGAGTTAAAACCCCTAAACGGCTTCCCTGACCACCTGCCAATAACATCGCTATACACTTCTTATTGTGCATACTAGCTCCCCCCACTATTATAAATATTATATAAATCTTGTTTCGAGATAAGTTCAAATTTTACATCTTCATCTATAAATCACTCTTATCTGCCTTTATGCATTTTAAATATATCGTCGCTAAAGGAGGAATCGTAAGAACTAAGGATTCTGATTTATTCTGCCAGGTTACATGTTCCGCTACCAGTTCTCCAGCATTTTGTTGGCCTGAACCGCCAAATTTTTCCCAGTCACTATTAAATACTTCCTTATACACTCCCATTGCTGGCACACCAATTCGATAGTCTTTATGTACCTGTGGCGTGAAATTACATACTACGATCAATATTTCCTGTTTCTTAGACCTACGCATAAAACAGATAATACTTTGTGTATAATCACTACAATCAATCCATTCAAATCCTTGCCAATTATCATCCACTTGCCACATCGCTGGCTCTTGCTGATAAAGGTGATTGAGTTCACGGGAATATTGTTGTAACTGATTATGTTTTTCATGCTGCAAAATATGCCAGTCTAAACTTTCATGTTCTTGCCACTCGATAAATTGTCCAAATTCACCGCCCATAAATAGTAGTTTTTTCCCTGGATGGGCCATCCAGTAGCCATAAAACGCACGCAAATTAGCAAATTTCTGCCAATAATCCCCCGGCATTTTATCAAGCATTGACTTTTTACCATGAACAACTTCATCATGAGATAACGGCAAAACAAAATTTTCTGAAAAGGCATACATAAATGAGAAGGTTAATAAATTATGATGATACTTACGATGAATGGAATCAAGCTCCATATACCTGAGCATATCATTCATCCAGCCCATATTCCACTTAAAGTTAAATCCTAAACCACCAGCATGTGTTGGCCATGAAACCATAGGCCAAGCGGTAGATTCCTCGGCTAACATAAGTACATTAGGATGATGCTGAAATACTACTTCGTTGAGCTTGCGCAAAAAACTAGCACCTTCTAAATTACCATTTCCTCCATATTTATTGGGAGTAAAATTATGATCCTCTTTGCCGTAGTTTAAATACAAAATATTAGAAACCGCATCTACACGAATCCCATCAATATGATATACATCAAGCCAGAATAATGCATTTGAGATCAGAAAACTGAGTACCTCCGTACGTCCTAAATCAAAATTAGCAGTCCCCCATCCCATGTTTTCACTGCGCTCAAAACTGGCATATTCATAAAGAGGCGTACCATCAAAACGTCTAAGTCCATGATCATCTTTACAGAAATGTCCTGGAACCCAATCCATAATAATCCCAATACCACATTGATGGCACTTATCAACCAAATACATAAAATCCTCAGTCGTTCCATAACGACTAGTAACAGCATAATAACCGGTAGCCTGATAACCCCAAGATCCATCAAAAGGATGTTCAGCGACAGGCATAATTTCAATGTGCGTATAGCCCATATTGACCGCATATTCAGGTAGCAATTCTGCCAGTTCACGATAGGTCAAAAGTTCATTATCGCCCCCCCGTCTCCATGAACCTAAATGCACCTCATAGATCAGTACGGGACTTTGATAAGGAGGGTCCTTTTTTTTATGTTGCCATTTCTTATCATGCCATTTATATGTATGTAAATCACATACGACTGAAGCCGTATCCGGTCTAAGCTGAGCATAAAACGCATAAGGGTCGGCTTTTAACAAGCGCTGACCACTCGTTGTATGTATCTCATATTTATAAATGACTCCAGCTGTAAGTTTTGGAATAAATAATATCCATATTCCAGACTTGGGCACCCTTCTCATTATATGGGATTGCCCCTGCCATTCATTAAAATCTCCAACAACCCGGACTTCTTGAGCATTAGGTGCCCATAAGGTAAAGCGTACTCCTGATACACCTTTTTCTTTACTGATATGTGCACCCATGAATTGATAACTGCGAAAATTACTGCCTTCGTGAAATAAATATACATCTTCGTCACTTAATTGTGAAATATTGTTCACCACAGTATCCCTCCTCAGTGTTACTTGCTGATCGCTACGATTTGCGAACTACTACCGTTTTGGCTTGCCAAATTTCTTCTGCATACTGGTGAATGGTGCGATCACTTGAAAAAATTCCTGCATTGGCAATGTTTTGAATGCTCATTTTTGTCCATTGTTCTTTATTCCTATATTTCTTATCAAGAAGTACATGAGCCTTAGCATAGGCATCAAAATCCTTTAATACAAAGAACTCATCATTATTGGCAAGAAGCGAATGATAAATAGGTCGGAATTCCTCTTTTTGATATGGCAAAAATCCATTTACTAACTGCTCTAATATCGTTTTTAATCGCTCGTCATTGTTATATAAATCCCAAACGTTATACCCGCCATGAATATAATAATCAAAAACTTGTTGACTCGTTAAGCCAAAAATAAAAATATTGTCATCACCTACAGCATCATGTATCTCTACATTCGCGCCATCAAGTGTCCCAATGGTAACGGCACCATTTAGCATAAATTTCATATTTCCTGTCCCTGATGCTTCTTTACTAGCCGTAGAAATTTGTTCACTAACATCAGCAGCTGGGAAGATCATTTCCCCTAATGAAACGCTATAGTTTTCCAAAAATACTACTTTTAACTTGTTTTGAATTGTTTTGTCTTTATTAATTAACGATGCTAATACATTAATTAATTTAATCGTCTGTTTTGCAATATAATATCCCGGTGCCGCTTTACCTGCAAAGATATACGTCCGTGGTATAATATCAAGCTCAGGATTTACTCGCAAACGATTATACAAATCCATAATATGAAATATATTGAGCATTTGACGTTTATAAGAATGAATCCTCTTAATATGTACATCAAATATAGATTGAACATTTACTGAAACGCCAGTTTTTTCTTTAATATATTTAGCAAGTATTCTTTTATTTTGAAGTTTTATTTTATGTAATCGATCCTGCACCTTTTTATCATTTGCAAATTTTGCAAATGACTTTAATTGTTCTGGTTTTTTTATCCACTCAGGACCAATACAACCGGTAATTAAATCCGCAAGTTTAGGATTGGCTTTCAGCAACCAACGTCTATGAGTAATGCCATTTGTTTTATTATTAAATTTCCCCGGATAAAACTCATGGAAATTTTTCATAATATGCTCTTTTAAAATATCAGTATGTATCGCAGCTACCCCATTGACACTATAGCTACCTACAACTGCTAATCTCGCCATATGTACCATTCCATCTGAAATAATAGCCATATCCTTAATCCTGTCCCAATCTCCTGGGTATTTGTCCCATAGTTTTTGACAAAAGCGTTCATTGATTTCATAAGTAATCATATACATCCGGGGTAGTAATGTTTTAAACATTTCAATTGGCCACATTTCCAAGGCCTCAGGCATAATCGTATGATTCGTATAAGAAATCGTTTTAGTCGTAATTGCCCAAGCATCATCCCAAGATAAATTTTCTTCATCCATTAAAATACGCATTAATTCCGGTATTGCCACTGCTGGATGGGTATCATTAATATGTACCGCCACTTTTTCTGGAAGTTTCTTCATATCTGAATACGTTTTTTTGTAACGTCTAATAATACTTTGTAGTCCTGCTGAAACAAAGAAATATTGTTGTTTCAGGCGAAGAACGCGCCCCTCATAAAAATTATCCTGTGGATATAAAATCTTAGAAATCTGACCTACCGAATTTTGATATCCCATTGCCTGCAAATATTCACCGCGATTAAATGATGCAAAATCAAAACTGTCATTTACAGTTTCTGCACTCCATAACCGTAGCGTATTTACCGTACGATTTTCAAAACCCACAATTGGCACATCATAAGGTACGGCCAAAACCGTCTCATAATTTTCATGGATAAAAACCATACGTCCTTGTCTTGACTCTTCTCTAATATTCCCATTAAATTTAACTTCAACTGATTTGTCATGCTTTCTAAATTCCCAGATATATCCATCTTTTAGCCAATTGTCAGGCAGTTCAACTTGATAATGATCAACAATTTTCTGTTCAAATAATCCATACTTATAACGTATTCCACATCCATGTCCAGGTAACCCAATAGCCGCCATTGATTCCATAAAACAAGCAGCTAAACGGCCAAGTCCTCCATTGCCGAGACCCGGATCTGCCTCTTGTTTTTCGATATCATTTAGATCAATACCTAGTTCCTCTAGAGCCTCTTGACACTTATCCTTTAATCCGCCGTTTACTAAATACATATCAAGTAATCGCCCGATCAAAAATTCCATGGAAAAATAATATACCTGTTTTTCTTTATTTTGCATATAATTATTATTTGTCTCTATCCAATTTTTACTGATAATATCACGAATAATTCGGCTTAATGCCATATATTTATTATTATCAGATGCATCTTCAAGGTCTTTGCCAAACATGGTCTCCAATTTAGTCACAAAAAGATTTTTAATTTCATCTTTAGTTATTAACATGTGCATGTCTTCCCCCTTAAAGTCAAAATTGAAAGATTCTTACGTTGATAATTTATTTTTATATTATATTCAATTCCGCTTTTTTTTGAAAATTCCTGCTAATTCCTTTTTTTTTGTAAATCTTTCTCTTATTTTTCTATTTTTTGTAATAAATTTTATAGGAAACGACTTGGTTTCGACCCAGTCCTCAGACGAAGGTCGAAGTCTTAGTCGTTCTTACTTAGAATCGAGAAATGTTATACTTTCTGATTCCGCAAAAATAAGGGTATACTTCATCGTATACCCTTTAGTATATTATCCAACTATAATCGACGGTCTTAGCTTCCAGATGCCTAATGCATATTCCGAAATCGTTCGATCACTAGAAAAATTACCTGCATGAGCAATATTTTTAACACACATAGCTAACCACTCTTGCCGATTACGAAACTTTGCTTCTAAGAATAATTGAGCCTGGCAATAAACTGCAAAATCTCTAAGCACAAAAAATTCATCATTATGATGTAATAAGTAATTATATAAAGGTCTAAATTCCTCTTTTTCATTAGGCAAAAATCCATCTACTAACTGCTCCATGACTCTCTTGATCCGTGTATCTTCATTATAAACATCCCAGGAATTATAACCACCATAACGATAATAATCAAGAGCCTCCTGAGCCGTAAGGCCAAAAATTATAATATTTTCTTTCCCCACCGCCTCCTTAATCTCTACATTTGCTCCATCTAATGTGCCGATCGTAATTGCTCCATTCATCATAAATTTCATATTACCGGTTCCTGAAGCTTCTTTACTCGCAGTAGAAATCTGTTCACTTACATCTGCTGCCGGAAAAAGCATTTCACCTAAAGATACGCTATAATTTTCTAAAAACACTACCTTTATCTTATCATTAATTTCTTTATCATTATTAATAACCGTTGCTAAAATGTTGATTAATTTAACCGTTTGCTTTGCAATATAGTAACTAGGTGCTGCCTTACCAGCAAAAATAAACGTCCTCGGTATCATATCAAAATTGGGATTCTTTTTTAACTGATTGTATAAATGCATAATATGTAATGCATTTAATATTTGACGCTTGTAAGCATGTATCCGTTTAATCTGAACATCGAATATAGAATGTGCATTGACAATAACTCCATTTTTTTCTTTTATGTATTCTACCAACTTTTGCTTATTCTGAAGTTTTATCTCTGCTAATCGTCCTTTAAATACTTGATCATCAGCAAACTCATATAAATTCAAAAGTTCTATAGGATACTTAATCCAATTCGCTCCAATGGTATCGGTTATTAATGTTGCGAGCCGCGGATTTGCTTTTAATAACCAACGTCGATGAGTAATACCATTTGTCTTGTTATTAAATTTGTAAGGATAATAGGTATGAAACTCATTCATAATGTGTTTGCGTAGAATTTCAGTATGTAGCTGAGCTACACCATTTACACTATAGGTTCCCACTACCGCCAAGCGTGCCATGTGTACCAAACCATCAGCAATCACTGCCATGCGTCCAATGTGATCCCACTCCCCAGGATACTTTTCCCATAGTTCTCGGCAGAATCGCTCGTTTATTTCCTCAATAATCATATAGATGCGAGGTAGTAATGTTTTAACCATTTCTACTGGCCATGTTTCAAGAGCTTCAGGCATAATTGTATGATTGGTGTAAGATATTGTATTGACGGTAATCTGCCAAGCTTCCTCCCATCTAAGTTCTTCTATATCCATTAACAAACGCATTAACTCTGGAACCGCCAATACTGGATGGGTATCATTAATATGTATTGCGATTTTTTCAGGTATTTCTTTGATATTACTATTTTTTTGTTTGAATCCCCTTAAAATACTCTGTAGTCCTGCTGACACTAAAAAATATTCCTGTTTTAATCTAAGTAACCGTCCTTCCATAAAGCTATCATCCGGATAAAGAATTTTAGAGATTCGCTCTACGGAATGTTTATACTCTATGACCTTTAAATAATCATTACGATTGAAGGATGTAATATTAAAGTCACCTTCTGCCAGTTCAGCACTCCATAACCGAAGAGTATTTACGGTACTATTTCCATACCCGACCATAGGAATATCATATGGTACTGCCAGCACCATTTCATAATCTTGATGGATATAGTGCTTTTTTTTATCCAGTCCCACACTACTTGTAACATTACCACCAAATCTTATTTCTACCGCTTTATTATTTCTGCGATATTCCCATATATATCCATCCTTTAGCCAATTATCAGGTAACTCAACCTGATTATCGTTGACTATTTTTTGTTCAAATAATCCATACTTATAGCGAATCCCACAGCCATGACCAGGTAAGCTCAGTGCTGCCATCGAGTCAAGAAAACAAGCCGCCAGTCTGCCAAGCCCTCCATTACCTAGCCCCGCATCTGGTTCTTCCTGTAAAATTTCATGCAGTTCAACCCCCAAATCAGTCAAAGCATCTTGACATACGTTGAGTAATCCCATATTAAGCAAATTCATTTCGAGCATTTTACCTAGCAAAAATTCAATGGAAAAATAGTATAGTTGTTTTTCCCCCTTATCACTATACTGTTTATTGGTCTTTGCCCAATTGGGATTGATATAGTCACGAATCAGACTGCCAAGAGCCATATAGCGTTCATTAATACTAGTCTCGCCAAACTCTTTATTATATATACTCTGTACCTTCTTTAGGTAATCCTCTTTAAAAACGTCTTTATTCATCAGCAAAGAAACCCCTCCCGAAATATAAGGATGGACTATTTCGGTATGTCATAAACTAGACTTGATTCAGACGGCGTTATCTAGGGACTTAGCCGCTCTTTACTCTCCGCCTATAGAGGCGGGAGTATTAGAGCGGGTTAGTCATCAGATAGATAGCACGATCCTATTATCGTATCCTAAATTACTGTTCCTTTCTCAATGACCAGAGGATAGCTTTTTTCACCTTTTAACCATTTCCCACTTGTAATGATAACATTCTTATCACAAATGACATTCTCAATGACAGCATTTTCATCAATATTACAACTCTGCATCACAATACTATCTTTTACATATGCCCCCTTATGCACTGTTACACCACGAAATAAAATACTATTTTCTACACGTCCTTCAATCGTACATCCATTCCCAACCATTGTATTGGATACCTTGGCATTTTCCTTATATTTCACTGGTGCTTCATCTTTGACTTTCGTATACACTAACCCTGATTTGAAGAATAATTCTTCCCACTTTTCCGGTTTTAATAGCTCCATATTATGTTTATAGTAACTTTTTATACAATCCACTCTTGCAGCATAGCCTTTATACGGATATCCATATATCTTTAATTTCTCAATATTCTTCATTAATACATCTCTAATAAAATCTACGCCCCCCTGCTTATGGCAAGATCGTATCAACTTGACTAATAAATTTTTTTCAATCAGATACATTTCCATAGAAACTTTATGAGATATAGTAGTAGGACTATTAATAAATAAATCCGTAACCCGCCCATCGCTCTGGCATTCTACATTCACATGCTCCATAAAGTCTTCATCATTATGATATTCTTTATATAGGATTGTAATATCTGCACCTATTTCCTGATGAAATTTGAAAGCTTTACGATAATTTAAATTACAAACAATATGACTGCCAGCAATCAGTACATATTGTTGCCGGCTGCTTTCAATATAATCTAGATTATGGTAAAAGTTCTCTACGTTCCCTTGATGAATACTCGATATACATTGCGAATGACTAGGTGGCAATATAAATAATCCATCTTTTTTTCTTGCCAAATCCCATTCTTTGCCGGACCTTAAATGATCCATTAATGCACGATATTTATTTTGTACTAAAATACCAACATTACATATTCCTGAATTCACCATATTCGATAAGATAAAATCAATCAGCCGATATCGGCCACCAAAAGGAATTGCAGCTAAAGGTCGGCCTTTGGTTAGTTCCGTTAAAAAATCTTGATCATCATTCAGATTCACAATGCCCATTACATTTTGCATACTATCCCACCTGCTTTTGTATCCCCATGATATCCTTTGCCAGAACATCAATATCACCAGGAATCACTATATTTTCTTCTATTACTGTAATCTCATTTTTACCAATAGTACCTATGACTCCACCCGCTTCGACTATACTCTTACGTCCAATAATAGCTCGATATACTTGAGAGCGTACGTCAATATTCGCATACGGCATAACAATAGAATCCTTCACATAAGCCCCTTCTGCAATATGCACACCTGGAAAAATCACAGAATGATCCACTTCGCCAAAAATAGAACATCCTTCACTAATGAGTGAACGTGTTACTTTGCCTGTCGAGCCAATGTAGTGAGGTGGTCTAGTCGGATTGACTGAGCAAATTCGCCAGTTGGGATTGTATAGATCAAGCTCTGGTTCATCAATCAGTAAATCCATGTTTGCTTCCCAAAAACTTTCTACCGTACCTACATCTTTCCAGTAATTTCTGAAGTTGTATGCGAATAAACGATGATCACTTGCTACTAGTTTTGGAATAATATCTTTCCCAAAATCATGACTAGAAAGCTTATTTCTGCTATCCTCTTCCAAAATTTTTCTCAGTAATCGCCAATTAAAAATATATATCCCCATCGATGCTAAGTTACTTTTAGGTTCTTTTGGTTTTTCCATAAATTCTTTAATTTTTCCAGTTTCACCTACGCTCATGATGCCAAACCGCGATGCTTCCTGCCATGGTACCTCAATCACAGAAATCGTTGCCTCTGCCTTTTTGGCCTTATGATATTCTAGCATCAGAGAATAATCCATATGGTAGATATGATCACCTGATAATATGAGTACATAATTAGGATTCATCATTTCAATGAAATTTAAATTTTGATAAATCGCATCTGCTGTGCCTTGATACCATTCCGCACCCTTCTCACGAGCATATGGCGGCAATAGAAATACTCCTCCGTCTCTACGATCCAAATCCCATGAACTACCAATACCAATATAACTGTGCAATTCGAGGGGCTGATACTGAGTAAGCACGCCTACTACATCAATTCCTGAATTATGACAATTGCTAAGCGGAAAATCAATAATGCGATATTTCCCACCAAAAGGTACCGCTGGTTTTGCCATCTTCTTGGTTAAACTACCTAATCGACTTCCTTGCCCACCAGCTAAGATCATTGCCACACATTCCTTTTTGCTCATCATACCAATCCCCCATTTTCTTTTGACTACAACATCCACTACCAAACCTTCCATTTTTCATCTTATTCTCTAGTTCCACTAAATATTCTCAGTTTCTTCACTTTGAATGTAAATATTTTCCATCTTTGCATTTTATTCCTATTCGCTGTTTGCTTTCAAATTCCTCTTTCCATTCGTAATAAAAAAAGATCAATAAGAAGAACCAGTGCCATATCTTTGACACTGGTTCTTCTTATTGATTTATATACATCACTAAATCTTCTTCATAACAATCAAACTAACAATACAGCTGTCACTCCTTCTTACTGGCAATCGTCGTGGCTGATAGGGCCAGTGCCTTTACGAAGGACACAAGCGAAACCCTATAGCCCAGCCACGGCAGACTAACAATAAGGCTGTCATTTTAATAAAATTGCCGCCTCCTGATCCAATAGCCAATACAATTCACCGCTATTAGGAGCAATCAGTTCCGCTGGAAACGATTGAGTTCCCGATGTTTTCTCTAGAATTTTTTGAACAACCTGCGCCTTTCCCTTACCATTAACCAAAAAGGCAATCACCCTCGCTTGGTTTAATATCGCAGGCGTCAACGTCACTCGATACATGTTTTGTTTTTCCAGATAAACAGAGCTTACCCAATGATCCGTTACGCTGAGGACATCCGTCCCAGGAAAAAGTGAGGCAGTATGTCCATCATCTCCTAATCCCAAAAATACAAAGTCAAACTGCGGATGTTCTTGCCCTAATGCTGAGCATAATAAGGTTTCATATTTTTCCGCTGCCTTAGTTGCTGAGCTCTCATAAACGATGGGATGTATATTCCCCTCTGGAATGGCTACATGGTTTAAAAACGCCCGGCGAGCCATCTCCTGGTTGCTTAAAGAGTCAGTCGGTGGTACGCACCGTTCATCTCCCCAATAGATATGAATACACTGCCATGGCAACCCCGTACAATAAGGAGCTTTCGCCAATAATTCATAGGCTTTGCGCGGTGTTTCACCACCAGATAAAGAGACATGACAAATGCCGCGGCTTTGTACTGCCTTCTCGACTACACTCGCAAATAATGCAGCGATTGCAATACTTGCCTGCTTTGCATCTTCATAGATCGTAATCTTCTCCATTTCATACCTCCTGGCGTTTATCGCATTCTAAACATACAGGTTGTAACCAACTTCGTCCATCTTGCGCAATCAGTTCCTCAGCTTCCTTAGGTCCCCACTGTCCTGCAACATAGCTGGGTATTGGCTCTTTATCCTTTTGCCACCCCTCTAAAATCGAACTTAATACCGTCCAGGCCATTTCTACTTGATCACTCCGCATAAATAGTCCAGGATCACCACGCATCACATCTAATAGCAAGGTCTCATAGGCTTCTGGCGAAGCCACTTGAAAGACTTCATTATAGGTATAATGCATTTCAACCGGCTTTATTTTCATAACAGGTCCCGGTTCCTTTGCTAACGTTCTTAGCATAATTCCTTCTTCCGGCGTAATTTGAATTGCCAAACGATTGGGCTGGATCACACGATCGGAAAAAGGATGATGGGGAACCGGACGAAACTGCAAAGAAATTTCCGAAGCGCGAGCTCCCATCCGCTTACCAGTGCGTAAGTAAAAGGGAACGCCCTGCCAACGCCAATTATCAATATAAAATTTTATCGCTACAAAGGTCTCGGTCCTAGAATCAGCAGCTACATTTTCCTCATCATGATAACCAACCACGGGTTCGCCTGCCACCATTCCTTCTGTATATTGACCACGTATTGCTACCTTGCCCACCTCTTCGATCGCAATCGGACGGATCGCATGCAATACATCTACTTTCTTGTTGCGAATTTCTTCCGCATTAAAAGAAGTCGGCGGCTCCATGCCAACTAAGCACATCAGCTGCAATAGATGATTCTGAATCATATCGCGCAGTGCTCCTGCCTTTTCATAATAGCCGCCACGCCTGCCAACACCAACCTCTTCCGCCACCGTAATTTGTACATGATTAATAAAACTACGATTCCAAATGGGTTCCCACATCGCATTGGCAAAGCGAAATGCTAAAATATTTTGCACCGTTTCTTTGCCAAGATAATGATCAATCCGATATGTCTGAGATTCATCAAAAACCTCTGCTAATATTTTATTTAATTGTTGTGCCGATTCCAAATCCCGCCCAAAAGGTTTTTCAATGACAATTCGGTATTGTTCTTGTCCCCGCAGAACTTTCGCCCGCCCTAATTGTTTTACAATCGGTGCAAATAATGTCGGCGGTGTTGCCAAGTAAAATATCTTAGTCGCAGCTTGTTGCCATCCCTGTTCTAATTCTTCTAACAACGATGTGTACATAGCAGCATCCTGATAATCAAGTTTCCTATACGTTATCGCACTTGAAAACCGCTTCCAATTTTCCTCGTTATCGATTCCGCTACGCGAAAACTTTTCTACACCACGGCGTAATTGCTCACAAAAACCATCATCTCCAAGTGAAGTACGGGCTAAACCAATAATCTGAAACGGATCAGGCAATAGCTGATTGATAAATAGATCATATATGGCTGGTATAATTTTACGCTGAGCTAAATCACCTGACGCACCAAAAATACAAATAACGGTTGGTTTGATACCTAACTCTGCTGCCATATCCTTGTCCCATCACAAGAAACTTGTAAAAACTTATAAGTTTTAATAGATTCTTGCCCTTTCCTTTTATTTTATTTTTATAATTTTATCATACCACCTACTTGTTTGTTTTTGTAGGCGGTTTAGCCTTTCACTGTCGTTCATCTTTTGAATATTTTTTTACTTTTCTTGATTTCGAATATAAGCAGTTGTACGCCCTACTCCTACCTTAATAATATAATCTTCCTTCAACAAATCAGCTAACGCTTTTTCAATCGTCGTCACACTAATATCTGGGCATAGCACGGCAAGTTCTGCCTTTTTAATTTTACCGATCTTACCTGCAAAAATATTCTTGATTCTATCAAATTTCGTGACTCCTTTGACGCGAATATATTCGACTCTGCTTTCAAATTCCTTGTAGATATTCAAAACGATACCAAGATAGTATTTTACGAAGGGCACATAACTATTCTTTTCCTCATGCCACCCCTGAGAACTCTGCTCTAAAACATTATAATACGATTCTTTCGTCTTCTCGATAATCATTTCAAAACTGATATATTTCCCAACGATATACCCTTCCCTATAAAGAAGCAATAACGTTAACAATCTGCTCATCCGCCCATTTCCATCGGAAAAAGGGTGAATGCAAAGAAAATCTAATATGAACATGGAGATGAGTAACTGTGGGTCAATCCTACCTTCATCCAAAGACTTTAAAAATGTAATACAAAGTTTATCCATTGCTTCCGGCGTCGCATAAGCTGGCAATGGCTGAAATCGTACTCTCCTCTGACCTAGACGATCCACTTCTTCAATGAGATTGTCTGTGCTTTTATAGCGCCCACCCATTGAGGTTGGATTATAGGAGTAAAGGTCCCTGTGTAACTGCAAAATCAAACTGGATCGAGGAAAAATATACTCATAGCTTTCATGAATGGTATTAAGCACTTCTCGATATCCAGCAATTTCTTGCTCATTTCGATTTTTAGGATCGGCTTTATCTTTTACCAGTGCTGTCAACCGTGCCTCTGATGTGTAAATTCCTTCAATCCGATTTGAAGCTCCAGTACTTTGTATCTTAGCCACCTCCAGCATGGATTTCAGCACATCCGGCTGAGCTTCAATGAACAATTCCAGCTTACCTTTATATTCATGTATAGAAGTAAGAAGGTTAATGATTTCAGGCGTAAAAAGTTCTTGCTTTATTACTGCGTAATCGAAGGCTCTCACCCACTCACCTGCCTTATTTTATGTTTTCTGCATAATATCATCATTATTTTATGCAGAAAACAATGATGATATGCATATAAAAGTGAATACCTTACTTAAACGACCGAAGGCATCATATTCCCGTCGCATCACATGACCGTTGATATCCGTTGCGGTTAGGGGGACAGAGACCACTGAAAAGGCACTTCGTTTTATAGATGTTTTTCAATGGTGCAATCGTATAACGTCATAAAAAAAGACCGTTAAAACACATTTCGCGTCTCAACGGTCTTTGATTTGTATTTATGATTTTATGACACAGACTTTTCAGTGGTCTCGTACGATGATGGTGTCTACACATAAAGAAATTATCAAAAAGTTAATAAGACAGGCCCACCTTTAGACTGTATGAAAAAATACAACTAAAAGTTATTTTGTTTTTAAAGTAACAATTGAATATTGGACTTGACTTTAATTAGCTGGCTTTTATTCCCGGAATTCTATTGTAACCACACTTACTGCCTAACGGCAGTATTTTTTGCCTCAACCTCAGCTAACTTAGTAGCTATTTCTTTAATAATCTCATCTTTGCCATCACCCCGATTATTTTCGCTTCCATCTTCCGCAACAGTTATTAAAAGATTTTGTTTTTGAAAAGCGACATATGATCTATATCGACCTGTGAGAACAGAACCACCTTCTGGATCAGTTCTATTGGCTTTGACGTAGGATATACAATAACTACCGTTGTTCTCTCGGCCTTTCGTATCAATTTCATCTACTCGGTTATCTTCACTTTTTAAAGAAAAAGATCTGCTTGCATCTTCTTCTGTATAAAAAAGAGTAATTCTTACAACTGCTCCATTCTCATATCTTTTTCTTATTTCTTCTTTTCTCCCTGAAAAATCTTTTGATTTTGTTTCTGGTAGAATACCATCTGAAAGCTTAACTTCATACTCCATAAAACTTTCTTTAATAGTATTAATATTTCGAGTGAGCTTAACATTCTGCATTGGTGATATATTTACAATCTGTTTGGTTAGTATGCTACGTTCAAAGCAATAATAATAATGGGAAGGTAAAATCATTGCTATTGCTACTAATGTTAGAGCCGTATATTTAATTAATTCGTGCCTCCCTTTAATAAAGCCATATATCAACACTGCTACTCCAATCACAAGGACTATTATAAATACCGCAATGTAACCAAGTAAATACATCTCTATACCCTCCTATTACTAAAAAAGAATTTATGCATCAATGACATTAAAGACAGTCTTTTCCCTATGACGCCGATATATGATATATTTTTTTATTAATTGGTAAGTTCATTTTTCCCTACTATAGCTGCTCTGCACAGTATTAGTATCGGGCAATGTCACTAAAAGAGGGCGATCGAGTACGTCATAAGTAATAATGGTTGGCTTTTTGATCGTAGTGCTATAGATAGTATCTGAATATCCTGCCTGAAACACTGGTTGTCCTTGCTGAACAATGCAACCTAATGCATCATATACAGCCATGCCACTGATATTCATCCCATAGGTAGGTGTACTAGTACCTCCCCTTCTTTTTGGGTCTGGATGACCCGTTTTAGTCCGTCAATAAAGATAACGGTATCTAGTTTTGTTTGGTCAAGCGCATCAAAGGATAGTTTATTTCTGGTAACAGCGCGGGCTGGTTTTTCTGTATGATAGTAAGACATCGCTACGGCTGGCATATCGGTATCATAAGGGGAAAATACCTTACTTAAACGACCGAAGGCATCATATTCCCGTCGCATCACATGACCGTTGATATCCGTTACACTTAGGGGGACAGAAGCCATTGAAAAAGCACTTTGTTTTATAGATGTTCTTCAACAATTCAATGTATAACGTTATAAAAAAGGCCGTTACAACGACTCCATACTGAAAAACATTTTGTTTTCAATCTCAATCATAAAAATTGTCTGACTTGATGTTGACAATTCACTATTGACTTTTAATTTGCTTGTACTTTAACAAGAATTTCATCCTCAAATATTAAAGTTACATCATCAATTGAAATCTCATCCTTACTTTCTTTTATAATATAGTCAGTGGAAAAACGGTTTTTGATGATCGCGGTTATTTCAGCACGGCTATGATGCTCTGCTATTTTGGGTAATATTTTTTGAAGTACTTCTCTTCCCTTATACTTATATATATTTCCGTCTGTACCATAGGTACGACTCACTCCTAAATCTAATGTTAAATACATTGAATAGAAAGAAGCGGAAATCATTATCATCCATATAAATATAATATAATATTTTTTAATAGCTTTCATATTTAAACTTGTCTCCTAGTTTTATTGTTTACTTCCGTAACTTCTAAACAAATATTCTGAAAATAAATATATACTGAGTAGTACATAATAACTTATTATATATCACGTACTACTCAGTAAGTATTACTCAAAAACAGAATATGACTGAACCTTTACAAGTTTTTCACCATCAAATTTAAAAACGACTTGATCTACAGATATTTCAGTTTTATCTTCTTTTATAATATAGTCTGTTGAAAAATTCTCCCCTATAATTTTCTTAATTTCAGTACGACTCATCTTTAGTGCAGTGTCTTGTACTAAACTTTTAATTATATATTGCTGTTTAGACAAGTGTCTAGATTCTTGTCCAATATATTCCATATCGTTTTTTGCCTTAATTTCCTGATTAGATGAAAATATAATAAAGTTCCCCAAAATAATCCATGCAATTAAATGCAAGTATTTCTTATTTTTTAAGATTATTTCTTTAATATTCTCACCTCCTTTTTTGCAGCTATTTATACCCCTAACGTTTTTCTCCACCAAGCTTTCATTCCAGCCGATATAGCATCTGTAGCAAATTTTACACAATTATTATAATAAACCGAATAAGGTTCTCTATTAGAATCATACATTCTGTTCTCAGCAAAATTAATAATCGCTTGCAAATCAGCATTTCCATAATATTCATAACTTACTGGAGTGCCGTGTCCACAATTCTCAGTAAGATATGAAAGTAATTTTAAAAATGACTCTGGGGTTGGCCTGCCATCTGAATTCATGACCAAGTCTGGGATGGGTTGAGTTTGTACTAATCCAAAATTGATAGGAAAATCATAGCGACCATATTCGTAATACTTAGTAGCTCCTGTTACTGGATCGATAGCAACAACCCCTGCATGTACCAACGGAATTTTAAATCCATAATCAGTATCAACCATATAACCTAAAAATTCAACATACATTCCTGCTAAACCATCTGGATCTACATAACTAATTGGATTATTGGCTGAATAATGATACAACGCCAAATTAACAGGATTAAATACTCCACCCATACCAGGCAACTTACCATTTTTCTGCCTTGCCTCATCATTTAACGATTGCTCCGGCATATATTGGGACAGGATTGGATCCACACTCATCCACCGACTACTCTGCAGATCAAGGTATCTCGCTCCATAGTAGTAAAGCCCGGTCTCCGTATCTAGTTCTTTACCCGTAAACCGATATCCAATAATATTGACCTTACTACCTTCATCAATCCAAGTTTCTCCATATGGCGTATATTCAATATGCTCAAATTTATTTCCTGCCATATCTGTAATAAAATTGGAAGAACCTATATGATCCGGATGATAGGTATATATATTGCTTCCTTCATAATCTGTCTTGTGTAGGCTGCTGGTATTGTTATATTTCGACAGCTTCGACACAATACGGGTATTGCCCACAAAGATATGTTTCGTAACCACATCCTGGTTTTGGAATTGGTAGAACTCCGATACATACAAGGTTTCTCCTTGTGGACTGCATTTCACTGTACGGGTTCCTGCTGCATCATAGATAAAATCTGTATTGCTAAAGGTCTGGGTATAGGTATTCGGTTTAGTACCATCTACACTAGTACCAATGGCGCTGGTTAATTGATATTTGATAGGTCTGCACAGTGCTTGTTGCTACATTATTCAGGCTTAGTACATTGCCGACTTTATCAAAGGCATATCCTGTATTTTGCAAGATCGTTCCTGCACTGTTTTTGGTGTAGAGTTTGGTTAACCACCGACGGTTCGGATCATACGTATAGGTGGTTTCTACATCGTTACCATATTTGATGTAGAGTCTTTGGCCAAATTCATCATAGCTGATTTGTTTTACATAGTCATAACGGTCGATGAATTTCGTACCGTAGACGCTCTTGACGGCTCCGCCTTTATCATAGACATAATGTACTTTTTCCCCATCAGGGTAACTCATCCATTGCATTCTGCCTAAATAGTCATAAGCCGTTTCGGTTTCAAAGACCCAGGCTTTTTGACCGGGAAGCAGGAAGTTCATGGTGCGGATACTCTTTTCTTTTTCACCTAGTTTTCCGTAGCAATATTCTGCGGTTCCAGAAGCATCAATGACCTTACTGATCCTTCCTGCCTGGTTATCGCTGCCTTTGGCTTCCCCATAATGATATTCCACATCGGGACTGGATGGATAGTGAATGCCTTGCAGGCGGTTATATTGGTAGCTATACCGAATGGCTTGCCCAGCTTTTCGTAAGGTCCCATCGATCTTTTGTACCATATTACCGGCGAGATCATAGGTGAATTCTACAAGACCTCGATCTGGGTTATTGATACTGACTCTACGACCTAACAGGTCATACACATTCGTCGTTATATTGCCTTTATGATCTGTAACTGTAGTGATTTGGTTCAACGGATCATAGGTATAAGTCGTCGTAATGGCTACACCGCTATTGGTTTGTATAACTTTTATGGTGTTACCTCTAAGATCTGTATACAGTTGCTTTTGTTTTCCAGCTGCATCGGTGATCACGGTTTTAAGAGTATTACCATCGATACTATAGCTGCTCTGCACAGTATTAGTATCAGGCAAGGTCACTACAAGAGGGCGATCCAGTACGTCATAAGTAGTAATGGTTGGTTTTTTGATCGTAGTGGTATAGATGGTATCCGAATACCCTGCCTGAAACACCGGTTGTCCTTGCTGAACAACGCGACCTAACGCATCAAAGACAGCCATGCCACTGATATTCATCCCATAGGTAGGCGTAGTGCCGCTGACAAGTACCTCCCCTTCTTTTTTGGTCTGGATGACTCGTTTTAATCCGTCAATAAAGATAACGGTATCTAGTTTTGTTTGATCAAGCGCATCGAAGGATAGTTTATTTCTGGTAACAGCGCGGGCTGGTTTTTCTATATGATAGTAAGACATCGCAACGGCTGGCATATCGGTATCATAGGGGGAAAATACCTTACTTAAACGACCGAAGGCATCATATTCTCGCCGCATCACATGACCGTTGATATCCGTTGCGTTTAAAGGGACAGAGGCCATCGAAAAAGCACTTTGTTTTATAGCTGTTTTTTAATAATGCAATGTATAACATCATAAAAAAGGCCGTTAAAACGTATTCGCGCTTCAACGGCCTGCAATTTATATTTATTGTTTTATGACCTAGACTTTTTCATTGATCTCAGACGGTGATGGTATATATACATTATCAAAATTTTATTATTCATACTCAAAATTTTTCCATTTAAGCAAATTGTATGCAATTTAACGTACCGTATTTTTTAAAAATTGTGGTATAAATTTTCTTGACACCACAAACATCATTTATAGTATTAACTTTTCAATTTACATCTACTTTAACAAGAGTTTTATCATTAAATATCAAAATTACATCATCAATTGAAATTTCATCTTTAGTTTCTTTTATGATATAGTCCGTAGCAAAACGTTTTTTAATGATTTCGGTTATTTCAGCACGCTTATGATGCTCTGCAATTTTAGGCAATATTTTTTGCAGCAGTTCTCTATCTCTGAGTTTGTATCTATTGCTGTCTGCACCATAAGTAAGACTAACTCCTACATCGAGTGTTAAATACATTGAATATAAAGAGGCTGAAATCATGATTGCCCATATAAGTACAATATAATATTGTTTAATAATTTTCATAATTAAAATTTTCTCCTTATTTAAGGATTCACTTTCGTAAATATTGAAACGCCCTTTGGGGAGTGAATATTCTGATTGGTACATGATATATAATAATTAGTATATCATGTATCAATCAGTAGCCATTACTCAAAATAGGAAGTTGACTTAACCTTTATCAGTTTTTCATCATCAAATGTAAAAACGATTTGATCTACAGATATTTCAATTTTACCTTCTTTGATAAGATAACCTGTTGAAAAATTTTTGCCTATAATTTTTCTTATTTCTGTACGCCCCATTTCCATTCCTATGTCTTGTATTAAATTTTGCATTATATATTGTTGCTTAGACAAATGCTTAAGCTCTGCGCCAATATATTCTAATTTTTCTTTGCATTTAATTTCTTGATTAGATGAAAATATAATTAAATTACCTAATAGAAACCATGCAATGAAATGCAAGTATTTCTTATTTTTTAAAAGTACCTCTTTAATATTCTCACCCCCTTTTCACAACCTTTTATAGTCCTAATTTTTTCCTCAATCCAGCTTTTGCTCCAGCCCAAAGAGCATCAGCAGCAAATTTTTTGCAATTATTGTAATAAACAGAATACGGTTCTCTATTAGGATCATGCATTCTATTTTCAGCAAAATCAATAATTGCTTGTGAATCAGCAATTTTTGAATATTCATAGTGCACAGGAGCTCCATGTCCATACTCTTCAGAAAGAACTGTAAGTAAATTTTTTAATGAATCTTGAGTTGGCATGCCATCGGAACCCATTACCAAATCTGGAATCTCCCGATTTTTTACTAACCCAAAATTAATAGGAGAATCATAGCGACCATATTCATAATACTTAGTACTGCCTGTTGCTGGATCGATAGCTACAACTCCTGCATGCATCAATGGAAGTTTAAATCCAAGTTCCGTATCAACCATATAGCCTAAAAATTCAACATACATTCCTGCTAAGCCGTTTAGATCCACATACTTCACCGGATTATTCTCAGCATAGTGATATAAATCCATATTCACCGGATTAAATACTCCACCCATACCAAGTAAATTACCATTTCTCTGCTTTACCTCATCATTTAACGGCATCTCCGGCATATACTGAACCAGCGCCGGATCCCCACTCATCCACCGACTACTCTGTGGATCAAGATATCTTGCTCCATAGTAGTAAAGCCCAGTTTCCGTATCTAGTTCTTTACCCGTAAACCGATAGCCAATAATATTGAGCTTACTGCCTTCATCAATCCAAGTTTCTCCATATGGCGTATATTCAAGGTGTTCAAACTTATTTCCTGCCATATCTGTAATAAAATTGGAAGAGCCTATATGATCCGGATGGTAGGTATAGATATTGTTCCCTTCATAATCTGTTTTGTGTAGGCTGCTGGTATTGTTATATTTCGATAACTTCGACACAATACGGGTATTGCCCACAAAGATATGTTTCGTTACCACATCCTGGTTTTGGAACTGATAGAACTCCGATACATACAAGGTTTCTCCCTGGGGACTGCATTTTACTGTACGGGTTCCTGCTGCATCATAGATAAAATCTGTATTGACGCCATTTTGTTGTACTCGCATCAAACGGTTTTCTTCATCCCAGAAATATTGGGTACTTGGAATGGTGGCAGTTACTACGTTTTTCTTTTGTATCGTGTTTCCGTTTGCATCATAGGTATAGGTCCAATCACCAATCTGGCTGGCTGCATGAGGCAGTGTGCCAGTGTACTGGAAGGTCAGCACATAGTTTAAATCAAGCGGGGTGTTATTACTCAGTCCCTTTTGACTAACACTGGTCTTTTTCAACATGTTCCCAATGGTATCATAGCTAAGTGTCTGGGTATAGGTGTTCGGTTTGGTACCATCTACACTCGTACCAATGGCGCTGGTTAATTGATATAGATCATCATATTGATAAGTCTGCACAGTGCTTGTTGCTGCATTATTCAGGCTTAGTACATTGCCGACTTTATCAAAGGTATATCCTGTATTTTGCAAGATCGTTCCTGCACTGTTTTTGGTGTAGAGTTTGGTTAACCACCGACGATTCGGATCATACGTATAGGTGGTTTCTACATCGTTACCATATTTGATGTAGACTCGTTGACCAAATTCATCATAGCTGATTTGTTTTACGTAGTCATAACGGTCGATGAATTTCGTACCGTAGACGCTCTTGACGGCTCCGCCTTTATCATAGACATAATGCCACTGACATTCATCCCATAGGTAGGTGTAGTACCACTGACTAGTACCTCCCCTTCTTTTTTGGTCTGGATGACCCGTTTTAGTCTGTCAATAAAGATAACGGTATCTAGTTTTGTTTGATCAAGCGCATCGAAGGATAGTTTATTTCTGGTGACAGCGCGGGCAGGTTTTTGTGCATGATAGTAAGACATCGCTACCGCTGGCATATCGGTATCATAGGGAGGAAATACCTTAACCTTACTTTGCCACCACTATCTCGTATTTCCTCACTACTGACTAGCCCTTTGTTATAGTAAGACGAAGTACAGTAGTTGGTGATGACCGATTTTAATAAACTACTGTTCGCAGGATTACGGTACTCCATGATCACTTGGCCAAAACCATAGAATTCCCGTTCCAGGCGGTTATATTTTTCGCTGCTATAGCGAAAAGTCTGCATCTGATCCGAACCATCCACGCTATACCCATCGCTAAGTAGCACTTTATCTAATACCCATTTCAGATGTGGCATATCATAGGTATTGCCTTCTTTGTGATAACTGACTACAAAATTCGCACCTAAAGGACGAGAGACTCTTTTCAGTTTATTCGTCGTGCCCACCTTATTGATGGATACTTGAATCTGACCATTATTACCCGATACTACAAAGTCTGGACAACCGTCACCTGTTACATCCATGAGAGCCACGTTTCGGCGATTCATGGAAGAACCAATGTCTGCACCAGGATTAATGATAATGGAACTAATTACTACAGTAATATTTAGAATTTAGTTGTAAGATTATCCTAAAAATGATAAAATTTTAATTTCTTTATTATAATAAAAGAGGAATATATATTTACTATGGATAATTGTAACAATAATTCATAATAAATATACTAGGAGGCTATCATGAAAATTAAACTCCCTTTATCAAAAATTCTCTTGTTACTATGTTTAATCTTACTCTTAGGTACAAGTGCTTATTGCAAAAATAAAACAGCTATCGATATTAATACCCCTGATGCTAATGGTTGGACACCCTTGGGTAGTGCCATTAAGAAAGGCGATACTAACTTGGCACGTTTACTTATAGAGCAAGGTGCTGATGTTAACCGTGAATCCATTGATTACTATCGAGATAATCCTATTGTAAAACGCACTCCTCTAATGCTTGCTTGCTATAAAGGCAATGCTGATCTTGTCTCATTTCTAATTCAACACGGGGCCAGAGTCAATGAAAAATCTGATGATACTGTAGAAAATACCCCCATTATTTATGCCACTATGGCTACAGAAACAGAAGATATATTAAAAATCCTTAAAACACTTATCACTAGCGGTGCCAATATAAATGTAGCAAACAAGTGGGGGTATACCCCTTTAATGCATGCTCTTATTGCTACTGAAAATATTTATTGTGATCCTTATGAAGATTTTACCAATAAGAGAACTTCTATTCAAACAGAAACAGTAAAAATCTTATTAGACAGTGGTGCAAATGTTAATGCTACGAGAGATATTGGTTCAACAGCTTTAATGGCTGCTGTCGAGAACGCAAGTCAGGACAATCATTTAGATCTAATAAAAACATTATTAGATAAAGGCGCAGATGTTAATGCTACGACTAACATTGGAGAGACAGCATTACTAGAAGCTTCATTAAAAAAGAACCCCAAAATTGCAAAACTTTTAATAGATAGAGGAGCAAATGTTAATGCTAAGACTAAGGATGGAAATACAGCATTATTAACTGCTGCATTTTATGAAAACCTCGAAATTGTAAAACTCTTAATAGATAGGGGAGCAGATGTTAATGTTACCTCAAAGACTTACTTCGGCTATACTCCATTAATGAATGCTGTTGTCACGGGTAATCTTGATATGGTTCAATTTTTACTTGAACATGGAGTTGAAATTAACGCTAAAACTAGTTCCGGCTCGACTGCACTAATCCTTGCTAAGAAACGTAATCGAATAGATATCGTTGAAGAACTTATTCGTCATGGAGCAATATGATATTTATATTATGTTAACTAGATATATATTTTAAAACATGGATAATAACATTTAAAAAGCTATGCTAAACTTGATGCTATTTTCTTCTTCATATCCTTTCTGGAGCACTGAAAGTTAAAGCTCACCTTGCTAGTAAAATTGTTGCAAAATGAGCTGTTTACCTCTATTAGAGCAATTGAATACAATTATTACAGACGCATGGAATACTATCTGAATAAGGCGAGTGTAAGTCGTACATATTTTCTGCTCTAGGTCATGCTTTTCAGCAAAGTCAATAATGGAATCACCTAAGCAGGCACTGCAATTATCGTAAAAACTGCATTCCTTAATAGCTTTAGGTACAATATTATAATTAAGGTAATTTTGCCCTTTATAAAAGGAGATGGTATTTTTGAAAAAGCTCTTATTGTTTAAATATATTGTTGTAGTAGGATTATTGGCTATTGGTTGCATCTTATCATATAAGTACTTTTTTCATAAGCAAGATAACCAAATGATAGTATATGATTATAAACATAGTTATCATCATGAACTTTATCCAGAGAATAATTATATTGTTTTTCGTACTGAGGTTAATTTAAAGAATGAAAGTTTTAATGATTTACATTTTTACATGTATGCTGATGTAAGTGAAGACAGTGGACTTGTAGTAGAAAATATTGCACCAGCATATGAAAAAGATTCTCTTGTGAAAAAGGAGTTCTTCGTAAAAGCAAAATCCGAAGCTATCTTTACTGTTTATTTTAAGGCGAAAAAGGGGATAAATAATACTAAGCAAAACAGATTTCCACCGAAAGACATAAAATTCGAAATACTCTAATCAGCCATATTAATCTGAATATTTCGTTGCAATAGTACCAGTGTGACGGCGAAATAGAACCACCATCACGGCAATTCAGAGCCACTTTCACGCTGTACTGCACCAGAACAGTTTATAAGCACTCTATAATAGATTTATGCACAAGAAATTGTGTAAATCTATTATGGAGGTCGATAATTATGGTGAATTATCGAGAAATCTTAAGACTACGAAGCCAGGATTACAGCCAGCGTCAAGTCGCTGCCAGTGTCCACAGCTCACGTAGCACGATCAGCGAGATTATTAAACTGGCTGACGAGAAAGGTCTTATATGGCCATTGCCACCCGACATGTCAAACACGAACCTAAGAAATCTACTTTATCCGCAGCGAGCGTGTGAATCGGGGAGGAAGATGCCTGACTGTGCCTATCTTCACAAGGAACTGGCGAAATCAGGTGTTACCTTGACTTTGTTATGGAGCGAATATTGCGAGCAAGCTCAATCCGAGCAATTAATTCCGTATCAGTATACACAGTTCTGTGATTACTATCGGTCCTATGCTCGTAAAACCAAAGCTACCATGCGTATCAAACGTAAGCCGAGTGAACTTTTGGAAGTTGACTGGGCTGGTAAAACCCTTTTTGTTTACGATGAAATCACCGGAGAACAAATACCTGCTTATGTTTTTGTTGCATCGCTTCCCTGCAGTCTTTACAGCTATGCTGAAGCATTTCCTTCCATGGTAATGGAACACTGGATCAATGCACATATCCATGCCTATCAGTTTTTTGGTGGAGTTACCCGCATACTTGTTCCTGATAATCTAAAAACTGCCATCACAAAACACGGTAGAAGCGAAATTGTGTTGAATCGCATATATCAGGAGATGGCTGAACACTATAACACTGCAGTGATACCAGCACGACCAGTCTCCCCAAAAGACAAGCCAAACGCTGAAGGCACCGTTGGCGTCATCTCTACCTGGATTATTGCAGCCTTGCGCAATGATAAGTTCTTCACCTTGTCCGAGTTAAATGCTGCAATCCGAGAGAAATTAACGAATTTCAATACAAAGCCCTTCCAGAAAAAGAATGGAAGCAGGTTAAGCGCTTTTGAAAAAGAGGAAAAATCCTTTCTCCAACCGCTACCTGCTTCCCCGTATGAAATGGCGATCTGGTCAACTGCCACTATACAGCCTGATTATCTCATAACAGTGGAAAAAATCAAGTATTCAGTTCCTTATGAATTCATCGGTCATACTGTAGATATCCGCTATACAAGTAAGACCATTGAGGTGTTTTTTCAAAACAATCGCATTGCCTCTCATGTGCGAAAATATGGTAGCTGTGATCCGCAGGTCCTGGTAGAACATATGCCCGAGAATCATCAGAGATATCTCGCATGGAATACGGAAACATTCTTTGAATGGGCACAAGGTATTGGTCAGTCAACCTTCATTGTCATGAAATCATTTACTACTTCTGTCAAGGTAGAACAGCAAAGCTATAAAGTTTGTGGTTCTCTTATGAAACTAGCTGACCGTTATTCTGTAAAACGTATTGAAGACGCCTGCAAACGTGCCCTTTCGTATACGCCATCTCCGAGTTTGAAAAGTATTCAGACCATATTGAAAACTGGGCAGGATAAGGTGAAAGCGGAAATCGAATCGGACAAACCGAACTCAAGCGGCAGATATGGTTTTACAAGGGGAGCCGATTATTTTGGAGGTGGCAACCGTGATTAACCAGACTACTCTTGATAAACTGCACCGTATGCGTCTGGCTAGTATGGCTGATGCATTTACCTCACAGATCGGTGATGTTTCTTATGAATCCCTGACATTTGAAGAAAGGTTCGGCATGGTTGTTGATACGGAATGGGCAAAACGACGTTCCACTAAACTTCAGAAACTGATCCGCACCGCTGTATTTCGATATCCGAATGCTTGCATGGAAGATATTGAGTACCATACGGATAGAAAATTGAATAAATCGCAGCTCCTACAATTATCAACCTGTCGTTATATACAGGATGGGCACCATATCATTCTTGAAGGAGCCTCTGGAAATGGCAAGACTTTTCTTGCTTGCGCCCTTGGTAATGCAGCTTGCCGAAACTTCATGACTGTCCGTTATATCAGGCTTCCTGAACTATTAAATGATCTTGTAATCGCCAGAGGCGAAGGAACCTACAAGAGGCTCATTAAAACCTATCAAAAGGTTGATCTTTTAATTTTGGACGAGTGGCTTTTAAAACCACTAACTATCGATCAAGCAATGGATTTATTTGAAATCATTGAAGTCCGAACCAGACAGGGTGCCATGATTTTTTGCACTCAGTTTGATCCGAGAGGCTGGTATGATCGTATCGGAACAGCTGAAGACGGTACGGTGTCAGAAGCAATCATCGATCGTATCAAGCATAATTCTTACGAGATCCTCATCGTTGGAAAAGAATCTATGCGGGAACGTCACGGTATAAAACACCAACAGTCCGAAGGCATCAATGCTATTTGATTAATATCTTTCATCGGACACAGAGTCTTTTATCATGATGGCTCTGTGCTCCGATATTAATGGCTTAGTTTTGCCGTGAAGCTGGCTCTGTTTCGCCGACAACATGGTTCTGCCGAGCCGAAATATTCAATTAATCTATAAGAAAACTAGATGAGTTTTCCGTTTTCGTAGACAATCAAATTTCTGCATATAAAAAATTAGAGGCTCACCTTTTAGTGAACTTACTGCAAGATGAGCCTCTTCAACTGCCTGCTTTCAATTGAAACCTTAAGAAAACACTCCCATTTTAATAAAAAAATCATTTGACTTAATTTATAATTCTTGCCTTTCTTGTACCACCCATTCAATTACCATTAAAATACTCATAGAAACGAAATGCCTATATCTACTATAATCAAATTTAATTAAAAGATTGTATATCAGCTTTAGAGATGCTCATTTCATGAAAATCAACATCAGAAAAATTATTCCCCATTATTCCATTAAGTACCTTTCTGCTATTAGATCAGAATTTATACACCTGAGTCTTCCCTTTTAATAATCAATTAGTCATCAAATAACCAACCTTCATAAGTTTGACTATTAGGAATGTACAATGATTCATCTGTCCAGCTAACTCGAAATATATAATCTTTAGCCCGACCAAAAGAAATCAGTTCTGCAAATTTAGCTTTTTGTATATCCGATGAATATATAAGATTAGGATCCATTATGTCATTCCACTGATAAGTTAAACTATAAGTTGTAGCTCCAAAAGCACCCTTTTCAATTGTACCCGTTATTCTAAATCCTCCAACGTCTTTATTGGTTCCATGTAAGTAATTGTAGCCAGTCATAGATTCACCATTCTCAATTTCCATGGATGTTTCAATATTTATCGTTTTAATTGAACCATCTGGTATTGACCATGCTTCTCTAATAACAATATTTCTAACATTATCCCTTAAACTTTTATTTGCTTTCATATATGCTGCCCAGGATGGATCACTCGATATATTCACTTCTTCTCCGCTACCAAAAAGGTAATGCCATACAATAAATCTTCCAGCCCAATCACTTTTAAAATCTTCAGAACTAAATCTATATGCCTCTCCAGTTGGATCTATATACTTCACCGGATTATTCCCAGCATAATGATATAGCGCCATATTAACCGGATTAAACGCTCCGCCCATTCCAGGCAGATTAGCATTTCTCTGCTTCGCCGCATCATTTAGCGGCATCTCTGGCATATACTGCGCGAGCGCCGGATCCACACTCATCCACCGACTACTCTGTGGATCAAGGTATCTCGCTCCATAGTAGTAAAGCCCAGTTTCCGTATCTAGTTCCTTACCGGTAAACCGATAACCAATAATATTGAGCTTACTGCCTTCATCAATCCAAGTTTCTCCATATGGCGTATATTCAAGGTGTTCAAACTTATTTCCTGCCATATCTGTAATAAAATTGGAAGAGCCTATATGATCCGGATGGT
>Ga0074193_1000652_pt1 | contig 54053 bp, 50 predicted proteins | sample EPASupsiteHSE605_FD_64523 | JGI IMG/M metagenome (GOLD analysis project Ga0074193, IMG submission 64523) | Bioremediated contaminated groundwater from EPA Superfund site, New Mexico - Sample HSE6-05 | ecosystem: Environmental > Aquatic > Deep subsurface > Groundwater > Contaminated ...
CATAGAGAAAAAGACTCAGCTCATCTACGAAGCCGTGAAGATGGATCCGCTCACAGGCGGCAGACTTACGCTCAATCAGATAAATGACATGGTTGCGGAGCTGATTGAGGCGAACAAAGAGTATCTTACCGACTTCAATTAAGGATCGGCGGGCTTTGACAAACATTTTTTGTGTATTGCCGCGAACAGCGGATCAGGCGCCGGTATAAGCGGATTGCACGCTAAATGCCGCAGAGAAGAAATATCTCTGCGGCATTTTTTTGGGCGATGAACAGGGAACAAGCCCGCCGGATTTTTTTTGAAGCTTACCCGAGAACTGAAAAACACAATTTTCTTTATTAAAATACAAGATGTGTTGCTATATTTCAGATAATTTGGTAATATATACTTGGATATGTTTGAAAACATCAGGAGAGCTGCAAACGGAAGGGCTTACAAAAAAATTATAAAGTGATGGGAGAACTCATATGTATTGCAGTAATTGCGGCAGCCGTATCGATGACAACAGCAAGTTTTGCCCAAGCTGTGGTGCGCCAATAAAACAGCAGGCACCGAGTGAAACAAAGGCACCGAGTGAAACACAGGCACCGAACACGACCCCGGATACATATACACCTCCGGCCTATACGCCTCCGGTAAGCGCTCCGCAGTTTTATGCGCCGCCTTTCCAGCCGGCGGCGGAGACTAAAAATACGGCGGCATCAAAAAAACGCAATATTATTATCATATGTGCTGTCGCGGCGATAGTTGTTATCGGCGCAATAGCTGCTGTCCTTTTATTCGGCAAAGGCGGCGGCGGGTCAAATCAGGTATCGGGTAAGGTCATTGACGCCGAAGCCTATTTAAGCGGCGACGAGAACGGCGGACTGAAGAACGTTCAGATAACGGTTTCAAACGGGAAAAAGACCGCCGCGAAAACGAAAACAAGTGAAACGGGAGAATACGTTTTAAAACTCGACGAAGGCTCCTATACTCTCACCGCGGAATATGAGGGATATATCGCCGCAACCTTTGATTTCGCTGTCGTCGAAGGCCAGGAAACCTATCTGCAGCTGACGAAGCTGGTAACCGCCTCTGACAGCAAGGGAACCGTCAGCGGATCGGTAATCGACTCTCTGACCGGAGAGCCCGTGTACGGTGCGGCAGTCTCCATAAAAAGCAGCAATTCCGACAGTCAGTTTCAGCCGATGGAACTGACGACCGATGATTACGGCATATACACGGCGGAGCTGCCGGCAGGCTACTATACTGTCGATATCAACGTTATCGGTTATTCAAAGCTGTCGGTTCCGGTTATCGTCATCGGCGGTCAAACGGTGGACAACCAGAATGGCGCACTGACGCCTATTCTGGAGGCGGGACAATTGAGAATAGTCCTGACCTGGGGTGAAAAACCGCTGGATCTGGATTCGCATCTTACGGGTCCGTCTGCGGAAGGAAAACCGTTCCATATATACTATAACCATAAGACCTCGGACTATAACGGTGAAATCATGGCGGACCTCGATTTGGACGATACAACAAGCTACGGTCCCGAAACAACTACAATCTACAACGCTGTCGACGGGACGTATTCGTTCTATATACACGATTATTCGAACCGTGAAAGCGAAAACTGCACCGCGCTCGCAAATTCCGGTGCGAAAGTCCAGGTTTACGAGGGAGATTCGCTGATTGCGGAATACAATGTTCCGACAAGCCTCGTCGGAACGGCCTGGCACGTTTTTGATTTCACCGCCGGTGAAATCAGCGCCGCAGGCGTGGCCCGCATGGATATTGATGAGCTTGATTCCGACGAGTATGATTCCGGCTGGACAAGGATTGAGGGCAAAAAAATCCCGATGGGCGTCACAGCCAGTACGGAAGATATCACCGCTTTGGGATTTACCGAAGACACAACGCTTCTTGACCTGGTCGATGTGTTCGGACTGCCGATGTATTATGATTCGATTGACGCCCTGCGTGCCGATATGGAAGCAGGCGGATTAGTGCAGGAAGAGGACGGCGACAACCCGATGTGCGCGTATTGGGATAACGGCAGGGGTATCACGTACGCAAAATTCGAAGTCGATACATGGAAGGTCAAAATTATTTCTATTGATATGGACGTTATTGCTCTGCCCTATAACATCAGGAGCGGTATGTCCTTTGATGAGATTGTTTCCGCAATGAAAATTGACCCGACACTCGCTGAAATTGCCGCGCTTGATTCGGCAGAAAGTATGGCGCAGTACTGCAAGGACAATAAAGTGTCAGGTAAAATTTATGAAAACGGATATCTTCAGGCTTTCCTTGAAAACGGTTCTTTCGGCTACATCAAATATACTTATGATGTGGACGGCTACGACGAGCTGGATTATAACTTCAGCTTCTATACCAAGAACTCTGTCTTATCGCTGAATTTATATGACAACGTTCTCGACAACGCGTATCTGAGTTTCAAAACGCCTCCTGAGGATTGATTCGGGCTTATCATTACAGGCGGGGTTATAGAAATCACAGCTTCTGCCCTGCGGCAAGGACTATATAGGAAAAACCCGTCTCAACTTGAGGCGGGTTTTTCCTTTTATCCGCGGCCGTAAGCTCCGCGGCTGCGTGACCGACGGCGCTTTTTTCCGCAAATTATCTACTTCACGCATTCGGCCGAATTTTCAAACGACTCTTTTGAGTATCCGGTCTCGAGCACATACTTCACAGGCTCGTCAAAAACAAAGAACTCAGTATCAATGGGCTTTTCGCCGCTTATCTTAAAGATAGGCTTTTTCAGCTCATCCGCCGTTAAAAGCAAATCCCTAAATGATTTTACACAGACAGCTTCACTCCTGTCAAGCCGTCCGCCGGGATGCAGCTCGACTATTCTTCCTCCGTATTTTTTCAGGATTTTGTTAAGCTGAAGCTCGGTAGGATCGGGCTTGACGCCTTTTGTAAACAGCAAAAGGATTATAAGCGCAACGCCGGAAAAAATAAGCAGAACAATGCTCCCGATTAACATTTTCTCTTTGGGCAGAATTTCCCGGGGAACCTCAGTCTCAACTGCTTTTGACTGCTCGCTCAGGGGCGTGCCGCCCATAACGAGCACATCTCCGGTGACAGGAAAAACAAGTGTGGCTTCGGACTTATCGGCAATCGTTTCCCCGCCGATAAGCGCGGAAGCGTTTACGGTATAGGTTACAGTCATAATAACGGATGTAATAACACCAGTGGTTTCTTGAAGGTTCTTTACCAGTTCGACATATTCCTTCAGCGGCAGGCTTACGCTTTCGGAGGCCTGCTCCGTTTTGAAATTTGTCTGCGGTACAAGGTCAAATTCTTTTTTCCATATCAGATTCGAGTCGTTATAAGTGGCCGCGAGCAGCGCCGTGGCGCTGTAGCTGCCTTGAAACTCCGTCGCCTCGCCGCCGCTGAAGCCGTACAGAAAAGTGAGGTCGATATCGTTCACAAACTTTGTTATGAAGCCGCTGCCAAATTCAATGTTTTCCTCATTATAGTAGGAATCATCAGCAAAATTCACATTGTATTCGATTTCCGACTTTGAGCTGTAGGACGCTACCTGAGCCGTTTTATTCACCTTCGGTCCGATAATTCCGAAAACAACCAAAGCCGCCGCAGCCGCAGTCACCATAAAAATCAGCACCGCCGCCGCCGCCCGTCTTTTCTTGTCCGCAATGTCTTTCTTTTGCAATGTAAACTCCTCCGTATTTTTCAGCTCCCGCCGCCTCTTAAATATAACGCCAGTTTTCCGAGCTTCGGAATAGTGGCTATTACCCGTCCTTGAATTTGCTCGGAACTCACGCTCTTCTGGTCGGCGCACGGGTTATTGTCTCCCTTTGTTACAAACTGTTCCACGCCTTCCAGCTCGGATTTTTCAATCACACGGTGAGTGATATATATCTCGTCCTCGCTGTAATACATAACCACATCGCCGACGTTTACATTACTTCTGCCGCCCTTATCAACGATTACAATATCTCCGGGCATGATGCCCGGTTCCATGCTTCCGGTCAAAATTACCGAGGGGAAAATCGGAAAAACGCCGACCGAAAACCATACGATTGCGACAGACAGTGCGCTGACGGTCACCCATCCGAAAACATTCGTTTCATTGTGATCCGTTCTTTCAAATTCCGACGCATCTTTGGCGTAGATTTTCAAGGTGGTATAGATGCAAAGCGGCGGAAACAATACGTTAAAAAGCAATCTGGGTATTTCGGTCGGATTCGGGACATACGGAGAGATGTAATTAAACGATTTGATTATGCCCAGATATATTATCGAGGGGACGGGACCCGATAAATAAACGAGGAAGGACGCCGCAATACTTTGCGTAAGCTGGGGAAAAACCGTACCGGTAACATAATTCAGAATGTCTAGGCTGCCGCTGAGGCTCCTTATGCTTCCGAGCGGCATACTGAAAAGAGCGAAGATGATGCTGAAACAAATAATCGACCTGTTCGGCTTTTTTCCCGACAGACCGTTAATCAGAAACGACCTGCACATTTCACCGCCGTAAAGCGATGCGAACAGAGGGGCAAGGTTCATGGCAATCCCCGCAGGCGTGAGATCGAGCAGGTTTTTTCCGAAAGATGTGAGCAATCCGATTACAATGAAGCAAAGGAGATGAAATAAGGCAAAAATAAACGCCAGCGAAATGACAGTTGTCCTAAGCCGAATAAGCCCAGAGAACATAACTGATGGGAACACCCTGATGAGCACGCCCAGCGCCGTCCAAAGAGCAATTTTCAAAAAATATAGAACATAGTAGTCGAAATAATCCGCTAAACCCAGCAGCTGTGTGTTTTCCGCCGCGAATATAGCTGCAAGCATTACGGCAATCGTTATGTAATGACGCTTTTCAACTCTTCGGACTATCGCCAACACCTCTTTGAGAGCTCGTTATTTTCAGCTTATCCGCCCCTAAGTGTCCGAAGCACTTTCGGCTTCCGGCTGAACCTGTGCCGCATTTTCCTCACCAGCAGAAGCATTAAAAGGCACGACAGCCTCCGGCGAAGCGGTTTCGTCATCGCCGCTGTCAACAGATTCAGCGGAGGAGCTGTTTCCCGGGCAGTCTGTAGCCGCTGTTTCCGGCTCAGCTGTCTCCTGCACGTCTTCGCCCTGTGCGCTGTCGGGCGCCGTATCATAATCTGCGTCCGTTTGTTCGGAAGGAACCGAAGCGCTGTCTTCGGGCATATGTTCCGGTGACGGAGAAGGACTTTCGGCGAAGGTGATTTGCCCGCGTACACCAATGCTCTCTTTCCATAACCCGAACCCGAAGGGCAGCATTACGTACGCAGCCAGAATGATCAGCATAAGCACGGCTATTTTCTTAATCATTTCCGCCCTCCTATAAACTTAGAGGAAAACTCACGGATTTACGGCAACTAATAAACCGTGAAGGGGCAATTCGCCCCTTCACAGCCAATCGTAAGAAGTACTTGCAAGGGCTCCTTATACTCTGTTCAGTGTACGGCGACGGGAGCGCACTGCTGCCAGTTGAAGTCAACAGTAAAGGTGGCGGAGTCGTTTTCAAACTCGTCGCCCGAAATTGTGTCGTCGACAGATACCTGCATGATGGTGGTGACATTATCCTGATTGGCATAACCGATAATCTGGGCGCCGGGATATACAACGATATCGCTGCATGCGGTAACAATAGCCTCTCCGAGACCTGCGGTGGTAAGAGCGCTGGCGGCTACCGTTCTCTGCTGCATGGCACCGTTGGCATCCTGATACATGAAGGTGAAGCTACCCTTGAGTCTTGCAAAAAGATCCGCATTTCCGTCCGTACGGGTAATTGTCACGCCCTGTAGTTTGAAGGGAACATCGCCGGAGTTTTCAATCGCGAAATTGAGACCGTATTTTGCGCCGGGATACATTTTGCCTACTGTAACCGTCAGAGTCTGCTTATCTGCTGAGACCGTGCCTGTCAGCGGGTTCATGTAGTTTTCATAGTCGCCGTATGTATGGGAATACCCGTAACCGTATGAACCTCCCGCTATGCCCGGCAGCAGTGTCAGCGGGTAGATGCACTTGTCACACGTAAAGCCCACATCCATTTCACCCATCGCGGCGGAAGTGGTAAGCTCGACGCTTTGGTTCCACAGGGCGTATGCTCCTCCGGTCAGCATTAGAGACGCGACTAGAATTAGTGCCAGGATTTTTGCTTTTTTCATTTGAGATGCTCCCCTTTTCAAAAATATTCAGCTACCTTCAACAGTTGACTGCTGGAAGTTTAGCTCCGTATCAAGGTCGTAACTGCGCAGCCCGTCTATGCTGTCGCCGACAGTCACAACAATCTGCCCCCAGGCCTGTCCGCCGTTCTCTTTTATACAGCAGCTGCTCGCACAGATGTTCAGGCTGACAGGACTCTGCTCCTCTACGATGGACGGCTTAAGCTCATATACCACCGGAACCGTCCCGTTGTTTGTCACTTCGTAACTGATTACCGAAGTGCCGCCGGGACGGGCGTTTTCAATGTCTATTTCGATTCTCTTGCCATTATCGGCAATTCGGGCTTTTGTCGTACAGGAGGGGTCTGCCGCGCTGTCCGGAACCACTTCAATATTGCTGAATATCACGTCTATGCTTCCCATTGAAACATCACTGCTTATCCTGTTGACGCCGGTAAAATATGAATAGCTGACTCCCATAATTCCGATGGACAGAACTACCGCGGAGAGCACAAAGCTTATCAGCTTAGTCAGAAAACGTACTGAGCGCATATACTCACCATCCCCAAAACAACATGTCCAAACTGACTTTAACGCTGTTTGCTTTAGAATTTTGTCAGTTTCGGGAAGTGATTTATTACATTTTATAAGTTTATTAAATCGAAAAGAACTTGTTACAGGAAAGCGGGGAAAAACCGAAGGCGGCCGGACGCAAGAAGGCGAAGTCACCCGTATTTTGAAGAAAACCGGCTGCCAAAAATCTTTGCGGAACTCTCGAAAAAATTGGAATAATTCTGCATTCCTGAGAAATAATATCTCCGAGGTGAGCTTATGAATAAAAACAAGTCAAACCAACAGAAGCTGAAAGAGCATACGCCGGAAAAATCCGGACAGACAGCAAATCCATCCCCAGGCGATAATCAGAATCAGAATCACAACGCAAAAAAAGTTTCACTGGGACCCAACACCTATCGCTGAAAAGAATCCTGAGAACGAGAACTTGTTAAACAGCTTAAAACAGCATCAAATGAATCAAAGGAGAGTCACCATGCCCAAGGACAGTCAGCCTGACAATAAGAACGTCAGAAAAGAAAAGGCAAACGGGCAAACGCCCATTACTCAGGAAAACCAAAACCAGAGCAACAACAAGAAAAAGCAGTCAGTAAAAAATAACGATGTCTGAAAAACAAGGCCGCCAAAATGAATTTGGCGGTCTTGTTTTTATATGATATAATGACCGCAAAGCAGTCATTATATAGCGCATATGCCGACTCTGCCGGCATATGCGCTGATTAAAAATATATCACAACGCCGCTATGCAGCTATGATATAATATTGTGTACGGGGGAAAATAGTAAAAAGCGCGGTATGCGGTTTTTACCGAAGGGAATATATAATGAAAAAAGAACAAAGATCAAAACACGAATTTGATTATATAAAAAAGCAGTATCCTAAAATCAAGCAGCAGGCCGCCGAAACAAAAAACAATAAATTGTGGCACATTGAGGCTGTAATCAGGAATAAAATCAAGGATCTGAGAATGCTGCAGGCGGGCGGACTGAGTGAATACCGCCAGCTTTACGACGGCTATGTCGGACTGCTGGACGATGTTTCGGCGCGACTTATGGAGCACTACAATAAAGCCAACAAAACGGACTATGAATTTCGGGAAATTGTCGGAGGCAATTTCAGGGCATATCTGAATTCCGGAATAATATCCGTTCTCGTGACCAATCACATTCCGAAGATAGTCGCCGAAGAGTTCAGCAGACTCCTGCCGGAAAACCCGAAGGACGAATATCCGTTGGCAAGAAAAATGAAGCGAAAGTTTTTTCTTCATCTGGGTGAAACCAATACCGGAAAAACATATAATGCGCTGCAGCGTCTAAAGCAGAGTGAAAACGGGGTTTATCTGGCACCCCTGAGAATTCTGGCTCTGGAGAATTACGAGCGACTGAACAGCGAGGGCGTTCCTTGTAATCTGCTCACAGGGGAGGAGGAGATAGCAGTTGAAGGCGCACATCATTCAAGCTGCACGGTCGAAAAGGCGAATATCCAGGAATTTTATGAGATTGCCGTTATCGACGAGGTTCAGATGGTCGGCGATTCTCAGCGCGGGGACGCCTGGACGCGGGCAATCCTCGGGCTTTGCTGTCCCGAAATACATCTTTGCGGAGCGCTTAACGCAAAGGAGCAGCTAATAAGAATGATTGAGGACTGCGGAGACGAAATTGAAATCAAGGAGTACTCCCGTCTGGTGCCGCTTCAGACCCAGCGGTCGCACGTCAAATTCTCGGACGTACGAAAAGGGGACGCGCTCGTCGCGTTTTCAAAAAGAAGGGTGCTTTCGATTTCAGCGTACTTTTCGGAGCACGGCATCAAAAACAGCGTGATTTACGGAGATCTGCCGCCCGAGGTGAGAAGGCTGCAATACGATTCATTTATCCGCGGAGAAAACAATGTTCTGGTATCGACCGACGCCATTGGAATGGGCGTCAACCTTCCAATCAGAAGGATTATATTCACGGAAATCAAGAAATTCGACGGTGAGGAATTCCGTTTTCTATCCTCGCAGGAGACAAAGCAGATTGCCGGAAGGGCGGGACGCATCGGAATATACGACGTGGGGTATGTCGCCTGCATGGAAGACGATATTTCGTTCATTGAATACCGGCTGCAGATACCGGATGAGGAAATAGAAAGGGCCGTTGTCGGTCCCAGTGAGGCCATACTGAATATAGGCATACTGCCGCTGAAGGAAAAACTTGCGCTCTGGAGCACAAGAGAAGAAGCACTGCGGTATTATCGGAAAAAGGACATAAGGGACTATATTCTGATTCTTGACAGGCTCAAGCCGTACAGGCTGCCCGAAGCGGTGGAATGGCGACTGATGGTGCTTCCTTTCGATGTGAACAGCGAGGCGCTTCTGAACCAGTTTATTTGCTATGTCGAAGAGTGCTTCACCGTAAAAGCCGAAGAGCTCTCAAGACCGGAGCTGAACTCCCGTTCACTTTCCGAATATGAGCAGTACTACCAAAAGGTGAACCTTTACTACTCGTTTTCAAAGAGCATGGACCTCGATTTTGATGAAAAATGGGTATATGATACCAGAAAAGCAGTGAGTGAGGAGATTAATTGCCTTTTGTAAGTTGTCCGCGTTCCGCAGAAAAATGAGTCACATCCGCCGGTTACTGAGGAATTAGCAGTTGCGGTCCTGACATATTCATGATACTTTGAAGACAGATGAATATACTCAAACAGCACGATAACTGTCACAAAGCACGACAATCCGGAACTGACGAGGGAAACAATATGAAGAAAAGAAAGTCGAGTATTCTCATAGTTCTGCTTTTAATTGCACTGTCGGTGGCGCTGTATATACTTCAACTCAATATATTTCATTCTTCGCGGGATACGGGATTCTATATTTTGCAGGATATAGCGTTTTTGCCGCTGCAGGTGGCGATAGTTACAGTCGTACTCGGAAGCTTTCTGAAAAACCGAGAAAAGAACGAGAAGCTCGGAAAAATCAATATGGTGGTCAACGCGTTTTTCAGCGAAGCAGGAACAGAGATACTTAATAAAATGACTGAGTTTGCAAAGAACTTCGAGGAAATACGTCCAATTCTGGATGTGAAGCTAAACTGGGAAGGCAGCACGTTTCGAAAGACTAGAAAATACCTCAAAAACGTAGATTTTATAATAGATTGTGACGCTGAGAGCCTTCGGTCACTAAAGCTGCTTCTCCAGAGTAAGCGGGACTTTTTATTGCGCATGATAGAAAACCCCAATTTGCTTGAGCATGACACATTTACGGATATGCTCCTTGCGGTATTCCATATTTCAGAAGAACTGTTTGCCAGAGAAGAATTTACGGAAACAAATACGTCGGATATGGCCCATCTTTCAAATGACATAAAAAGAGCGCTCAAAACGCTCCTTATTCAATGGATTGAGTATCTGGAGCACCTCCATTCGGACTATCCGTATCTCTATTCGATGGAGGTAAGAAGCAATCCGTGCTGCAAGAGCGGGGGCGCCGCCATTGTGGATTGAGTCCGCGTGAGGAGAACGGACACTCCCATTATGTCATTATTACGGTAAAATGCGATTAAGCCGATGGAAAGAGTATAATTAATGTAAATAATTGAGATTTGACTTTGGTTCAAATAGATGTTAGTATAAAATAGAGAGATAGATAATGAACGCGGTCGGACGGCTTTTGCCGTTTCAGGACGCGTCTTCTTGGGTGGGGAGTCCTTAATTAGGGCTGCCCATCTTTTATATAAATACAGTACCGCTTAATCCGGAATCGGAACGGGAAAACCATTTTTTGGGGGTGAATCGCGCTTTGCGTGAGGGGTGATCTTTCCATCCTAATCCGTCAGCTAATCTCGTAAGCGTTGAAAGAGAGGGTGTTTAATTAATCACAAAAGTAATCCGGACAGGTATTTAATAGACGGTTTTGAAAGGAGCGCAAATGAAGATAACCATAGGATTGTTCGGTTTCGGAAAAACGGGTTCCGTCGTGGCAAATGAGATTATCAAGGACAGCGATTGCGAACTGAAATGGGTTGTCAGGGAGACATCATTGCACGAGGGAACATACGCCAGCCGATTTCTGGGATACGACCACGATGAAGGAAAGATCTATTCATTGGGTAAAATGGATTTGGATCAGTTTTATAAGTATAACAAAGTTGATGTAATCATTGACTTTTCGGCCTCATGCGCCGTTAATGAATATAAAAACGCGGCAAAATACGGTACGCGCATCGTATCCGCGATTTCGAAATACGGTGAAATGGAATTTGAGCAGCTTAAAAATCTAAGCCGCCTGACCTCCGTTCTTTATTCTCCAAACATAACGCTGGGAGTAAACTTCCTAATCGAGGCCTCAAAGCTGCTTCAGGGTATCGCTCCGCACGCTGATATAGAGATAATTGAGGAGCATTTTAGGGATAAAAAAGGCGTTTCGGGAACGGCATTGAGAATTGCCGAGGATTTGGGCCTTGACAAAGAAAAGCATATCAATTCCATTCGGGTAGGCGGCATTATTGGAAAACACGAGGTTATTTTCGGACTTCCGAACCAGACCATACGAATTATTCACGAGTCGCTCAATCGCGCGGCATTCGGGCAAGGCGCGATATTTGCGGCTAAATGGATTATGACTCAGGAAAAAGGAATGTTCGACATGGAACAGGCTCTTTCCTTGTTCATGGCGAAACGGGACGAAAATTCAAAGCGAAACGAAAGCTTCTCAAAAAACCTCGCTGCAGATGCCTGAGCTCTATTGACCCGCGCTTGGCGTTTCAAAAAAAGGACTTGAGCTTTAGCTCGAGTCCTTTTATGTTTAGAAGCATTATTTCAAAACGCTGATAGCTTCCTTGATGGTCTTTTCAAACGCCTCGTGGCCGTATTTATCGACCTGTTCCTTGTCCTTTTCGCCGTGAGTAAGGCAGCCGGCGCCTGAAATGCACCCTCCCACGCAAGCCATGCCCTCAATGAAATTTGCGTCAAGTTTACCTGCGCGGAGCTTGAGCAGTGCGGTACGGCATTCCTCAAGTCCGTTGCAGGAAACGGGGCTGTACTTAAAATCGCTTACTCCGTTTTCCTTCAGCCCCTCGCGGACGGCGTCCGCCAGACCTCCGCTGCGCGCAAAAATGCGTCCATAATATGAGGCGTTGTCAAGAACGTCCTCTGCGGCTGTCGTGATGTCCAGACCCTTGCCGTCAAACAGCGCCTGAAGCTCCTCAAAAGTTATCACACTGTCGATATAAGGACTAACGGAGGGCTCGCGTATCTCGGATTTTTTCGCGGTGCAGGGACCGATAAAGACGACTTTGGCGGCAGAGTCCCTTGCTTTGATGTATTTGCCGATGACCGCCATAGGTGAAAGATTGTGTGAGACATTTTCCGCTAAATCGGGAAACTCCTGAATTATATATTTCACAAACGCGGGGCAGCAGGAGCTTGAAAGCAGACCCTTTTCGGCTAATTCGCGGCATTCGGCATCGGCGACCATATCGGCGCCGAGAGCCGCCTCGACAACGGAGTGGAAGCCGAGCTGCTTTATTCCGCTTATGACTTGACCGAGCTTTGCGTAGTTGAACTGGCTGGAAATCGAAGGGGCGACAACGGCGTAGACCTTGTAGTTTTCGTTGCAGCAACTGTTTTTCAGAAGCGTTATAACTTCGAGAATATATGACTTGTCCATAATGGCGCCGAAGGGGCATTGATAGACGCAGGCTCCGCACTCAACGCACTTTTCGCTGTTGATTTTTGCGGTTTTTTCTTCGCTCATGCTGATTGCCCTGACCTTGCACGCGTTTTCGCAGGGACGTTTCCTGCTGACAATCGCCGTGTAAGGGCAGACCTTTGCACAGCGACCGCACTCAACGCATTTGTTCTTGTCGATGACCGCCTTCTGCTCACGGTCGAAGATAATCGCGCCACGCGGGCAGGCGTCCTCGCAGCGGTGCGCGATGCAGCCGCGGCAGGACTCTGTTATCTCATAGCCTCCGACAGGGCACTCGTCGCAGGCAATATCGATGACTTCGATTATATTGGGATTCGATCTGTCTCCGCCCATTGCCAGCTTGACCCTTTCGCCGAGAATGGCCCTCTCTTTATATACGCAGCACCTCATTGTGGGCTCTTTGCCCGGCACGATCATTTTGGGAATATCCGTAACGTTTTCGAGCAGCTCGTCATTGAACGCGAGCCGCGCAACCTCCCTTAGTACCTTGTACTTAAGGTGCTGCACCTTAGTATCGAATTTTCGCATATTAGCCTCCGGTTAATAGTAGCTGACCTTGATTTTCTTTCCCATCCTTTTCAGACAATCCGCAAGCTGATCGACCAGCTTCATCTTGATGCTGAAGTTGATTGGCAGACTGGGGTTCTGATGCGCCGGATTTACGGCCATACCCACAAAAAAGTTTATATCCGTCGCTTCCTCAAAAAGCAGCCGTGCAATCAAAGACGCCCCGTCTTTTTTACAGCTCCAGACCTTATATGACTCGTTGTCCTTAAGATAGTCCTGAGCGTAGGTCAGTACCCTGTTGATTGTGATGACGCCCTCCGTGACAAGGTCGACGCCCTCAAGCTCCGCCGTGGGCGGGATGTCATTGTCAAAGTAATCGAGCTTTGTGCTCAGCGGTTTGTGAAGGTATTCCGAAGCGATGTTCGAGGTGGTGCCGCCGCAGACAATGTGCTTGCCTTCCTTTGAAAAAAACATGGACATCATTCTGCTGCAATCCCCGGTACTTGAGGGGGGTCCTATGACCAGATTCATGGGCTTGCGCTTGCGAATTTTCACGGTGCAGACCGTTGTGTCGTCCCCGGGTTTTCCTCCGTAAAGGCTGTAGCATTCATCAAGAAGCATGGTGGTCAGCGTTTTTGCGGTGAAACCAACATGGCAGAAGGTCCTGATGTAGTCAATGATGTTTTCGCGTTTCCAGCCCAGATTGAGCGTTACTCCTATGCCGGCGTGGGGAGCTCCGTCGCTCAGAGCTATTATAACGTCGCCCTCCTGTATGCGGATTTTAGACTTGAGTATTCTTTTGCCCGCGATATCAAGCGCTTCGGTTGGGTAATTCACATTTTCGCCATCCCGCAGCACGATGACCTCGGGATTGTCATATTGGATTATTTCGGCCTCCGTGCCGTTTATTATGTGGATGATGGTAAAAGTGGAGTAGGCGACCTGACGCACCGAGCATACGGGCAGAGTCTGGGCAATCGTTTCAACGCAATCTTCGATGCTCATGTCGGCCGCCATCATCGTGGAGATGATTTTTGATGTGAGAGTGGAGAGTATGCTTGCTTTAACGCCGCTGCCGAGCCCGTCGGCAAGCACGATGACCATGGAGTTCTCGCCCTGCTCTACGAGCTCGACGTGATCCCCGCACAGTTCCTCTCCGTATTTATTGAGGCTGTTATAGCCTATATCGGCACAAAGGTCATTCATCTTTAAGCGACTCCTTGAGTTTTGTAAGCGCGACTTTTGTTTCGGCGGTGGTTTCGCCCAGCAGCAGGGCGATTTCCTGAACAACGCACATCTGCTTTTCGATGACTTTATCCGTTATCTCGATTGTTTTATGGCTTATTGCCTCTTTCTTCTGCCTTTCGGTTTCCTCGTCGGTGACGTCGCGCAGTATGCAAAGCAGCATTCGGTAGACCTTGTCCAGAACGATTGTCTGCTCAATATATTTCTTATATTCGGCGAAAAAGACTCTGTTGTCGCGAAGGCTTGTGCCGGTTCTGAGGACTTCTATGAAAGCGGCCGGGTCAAGTATGCGCACCACATTGTCGCCCGTTATATCCGAAGCCTGCTTAAGGTTGAGCATTTTCAGCGCGGCGGGATTTATCTGCTGAACCTCAAGACTGTCGTTGAGCACGATGATTCCGTTGGGGCTGTTTTTGAGGATGTTGCTTGAAAAGGTTTCCGCCTTGTCCTTCAAAAACGGCGTGCACATCGTAAGGTCAGCCTTTCCCTGAAACACGGCGATGGCTTTTTCACGGCAGGAATTATAGCCGCAGCTTCCGCAGTTAAGCTCGTATTCGGGAGTCTTTTTACCCATTTTGAGAAGTATACCGTCAAGCTGCGCCTCGTTGGGATATACCTGAGCGTTCTCCAGATTCACAAAAGTCCTTGCTAAGCCGTTTTCCCCGGGCATATCGACAGCAAAATCGCGTTTTCCCGCATGCTTGGAAATCGCCATATAAGCCTGAAGCGGCGTGTGGCGGATTTTACTCGCGACGGGACCGCCGATGCAGCTTCCCGCACAGGCGGACATTTCGATAAAGCACTTGGAGATTTTCCCAACGGAAATGTCGCGCAGGGCGCTTATGCAGTTTTCGGGTCCGTCAACTGAAATATAGCTGTATTCAGCCGATGTGCAGTCCATGGATTTCAGAATTCCTCCTGCAGTCGGAAATATGCGCGCCCTGCCGATCTCGGCCGAGAAGGGAGCCGCGTCCGCAACGGAGCCTCCTGTGGAGCACAGCACAGTTTCCGCTTCAACGCCTTCGGCTTTCAGCATATTCGAAAGCTCGTCAAAGGTCAGAACGCAGTCGACGTCCTCCGGAAACTCGTCGGCCTCGTATTTTTTTGAAATGCAGGGACCGATGAACACCGTTCTTGCGTTGGGGTATCTTCTCTTTATATCGCGGCAGTGCGCCACCATAGGCGAGACTACCTTCGCAAGGCAGGGAAGAAGCTCCGGAAAGTGCTTTTGAACCATAAGGTTCACTGTGGGACAGCAGGAGGATATAATAACATCCTGAGCTCCGCTTTCAATCAGCTCTTCATACTGCGTTTTGACCATGGTCGCGCCCAGCGCTGTTTCCTCTGCGGCGAAGAAGCCCAGCTTTTTGAGCGCTTTATCCATGACGGATATGTCGGCTCCGGGAAAAACGGCGGAGAAGGAGGGCGCAATGCCGGCGATAACGGGAGCGTTCCCGCAAAGCAGAGCTCTCGCCCTGTCGGAATCATCCCTGATGACCTTCGCGTTCTGCGGACACACAATGAAGCACTGCCCGCATAGTATGCACTCGTCGGAAATTATCTGAGCCTGGTTTTCGGAAAAGCTTATTGATTTTGTCGGACAGTGCCTGATGCACTTATAGCAGTTTTTGCAGTTTGCTTCTTTCAAACGTATGTAATCGGACATAAGATTTCCTCCCGTCTTTGCTGACTGTACTTGCCGGAACTGCCGGCAGATGATGGGCAAAGCCGCTAAAACCTCGCCTTAACTTCCCTTTCAAAGAAAGCTTTAGTGTCCTCGGGATTGAGTGAATAGAGCGTATCGTCCAGTTTTACGCTGACTCCGGCCTGACAGTTTCCAAGACAAAAGGTGCCGATCAACTCGACCTTATCCTCAAGACCGCTTTCGGCAATCAGCGCCTGCAGCTCCTCGACTATCAGCCTTGAACCCTTGAGGTGGCACGAACTCCCTATGCAGACTGTAAGTTTCATTTCGGATCTCCTTCATTTAAGTGAAATTCTATTTCATTCGTAATGCTTGAATCAGATTTTGCCTTTTCTGAGAGGTGCTTGGAAAGCACGGCAAGAGAAACCGCCATGTTTTCGTTTTTTATAAATATACCCTCCGGTACCGAAAGGTGAGCGGGGGCAAAATTCCATATCGCCTCAACGCCGCCTCTGACCAGGGTGTCGCAAACCAGCTGCGCGTCGCCGGCCGGAACCGTGATAATACCGATTTTTACTTTTAGGCGGCTGCAGAGGTTCTCCATTTTATCAAGAGGAAGTATGACTTTTCCGTTCTCATCTTCTCCGCATTTTGAAGGGTCGGAATCAAAGCCTGCAACAATATTCAGTCCATAGGTCTTAAAGCCCTCGTATGCCAGCAGAGCTTTGCCAAGTCTGCCAGTTCCCACAAGCACGGCGTCATTAACGTCGTCATAGCCGAGAAATCTCTCGATGTCGCGGATTAGCTCGACCACACAGTAGCCGACCTTCGGTTTTCCTCCGTCCGACACCGCGGACAAATCCTTCCTCACCTGTATCTCACCGTAGCCCAGCGCGTTGCCGAGAGCCTTTGCAGAAATTTTGGCGGTTTTATCCGGAGAGAGTGATTTGAGATAATTCATGTATGCGGGAAGCCGCTGGAGAGTCTGAGCCGATATCGGTTTTTGCATCTTTCTATCTCCCGAAATATGTATTTGCAGAATTGGGCTGAGCTGAATAGATAATGATATATCGATAAACCATTATCGATATATCATTATCTATTACGTTTGTCAATAGCAAAGCGGCATTTTCTGTCGAAATCTGATTTATTCTGCGCCCGCTATTGACCGCAATCGGGCTTCTACGGTATTATAAACGCACGGGCAAAACCGGTGGAAATCTTTTGGGGGTGAAATGAATGAGTGACCAAAAGGAGCTTCTGACCGACACAAAAGTCGGAATAATAGGCTGCGGTCATCTGGGACAGGCTGTCGCGCAAGCGCTTATCCGCGGCGGGCTTCAAAAGCGAAACCTGCTCATTTCATACAGAGGCAAGCCTCAGACGTATCAAAGGCTTGAAGAGCAGGGACTGACCTGCTGTCTTGCGACAAACGAAAGAGTTTTCGTGGATGCGGACATAGTTCTGCTGACGGTAAGACCGCAGGACCTTTCCGAGCTGAGAGGAATTGCGGTTCAGGAAAAAACCGTGACAGTTTCCTGCTTGGCGGGCGTGCCGCTCGAGCTGCTGAGGGGCATATTCGGGAAGCGGGTTTTTAGGATGATGCTTTCGGGTCCGGACACAATAGTTTCCGGAAAGGGCGTGGCGGCCCTGTATCCGGGAAACGGGCAGCTCGCGCAGCTTATTGAGCTGATGGGTGCCGCGCATATAAAAACCGAAACTGAAGCTGACATCGATATCTTCACCACCGGCGTGTGTCTGACCGCAGCAATTTTGAAAGCGGGAAATCACGACGAACAAAGAAAGGCGATAGCAAGAATCAAGAGCGAATATCCGATGCTTGCAGAGCTTCACAGCTGGGCTCTCAATGCTTTGCCCGATTTTCAGAGTAACGCGGAAAAGACGGCGTACATTGAGAAGATGATAACGAAAGGCGGAGTCACGGAAGCCATAATAAGCAGTCTCGGACACGGCGAGGCGCTTGACGACGCTCTGAAAAAGGGGATAGAGCGGACCCAAGAGATTTCTGCCGAAATCCGCCAGTCGATAGCAGGAGCGGTAAAATGACCTCAGTAAAATCACGGTGACGCGCTGAAAAAACACAAAAGAAAAGCTGCCGCATTCGGAAAACTCATTCCGTGTGCGGCAGCCTTGTTCTTTTTTTCAGTGTATGAAGAGGGGAAGAGCTTTTTTGATCATCTCCACGCAGCCGTCTTCTCCCAGCAAACCCGAATTGAGGCTGACATCGAAATGCGCGGCGTCGCGCCAGTCGTTGCCGGTATAATAGCGGTAGTATTCGGCGCGGCGCTTATCCTCTTTCGCAATGTACCGTGCAATCTCTTTTTCGCTCCAGGCAAGGGAGTAATAAGCAACATTTTTCTTCCTTGTTTCCAGAGGAGCATGGATGAAAACGCGCAGTACGTCGGTTCTGTCGGACAGGAGGTAGTCGGCGCAGCGGCCGACTATTATGCAGCTGACGTTGCTCCTTGCAAGCTCCTTAATGACCTTAGCCTGAAATTCAAAAAGATTTTTTGTTGAAACGAAATCGTCGTCGTCCGGCGGAAGTACTTCGCCCGTGTAGATGTTTTTGGCGGCTGTCATCATTTCCAGCTTGCCTATGCGCTCATCGGACTCTCCGAAGAGCCCCTCGTTTATTCCGCTGACGTCGGAGGCCAGCCGCAGGAGGTCACGGTCATAGAAAGGGATACCAAGCTCGTCGGAAAGCTTGGCTGCGATATTGCGGCCTCCGCTGCCGGTTTCCCTCGCAATGGCGATTATGAAATGCTCCATGGTGTAGTTTCCCCTTTCCCGCTTAATTCATGCTCCCAGATAAGCCTTGCGGACGCGGTCGTCTTCGGAAAGCACTTTGGCGGAGCCCTCCATGGAAATAGTTCCGGTCTCCAGCACATATGCCCTGTCTGAGATGGCCAGCGCCATTTTTGCGTTCTGTTCAACAAGCAGAATAGTGATGCCGCTTTTATGCAGTTCCTCAATTATCGCGAATATTTCCTTGACAAGTATGGGCGAAAGACCCATCGAGGGCTCATCCATGAGAAGCATCTTGGGGTTCGTCATCAGAGCGCGACCGGTTGCCAGCATCTGCTGTTCACCGCCTGACAGGGTTCCACCCAGCTGTTTATAACGCTCCTTGAGACGCGGAAAATGCGCATACACCATCTCAACATTATCGCTTATCTTATTCTGGTCCTTGAGGATATATGCTCCCATGCGGAGATTCTCCTCAACCGTGAGCCGCGCAAAAATGTGGCGGCCTTCCGGCACGTGAGCCAAGCCTTTGTTTATGATGGTGTTGGCCGGTATCTTCTGAAGATTTTGTCCGTCCAGCAGGATTTCGCCGGTCGCGGCGGGCAGAAGACCGGAAATGGTGTGCAGTATGGTGGTTTTACCGGCTCCGTTGGCACCGACAAGGGAAACAAGCTCACCGTCGTTTACTTTGAGGGAGACTCCCTTGATTGCGTGTATCGCGCCGTAAAAAACGTTTAGGTCCTTGACTTCAAGCATTTCATTTCCCTCCTATTCGCCAAGGTAGGCGGCAATAACCTTGGGATCCTTGGCAATCTCTTCCGGCAGACCGCTTGCAATCGTAATGCCGTAGTCGATGACCAGGATGCGCTCGCACACGTTCATAACAAGAGACATATCGTGCTCAATCAGAAGAATCGAAATACCGAAGCGTTTGCGTATGGCGTTTATGCATTCAAGCAGCTCTGCCGTCTCCGTCGGGTTCATTCCTGCGGCGGGCTCGTCCAGCAGCAGCAGCTTCATATCGGTTGCGAGTGCCCGGGCAATCTCCAGCTTTCTTTGCTGACCGTAGGGGAGGTTGGCGGCAAGCTGATGGGCTTTGCCCTCCAGCTTGAATATCGCAAGCAGGTCCATCGCCTTTTTGGTCAGCTCGTTTTCTGTTTTCCAGAATTTCGGAGTGCGGATAAGGGCGTCGAGCATATTGTAACCGGTGTCCTTGGTCATGGCTGCTTTAACATTATCGATAACCGTCATCTGTTTGAAAAGGCGGATGTTCTGAAAGGTGCGGGCAACGCCAGACGCTACAAACTGATGGGTCTTTTTGCCGTTTAGCACCTCGCCGTTAAGTATGACGGAACCCTCCGTAGGCAGATAAACGCCGGTAAGCATATTGAAAACCGTGGTCTTTCCGGCGCCGTTGGGTCCGATAAGACCTACCAATTCGCCCTCAAATATCTTGATATTGAAATCCAGCACAGCCTTGAGGCCGCCGAAGGTTATACCAAGATGCCGGGTTTCGAGGACCGGCTCTTTGTTCTCATTCATTTGCGTCCGCCTCCTTTTTGCCCGCCTTCTGCAGAGCCTTTTTAGCCCGGTAGTTTTTGATGTCGCGGGAAATGTTAAGCAGAGAAAATTCATAGGTGCCGAAAATTCCCCTCGGACGGAACATGATGACCACAATAAGAATTATGGCGTATACCAGCATAGGATAAGCAAACATTCCTCCGAGGAAGCCCGTAAGCGATTTGACCCAGAGGCCGTTTTTTATCTGATAGTTCAAAATGAACATGATTATAGCCGAAATAATGGAGCCGGTGAGCGAACCCATACCTCCGAGCACCACCATGACGACGATGAACGTGGAGTTTAGGATACCGCCGTTTGTGAAAGCAAAGGAGGAGGTGGAAAGAGTGGCGTTGGCGCAGGCATAAAGAGCGCCAGCAACGCCCGCGAAGAATGCGGAGTAGGTAAAGGTAAAGATTTTATAGTAGGAGGTGTTAATCCCCGAGGCAGACGCCGCAATCTCGTCCTCACGTATTGCCCTGATGGCGCGTCCGTACTTGGAGCGGATGAACATAAACATCATCACAAGACAGATTAGAGTAACGATTATAGCCACCCATACAAACGTGACCTTCGACGCTGTGCCGAAGCCGAGCCCGTTTTTGTAAAGGGAGGCGGAGGCCGAGCCTATGGACAGACCCTCCTGTCCCGCGAAGGGGAGGTTGTTTATGATGTTTACGATTATCATGCCGAAGCCGAGCGTGATAATTGCAAGATAATCGCCCTTTAGGCGAAGGGCGGGAATGCCCACCAGCAGACCTACCAGCGCCGCAAGTATACCGGCGGCCAGAATGCAGCAGAGCAGCACCAGAATAAAGGCCGGACTGGATTTATCCGCGAAGATTCCGGCTCGTTCACAGGCAAGCGAAATCAGAGCCGCAGAATAGGCTCCGATAGCCATAAAGCCGCAGTGACCCAATGAAAGCTGTCCGAGAAAACCCAGAACAAGGTTCAGAGAGGCCGCCAGAATAATCAGATAGCAGCACTGCCAGAGACTGGGAACCATGATTAGCTTGAAGATCTGAGAGTCGCCGAGAGCCCCTTTTAGAACCGAAAATCCGATTAATACCGCTGCGATAACGGCGGTGTTGATAATATAGCCCTTTGCTGTTCTGTTTTTCATACTTTCTCACCCACATTCTTTCCAAGAATTCCGGCAGGCTTAAGAATCAGCACAACAATGAGAATGAGGAACACAAATGTGTCCGCCATGCTGGAACTGACGTAGCTTGTGGTAAACGACTCGACAAGTCCTATTATAAGTCCGCCCAGCATGGCTCCGGGTATTACCCCGATTCCGCCGAGCACGGCCGCTACGAAGGCCTTGAGACCGAGCAGCGCGCCCATGGTCGTATAGACCTTGGGGTACTGCGCCAGATACATAAGGGCGGCGACAGCCGACAGTCCGGAACCGATGGCAAATGTCAGAACAATTGTGTTGTTGACATTGATGCCCATAAGGATGGACGCTTCCTTATCCTCCGATACGCAGCGCATGGCGCGGCCAAGCTTTGTTTTCTGAGTGAATTGATACAGCACCACCATGACGACTGCGCTGATGGCTATGGTGTATACGGTTGTCCATTCCATCGTGACGCCTGAGACCGAAAAACCGCCGGTACTAAAAAACTGGCTTGCAACGATGGGGTTTGGCCCGATTGCTGGAATAGCCTGCGCCAGATTTTCAAGCAGCAGGCTTACGGCGATTGCCGTAATGAGCGCGGTCATTGATGTCCCTCTTTTTCTTATGGGACGGTAAGCCACCAGCTCCGTGCTTACTCCTACGACGGCGCAAATCAAAATGGCGAAAACAACCGAAGACCATGCTGGAAGACCAAGGGCGAGCGTTACAGGTATCGTAAAGATCATAGTGTAACCGCCCACCATTAGAAAATCACCGTGTGCAAAATTGATAAGGCGGATGATGCCGTACACCATGGTATAGCCCAGCGCCACCAACGCATATATGCTGCCAAGACGTAGTCCAACAATCAACGTCTGTATAAACGTGCTCACGTGTGTCTGTTGCCACCTTTCAATCAGAAAAGCAGGGGAGGCGAAACCATTAACGCCGAAGCGCCCCCCCAGCTTTTCGTATATAGTGTAGATTAAGTGCTTATGCCGCGGGCAGTTCCTTTACGACGTCGACAAGCTTTGTAATGAGTTTATCACCGTCGGGAGTGAAAGAGATAATTGATGCACCCTTGGTCGGAGTTCCAGTTGAATCAAGAGAGAAGGTGCCGGTTACGCCTGTATAAACAGCAGAAGTGTCTGCCAGAGCGTCACGTACAGCTTTCGGATCGGCGGAGCCCGCGGTTTCGATAGCCTGCTTATACATATAAACTGCGTCATAAGCAAGAGCGGAAATGGCGTTCGGAGTGGAGCCGAACTTTGCCTCATAGGCCTTTACAAAAGACTGAACTTTCGCGTCGGTATCGGCCGGATCGTAATGGTTGGTGTAAACAACGTCGTTAAAGGCGGAAAGGTCAGCGCCTTTTACAACATAGTCTGGAGTAGTATCGTATCCGTCAGCACCCATGATGATGCCCTTGTAGCCGGCAGCGCGGGCCTGAGTTACGATATAGGGTCCGATAACGTCATAGTAATAAGGAGCATAGACGAACGGAACACCGGATTTAGCCATCGAGGCAAACTGGTTGGTGTAATCCTGAACATCAAGGGAAGCGGAGGACTCAACGGCTTTAACAGTTACGCCATACTTTTCGCAGGCGGCGTTAAAGGAATCATAAAGACCCTTGGAGTATGTATCGGATGCGCAGTAGACAACACCCACTTCGGTGTAGCCGGACTGCTTGGCATAGGCCGCTGCAATAGCGCCCTGGAAGCTGTCTGCATAGCAGGCACGGAAAACATAGTCATCAGCCGTGGTGATGGAGTCCGCGGTGGCCGACGGGGTCAGAAGAACAACCTGCTCCTCGTTTGCAGCGTCGGTAATAGCGGAAGTGCAGCCCGAGGTAACGGAGCCTACGATGAGACCGATGCCCTGGGAAACGAGGGAGTTGAATGCGTTGAGGCACTCAGTCGGGTCAAACTGGTCGTCAGCGTTGACAACCTTGACCTGGCTGCCGTTAATGCCGCCGGCAGCGTTGATTTCTTCAACCGCGAGCTCAACAGCAGTGGTTACGGCTGCGCCGTAAGCCGCAAGGGAGCCGGTGTTGGGAGAGATAGTTCCGATCGTAATTTCTTCTCCGGTGGCAGCGCCGGCGTCGTTGGACGCTGCGGGTGCGGCGCTGGTTGTTGAGGCACCTGAGCCGCAGGCCGCGAGGCTGAGGAGCATGCAAGCTGCGAGCAAGAGACATGCAAGTTTCTTATTCATCTTTTCTTCCTCCTAATAATATAAACTGATACTGAGAAAACGCAACAAGACAATATGAAAACTGCCTCGTTGCGTTTGTCTAATATTACATCTTCTTTAATGCTTTTGTCAACTAAACAATTAGTCCAAAAAAACATCGCTGAATTTAGTCTTATTGTGACTATTCAATAAAAATACGTCAATTCTGCGCATACCGCGCTAAAAAAAACGGCAAAGTCACAGCCGCGTTGGTATAAACCGCAAAAAATGCGCCGGCATGAGAGTACTGCAGGAACAGCGCGGAACCCCTGCAGTTACTTTCGGTATGCAAAGCGGAAAATTACGGAAAGAAAGCTCTTTGGTAAAACGGGGCGCAAATAAACCTGCAGCGTCACGAGTAACAAAATCCTTCGGCCTGAGTAAAATAAAACTGAGGTGAGGCCGGTGGATACAAGGGAGCTTTTTGCAAGACTTATAAAATGCGAAGCGGGCGGCGAGGGAATAGCGGGGATGCGGGCGGTCGCCACAGTGTGCATGAACAGGGTGAGGGTGAATTACGGGGAGTACGCCAGGGTGTGCATGGGAGATTTGCGGAGGGTCATTGAGCAAATGTGCCAGTTTTCCTGTTACAAAACTACAATCGGCGGAGTCACAAACACTCAAAACGTATGGACCGCAACACCTGAAGACATCCATTATCAGGTTGCCGACTGGGCCATGAACGGGGGAATCTATACCGGAGCGGGTTCCAACTCTCTTTGGTACATGAATCCGTTCTCGCCCGCCTGCCCGAACTTTTTCCCATATAACGGCTCCGGATACTGGTTTACAAGAATAAATCAGCATTGCTTTTTTAACCCGACGGAAAGCTACGCGGAGACATAAAATACCGGAGGTGCCAGAATATATGAACAACACAGTCAATTGGACGGGCAACAGAGTTCTCGACCCGAGCGGCGCCCGTCAGCCGTCCCGGGCTTTCTCGGCTACGATACCGGCGCTGCAGAGCGAAGGCGCCGTACCTGTTCCTGAGCAGCGTCCGCTTACACAGCAGGGTCCTCCCCCGTCAACAGAAAGAGGCTTCATACCTTATTACCTTGCAAGCAATATCGGGAAAAATGTGCGGGCGGAATTCATTGTCGGCAGCAATCAGTATGTCGATAAAACCGGAGTGCTCTCCGAGGTGGGCATCAACTATTTCGTACTTCGCGACGTAAATTCCCGAACTGATATAATGTGCGATCTGTACTCGGTCAAATTTGTCACCATACTCCAGCAGTGAAGGAGAAAGAAGCGGCCCGCGCCCCGTTATGAGGCTCAGACCGCTTCTTTAATACCTACTTTTTTATGCCAAGGTTCTTATATCGACAAGTCCCGTCTTCTGCAACAGACGGAGCACGACTGTGGACGCTTCCGCACGCGTTATATCGTCGGAAGGTCTTATTAGACCGCCGTAGCCTTTGATAAGTCCGTTAGCGAGGTTGAAATCGGCAGCGGAGACCGCCCAGGAGCTGACCTTGGAAAGATCGGAATAAGCGGAGGACGAGCCTGCGTCCGCTCCCGCATATTCGGCTACAGACGAGGCGCGCTGTATCATTACCATCGCTTCCTCGCGGGTTATCGCGGCATTCGGGTCAAAGATCCCGCCGTCTCTGCCGCTGATGATTTTATACTCATAAGCCGTGCCTACGGCGCCGTAATACCAGTCGGAGGAAGAAACGTCGGAGAAGCTCGCCTTGCCGTTCTCGGGAAGACCGAGAGCACGGACGAGCACCGAGGCAAATTCCGCTCTGGTAATGCTGCTGTCGCCGTCAAAAACACTTGCGCTGCGCCCGTTGAGGATCATACGGGACGCCATCTCCGAAACCGCGTCCTCATACCACTTGCCCTCGTCGTCCGCAAAGCCGGCCTCATTGTACACAAGCGCGTAGACGGAGTTTGTCACGCTGCTGACACGGGCGTACCATTTGCCGTCAGTGCCGTGATAGACGTCTGTGGGTACATGGCGTGTCGCGCCGCTGTCCGTGACCACCAAAGCCGTGGTGATTTTGGAGGGATCGACGCCGTCAGGAATTTCAAGCACGCGCTCTACATAGCAGTCGAACAGGTCAATGTCCACGGTTTTCCCGTTATAGGATGCCGTCACGGTGAACGCGGACGGCGGCATCAGAAGCGACCAAGTACCCGTGTCATCAGCATTCTCGACTATTCCGAGCTGAGCGGCAGAGCAGGAGGTAAGGTTAACGTCAATTTCTATATCGCCAAGCGCGTCTGAGGGCGCGCCGAGAGAGGCGGCAAGCTCCGCTGTCGGGACTGCGCCTGCCGAAATGATATAGCTGACATCATTTGTCCTGATTTCTACCGGAATATTCTTTTCAGACGCTCTGTCAACCATATCGGCTGTGAGGACCGAGCGCTGCGATGAGATACCGGAAGTTTCGGGTATAGGAATGATGACGCTTTCGGAAGCGCTCTCCAGCTGCTTATTAAAAGCGGACTCATCCAGCGTGACAACAGTCGTCCTCTGCCCGCTTGCCGCATCGGTCTCGGTTTTTGCCGTTCCTATGGAAAACTCCCTGCCGTCAATGATGACGGGAATGTTCCCTGAGTTAACGTCCGCCATATCTGCTGTGACGGCGAAGGTATAGCTTACTGTAATCTGATTGGTGCTGACGCCGGAAACGACAGCAGAGGAACCGTTTACGGAGGCGGCGGGGGAGGAGGCAAATTTATAGCCGTTTACTGCGGTCAGGGTGACGGAGGCGGTGTAAGCTGTGTTGAAACCGAAGGCTGTCGCGACCGAGGGCGTCCAGCTGACGGCGGAGACGGAGGAAACACCCGTCGTCGCACAGGAAGCGGAGGTGTCCGGCGAAGCGGCCTGCACAGGGGCTGTGATGCCGGTTATCGCGGCAGGACCGATTTCGGTGAAAGATACGGTTTTTGATGCAGTCTTTATAATACCGGCGGAGGAGCCGCCGTCAAAGCCGGAGAACTCGACGATATAGCCGTCACGCGTGGAAGCGCTGCCTGTTAAATCATCCCAGTATGCGCCTTCATAACCGACGTATACGAAGTCGCCTCCGTTAGGCTCTCCTGAATGCCAAGGCGAGAATGCTGCGGCATTGTTCTGTATTTCCCGCCCGGCGTCCGGTCCGTCGATCCAGTAATAAAGAACGCTGGAGGAATTATTGAAAATGTATGTTGAAGTTGTTCCAGCAATATAACCGAAGCCGGAATCCTCATATCTGGGAAGCAGAGTGGAGACCGTAGCGCCAGAGACTGCGGAAGAAATATCAACGTAATCATATTCTCCGCCATCAATGCCCCTTGTGACACCAGAGCCCGTGTTTCTCTGCCACAGACCGCCCAGCCAGGCGGAATACCAGCCGGTGGTAGGCTTTTCTATGAGCTTGAGCAAAACAAGGTTTTCAGTATTGCTCGTAACCGACGAGATATAGCCGCGTCCGCCGAAATACGGGTCGGTAATACCTGCATTATTTACCGCGTTTGCCCAGGTAATCGTTCCGCTTATATAGCGGTAATAGTGACCGTCGTAGTAGAGGTCGGTTCCCTGCACGGGAACCGCGCTGGAGGCGGCGGTGATGGCCTGAGCCGAGCTGCCGCTCGGATGATAGACAATGGCGGACAGCAGAGCCGCGGCGGACGAAACGTCCGTGAAGGTTACCGCGGCGCTGCTAAACTGCGTGGAGGAAGCAAACGAGGTGGTATAGTCTGTACCGGTGGTGCCGCCGACGAAGGTCAGCACACTGCCAAGGGAAGGTATAGTGAAGTAGCCGCTGTCAACGGAAATGCTGACCATTTGCGCGGAAGCGGGAAGACTTATGCCGCAGGTGTAGGCGCTTGCGCTCGTCCAAGTTACAGTTCCGAGCGAAATACTTCCGGTCTCGTAGAGCGTACCGGTCGTTGTGGCGTAGTTCGCCGAGCCGGCGGTGTCGCCCGCCATGCCACCGTATTCGACTATATAGCCCTTGGGGTTGTAAACGCTCTCCTCGTCAACATAGTTGGAGTCGAAGCTCACATCGTTCCATGAATAGCCTGTCGTTTCCGCATAACCTGTCCCCATGAACAGGGTGGTGAGGCAGTCCTCACCGAGTGGGATATTCCCGTTAGGCTCATATGTGCCGTCCCTGTTCCAGTTGAAGTAATAGTGGGCTGCAATACTGGCGTTGTCGTTGGTCGTGGTATCACCAGAAGAGGTGTTTGTCGCTGCCGTATAGAAGGGGCTGCCTTTTTCCGGTCCGCACGCCCAGTACCAACAACCTGCGTTTGTGGTTCGATCAAAGCTGTCAGAACCTGAAACATAGGTCATTCTCGTGCCGCCGAGCCAGCCGACGTTGCCGGAGACTGAGAGCATGAACTGATCTTCCTGCAGACTTGTCACCGTCGCGAGGTAGCCCGTGCGCCCCATATAATGCATCGCTTTTGCGGCGTTATACGAAGTTATCCAGGTTTCCGCGGCTAAGGTAAGCGGTACATACTGATAGTAGTGCTGGTTTACGGAATTATAATATGTATCAAACTGAATTTCTTCGGTCGTCACGGTAATTGAAACCGACTGGTCCTTGCTTGCAACCTCAAAGCCGACGGAGCGCAAATAGGACTGCACCTCGTCATTGGTTTTGCCGGAGGCGATGTTTATACGCTTGGCGTAGTCGTTGTTCTCCGTACTTGAAGAGACCGTGAAGTCCGCCACATCCGTGGGAGCAGTGATTTTGTCTCCCGAAGTCGGCGTTTTGGTGAAGCTGATGAGGATGGTCCTTACACCTACGCCGGTGACAATCGCGTTGCTGTAATGGTATTGCGCGCCCGTGAGTGTTGCGCGGCCGAGGGTGACGGCAACCGTCGGAGTTGCATATGATGCAATCATAAATGTCGGAAGCAGCGAGAAAACAAAGGCGGCGGTAATAAGAAGCACTGAAATCTTTTTTCTCAAAAGTTTCAAAATAATCCCTCCAAAAATCGTCTAATTCTGGAAAAGTTTGTAATAGCAAGAGCATTGCATTAACTAAATTAAGGAAATCCCTTATTATTACCATTATATTTGATTAGAGGACAGTTTTCAAGAAAAACACTCAAAATCTGTCAAATTTCTTATCATAATTTGCTTAAGGCGCAGTCCGACGCGTCAGCATAATAATTGTGCGGGAGACAGCGGCTCTATTAAAAAGGCAAATTGACGGCTGAGAAAGGGCAAATAGACATAAAATTAACGTATAAACAGCACAAAAAAGGTGTTAACGGCGATAATCAAAGGAATTGTGCGCTTTTTTCTCACAAATCGACTGAAAACTATTGCTATTTTTTAACAATAAACTTATAATGTTAAACAGAGAAGTGTCACAATAAAGGGTCGAATCTATTCAATTTTCCAAAAGCGATTTAAAGCGTAGAATAACAGCCGAAATTATTTGACGCAGGTTACAGATTAAGGCCTTGACGCAATATGAAAACTGAAGGCCGATGAAGCAGATTTCGCATATTTGGCAGGACGAAAACGCACAGGAAACCGCGGAAGGAAAGAGAAATAATCTGGGAGGTTTACTACATGGAAAAGAATGATAAAGTTTTCAAAGCTGCGGATGCAGCTCTCAGAGAGCAAATTCTGGATCAGATTCCCTCTATAGTAATGGCGGTAGACAAAGACTTCAGGGTTACCTATATGAACGAAGCCGGCAAGAAACTGTTGGGAAAAAGAGAGGAAGAAATTCTGGGCTGCAAGTGCTGTGATGTTGCCAATTCGACGCACTGCAATACGAGTTCCTGCTGCATGAAAAAAGCCATCGAAAACGAAAAACCGTTTTCAGACAGGACTGAATCCAACGTCAACGGCAGGAAAGTACCTGTAGAATACTATGCTGTTCCGTTATATAATGAAGAGCACAAAGTCATCGGAGGTTTGGAATTCGCAGTTGATATTACCGAACAAATTGTTTACGAAGAAAGACTGCGCGAGCAGAGCCGTACAATCAGAGAGATGTCAACGCCGACAATAAAGCTGTGGGAAGGCGTTCTGGTACTGCCCGTAGTCGGCGTTATTGACACGATGAGAGCCCAACACATGATGGAGAGTATGCTTACCAAAATCGGGGAGACGTATTCGAAGGTAATTATCCTGGACATACAGGGCGTGGCGGCAGTAGATACGGCTGTTGCAAACCATCTTATAAAAATCACTAAGGCAACAAAACTGATGGGCTGCGAATGCATCCTGTCGGGCATTTCTCCCGCTGTCGCGCAGACAATCATTCAGCTTGGAATCGATATGGAGTCGATTAGGACCAAGTCAACTCTGAGTGACGCGCTTGCGGAGGCTTTGGTCATGCTGGGTGTTGAAGTCAAGCAATAATAATGGGTTAAGGATGCTGCTCTATGAAGGAACTGATAAGTGATTCCAGCACCTCGGTCACGGAAATCAACAAATGTCTGATCGTTCAGCTTACGGGGGAAATGACCGACGGCAACATTCGGAGCATTGCGGAATCAGTTGCCGAAAGGGCGTATAAGTCCGGAATAAGCGGTGCTGTGCTGAATTTTTCCGCTGTGAGCGTGATGGACTCCTATACCTTTAACGCGTTTACGGATATCACGAAATCGCTTTCAATGCTGGGAGTTACAGTAGTATGGGTGGGCTTGTCTCCGGGAGTGGTGTGTGCCTTGCTGGACCTAAATGTAGGCTTTGACGCGAAGAAGATGCTTACTGCGCTTAACCTTGAGCAGGGGCTTGAGCTGCTGGCAAAGCAGATGAATAATAAAGACAGGAAACTCAAATGAACGATTTCCCATCGGATTTCAAGCTGACTGCCGGCGGAAAAGGTTTGCCTGTCCGCAGCAAAAAAATAATTCTGACACAGACTCACGATAATGAGTTCGTGGTCTACACGGTACGCGAGATGGCAAAAGAGGCGGGGTTCAAGACGACGGAGCAGTTCACTATCGCAGCCGCCGCATCGGAGCTTGCGACCAACATCCTCAGATTCGCTGGGACCGGCGAGATGGATGTGGGAATTGTCAGGGACACCGAGAAGGGCGTTCTCGGAATAGAACTCTTCGCAAGCGACGCTGGACCCGGAATCGGGAACCTCGAGCTTGCGATGCAGGAGCACTACAGCACTATGAAAAATAGTCTGGGGCTTGGTCTTCCGAGTGTAAAACGGATTATGGGCGAGTTTTTCATTGAGTCGATACGCGGCAGAGGAACTCGTGTCATTGCCAGAAAATGGAGAGAAAATGAGCGGGATTGACTGCGCTATTGCAATACGTCCGCTGCTCGGATATATCTCCGATTGCGGCGATACGGGCAGGATTATAAAAAATGACGGGCGGTATTTTCTGGCGCTTGTCGATGTGCTCGGACACGGGTCGGAGGCGAGAAAGGTCGCCGTCAGCGCGGAGAAGTATCTGGATCTGCATTTCGGCGGTCAGCTTTTATCTGTTATGGAGGGACTACAGCACTGCCTGACAGGTACAAGAGGAGCCGTTGCGGCGCTTTTCTTTTTCAATCCCGAAACAGAGGAATTTGCTTATACCGGAATAGGAAATATCACTGTAAGAATCTTCGGATACAAACCGGTAAGGCTGATGCCTAAAGACGGAATTGTCGGCTTCGGGTCAGTAAGGACGAATCTTGTAACGGGAAAACTCAGCCCGGGAGATACTCTGCTTATGCACTCGGACGGGATTATGGAACACTTCGACGCTCTCGACTGTGCGGGGCTGTTTGCAAAGGATGCCAGGGAGATAGCAGATGGGATACTGGCAAAATTCGGTAAAAAAAACGATGACGCATCCTGTATCGTTCTCAAGTATCTCAAATAGTTAATTGGGAGAAATCTCTATGATTGAGCTTGGCTGCATCGCGGTTACCAGCAACGATACCATTGTCAGCGCCAGAAAAAAGGTGCGCATGGCTTCACTGGAACTTGGCTTCTCTGAAATTACGGCAACAAGAATCGAAGCTGTTTTATCGGAGATTTTTCGGCTTGCGACTGACGGAGGCCGACAGATTGCCGTGTTCATATGCGTTTGTGATACGGCGGGAGACGCAGGACTCACAGTGGAAATCGAAAATGTCCCGAAGGGCATCAATTTTTCGACGGCCGAGCAGTTCTTTGACCGGACCTCATTTTTGGAGCCCGTGAACGGAAACTGCAGACTGAGCTTTGTAAAACGCTTTGGGTTTGCGGCTCCGGAAATGAGCGAGGAGCTTATAGCTGAAATCAGGAAGGCTGTTTCTCTTCCCTCAAGAGAGGAACTGATGGCCGAAATTACTCAGAAAAACGAGGAGCTTGCCAAAAGTCAGCGGTTTCTGCAGTCGGTGCTTGAGAACATCCGCTCGGTCGTCTATGCCAAGGACATGAACGGCAGATATACCTTTATGAACAGCGAATGGGAAAAAACCATGGGGCTTTGCAGGGAAACGTCCGTCGGAAAGACCGACTTGGAGCTGTTTCCCGGAGAAACTGGTAAGGAGTTCCGCGAAAACGACGTCAAGGTCATGCAGTCCAGAGAGGTCAATACGACCGAGGAACCTTTCATAACAAAGGAAGGAAAAAGCGTCACCTTACTTTCAACAAAGGTCCCGATGATGAACGACGGACGGGTCATAGGTCTGTGCGGAATATCCACGGACATTACGGACCGCAAACTCATGGAAGGAGAGCTGATAGCCGCTAAAAGGGTTGCAGAGGACGCGGCGCAGGCAAAAGCAGATTTTCTCGCCAATATGAGCCATGAAATCAGAACTCCGATGAACGCGATTATAGGCATGGCATATCTGGTCCAGAAAACCGAGCTTACGGCCAAGCAGAAGGATTACATAGACAAAATCTACAGATCGGGTCAGCATCTGCTCGGCATCATAAACGACATTCTGGATTTCTCGAAAATCGAGGCTGGAAAGCTGGACATCGAATACGCCGATTTCAAGCTGGGCGGCGTACTGGAAAATCTGTCAAACCTTATCGGTGAAAAATGCGCCGAGAAAGGGCTGGAGCTTATATTCGACGTTGATCCCGATGTTCCAGAGGATTTGCGCGGCGACCCGCTCAGACTGGGACAGATACTCATAAATTATACGAACAACTCCGTTAAGTTCACGGAAAAAGGCGAAATCATAGTCAGAATAAGGGAGCTGAAGCAGGACCACGACGAATGCCTTCTGAAATTTGAGGTACAGGACACGGGAATCGGGCTGACGGAGGAACAGAAAGGAAAGCTGTTCCAGTCCTTCCAGCAGGCGGATACCTCAACGACCAGAAAATTCGGCGGCACCGGACTCGGGCTTGCGATTTCAAAAAGGCTCGCGACCCTCATGGGCGGCGAAGTCGGCGTTGAGTCGGATTTCGGCGCAGGAAGCACGTTCTGGTTCACGGCGCTTCTGCATAAGGGCGAAAGCAGCGGGGACACGCTGTCCTACGAAAACAATGTTGAAGGCTGCAGGGTCCTTGTCGCGGACGATAATCTGCAGGCGAGAACGGTACTGCACGAAATGCTCAAAAGCCTTAATCTGCGTGTGGACGAGGTTGGCAGCGGCAAAGCCGCGATTGAGAGTGTCACTAGGGCAGACAGGGAGCGCGACCCTTACGAACTCATTTTCATGGACATGGTGATGCCGGAAATGAACGGTATCGAGGCATACCGCAGTATTTCAGCGCTCGATATTCCCCTGAAGCCTCGCTGCATCATCGTAACGTCCTTTGGGCGGGAGGAAGTGTTCCGCGAAGCTGAGGACAGCGGTATCGAGCTAGTGCTGATGAAGCCTGTCAATCCTACCATGCTGCGTGAAGCGACCGTGAGAATACTCGGCGGAAGCGGCGGGGAGACAGGCAGCGCAAAAAGTTATGAAGTCGCAGGCATTTCCGCTTTGAACCTCGACTCTATTTGCGGTGCGAATATACTGGTGGTCGAAGATAATGAGCTTAATCAGCAGGTTGTAATGGAGCTGCTGGAGGACGGCGGCTTCGAAATTGATATCGCGGAAAATGGGCAGATAGCCGTAGATATGGCGGTCAAAAAACCTTACGACATTGTCTTAATGGATATGCAGATGCCGGTTATGGACGGGCTTGAGGCAACAAAGATCATAAGACAAAATCCTGATATGGCAATGCTGCCAATTGTGGCAATGACCGCAAACGCCATGGAGAGCGACAGGGAACGCTGCGCCGAGGCCGGAATGGTCGACCATCTGGCCAAACCCATCGAACCGGAGCGGCTGTTTGCTTTACTGCTGAAGTGGATTCCGCCTAAGCAGAGCACCGAGAACATGCCACAGAGGGCTTTTACCTCAGCTGCCGGCGAGCTGACGGAAAAGCCGCTGGACATTGAAATTCCAGGTCTTAATGTCAAACTCGGAGTGAGCAGAGTGCTTGGGAAACAAAAATCCTATCTCAGCCTTCTGCGTAAATACGTTTCAAGCCAGAGAAATTTTGTCTCGGAGATCACTGCGGCACTGGAAAGCGGCGACTTCTTAACGGCCGAGCGCTGCGCGCATACGCTCAAGGGAGTCTCGGGAAATATCGGAGCGGAAGAGATACAGGGCAAAGCGGCGGAACTTGAAAGCTCAATAAGGGAAAAAGCGCCGAGAGAGACCCTTGACATAAAAACACAGGAAACAAAACTGCTGCTGGACCGAATGATTGAAGCCCTCGAAAAGACGCTGCCGCCGGAAATAGACCGGAAGGAAGTTTCGGGTCCAGAATCGGCGGCCGAGGATCTGCTCGGCATTCTTCGGGAACTCAAACCGCATATCGAAACCCGAAAACCGAAAAAATGTTCCGAAGTACTTGAGGACTATCAAAAGCTCATCTGGCCTTCAAAACTGCGCGCAGAGGCCGCAGAACTGGAGAAACTGATATCAAAGTATAGATTCAAGGAAGCAAAGCAGACGCTTGACTCGCTAATAAATAGCTTGGGAGGTACTTGATACATGAAGAAACTGTCTGACTGCACCGTGCTGATTGTTGACGATACCGAAGCAAATATCGATATTCTGGTGGACGCGCTCGAAAATGACTACGAGCTCTCCGTTGCTATCGACGGCGCATCTGCGCTGGAGAACATTGAAATCGAAAAGCCAGACATCATCCTACTTGATATCATGATGCCGGGCATGAGCGGATATGAGGTTTGCAGCATATTGAAAGCAAACAGAGCCACTGCGGGGATACCTGTGATATTCCTTACGGCGATGACCGATGTCGACAGCAAGACCAAGGGTTTTGAGGTCGGGGCCGTGGACTACATAACAAAACCGTTCGAAATAATGGAGGTGAAGGCGAGAGTTCAGACGCATCTTTCGCTGAGAATGGCAAGACTGGAGCTCTCCATGCAGAACGAAATACTCGAGGAAAAAGTGTTTATGAGGACAAGGGAGCTTTCCCTCACTCAGGAAACGACAATCGAGGCTCTGGCGTGCCTTGCCGAATACCGCGACCCAACGACCGGAGGGCATATCAAAAGGACTCGGAATTATGTTAAAGTTATCGCCGAGAGTTTGCGAAAGCTGCCCAAATACGCGGATATTCTTACCGACGAAGTAATAAATCAGTTGTACCAATCGGCCCCTCTGCACGACATAGGAAAGATCGGAATAAGAGACGAAATACTGCTTAAACCTGGCAAGCTGACACCTGAAGAATATGAGGAAATGAAAAATCACACTCAGATTGGCTACAATGCTCTGCGTATGGCGTCGCACAGACTGGGCGACAATTCTTTTCTCAAGTATGCTATGGAGTTTTCAAAATACCATCAGGAAAAATGGGACGGTACCGGCTATCCGGACCATCTGTCCGGCGAAAAAATACCGCTTGCTGGAAGAATAATGGCCCTTGCGGATGTGTATGACGCGCTTATCAGTAAGCGTCCGTATAAGTTGCCGTATACGCATGAGGTGGCGCTGGAAATTATAAGCGAGGAGCGGGGAAGACACTTCGATCCCGAAATCGTGGATGTTTTTCTGGAGGTCAACCATAAATTCAGGCAAATCGCGCTGAAGTTTGCCGATGATGACACAAATGTTCTGGCTTCCGCCGATACCTGCGCCGGCTGAGCACAGAGAATAGAAAAAAACGCGCTTTCCCGTACAATGAGGGGAAACGCGTTTTTTTCGCCGTTATTCTGCGGAGGGACTTTCATTCTTTACTCCTCAACGTTTAATAATCTTCGGGCATACAATGTAGAAGCTGAGTTAAGGAGGAAAAGAAATGAATAACCGAAACATGAACTGCGAGGACGCCCGGATTTCCCCCAAACGTCTCCAGCTTTATAATACGCTGCGGCGGCTCTGGACGGAGCACGTTATGTGGACCCGTGCCTTTATCCTCAGCACGGCTTTTGATTTGCCGGATCTGAACGCCGTAACCACGAGGCTTTTGAGAAACCCCGCCGACTTTGCCGATGCGCTCAGACCGCTTTACGGCGCCATGAAAGCGTTGAGATTCAAAAACCTGCTGACGGAGCATCTTGAGATCGGCGCAGCGCTTGTTAACGCGGCAAAGGCAGGGGACAGCGGTCTTGCCGACGAAAAGCGCGAAGAATGGTATGAAAATGCGGACGACATAGCCGGATTTCTGAGCGAGATAAACCCCTACTGGAATAAAGTGACTTGGCAAAATCTGCTTTACGACCACCTAAAAATGACAGAAAACGAAGCCACCCAAATACTGACGGGACAGTATGAAGCAAGCATCGGACAGTACGACGCAATTGCGAAAGAAGCGCTGGAAATGGCTGATTATATGGCAACAGGAATATTCAGGCAGTTCAGACTCTGAAAAGCACGCAACAGAAAGAAGGACTGCCCTTAGCGGGGCAGTCCTTTTCAGCTTTTTTCTTTCGGCAGACGAAAGCGGCTCTCGGGAGCGGCTTTGATAACGAGCGTTTCACCCGTTTTCGGATGGACGAGCTCGAGCAGGCTTGCGTGCAGGCCAAGCCTGCCGAGAGAGCTTTGATGTCCCCCGTATTTTTTATCGCCGACTATGGGATGTCCGAGCTCCTTCATGTGGACGCGAATTTGGTTTTTCCGCCCTGTTTCAATCAAAACGCGCAGATAGGAATAGCGGGCGTTTTCCTTTATGACCTCGTAACTCGTGACAGCACGCTTGCCCTCGCCGTAAGACGCGGAATAGACGATGTGGTTTTCCGTTTCGCGGAGCAGGCTCTCGCGCCGCCCGCTTTTTTCGGCAAAAACGCCCTCGCAGACGGCAAGATATTCTCTCCGTTTCACAATTTCGTCCCAAGAATTCTTGAGCTTGTCATGAACCTCGGCGCTTTTTGCAAAAAGTAGTACGCCGGAGGTGTCGCGGTCGAGCCGGTGAACAACATAGAGCGGGTCTATTCCGCTGTCGCGCAGCAGTTTTATCGCGGTATTTTCCTTTTCGATTTCGTTTGCAACGGAAAGCAGACCCGCGGGTTTGCAGACCGCAAGAAGGTCTTCGTCTTCATATATAACGGGAAGCGGCGAAGCGTATGAGCTGCTCACCGCAGACTGCTTTATTTTAACCGTCTGTCCGCTGCTTACGGGAAAATCGAATCTGCTTGTAACGGCACCGTCCACGGAAATCATGCGGTGCTCGAGAAATGACTTTGCTTTGCCGGACGGGAGATAATTAAGCTCTTTCCGAACCGTGTCCAGAAGTCTGCCGTCCTCCCTGACCTCAAAAACGATGTCATCTTTGATGCTTTTCAATAGCCGCCCTCCTTTCCTACAAAGGTATTATACGGTACATTGTAGCATCATATCGGGGCTCGGGCAAGCATCTGCGGAAATTTCCGGCATAAAGGGCTAACTGCGTGGAGAAACGAGCTATCTTTTGAAACATTCTTGATTTACGGGTTACGTTCTGTATAATGAGAACAGGAAGAAACAGAAAGCCTGAAATATGGGCAAGGGGGTGACAGCGTGTCTTTATTCTGTGTGAACTGCGGTACGAAACTTGAAGACGGAAACAAATTTTGCAAAGAATGCGGGAATGCGGTCGAGGCTGCGCCATCCGGGGCGGTAAGAGCACCGGTTTGTGCCGACGGAGCAGCTTCTCCGAATGTTGTCGTCTGCGCGGACGGAAAGCTCCGCTGGACATATGAGCTGAAGCTCTGCAAAAACCCCGTGCTTTTCAATACGACTCTGACGATTTTTCTTTGTATACTTGCCGCTCTCTGGGTTTTCATCAATCTTATCTGTTTGGATAACTATGACTACTGGCCGGAGGGCTTTTTATCTATCGGCAAGGTTTTTCTGATTGCAATACCGTGCGTCTCGGCGCTGGCGGGTCTTTCGTATCTTATATACGCGCTGATTATGGGCTGGGAGTACTGCGCAGTATTTGAAATGGACGAAGTCGGAGTAAACCATATCCAGATGCCGAAGCAATATAAAAAAGCTCAGGTTATCGGCATTATAACAGCGCTTACGGGTGCACTGACGGGAAATATGGGTACCGCCGGAGACGGACTGCTTTCTATGGGCAGGCAGAGTATGTATTCGGAATTTGCCCGCGTCCGCAGAGTGAAGGCGCTGAGAAGAAACGACACCATCAAGGTCAACGGACGTCTTAAGCACAATCAGATATATGCTCCGAAAGAGGAATTTGAATTTGTTCTGCGCTATATCTCGGCGCATTGTCCGCAGGCAAAACAAAGCTTCAAATAAAGACAAACAGCAAGGTACACTCTGAACCGAAGGGGAAAACAATGACTAAGACAAACGCGATGCGCCTGCTGGAAGCGGCGGGTATTGCTTTTAGGACAACGGAATATGAATACGATGAGGCTGACCTCTCCGGCACCCACGCGGCGCAGGCAATTGGAATGCCGCCCGAGCAGGTTTTCAAAACCCTTGTGACAAGAGGAGATAAAACCGGCATCACGGTTTTCTGCATACCCGTATGCTGCGAGTTGGACCTGCGCAGAGCGGCTTCAGCCTCCGGAAACAAGAAGCTTGAGATGACCCATGTGAAGGAGCTCCTCGAGCTGACCGGCTATATACGCGGCGGCTGCAGCCCCATCGGAATGAAAAAGCTCTATCCGACATATATCGACGAAACGGCGCAGCTTTTCGATGAGATTGCTGTCAGCGCGGGTCTGCGCGGACAGCAGATAATAATAGCGCCTGACAAGCTGCTTGAATACATAAAAGCGCAGGAAGCCGACGTTACGGCATAAACCGCAAAGAATAAACACGGATAGAACACCACGCAGACGCTCTATCCGTGTTTTATATTATGTCGTTCTAAAGAGCTTAAGTATTTGAGGAGCTGCCGTTTGCGGCATTGCCCTGACCATCTTTTCCACCCATATTTCCGCCGCCCATGGCGTTTCTGACGGTTATCGAGGTGACGGTGTTGTCGTCGCCGAAGCTTACTTCAAGTATGGAATCGACCGTGATGTCGTCGATAGTGCCCTCGGTGCTTTCACCCATGCCGGCAACTGTTATTACTGTGGAATCGGTGATCGTTATTGTCACGCTTTCTTCGCCCGCTGTAAATGAGGACATCGCTCCGCCGCCGGAGGGAGCGTTACCCGAAGGAGCACCGCTGGCTGGAGTCTCACCGGAGGGAGCACCACCGGAGGGAGCATCGCCGGAGGGAGCATCGCCGGAGGGAGCATCGCCGGAGGGAGCACCACCGGAGGGAGCTTCGCCGGAAGGTGAACTGCTTGGAGCTGTTTCGCTTGAGTCGGGACGAACAGAGGGCGCCTCGGCTGCGGAAGCGTCGCCCGTCGGATTTTCGGCCATTTCGCCGAGCAGGAGAGTGACGGAGCTGCCGTCGACAGCCGTGACCTGCCCCGTAACGCTTGAGTTACTGTAGTCCTTTTCGGAGCTTTTGCCACAGCCGGTAAAAAGAAGCATGATGACCGCGGCGCCCATAATACAAATCAGAACTTTTTTCATTCGAATTTTCCTTTCATACCGAAATGCCATAGTTTTATGTTTGGTAAATTACAGCATAAGAATGCTGGCTAAATTTTACTTTAAATTTCCTGAAATTACCGAGTAAAAAGGGTACTTATACGGGAGCGGCGCAGCCGGGTTCGGCTGAAAGAGCCGAAACCCTTGCATAAGCGCGAAAATTGGTATATTATCATAAAAACAAGTCCCGAATTTTCACGGGAGGGATTAACATGAAAACACTTAAACGGATGACGGGTATCCTGCTGATAGCCGCGATGCTGATAACGGCTCTTGCCGGCGTTTCCTTTGCCGCTACGAGCGACTATACTGTCGAGGACGGTATGCTTAAAGCGTATTCGGGCTCGGGAGGGGACCTTGTAATTCCGGGCAATCTTGGAATTACACGCATAGAAATGTACGCGTTTTCAAACTGCCAGACGCTGACTTCGGTAACGATTCCCGCTGATGTCGTTTTTGTTGACCCCAGAGCCTTTGTCTGGAGCAGAAAGCTGACGAGCATCTCAGTTGCGGACGGCAATACCAAGTATACCGGCGTGGACGGCGTCCTGCTTAGCAAGGACAAGAAGACGCTTGTCACCTTCCCGTGCGGCAAAACGGGAGCTTACTCCGTTCCCTCAACGGTCACAGAAATTCTGATGATGGCGTTTACCGGCTGCGAAGGACTTTCAGCGGTCACGATACCCGAGGGAGTTACAAAAATCGGAGGAAACGCGTTTTCCGGCTGTTCGGGCTTAAAAACGGTTGCGATACCCGCAAGCGCAACAAGCATCGGGTCACAGGCCTTTGGAACCTGTAAGGCGCTTTCGGCAATAACGGTGGCGAGCGGCAGCGCGAATTACTACGCTTCGGACGGCGTGCTTTTCAGCAAGGACGGAACTGTGCTCATCCGCTATCCAGGCGGAAAAACAGGCAGCTATAAGGTTCCCGCAAGTGTGAAAACCATAGGAAACTCCTCTTTCGAGGGCTGCGACTATCTTCTCGGCGTCACAATACCGATGGGGATTACGAAAATCGGGGATTACGCGTTTTCTAAAGACTATGCGATGACGAAGATAGTAATCTCATCCTCTGTGACGCAAATCGGTGAAAATGTGCTCGACGGCTGCCCGAACACTACAGTTTTCTGCAGTGCGGGCTCCGCGGCGGAGACTTACGCCAAGGCGAACAGCTTGAGCTTCCTGCCGCTTTCCGTCACCGCGGTCACGACAGCCTCCTCGGTGCTTGTAAACGGCAGCTCCGTGGCATTTGAGGCCTACAATATCGCCGGAAACAACTATTTTAAGCTCCGCGATCTAGCAAAGGTCATAAGCGGCACAGACAGAACGTTCAGCATAGATATCGATTCGGCGAACCGCCTTATATATCTTACGATGGGCAAAAACTACACAGCTGTCGGAGGCGAACTGACTCCGCCTTCAACAACAGGGAGCGTGACCGCGTCGTTTTCCACGTGGACTGTTTATCTCAACGGAACGGAGATAAGTCTGACAGCCTATAACATTAACGGAAACAACTATTTCAAGCTGCGGGACGTCGGTGAGACCATCGATTTCGGAGTGACCTACAGCGCAAAGACAAATACGATAAACGTCGATACAACAACGGGATACGTTCTTGAATGAGCTGAAACCTCAGAAGCATACACAGAAGAGCGCGGCAGTCTGCCGCGCTCCTTTTTACTTCTGCTGTTCAGCAGTTGCTGCCAATCTTTTCTTCCCACCAGCCGAAGGCTATCCTGCCCGAGGCCGGAACCTTGTAACCCTCCTCCAAAGACAGGAAAACAAGAAAATTGCCGCCGGGGGGAAAGATGAGCTTACCGTTTTCGCTTTCGACCAGCGTCAGCTCCGGCTGTCCTCTGCGGACAAAGGCTTTGACGCCGCCCGTAGGTTCTCCCGTTACTTCCGAGGCAAGCTGCAGCTTGATTTTCGGTTTCGGCACAGGACGGTATGCGGTGTTTGAAGACGTAACAAGTTCTGATTTCTCGGCTGTACCCGGAGGAACGGAGTTGAACCAGAACTGCGCCCTGAAAGGCGCCGCCGAAATATCCGTTACCGTCCAGACGTTGACAAAAAGGTTCACGCCGGAATTGGGCGGATTATAAAGCCTTGCCCAGGCGCTCGTGCCGCTTCCGAAACTCAGTTCGTCGGCGTAACCGATGAAATATTTTCCGATCGCCGATTCATAAAGCTCGATCGGGACATTGACGTTTTTATCGAGAAGCCGGAAGTCAATGCTCGTGTTGCTGCCAGAATTTCTGAACATAAACTCACCCTATAAAATATTTGCTGTCACCCCAATATATGAAGCCGGAGACAATTCTGCGCATAAGAAGACAGGCGCCCATAAAATGAGCGCCCTGAGGAGGAGATTTGCCGAACCTGTTGTTCAGCCGTACAGCTTACCGACAATTTTATTGCATAGATTTACGGGAAGAATTTTTGCAATGAAAACAAAAAGCTTGTATTTGCTTCCCGCCGTATAGAGTACCTTCGGGTTCTTCTTCTGCGATACTTTGAAAATTACGGAAGCAATATAATCGGGGCTCATGCCCGAAAGCTCGTCCTTTTCCATTGAGGAAACAGCTTTTCTGATTGTCTCGCCGTATAAATCGGAGCCGTCCTCATTCTTCTCTCTTGCGTCGGTGAAGCCCGTGTGAACGTCGCCGGGCATAACGGCGCTGACCCTGATGCCGAAGGGGCGTACCTCGTTTGAGAGCGCGAGAGTCAAAGAATTTATGGCGGCCTTTGTAGCGGAATAGAAGGACTGGAAAGGAATGGACAGCGGTGCCGCGACAGAACTGAGATTTATTATCCTCGAGCCTTCTGTTTTACGCAGATAGGGCAGAGCCTCGCGGCAGCAAAGAAAGGTACCAAAAAAATTGACGTCGAAAATCCTGTGCGCCTGCTCGATACCCGTATACTCGACGGCGCCCGAGATACCCATTCCGGCGTTGTTGATAAGAAGGTCTATTCTGCCATCCTTATCGAAAACCTCTTTGAAGGCGCTTTGAATTTCCCCGGGCTTTGTGATATCTGCGGTGATGTGTGTGACTCCGTTTTCGCTTTTTCCTGTGCGGCTGAGCTCATACACCTTGCAGCCTTTTCCTGCGAAAAGGGCGGCGGTGCTTTTCCCGATACCGCTGCTGCCTCCGGTTATCACAACTACATTGCCCATTTTTCTCTCCCCAGAACCTCCGAAATGATGTCCATTGCCTCGTCAAGTATCGCCTCGTTGTGCGAAGCCATGTAGCTCGTGCGAAGCAGGCATTCGGAGGGCGGAGTTGCGGGAGGTAGAACGGGATTGACATAGACGCCCGCCTCGTAGAGGTCTTTTGCTATTCCGAGGGTCCGCATCGTTTCGTAGGTATAAATCGGAACGATAGGCGTTGTGCTCTCAAGGTGCTTGATTCCGCGCCTTGACAGCCCTTCGCGTACATACTGGGAATTGTGAGCGAGCTTCGTGACAAGCTCGGGATGAGCCTTGAGCTCGCGCAGAGCGGCAAGGGCGCAGGCGCAGCTCGCGGGGGTCATCGAAGCCGAGAAGATGAAGGGACGGGAATTATGACGCACATAATCCGCGACTCTTGACGAGGTCGCCATGTAGCCGCCGAGGCTCGCAAGCGACTTTGAAAAAGTGCCCATGTAGATATCGACCTCTTTTTCAAGCCCGAAAAGGCTCGCCGTACCACGTCCGCCTTCGCCGACAACGCCCAGTCCGTGCGCGTCGTCGACCATTGTGCGCGCGCCGTATTTCTTGGCAAGCTTTACGATCTCGGGAAGCTTCGCGATGTCGCCGCCCATACTGAAAACGCCGTCAGTCACGATCAGAATGCCTGCGGTTTCGGGGACGCTTTTTATAAGGCGCTCGAGGTCCTCCATGTCGTTATGCTTATAGCGGAGCATTTTCCCGTAGCTCAGCTTGCAGCCGTCATATATGCTGGCGTGGTTTTCCTTGTCGCAGATGACATAGTCCGTACGCCCGACTATTGCGCTGATGATGCCGAGGTTCGACTGGAAGCCGGTAGAAAAGGTGACGACGGCGTCCTTGCGGAGAAACTCCGCAAGCTCCGCTTCAAGCTCGAGATGCATATTCAGAGTGCCATTAAGAAAGCGCGAACCCGAGCAGCCTGTGCCGTATTTCTCGATTGCCCTGATGCCCGCCTCAATGACGTTCTGATTGATTGTCAATCCCAGATAGTTATTCGAGCCGAGCATGATACGGCGTTTGCCCTCCATGATGACCTCGATGTCCTGGCGCGACTGGAGCGCGTGGAAATAAGGATAGACCCCGCATTCCCGAACCTCGTCGGCAGGGGATCTGCGCTCGCACTTTTCAAAAATATCCATTGAAATTCTCCTTCAATTAAGTGTTTTTTGCTCTGTTTCCAATGTTTTGGAAATCTCGCCGGCAATCTTACGCGACAGTTTCCTAAGAACGGCGTTTTCTTCATCTGAAAAATCTTTCGTAATTGAGGAAATATCGGGTACTTGACTGCCGTAGTAATCGAGAAACTTCTGGGTGACGGCAAGACGGCATTCGCGCTTGTCATTTTCGCACGGCTTCTTTTTGATATAGCCCTTGGAAACAAGCGAGACTACCTTATATGAAGCGTTTGGCTGCGATATACCGAGAAAATCAGCAAACTCACCGATTGTCGGCTCCCCCAAAAGATAGATGACCTCGACCGAAAACGCTTCCGTCGCGCTCAGACTGCCCTGCTTTTCGCTGATTGTGGCGAAAAGCTTCTGATAGTGCGCGAGACGGAGGTAACGGTAGAGCTCTTCAAAGTCTGTAACCATAGGCACTCCTCAAAAATATAGATAAAGAATTTTATATAATTATTGATTACATAATAGCACCCGGCTCTGCCGGATGCAACTGAAAACTTAAACAATGTTTTTTCAAAAAACGACGCAACGTTTACAAAACGCACAAGGCGCTCCGGTTTAGTTAACGGCGCCGCTTTTATCGTTTGTGACCAACAAAAGGGGAGTCTGTGAGTACAAAATTATGATATAGCGGGCTTTTAATCTGCGAAAAAATGTTGTATAATGCAAAATAATCATATTACGTATTGGTGGGGAATGAACTGATGAAAAACGAAACGGTTTTGGTTCTTGATTTCGGCGGACAGTACAAGGAACTTATTGCTTCGCGTGTGCGGCAGCTTTCGGTCTATTCGGAGATTAGGCCCGGCAACCTGAGCGCTGACGAGATAAGGAAAATCGCGCCCATCGGTCTGATACTCACGGGCGGCCCGAAGAGCGTGTACGGCCCCGACGCCCCGAAATGCGACCCCGAAATATTTTCGCTGGGCATACCGGTTCTCGGCATCTGCTATGGAATGCAGCTCATGTGTTACACTCTTGGCGGAAAAGTCACACCGGGAAACGGCGGCGGGGAATACGGCAGGATACGCACAAAGCTCCACACGGGACACAGGCTTTTTGACGGACTTAACGAAAACGCCATGACGCTTATGAGCCACGGGGATGTGGTTAAGGAGCTGCCCGAGGGCTTTACCCGCCTTGCGTCGACATCGCGGTGCAAAAACGCCGCCTGCACCTGCGAGGAGCGCGGGCTCTACGCCGTGCAGTTCCACCCGGAGGTAAGACATACCGACAGGGGAACGGAGATTCTGCGCAGCTTCCTCTATACGATATGCAAAGCCAAGGGAGATTATAATATTGACGACTATCTCGAAGCGGCAGCAGCCGACATTAGGAAAAAGGTCGGGGACAACAGAATACTGCTTGCGCTCTCGGGCGGAGTGGATTCATCTGTCTGTGCCGCGCTCATCGAAAAGGCCGTTCCGGGCAAGCTCACCTGCGTGTTTGTCGACCACGGTCTGATGCGCAAGAACGAGGGCGACAAAATCGAGGCGGTTTTTGGCCGCAGACAGCTTAGTTTTATCAGAGTCAACGCCGCCGACAGGTTCCTGAGCGAGCTGAAGGGCGTTTCGGAGCCTGAAAAGAAGCGCAAGATTATCGGCAGGGAATTCGTCGAGGTCTTTAAAGAGGAAGCGGAAAAGCTCGGTAACATCCCGTTCCTTGCACAGGGCACAATCTATCCCGACATCGTCGAATCCGGCGGCGGTACGACGGCGACAATCAAAAGCCATCACAACGTCGGCGGGCTGCCGGAAAATATCGGCTTCGAGGGGCTTATAGAGCCGCTGCGCGGTCTGTTCAAGGATGAAGTGCGTGCGCTCGGAAGAAAGCTCAAGCTTCCCGATGAGCTGGTTAACCGTCAGCCGTTCCCGGGACCCGGTCTTGCAGTACGAATACTCGGGGAAGTTACGCCTCAAAAACTCGAAATCCTGCGCGAGGCGGACAGCATTGTCTGCGAGGAAATCGGGAAAATGAAAAATCCTCCCAGTCAGTATTTTGCGGTGCTGCCGGGCGTCCGCTCTGTCGGCGTAGCTGGCGACGAGCGCAAATATGACGATATTATCGCCGTCCGAGCAGTTATCACGAGCGATTTTATGACAGCGGAATACGCTCCGCTTTCGCACAGCCTGCTTTCTAAAATCTCCTCGAGAATTTCGAATGAGGTCGAGGGCGCCGGCCGCGTAGTCTACGACATCAGCGGCAAGCCACCCGCTACCGTGGAGTGGGAGTAAGTAATGAAGTCCCGAAAACCTTGGAAACACTGGGCTTTCGGGACTATTATTTGCCTTTTGATAACGATTTGATAACAAGTGCACTAAACCGATTTGTTTTATTTTATGCAAGTGAGCCAGAGGCTTGCAGGTGATAAGCCCTCCGGCGCAGAGCACAAAAAGCGGTCTTGTTGATTCCTCTGAATCAGCAAGGCCGCTTTTTTATTTGTTCAGTTCCTTTACCAGTGCATCGCTGAGCTCCTGAGACGGAACCTTTACCCGCTTTTGCGAGGTATCGAATTCCGGGTATCGGTAGCGCCACTGATCGTATTCCTCTTTGGTGATTTTCCCGGTTTCCAGCTTTGCAGCTTCCTGCCGCCAGGCATTGAACATATCGAACATGACTGCGGAAGTCGTACCGCGGTACTTATCCAGCCGCAGGCATATTTCCCCGTCAATCTCGCTGATTTTCAACCCGTAAATGTCCTCAAGCGCAAACAGCGTATGCATCAGGCTGTCATAACTGTCGATGTTGGGAACATCAAGTGCCTTTGGAGATACGTCCAGCGCCCTTGCCAGCTCAGCGGTCAAGTCGGCTTTTGGTGTCCGGGTGCCGGATTCATATTGTGCCATGCGGACATCAGCTGTCGTTTCCGGAAAACCCGCCAGTATACCAAGATATTTTTGAGTCATACCGCGTAAATTGCGGATGAAATGAATTCTCTCACCAATTGCCATAATTGCCAACTCCAATCTGATGGTGCCTTTGTATAAACAGCATAGCAAATATGTTTAGGCGTGTCAAGAAGAATTAAAACAAATTTGTTTAATATTTTGCTGCAATCCCTCTTGACTTAAACATAAAGTTTAGCTTTTCTCCGAAAACCAAAATCAAACTAAATAAGAAGGAAGGTATTTTACTTATGGCAGGGAAAATGTTTATGCGCGTGGAAGAAGTAGCAGAGGAGCTGGATATTTCGGTTCCATATGCGTACAAGCTCATCCGAAAGATGAATGAGGAAATGAAGAAAACCGGCTGCATCATCATCTCGGGGCGGATAGACCGCAAGTTCTTTCACGAGAGATTCTACGGAACAAAAAACCAACCAGAAAGGGGTGCCTGAAAATGTCAGTATACAAGAATCCGGACAGTGGCACATGGTATTCCATATGCCGATTCACAGATTGGAAGGGTGTGCATAAGCAGAAATGCAGGCGAGGTTTTACCACGAAGAGAGAAGCCCTGGAATGGGAACGTGAGTTTCTGATGCAAAGGCAGGCCGATGTGGATATGACCTTTGATAGCTTTGTACAGCTTTATGAGAAAGATATTAAGCCAAAATTGAAACTGAACACCTGGCTGACAAAAGAAAGTATCATCCAAAAGAAAATCCTGCCATATTTTAAAGATCGGAAGCTGTCGGAGATCACGGCAAAGGACATCATGGATTGGCAGAATGAAATTCGCAGCCTGACGGATTCAAAAGGTAAACCGTACTCAACAACCTATCTGAAAACCGTCCATAATCAGTTCAGCTGCATTTTTAATCACGCCATCAAATATTACGGACTGCAAATTAATCCGGCAGCAAGAGCCGGTAACATGGGCAGCGAGGAAAAGAAGGAAATGTTGTTCTGGACAAAAGCCGAATATCTGAAATTTATAGACGCCATGATGGACAAGCCACTGTCCTTTTATGCCTTTGAAATGCTCTACTGGTGTGGTATTCGCGAGGGAGAGCTTCTCGCGCTTACCTCTGCAGATTTCGACTTTACGGGCAGTACCGTTTCTATCAATAAATCCTATCAGCGGCTAGAGGGACAGGATATCATTACTACCCCTAAGACAAAGAAAAGCAACCGCATTATAAAAATGCCGCAGTTTCTTTGTGACGAGATGCAGGAATACATCAAGATGTTCTACAGCGCAGGTAAGAGTGATCGGATATTTCCTGTAACCAAGCATTATCTCAAGCACGAAATGGAGCGCGGCTGCAAGGAAACGGGAGTAAAGAGGATCAGAATTCACGATATTCGTCATAGCCACGTCAGTTTATTGATTGACATGGGTTTTACCGCTCTGGCGATTGCCGACCGGGTGGGGCATGAGAGCATCGACATCACCTACCGCTATGCACACCTTTTCCCGACACGTCAGACAGAAATGGCAGAAAAATTAAATCTTGAAAGGGGAGCAGAATCATGTCGCTAAAAAATCGGGACGAACATAACCGTTGGAGAAACAAAACCGTAGCGTTCCGGGTATCGCCGGAGGAGGACGAACAGATTGAGATTGCCGTCAAGCTGACCGGACTTACGAAACAGGACTACATCATACGGCGGCTGCTCTGTAAGGACGTTGTTGTGCAGGGCAATCCGAGGGTATACAAGGCGCTGCGTAACCAGTTCGCCGCTATGCTGGATGAACTGCAGCGCATTGAGGCTGGTGCTGGCGTGAATGCCGAACTGCTCGACACAATCGCTATGATCGCCGCCATCATGGATGGCTTGAAAGAGGAAGCGAATGGTGAGTGAAAAAGAAAAATCGGCTATCCCGGTTCCGCCTGCGCCAACAGACGGGGAACAGCCGCTTTCTAAAAGCTCTGAGCAAAGTATAGCAGAAGAAAATTCCGAAAACAATCCCCCGGAAAAGAATTTCGAAGAGATGCTGCGGATGATGCAGCGAATGAACGACCCGGCCTATCTCCATACAGTGTCCATGAATGAACTCTATGAAAATGTTTACCAGACAGACCATACATAATCGACGGTCTGCTCTACTCCGGAGCCTATATTCTGGCGGGCGCTCCAAAGATCGGAAAGTCATTTCTTGTGGCACAGCTCGCTTATCACATCAGTATGGGACAAGTGCTCTGGAATTACGAGGTACAAAAGGGTACGGTATTGTACCTTGCCCTTGAAGATGATTACCAGCGTTTGCAGGAGCGTATGTTCCGTATGTTCGGTGTGGAGGGAACTGATAATCTTCACTTTGCCGTCTATGCCAAACAGATCGGAAACGGTCTCGATGAGCAGCTTGAGAAATTTGTGCGCGAGCACCCGGACACAAAGCTTATAATTATCGACACGTTGCAGAAGATTCGTGAGGCCGGAGGAGAGGCTTATAGCTACGCCAATGATTATGAAATCGTTGGCCAAATGAAGAAACTTGCGGACAGGCATGGTGTCTGTCTGCTGCTGGTGCATCACACAAGGAAGCAGCCTGCCGGTGACAAGTTTGAAATGATCTCCGGCACGACCGGACTTCTCGGATGCGCTGACGGCGCGCTCCTGCTGCAAAAGGAAAACCGCACAGACCTCAGTGCGACACTGGATATTGTGGGTCGTGATCAGCCGGATCAGCGGCTTTACCTCCAGCGGGACAAAGAACGTCTTATTTGGACGCTCGACCATGCGGAAACGGAGCTGTGGAAAGAGCCGCCAGACCCGGTGCTCGATTCAGTGTCCCAGCTAGTGACAGCGGAAAAGCCTGTATGGTATGGCAGTCCTACGGAACTGGTTGCTGCTCTCGACCTGGATATAAAGCCCAATGTACTTACCCTTCGGTTAAACGTAAACGCTGGTCGTCTCATGCAGGAACATGGCATCCATTATGAGAGCAGTCGAACACACTTCGGCAGATTCATCAACCTCACGCGTACCCCTATCGAGGCGTGACGATGGTGACGGTCGTGACGATGTTTCCGGGAGAGACGGTGGTGTCAAAAACACCGTCACCATCGTCACGACCGTCACGGGACCCAAAGCGTATCTTCGTCTCCGCGGCACAATCAACAGATTGTACCACGGACAGGCGGAGGAAATATCACAGATTTCCTCTGCCTGCGGACGGCGGGGTGCTTCGCAAAGCAGAACCGGTGGCCGTGTCGTATTTACGATGTGGGTATCACATGCAAATACGGCAGAGGCTTCCGCAGAAGCCGCAAACTTGCTCTCTGCCCGCAGACAGCCCACGGCACTTTGCAGCCAGTAGGGATGAAAGTGTCATAGTGGGTTATTACACTTTGAAAAAGTGCGTTCCCCGTCGTTCAGCGTATATACAAACTTAAAAATGGAGGTACACGCATATGGCAAGAAATGTCAACCTGTCAAGTGGAAAAATCGGCAACACGCAACGACATAATGAACGCGAAAAAGAATCCTACACAAACCCGGATATTATGCCGGAGCGCTCTGCTTTCAATATCCATTTTAAATCACCTGCTGACGATTATGAAAACAGACTCAAACAGATGGAAGCTGACAAAGTGATCTCTACACGTGGCCTGAAAGATGATGCCACCCTGTACGGCGAGCTGATCTTTGATGTAAACTCAGCATACTTCCACAATCACGGCGGCTATGAATTTGCCAAGCAATTCTATGAGAATGCGTATAAGGCTGCCGTGGAGATCGTCGGAGGTGAGCAGTACATCCTATCAGCCGTTATGCACGCCGACGAACGAAACCGGGCTATGTCCGAGGCCTTGGGACAGGACGTTTATCATTATCATATGCACGTCGTATATATCCCCGTTGTTGAAAAGCAAATCCTTTGGTCGAAGCGATGCAAAGACCCGTCCTTTGTTGGCACAGTTAAGGAAACTGTTATGCAGGTGAGCAGCAGTAAAAAGTGGTTGTCCAAACCTGCGCTGGATGACGATGATAATCCGGTTTTACAAAAAAACGGCAAGCCGGTGCTGCGAAAATCCTACAGCGTCCTTCAGGATGATTTTTATAATTTCATGCGAGAAGCCGGTTACGACGATGTGGAGCGTGGTGAGCGCGGCAGCTCTGAGGAACACCTGACAGTGACGCAGTTCAAGGTTGAGCAGGAGCAGCGACGACTTGTGGAACTGGATGCTTCCAAAACTGAGATGCAGACCGAAATCGTACATCTTCAAGAAGAAAAAAGCGACGCTCAAAATGAAGCCAAGGAAGCAAAAGCCCGGCTGAATGATCTTGCTCCGAAACTTAAAAACATGGAAAAGCTGGCCGCACAGTATTCCGATGATCCAGAAAAAATACTACCGGAGGCTGGGGCGTTGGAAAGCGCCAGAACCTACCGGGAGAAAAAGGTCAAACCACTTCTTGCCGGAATCGTGAAAGTTCTGCGCTCGGTATATCATGCATATCTTGAACTTGTCAGCAAATTTGAGCGTCTGCAATCTTCCTATGCGCGGGAAATCTGCAAAAACAATATGCTCTCCGACAGGATTGAAGACCTTGCCTCTGAAAATCGGGTACTGCGGAATGTGGCTGATGATTTTGAGCGTGTCAGCCGCGCCTATGGCCCGGAGCGTATAGCGGCTACTGTGGAAGCGATTAAGCGACAGGAACAGGCCGAAAAAGAGCAAAAACGTATGGCTAGACAGCGACAAGACAGGGTTTCACGCTGATTTTACCTAAAAAAGAACGCTGCAGGGCGGAGAGTGCCTTGGTAAAGAAAACGGAATACGAATAGGGGGGCTAAAGCTGTGGGAATATGGAAAAGTCTATGTCTTTTCCATATTCCCACAGACCCTGCTGATAAAAGCGCGGTACCACCTATATGGGTAAACAATTGAGTCGAGGGGTAACCGGTATGAAGCAACAACAAGGAAACAGTCTCACGTTTAGTGAGAATATGACTTCTCTGCTGCTTTAATATTCAATCCCCGATCATGCCCTGTATAAGTAGCGCTATCATCTTAGCCGCCTGCGCCCGGGTAGCGTTTGCTGTCGGGGCAAATCTACCATCATCGTTCCCTGATATTATGCCTGCTTGCTGCATGGCGGTAACAGCCTCTGAGGCATAAGAGGATATTTTCGCACTGTCGGTGAAGGTAACCGTGCTACTGGTTTTAGGCAGGGTGTAAATTGCAACCTTGTCCGCGTAGCGCGTAAGCATTACCGCTATGTCTTGGCGGGTAATGTTTGCATTCGGATTGAATTCGCCGTCCGAACCAACGGCAATGCCGCTTTTATACGCCCACTGCACCGCTGCAAAATACCAGTCGGTTGCCGCAACATCCGAGAAGGACGAGACTGAGTAGCCGCTCAAATCGTCGCCGGACATCCTTGCTAGAATCGTCACGAACTGCGCCCTTGTTATATTTGCGTCGGGGCTGAACTTCCCGCCACCGGTACCGCTTATAATCCCTCTCGCGGAGAGGAAATCCACATAGTCCACATACCAGCCGGAAACATCTGAAAAGCTAACATCATTGTAACCGATTGCGTAGGTTGAAAAATGCGTTGTTTTAAAGGTTGCCAATCCGGTGGATGCGTCATATATGCAATCGGGTACCAGGATAAGCTCACCGGAAGCGGTTATGAGGTAAATAACAATTTTGTTGGCATCCTCGCCTGCTGCAAGAGTATATGGAATGCTGACTGTTACTTTTCCGCCGCCAAAGTCTGAGACCGTCTTGTCGCCGCTAACCACGGACAGATTGTAGACCGGTCTTGAGCCAACTAGCTCTTTTGCCTCCTCAGAAAGGGACGAAGCGGAAGTTTGGACTGCTATAACTGTAAAATTGTTATTTGTTTTTCCCTTAATTGCAGCCAGCGCAACGCTGTTGAAGGTCACTGTGACATTCCCTGTTATGTATCTGCCGCCGTTAGGAATGCCTAAGCCCCCGGAATACACGCTGGCAGCTGTCAGCGTTACGGAATAGGTATCTGTGGAGTCTGATTTTCCGTCGTTAGCCATGAATACCAGTACTGTTTCTCCTGCTAAAGTTGGAGTATAAGAGAATTTTGCATCTACCGGAGAAAAACTTGCATTATTCACCGATACCTTGAAATTCAAAGTATTGCCGTCGGCATCCTCAAAAACGGCTGCAAGGTCTAATGTGTATGGGGTATTTACCGTTGTGCTGGCTGTTGTCGTAGCGAGAACACCGGCCTTGCGGTTGGGCAGGGTGTTCGCAATAGTGAAGTTTGCTACCAGAGCTCTGTCGGACGTGCCCATTGAAAAGGAATAAGATGAATCTTTGCTCACCTCATTGACGCCTTCCGTCCAATTTACGAAAGTATAGCCGTCGCTTGGAGTAGCTGTTACCGTTACGGATGCGCTTTCGCCGTATGTACCGCCGCCGGAAACGCTTCCGCCCACTGCTGGGTCGGCTGACACCGCTACAGTGTGGGACAGAGCCACGAACTCTGCCTTGATCGTTACATTTACCTTTGGCATGACGAAGCTTGTATCGGTAATACCGTTGTCGGTGGTGCCGTCGTTGTACACAAGCGATTTTTCTTTCAACTGCATTCCCGCAGCGGGCGTAACGGTTAGCGTAATTGTCTCGCCGGCAGCCGCCGAAGTCTGACTCGGCGTAATACTGCCGCCCGACAGAGTATTCACCACATTGACGGTATGGGTGGTGGCTTTTGTCACACCGCTAAAAACGGTAAGACCTGTCGCAGATATTGCAAAATCAATGCCGGTATTTTTCGAAGTCTTCTGCTGCAATTGGTTCGACGCTTTTAATCGATATGTCCCCACGGGAACGGTGAACGCGACACTCTGATACTTTACGGTTGGGGTGACGCTTGCATATGCTGAAGAAGCATCTTTGACAAAGATTGAGGTGTTGACTTTTGCAGCTTTCTGAGACGCAAAGTTAACCATCATCACGCTTGCCGTGCCAGCGGATTCAAGAGAACCGCTTGCGGTGTGAATAGCGGGTGTTGTTATTCCGCTGGAAACAGCCGTTATGACCGCCTTATTATCAATTTTGACAGTTCCGCCTGCGCCGCTATATCCGCCGCCGATGCCAGCGCCGCCACTGCTACCGGGTCTGTCGTGGCCGCCTTGTGCGGTAACCGTGCCGCCCTTTATGTCGATTGTTCCGCCCGCACCGCTATCTCCGCCGCCGATACCGCCTCCTCCGCCACCGCTATCGGATTCGCTGTTGCCGCCTTGTGCAGTAACCGTTCCACCCTCTATCGTGATGGTTCCTCCCGCTTCGTTAAAGCCGCCGCCGATGCCTGCGCCGCCGCCCGTGTCGCCTGTTAAGGAAGTTGCTGTTATCGAGCCTCCGTTAATATTGATTGTACCGCCCGCGCCATT
>Ga0074193_1000654_pt1 | contig 53974 bp, 41 predicted proteins | sample EPASupsiteHSE605_FD_64523 | JGI IMG/M metagenome (GOLD analysis project Ga0074193, IMG submission 64523) | Bioremediated contaminated groundwater from EPA Superfund site, New Mexico - Sample HSE6-05 | ecosystem: Environmental > Aquatic > Deep subsurface > Groundwater > Contaminated ...
GCTTAAAAGGAGACCCTCATCTTAACCTGCTTCACGTAATCAGTAGCGTTTTCATCTTAGGAGGTCTCTTTCTGCTCACCAGTTCCTGGAAGGTGCTCTATATTGCTCGGCAGAGTCACACTCTAGCGACTACAGGCCCATACGCTTACGTGCGCCATCCTCAGTATGACGCATTTATTCTGGTCATGATAGGGTTTTTGATCCAATGGCCCACCATCCTCACGATACTGATGTTCCCAATACTGGTTTGGAATTATGTACTTCTGGCAAGACGTGAGGAAAAAGAGGTTCTTGCGAAATTTGGAGAAGAGTATTCCAGCTACATGGCACAAACTCCAGGATTTATACCGCGCTTAGGATAAAAGCGGTTCACCTAGAGAACTATGATATGTAGCAGGCAGCCAGACTTACTCATGGAGGGTAATCAACGGCTGGGCCATCGGTCCTCATCCCATGGCGCTCATAGGGGAAATGAAAGAAGGAGCAGCGAGATTAAAGATCTTTACAGTAAGCTGGAATATCTGATCATTCCCAAATTTTATAACGAGAGGGACTCTAAGTTCTATTTTTATTGATCAAGTCTTGACGCCAGTAACCATTAAGAGCAATACTGCCAAAGCGCCTTTAAATTGAATTTCGTGCACTAGATTAAATTCCTCTCAAATATATTAAGTGATAAAATAGAAATAGTTTGACGCATCTTTAATCATTGGGGGTATTATTATAGTGGTAATTGATCCTGTCTGCAAGATGAAGCTAGACGAGAAGGACGCGAGATTCAAGAGCGAGTATAAAGGAAAGATGTACTACTTCTGCGCCCTTTCGGATAAAAAGAAGTTTGATGAAAATCCAGAGAAGTACATCGAGCTCTAAGGGTGGGAAGATATGAAGATCTTGAACCCGGGCAAGATGGAGCGTGAAGACAAGTCTGCTGTCTTCAAATCAGAGTACGAAGACAAAACTTACTGTTTTTTCAGCTTTTCCTACAGGAAATATAAGTGGAATCTCAGGCAGCATTTGGAATTCCGGGGTGGCGTATGAAGATAGTAGTAGCAGACCCCATATTCCTGACGGAAGAGTACAGAAAGCGGCTCGAAGCGTTGGGCGAACTCGAAATTTACGACAATGTGCCTTCCTCTCATGACGAATTCATTGAGAGAATAAAGGATGCTGAAGTTGTAGTAGTAGGAAGGTACGGCGTTAATGCCAAAGCTCTGCATTCTGCATCCAAGCTAAAGATGATTTCTCTGTGGCAGACGGGTTTCGACAACGTGGACCTGGAGGCGGCGACAGAGCATGGAGTAATCGTATCGAACGTTCCCAGTTATGCCTTCGACTCGGTGGCAGAGTTCGTCTTTGCCTTATCCCTGAACCTTCTCAGAAGAGTCCATCTCGCGGACATGAACCTGCGAGAAGGATTATTCGATTGGAAGTACTATGTGGGCAACCAGCTCATGAGCAAGACCATAGGCGTGCTGGGAACGGGCGAAATAGGTAAGAGAGTGATACAGATTGCGCAAGGGTTCAACATGAACGTGCTCTCTGTAACGGCTCACCCCAGTCCCGAGAGGGAAAAGGCCCTGGGGATAAAGTTCGTGGATCTGAACACCCTGCTCTCGGAGAGCGATATAGTTACATTGCATGTGCCGCTAACGTCTGAAACAGAGCATATGATTAGTGTTCGGGAACTGGCAAAGATGAAGCCCACTTCTGTACTGATCAACACAGCCAGGGGAAAGGTGGTCGATGAAGCTGCCCTCATAGAAGCTCTTAAAGAGAAAAAGATCGCTGGAGCAGGGCTGGATGTCTTTGAAAAGGAGCCGCTACCCATGGATAGTCCTCTATTAGAGATGCATAATGTGGTGCTGACTCCGCATATTGCCTTCCTATCTGAAGAATCTTTAGATGAGTGCACTTACATGAGTATTGAGAACGTGGAGATGTTTATGAAGGGCAAGCCCCAGAGTGTAGTGAATCCCGCAGTGTTAAAGGGTTAAGGATGTCAGCAGATGGCTAACAAACAAAAACAACTCAAGCTCCAGATCCTTAACGTTGCCCTTTTCCTCTTACTCCTGGCGCAGCTGTTAACAGGCATAAGGCTGTGGCTCGTCGAGCTGTGGGAATGGGAGGATTCTCAAATCTTGATGAAACTGCACCTGATAATGGGCCTTGGTCTGGTTGTGCTCGTGCTTGTTCATATTTCTATGAATTGGTGGTGGGTGATGGCACAGCTTAGGGTCTCAAAATAAGACTGAGAAACCTTGCTGGAGGTTTCTTCTCTTCGGAAGAGGATGCATTAAGGTAATTCAAAACTCTCCGAGTTTTTATTCTGTTCCAATTATCTAATGTAATGATAAAATCAGTCTCATTATAATCTACAGTTTGCGAAAAGAATTACACTTGAAATTGAACAGACTCAATAGTTCAAAGCATTATGTCTCGAGTTCGTTCTGAGAATTATAAATGTGAATATTTTCGCCCAAAGCTGTCATTGACATATACAGTTAATTAAATATTCTATCGCAAGTTATTATTTTATACAATATTCTGACTCTGGTCCAAAATCTAGTGATTTTTGTATTTTTCGATTGAAACACTTAATTTGCAGGAAGAATTCGTTCTTCAATCAAACTCAATATTCGGTATCTAAAGACTTCAATCAAGAGGACGTATTCAAAGGATTAATAACCAATTACAAAATCTAGTGATTTTTAATTTTACGCTCATCACTGGATTTTGGTACTGAGTCCGATATTCTATTCAATTTAATAATCCTTGATAGGTATAATTAGAAGTAGAAACCATAACTCAAGGAATCATAAAAGTTGAAGGCATGTCCTGCGGGCACTGCAGGGTGAGGGTTAAAAATGCAGTTGAAGCTGTGGAAAGTATACAGAAAGCGGAAGTAAACCTTCAGAATAAACAGATAGTTGTTGAATACGATAAGGGTGAAGGTAAATCTCGAAAAATCAAGGCTACGGTTCAAGAAGCGGGATATGAGCCCCTTTGAAAATCGGTTTTTTTCTTTGCCTGACTTTCGCTTCACTCGCTCAATCGGGCTAATTTGTAAATGCAGGTACGATTCTTACCTGCCGATCCGGTTCTGCGGGCAGAAAAAAATTTGCGGCAAACCGGATATATATCTGTTCAATTCTGCAGTATTCCGTAAAATAATTCAGTAAAATAATTCAGTAAAATAATTCAGTAAAATAATTCAGTAAAATAATTCAGTAAAAATTAGATGGAGGTCGAAACTATAACTCAAGAAACCATAAAAGTTGAAGGCATGTCCTGCGGACATTGTGAGATGAGGGTTAAAAAAGCAGTTGAAGCTGTGGAAGGTGTACGGAAAGCAGAAGTAAACCTTCAAAAAAAGCAGGTAGTCATTGAATACGAAGAAGGAAAGGAAAACCTCGAAAAAGTCAAGGCTGCGATTCGAGAAGCCGGATACGAGCCCGTGTGATGACATAGATCTCAGGCATAGGTTTTAAAGAATTATATACTAAAAGGTACAAATTTTTATTATATGGGTGAAGCGCCTGTTTAAAAAAACAGCTGACTCTATGGGGGTGGACATATCGGGGAGACAACATTCATAGTAGATGACATGGTCTGCAGGTACTGCAAGGACATGATTACCAGGCTAGTTACCTCTATAAACGGGGTTTCTCGAGTAAACATAAATATTCCTGACAGGACAGTAAATGTAGCCTATGACAGCCGGATAACTGATGCGTATGTCATACGGATGACCCTGCTTAAAGCCGGGTATAAAAATATAAAAGAAGGCATAAAAATATAAAAGAGCCCGGAAAAGTTTTGTTAAATGCCGGGCAGTCCTGAAAAATCTGGATAGGCGGCATATCCGATGGAAATTACTATAGGAGTCTATGGCATGACCTGTGGTCATTGCCAGAAAAGAGTAGCGGATGCCATTTCTTCACTTGAAGGAGTGAACTCTGTTGAGGTAGATCTCGAATCCGAACGCGCCACTGTTAGCTTTGATCCTGATAAAGTAAATCTGGATGATATAAAGGGAGCTGTCCAGAAGGCCGGGTACTCAACCGAGATTGAAAAAGAGGCTCAGGCAGAGACTCAGGCAGAAACTTCCGAAATTACAGAGACAGCAGGCGTAGCTTCAGAAACTGCTGAAGCTTCGGAAACTGCTGGTATTGCTTCAGAAGAACCGGAAGAGGGTTCTCAAGCCTGTACACTAAACGAAGCATGCCAGATCGCAGAAAAAGAAGCAACCCGCATCTCAAGCCAAAAAACAGGCCTGAAAGAAATCACCCTTGGAGTTTCCGGCATGACCTGTTCGGCCTGCGCCTTAAATATCGAGAAGGCGTTAAAGAAAAAGGAAGGTGTAGACTCAGTAACTGTCAATCTGGAACTTGGAAGGGCAAAAATCAGTTTTGAACCTTCTCTGATCTCTCCTAAGGAAATAGAAGAAACTATCGAATCTATCGGGTATAAGGTAGAGAAGGATAAGGTTACACTCGATCTTCAGGGCATGAGCTGTGCGTCCTGCGCCGCAAACATAGAGAAAATACTCAATAAGACAGACGGCGTGATTTCAGCCTCAGTAAATTTCCCGCTTGAAAAAGCAGTTGTAGAATTTGATTCCTCCCGTATTTCTGTTAGAGAGATCATTGCCGCAGTTCAGGGAATCGGCTATGGGGCATCGGTTAAAGCTGAGACTGTGGAGTATGAGGACAGAGAGCAGATGTCTCGGGAAGCTGAAATTCGGAGGCAGAGAAATAACCTGATAATTGCTCTTGTACTGGGAATTCCAATAGCTCTCGGGAATATGGGCATGATATTTCCTTTCCTCTCTTTTGTGCCGGCGGTCTTTTCCAATCATATTGTACTTTTTATACTGTCTACTCTCGTTCTTCTTTTTCCGGGAAGGCAGTTTTTTGTCGGGACCTTTAAGGGTTTCAAGTACGGCGTAACTGATATGAACTTGTTGATTGCTGCAGGAACCGGATCAGCCTACCTTATCAGTGTGGCAGCAACATTTCTTGACCTGGGCCCTGGATACCACAACCTCTACTACGACACCGTAGCTTTCCTTATCATCTTCATCGTCCTTGGCAGATACCTCGAAGCAAGAGCAAGAGGCCGTACGTCTGAAGCAATTAGAAAATTGATGGGCCTCAGGGCAAAGACCTCCAGGATCCTTGTAAATGGGATTGAAAAGGAGGTGCCTGTAGAAGAAGTGGTGGTCGGTGACATTGTTGTTGTCCGGCCCGGAGAAAAGATCCCTGTTGATGGGGTTGTTGTGGAAGGCAGTTCGGCAGTGGACGAGTCCATGCTCACGGGAGAAAGTATTCCGGTGGAGAAAAGTCCGGGGGATACTGTTATCGGGGCTACCCTGAACAAGACAGGGACTTTCAATTTCCGGGCTACAAAGGTTGGGGCTGACACTGCCCTTGCCCAGATCATCAGACTTGTGGAAACGGCTCAGACTACAAAAGCTCCAATCCAGAGAGTTGCAGACGTTTTTGCCGGCAACTTCATCGTAGCCGTGCATATCATTGCCCTACTCGCCTTCTTCTTCTGGTTTTTCATAGGCTACTGGCGCTACGAAGTAGGTGAATCCGCATCTCTTGGAGGAATCAGCCCATTCCTTTTCTCCCTGCTTATCGCAATTACTGTCCTTGTAATCTCCTGTCCCTGTGCAGTCGGGCTTGCAACCCCTGCAGCCATTATGGTGGGTACCGGTAGAGGTGCGGAAAACGGAATCCTCATAAAAGGTGGGGAAGCTCTTGAAAGGGCGCATAAACTTGATACTATCGTTTTTGACAAAACAGGAACTCTTACGGAAGGCGCTCCGAAGCTTACAGATGTAGTTGCAGTCCCGGACCATGAGGAAAAGGAGGTGCTCTTTATTGCGGCAACGGCTGAAAAAGGATCAGAACACCCTCTGGGGGAAGCCATCGTAAAAGGGGCAGAAGAAAGAGGAATCAGTCTCGGAAAAGCAGGAAGTTTCCGTTCCATTCCAGGGAAGGGAGTCGAAGCCTACTTTGAAGAAAAAAGAATTTTGCTCGGCACCCGCAAACTCATGGAAGAAAATGAAATTTCCTTTAAGGAAATGGAAGCTAAAATGCGAGAGTTTGAAGAAAACGGAAAAACTGCAATGCTTGTGGCTCTTGAGGATGAAAACATAGGCCTTGTCGCAGTTGCCGATACCTTGAAGGAAAGCTCCAGGGAGGCAGTTGAGACTCTGAATAAAATGGGTATCGAGGTAGTTATGATAACCGGAGACAATGCTATTACAGCCGGTGCAATAGCAGCAGAAGTGGGAATTCCCAGAGTGCTTGCCGAGGTGCTTCCTGAAGACAAAGCAAATGAGGTCAAAAAACTCCAGAAGGAAGGTAAGCTCGTTGGAATGGTGGGTGACGGCATTAATGATGCTCCTGCCCTGATTCAGTCCGATGTGGGAATTGCCATGGGAGCAGGCACGGACGTGGCAATGGAATCCGCAAAAATTGTGCTTATAAGGAATGACCCGAGAGATGTGGTTGCAGCCCTTAAGTTGAGTCGGCTCACCATTAATAAAATTAAGCAGAACCTTATCTGGGCTTTTGGGTACAACACAATAGGCATCCCTATCGCAGCGGGAGTTCTTTATCCCTTCTTTGACAGGGTCCTGATTACACCTGAACTTGCTGCCGCTTTCATGGCGCTCAGTTCAGTCTCGGTAACGACCAATTCCCTCCTGATGAAAAGAAGCAGGATTAAATGAACTCAAGGAAGATAATTTTGAAGCTGATAAATTTAAAGCAGGTTTGAAAAGTAACGGTGAGTTATATGGTAAAATTCGAATCCAGCGAAAAAAAGACTAAATTCGTACTTCTCTCAAGTATTGCCACCTCGATGGTGCTTGTGAGCCTTTTTCTTTTTGGGGCTCTTTTAACAAATGCGTTCCGAGGAGAAGTGGCCTATACTCAAGTAGACATGGCTGCTGGCTCGATTTTTGTTTTTGTGATTACCATGATCATTTCATTGTCCCTATGGCCTAAAGTTATGGACTGGCTTGAGGGCAGGGAAAAAAGTGAAGAGATTTTAAAGTGATCCATTCCGGAAGCATTTTCATGAGTATAACTCTTTTCAATCGCGCTTTTTCAAGATAATCATACAAAGACAGCCATTCTTCACGACAACCATACAAAGGCAAGTATGATTGTTACTGATCTAACTTAGGGACGTACCGATCTAATATAGGGAACTTTTAATACACAATTAGAGATCATATCAGATTAATTATTTTCAAATAAATTTTAAGATTAATAAGTCAAGGCAAGTGCTTGTACATGAAGAAATCTGTCCGAAAACTTGGGCTCATAGGAGCAGGCCTCTGGGCAATGACCGAAGAAAGAATAGATGAGCTTGTAAAGGACCTGGTTGATAAAGGGGATATCAGTAAGGAAGAAGGCAAAAAAGCCATCCAGGATATGGTGGAGGAAAGCAAAAAACAGAAAGCTGATCTTGAAAAGAAAATTTCTGAAAAGATTCAGGACACTATCTCAAAAGCAGATATCTTTACCAGAAAAGATATGCACGAACTCGAATCAAGGATAGAGACTCTGGAAGAAGAAATCCAAAGAATGAAAAACAAAGAAAAGATGTTTTTTAAGTAAAACTATCTTTTTAGTTGAGTTTTCACTTCTTTTCCATTTCGACTTCTTCAATTACTATATCTTCATCAAGGCTTGCATTTTCAAGTAAGTCGTCGAGGTCTGCCATATCAGAATCAAGCTCTTTGATTTCTGCCTGTGTAAGGCCCGTTTCCAGATTTTCAGATGGGGCTCCATCTCCAGCCTCAGCAAAATTAGGATTTACTCCTGATTCTTCTACTTTCGACGTATCATTCCCAACACAACCGGACCCTGCAAGCCAGACAACTAAAGCTGACAATACGAGCAGGTGAGCGAATTTTACCATTTTCTGCCTCCTCAACTCCATGATCCTTCTTCAGCGAGAATTCAATTCTCATCTCCTGAAACTATTTTGTTTCTCCTTCAGAAGAGGCCTCCTTTCAGTTGACAGGAGCGCCGCTTACAATTGAACTATTGTTTGTACCGTTTACACTTTTAGTATCGTTAAAATAGGTTTTCAAGTTATTTTCGATGTTGGTTACATTAGTTAATTCATTTTCATGCTTTTTAAGTCCATCGAAGATCTCTCGGAGTATCTTATTTGCCTTATTGATATCACTAATAGATTGACGCAGGTAGTTATTTGCCTTTTTCATATTTTCCCGGGTGACATTCCCATCGCTGTAAATAGAATCTGCTTTTTCTTTCTTTTCCTGCGCAGATCTTATATATGAATTATAGCTGGCAAGTTTTGTTTCAAGATCAGAGGTGTCAACTCCAGTCTCGTTCAGGCTCTTAATATCAGTCTCAAGTTTTTTAGAGAGGGTTTCGGATTTTTCAAGAAATTCTCCAATTTTTTCACTGACAATCTCTCCTGAGCCTGCAAGACTAATTTTTTGTGCATCATCCCATATTCCACGCACAGACCTGACCGTGACCAAAAGCTCTTTCTGACTGGAAGCATTTTCAACTTCTGCCTTTTCAGCCTCAAGCAGTTTAATCTTTTCGCCTATGGCAGCAATTTTTTCATCTGTTCCATTGCCATTTGAGTATTCCATGTTGCTCTTTACATTTGAAAGGTGAGCTATCATGTAACTTATGCTTGAGTTAAGGTAAATCTTTGTGGCATTTAAAGCCTCTTCCGAGTTAAGGTCAAGTTTTCCGGCTCGGATACGATTTTTGATTTCAAGGAAGTCCTCTTTTGCTTCCTGGTATTCCTTCTTCTGGAACTGGAGTTCTTCTTTTATTTCTTTTCTCTCCTGTTCGGAAATTGTATTCCGACCTTGTCTACTTAGGTTATTCTGGAGCTTTTCCGGATCCGACTCAGAACTGTTGCCGCCACTTTCATTTTCACTTTCATTTTCACTGGTGTATGAACCTCTGGAATTTTCGCGCATATACTGATTTTGGTTTTCATTTCCCTGCTCAGAAGAACCCTTGGCAGCGAGGGTACTTCCCGACAGTACACCGAGTAATGTTGATATGATCGTGAAATAAGCCAGATATCGTACGATTCGTAGTTTTTTCATCTGACTTCCTCCTGTTGGAAGTTATAATACTGTTGTTAGGATAAAGAGAATATAAGCATTCTTTTCGAAATGAATTTGGTTGATGAGCAGAGGTGAGATTTTAAACTTGATAGAACCTCTATTTTCTTGATAAAACTTGAATACGCCTTCATGACAGCAGAAATTTCTTTGATGGAAAGTAAAAGATTTATGTCATAAATCTCATTTAACATTTCGTGAATTTTAGAAAGCTTTGCAGGATCGCCTGTGTTTTCTTTATCCTCATGTTTATTCAGGGAAACTCACTTGCGGCCACGATTCACGGGACAGTCTATGAGTGGAATAGTTTCAAACCTCTTGATAACGCAGTGGTTAAAATTAATTCTACTCCTGAGCAATCTTTTGTTGCAACAAATGCAGAATATTCTTTCAATCTTACTCCTGGGACCTATCAGATAACTGCTAACTATACTGAGGAAAATATCACAGTTTATACGGCTACGGAGGAGGTTGTAATCTCAGATAGAGGAGAGTATGTTCATGACCTTCTCCTTTTCCCAATCTATGAAGAAGAACTTCTGGAACCAGAGGAATTTGAAGTTCCTGACCTCAATTTTGGAAATACGGAATCCGTAGCTCAGAAAAATAATCAAACTACCTTTTTCATTTTTGCTTTTCTTGCCTTCATAGTCCTGTTACTGGGGGGTTATTTATTAAGAAAGGAGCATAGAAAACGTCCTGAGATTAGACCCTATTTCCCGGAAGAAAACGGAGAACAAAAAGCCTTGCAAGCCATAAGTCCTAAGAAGGACACGGAATTTTCCGAAGATATCGAAGTAGATTCGGTAGAGAATCCTGTTGAAACCACTGGTATAAGTTCGGAGTTGCCTTCAGATATCAATGAAAAGGCAAACTATCCGGCTGACGAAAATAAATTTATGCAGCAAACAAAGCCTCAAGAGCCGGATAGATGGCATTTTCCTTTCTCAAGTAAAGAACAGAATAAATCGAGTTCCGATATTCTGAAAAATGCCAAAATTAATCTTCCGGAGGATCTCAAAGAACTCCTTGAGCTAATCCGAAATAGCGGAAACAGAATCACTCAGAGAGAAATCCGAAAAAAATCTCCCTACTCGGAATCCAAAGTCAGCCTTATGCTTTCAGACCTTGAAGAGCGCGGCTTGATTGAAAAATTCAAAAGAGGAAGGGGAAATATTATCCGTATTCCTGACAGGCATGCATCTAAACAAAAAGAACATGAAAGTGAGAAGGAATAAGGAAAAGAGGTCCTTTACATAGTCTCTTTTGAAAAACCATAAATAGCAAACTATATAATTAAATTCATCTACTAAGCAGCAGGAGGGGTTAACAATGTTTGAAAGATAGGGCATGAGACATCTTAGAATGTCCTTTTTTCTTTCTTACGCCCCAGAAATTGCTTTCTTATTCACAGAGATTACTCACCGAATGTAACTTAATCGAACCATATTGATTACTACTCAAATTGCACACGGATTATTATAAATTGCACGAGGGACAACATGCGAATTTCCATGGACATTGAGCTAAAAGATGTGCCCGGGCAGATGCTTTTAGCCCTCCAGCCTCTTTCGGAATGCAAAGCTAACCTGATAACTGTTTTACATCATCATCAGAAAAGAACCCCCAGAAAAACAGTACCTGTACAGCTTATACTTGAAACCAGACCTGAGAGCATTGAAAAAATAAAGGCTAAACTTGAAGAAAGCGGAATAAGAGTTGTAAGAGTTGGAGAGCATCGTTTCAGGGAGAGCATAAATGTGGTCCTTATAGGGCATGTGGTCCATACAGGGATCCAGGATACGATTGATGAGATTGACAAAACAGGGTTTGCTGAGGTTGTGGATCTTTCCCTCTCCATGCCCGGCATCAATCTGCTTTCTTCAGCCCTCATAAAAATCGATGCTGTGAGTAAAGAGGACCTGCAAATGGCACTCAATATCCTGAAAGAAGTCTCGGCAAAAAAAGACCTGCTGATGGTGCTCCCAATAGACATCCAGGCCTGAAAAATAAATTTAGGAGATTTGAAAACATGAAAACAGTATGCTGTTCGATTCTCGGATTCGGTGCAATCGGACAGGGCGTGGCTGAGGTACTCCTGATGAAAAAAGAGTACCTGAAAAGTATCGGGCTGGAAGTGAAGGTAGTTGCTGTTGCGGACTCAAAGGGTGCTACTGTTGATCCTGAAGGGGTGGACCTTGCCGACTGCCTCGCCCGCAAGAGAACAAGTGGTACTGTCGCCCTTGAAAATATTACAGGCGTCGAAGTTATCAGATCCGTAGACCACGAGCTGGTAATCGAGACTACTCCTACAAATATCAAAACAGGTGGAGCAGGGCTCCAGAATATGCTTGCAGCCTTCCAGACAGGAAAGGATGTTATTACTTCCAACAAAGGGCCTCTTACCCTGAAGTACAGGGAACTTACGGAAGCTGCAAAGGCAGCAGGGTCAAATTTCAGGTTCGAAGCTACAGTCGGGGGTTCAATGCCGATTATCAATCTGGCAAACGAAGTTCTTGCAGGCAATAGAGTTATAAGTATCAAAGGAATCCTTAACGGAACCTGTAATTATATCCTGACAAGAATGCTGGAGGAAAGAGCAAGTTACACTGATATTCTTGCAGAATCCATGCAGCTCGGAATTGCAGAAACTGACCCGACATATGATGTGGAAGGGATTGATACCGCCTGCAAACTGGTAATTCTCGCCAATGCAATCTTCGGACTCAATGTCACTTACAAAGATGTTGAAATTACAGGAATCACAAAGGTCACGCCTGAAGCCCTTGAGATGGCTTATGAAAGAGGGCACGTAATCAAACTTATAGGCGAAGTTAGCAGGGAAAGGATTCATGTAGCCCCCAGGCTTGTACCGATCAATCACCCCCTTGCAGTGGGAGGGACTCTGAACGTGGCGTCTGTAGACACCGAACTTGCAGGGGAAATTACGATTACAGGTAAGGGTGCAGGCCCGGTTGAAACAGCAAGTGCGATTCTTAGTGACCTGGTCGCAATTTACGGGAACCGATGAGAGTTAAGAATTCCGATTTTAGAGGCCTACTTTCGGAAAAACAATAAAAAAAAGCTGCGTGGACCATGACAAGCTTCAGGGAATTTGCAGAAACCTGCCAGGCAATTGAAAAAATCTCGAGTACTATCGATACTACGAATAGGGTTGCTGACCTTCTCAAAAAGGTTGATGTAGAAGAGCTGCCCCTTGCGACTCACTTTATTATGAGTGAGGTTTTTCCTGCCTGGAGTGGGGAGCAGCTGGGAATTGGCACAAGCCTCCTGTATGTTTCCCTCTCCAAAGCCTCCGGAATGTCTATAAAAAGCATAGAATCTCTTATTCGGACTACTGGGGATATCGGGGAAACTGCACTTCTCATTTTGAAGGAAAAGCGGAAAAATCAGGTTACTTTTTCTTCTTTCCTCGAAGAGCAGCCGGAACTCTCAATAACTGAGGTTTACCGGCGTTTTAAGACGGCTTCCGAAGCCTCGGGAAAAGGCTCGCAGGAAGTTAAGGTCAAAAACCTTCAATTTCTCTTCAATTCCTCAACCCCAAGGGAAGCAAAGTACATTTCCAGGCTTGCACTTGAAGAACTTCGCATAGGGGTAGGGGAAGGAGTTGTAAGGGATGCTATCGCAAAAGCCTTTTCCGTCCCTGCAGACATTGTAGAACACGCCTTCATGGTCACAAACGACCTCGGAATAGCGGCTGCAGCTGCCAAGAAAGGCGGGACTGAAGCCCTGAAAAATCTGGGAATTGAAATTAACCGCCCTATAAAGATGATGCTTTCGCAGATCAGCCCTGATATAAATGCCGAGATTAGGGAGATGAAGGAAGTTGCAATCGAATGGAAGTTTGACGGGGCAAGGGTCCAGATCCACAAGAATGGAAATTCAGTTACTCTTTTTTCACGAAAACTTGAAAACGTTACGAACTCTCTTCCAGACCTTGTTGAAATTATCCGGAAGCACGTCAAAGCCGAATCCGCAATCCTTGACGGAGAAGCCGTTGCAGTAGACGAAAATGGTAAGCCTAGGGCATTTCAGGAGATTCTTAAACGTTTCCGGCGCAAGTACGACGTTGAAGAAAAAATGCTCGGAATTCCTATCCAGCTCAACCTCTTTGACATTATGTACCTGAACGGCAGAACCCTGATTGATCTTCCTCTTCTTGAGCGGCGAAAAGCGCTTGAGTCCTGCATCGAGAGTTCCGTCGAGGACTCAAAATCCATTTGCGTGGACAAGCAGGTGATCACCGGAGACCTTGAAGTTGTGGAAAAAATCTACAGGGAAGCCTTAAAAGCCGGACACGAAGGCGTCATGGTCAAAAACCCGAATTCTGTTTATTCTCCTGGCAAGCGAGGCAAAAACTGGCTCAAGAAAAAACCCCTTATGGATACCCTTGACCTTGTAGTTGTGGGGGCTGAGTGGGGTTTTGGGCGCAGGGCAAACCTGATAGGCTCTTACACTGTTGCCTGTTACGACCCTGAAACCACCCGTTTCCTGCAAGTTGGCAAGGTCGGTACAGGTCTGACCGACGAACATCTAAAGGAGCTCACAGAAATACTTTCCGGACTAATGGAAGGTGGAGAAGCAGGCGGGGTATTTACAATCAGGCCGAAGGTTGTTCTGGAAATAGCCTTTGAGGAAATCCAGAAAAGCCCCAACTACGATTCGGGCTTTGCCCTGCGTTTTCCCCGCTTTATCCGTATCCGGGACGATAAAGACCCGGACGAAGCCGATACCATCCAGCGGATAGGACGCGTATACAGCCAGCAGTTGAAAAGGCTGTAAAAGGTGATGTGGCTGCCGGTTTCTTTTGCGGCTAATCGCATGACCTTTTAAACACCCTTTTTAAATTGGTTTAAAGTTTTTGTCTTCCTTGGCCGGAAATAAAAGAGGCAAATACCTTTCCAGAAAGTATCTTTTACCCCCTAAAGGAACTTACCCATTCCGGTCTTTCAGGAGGATCATTTGCCAGCCTTTTTTCCCACTCTTCATCTGTCAATCTTTCTCCTGAGGGCTGCCAGAACTCATAATAACTCATTACAGGGCCTGCTCCAAGCACAATCCTGCCATCGGGCTGCTTATAGGCCACAATTATAAGGTCCAGTTTTCCGGTTCCTTCTTCCAAAGCTCTCCCTTCCATATCTGTATAGACATCCGCAACCATGATAGAGCTCTGGGCGTCCTCGTCTATGTTCTCAAGCATTGGGGCTATATTTTGTCCGAAATTCCTGATGAACTCATATTCTTCATCTGTCAGCTCTTTGTTTTCAAGCTCTTTAATCGAGATTTCCAGCAGCTTTTCAAGAGTATTTTCAAGCGTCGTGAAATCTTTATCCGATTGTTCATCAAGCACTTCCATTTCTGCCAGCCCCCTATGTGCCATTTTTGTAAGAGCAAGCATCCTGGCATAAAATTCAGGCACTGGTTCCACATATCCCTGAACAGGTTTTTCTTCTGGTGGCTCGGTGTAAGCGCCTGTGAAACGAGCCTGCTTTGCATAGAGGATAGTATCATGTCTGAGCTCGGTCCAGGAAGCAAGAGCTGCGTTAAGCTGTTTGTCCTCCCATGCCCTGTTCTGCATGAAGGTAGGATAACCCTCCGGATAGCTTACAAGGAGGGGCTTTAGAGCGTACAGTTGAGCCCAGTAAAGGTTTTTATTCCAGTCCTCTTCGTCAAAAGCTCCGAATTCGTTTTCAAGAGATAAGTGGCGCTCGTTGTATTCTTCGTTTTCAGAAATATTCAAATTTTTCAGGTGCTCACTGGCTCTTTCAGAACCGAGTAGATCCATGATGTTCAGGGCAGGAGGACTGAGCTTCTGGAGGATATAGGAGTCTGGAATGTAGCGCTGCCCCATAAACCTGAAACCTTTTGTGGCCTCAAGGGTTTTGTTTTCAGTTTCAGAGCCTGCCGGAATTATTTCCCCTGTTCCGCCGTAGATTTTCGGGCCTTCGTATCTTTCTAGTTCGGTTTTCAGTGATGAAAGATTTTCGTTATCGAAGCTTATTTCTTCTCTATCGTTTCCAAAAACAGTATCCAGAGCTTTTGCATATTCATAGGGCCCGAGATCGTCGGAAAAACCGACATAAAAAGCCGTTACGTCATAGATCCGATCCCATCTGGCCCGGATGCTTTTGTCACTGTCAAAATAGTTAGAAATCAAAAGGGCCTCCATGGTCTGAATTCTCGCTTCCTTTTCAGATTTTTCCGCAGCTGACATTTCTGATACTGATTCTTCTGTCGTTGATTCTTCTGCAGAAATCATGTCCGGTTGAAGCAGCATACTTATTCTACCGTGCCACATCATAGCTCTGAAGAAGTTTTCCAATTTTTCAGATGAAGTATAGTGACCCCTTGGGACGTACTGAGAATAATCTTCGGTATATTTGAAGATAGGCGATGTTTCAGCCCTTTGACCGTATATTAAATCCAGTTCGGCCTCTACATCTTTCTGCACATATTTTGGGACTTCAAAGCTATATTCTTCGGAATCCGGAACGTCTGTAGATTTGACTTTTGTCCGGGTTGGATCTGGTTTTCCTTCAAGTAAACTAAGGGCAACTGCAAAGTAGGCAACATTTCTTCTTGCAGCTTCCGTTACTTCTTCAGATGAAGAATTGTTTTCTTTTGCCTCGTTATAATCCTCTATCGAAGCTTCAAGGAGGGCTTTGTCAAGTTTCCAGAGCTCGTCGTAAAATTCCTCTTCTTCGACCCGTTTTAAAGTTTCATCAAACTGGATATGGTAAAGGTGAAGAAGAGAATCCGTCGTGATGAAGATAGGAACATCAGCTACTTTCAGGCTCCTGTAAGTTTCATTTACCAGCTTCGCTTTAAATTGGTTTTTGGTAACCCCATTTTCAATTACAACAAACCCATTTTTGTACAGTAAATCTCTGCTCTCGTTCGTCAGGGGTATTTTTTGGGTGAAATTATCATAATTTGCAATTTTGGAAGCCTCAAGAGGCAAAGAATAAGAAGAAACATTTGCCTCGAACTGCAGGTTTTCTTTACTGTAATATTTGGAAAAAGAGCTTTGCTTCTCAAGTTTAAGAGAAGTAAGGGCAGTATTACTCTTTTCGGAAAAATTCCCTACAGGAGCGGTTTCTACTGTAACATTGAATGAACTGTCCTGATTGCCTGTTACTTCCTCCAGTTCGGTTTCTTTTACTGGCTCGCTACTATCAATGCAACCTGATCCGGATATGATTAATGCTGCCAGCAGGCAGACAACTATCAATGCCCTTATCTTCAAATAAAATCCCTCACATTTTGATTTTAGCAGGCAGACTCAAAATTTGTTCCTTAACCGAATACAAATGAATTTATGTTTATTCTTTTGAACCAGATGTAACTGAACTTCCCTCAACTTTTAGTCTTTGAGCCATCTGCTATTGTATCTCATATCACTTAGTTTAAAAGCTACGGTAGGTCTTTCGGATAGGCTCAATAATACTTTCTTCTCAGGTTATCCAATTATCCATTGAGTAATGTAATCAATCGAAGATTTTAGTTACTATAAAGGTAGCTAAGCTGTACAGTAAAAATATTTTCGTTTTGTTCGAGCTCATTTTTTATCCTTATTGCATCTTCCTCAGGAATCCAATACGTCCGAGGGCCATCATTATGAAGAAAACGAATTTCGCACCAAACAAACCTTTTCAATTGAAGATTGTATTTATTTAGCATTGCAATAAAATTTTTGTTGTGGACAACTCGTTCAGATATTGTAATTATGTAATAGTTTCCTTTTTCGATAGCCGGAGTAGATTTAGTCCAAGTCTTCTCTTTCTCAAGTTTATCTTTCACATCTGTTATTTTGCTTTTGTCCACTATTATGTAATATCTTTCATCTGTAGTATTAGTATCATATTCCATTCTATAGTTTCGAGTCATGTTATAATTTTGAAGAATGGCTTTTACTTCTGACTCAGAAACTCCATCTTTAAATTGAATAAACAGACCACCTACTTGCGATTCATGAATTGGCGTATTAGTATTAACTGGAGTTTTTATAAATAGTCCAGCAATCATTACAAGAATAAAAAAAATAATAAAAAAAATGATTTCTTTATTGATTTTGCTCATAGCAACACCTAAAAAGTGGGAGGGTATGTCCTCTGGATGCTTCATCAGACATTGCTGCAGATGGAAGTGAAATAAAAAAAGTGTCAATTGGGATTGTTGATATGGTTTTACTTTTCATCTATTATCCCCAAGCAATGCTTGTCTTTTGTGCCAGCGCTATTACCAAAAAATTATGGAAGATATAAGATCTATAATATTGGAGTATTCGTTTCCGGCTTTGCATATTGAATATTGTAAAAGTTATGGCAGGTAACCAATTTTGGATAGATTCTAAGACAGTTTCTTATGTCGTGGAGTCATCTGGAGGATAAAGGTAATCAAACCGTATAGTAAAAATATTTTCATTTTGTTCGAGTTCATTCTTTATCCTTATTGCATCTTCTTTTGGAATCCAGTACGTCAGAGGTCCATCACTATAAAGAAAACGAATATCACACCAAACAAACTTTTCCAATTGAAGGTTATATTTACTTAGCATCATAATAAAATTTTTATTATGAATAACTCGTTCAGATATTGTAATTATGTAATAATTTCCTTTTTCGATAACTGGAGTAGATTCAGTCCAAGTTTTCTCTTTTTCAAGTTTACCTTTTACATCCGTTATATTATCTTTGTTCACCATTATGTAATATTCCGGGTAATGATTAGCATCAAATGTAATTCTATAGTTCCGAGTCATGTTATAGTTTTGAAGAATGGATTTTACTTCGGACTCAGAAGTTCCATTTTTAAATTGAATAGCCATACCAGCTACTTGCGATTCAGGATCTGGAGCAGGTGTATTAATTGGAACAGATGTATTAGCTGGAGTAGACGTATTAACTGGGGTAGATGTATTAGCTGGAGTAGATGTATTAATTGGAGTAGATGTATTAATCGGAGTAGATGTATTAATTGGAGTAGATGTATTAACTGGAGTAGATGTATTTGTATTAACTGGAGTAGATGTATTTGTATTAACTGGAGCTTGTGTAAATAGTCCAGCAATCATTACAAGAATCAGAAAAACGATAAAAATAGCTATTTCCTTATTGATTTTGCTCATGCCAACACCCAAAAAGATGGGAGTTAAAACTCCTCATATGAAGTGTTTCGATATATCAGGTTTCTGTACTTCATGTTCCAGACCTACAAGCAATGGATCATTAATTGCCAGCGATCTGGTTATAAAAGTTCCTTATTACTTTTTCCTAAGATTCCATCCTACATAAAGACAGGTCAAACTTCCCAATAAACTAAAGCCTGGAGTAGAGTTAGTTTTGCTCGGTTTACCTCCATTGCCAGATTCAGAATTACTATTGCTTGAATTATTGAGTTCTTCGTTTTCTTCAGATGATGATAAATTAGTTTTTTCAACTTCTATATCTTCAGTTGAATTGGAGGTTACCTTTGTGCTTTGATCAGTCATATTAGAACCAGTAAAACTCCCAAAGGCAACTTCATAAGGGTATTTTCCTACGTTCACTGTATCTGTAACCCTGTTTGTAGCGGTGTCAATTACAGATACAGTGTGGCTCGCACAATTCACCACGTATGCCTTTGTTCCATCTGGAATGACTACAATTCCACAAGGTGCCCTTCCTACAGGCACAGTGGCTGTAACCTTGTTTGTGGCTGTATCAATTATATTAACAGCACCTGTAAGTGAATCGGGGCCAGGAAACTGTATTGATACATATACCTTTTTCCCATCTGGGCTGACTGCAACTCCACGAGGAATGTCTCCTACTTTCACTGTGGCTGTAACCTCGTTTGTACTTGTGTCAATTACCGAAATAGTAGCTGTGGAGTCATGACGAATATTGGAGTTCATCACATATGCCTTTTCCCCGTCCGGACTGAATGCAACTTCAAGTGAGTTGTTTCCTGTAGATATCGTGGCTGCAACACTGTTTGTGGCTGTGTCAATTACAGAGACTGTACCTGTAAAGTTAGTTGAGTCACCGCCGGAATTCGTCACATATGTCTTTTTTCCATCCGGACTGACTGCAACTCCATTAGGAAAATTTCCTACTTTCACTGTGGCTGTAACCATGTTTGTGGTTGTGTCAATAATAGAAACAGTGTTGTTGCTGAAATTCGTTACATATGCCTTTTTCCCATCCGGACTGACTGCAACTTTTTGAGGATAGGTTCCTACTTTCACTGTGTCTATAACCTTATTTTTGGCAGTGTCAATTACAGATACAGTGTTGCTACCTGCGTTCACCACATATACCTTTTTCCCATCTGGACTGACTGCAACTCCAGCAGGATGGTCTCCTACATCTACTGTGGCTGTAACCTTGTTTGTGGCTGTGTCAATTACAGAAATATTATTGCTGTCGTAGTTAGTAATGTAGGCAAATGGAGCAGCACCTGCACCTCCTGCAAGTATTAAATTCATAAGTGCTATTATTCCCAAAACTTTCATGATGTTACATTGCCTGTGTACCTTATTGGATGTAGCCACAGATGAGAGTAGACTCGAAAAAATGGCAATCTCTATTGTTGATACAATTTTGTTTTTCATCTTTTTATCTCCCGGTATTGTTTATCTTTCATGTTAGTGACTTAATTGGAAATTAGGTATTAATTTGTACATGCCCGTTCATCAATTATAAATTTTAGATTATTCATAAACAAAACAACGCCTTATTAGACATTTTGAAAAGCAGCAATTACCGCATTGGACTTAAAATTCTCTCAGAAAAACAATAGAAACAGTAATTAATTTGTAAATATCACTCCTATCTGTTTCTAAAAAATGAGGAGTTAAACTCCTCATATATATGTGATTAATTTCAGTCTTCTATCCCTAATTTGACAGAAGTATGTATTTTATAATGTATAAATGGGCTTCACGCTTCTGTTTTCTTCATACAATTCAAAGTTCTATCTTGTGTTTTTGATTTTTGATATTTTTCACTTTTCCGAAAGATTCTGTGCCAACACAATGCGTTTTTTGTAAGAAAATACTATATCAATTAGTAGAATCTGTCAAATTAGGGTTCTATAGTATTTACCTAGCTCAGAAAATCACATATATGCGCATACCTTCTGGACTACCTGATACAGCTTCCCAGTACTCTCCTTTATTGCGAGCTGGATCATTAATGTATAAACAGTCTTCCCCACTATTATCAGGATAACTCCAATATCCAGCACAAGCTCGACAATGATTTGAAGTAAGACTATTGAAGGGTCTATAATAGTTAATTTCACTTATCGCTTTAGTAAAAGACCTCGTAGTAGTTTTGTACGACCTAGTTGCCCCTAATCCTCCCTCACTCCTAGATAGCTTATACCAAGATAATGCCGGAGTAGGAGCAATTCCAGTAGTGTCACCATTTGTCCCACCCATTTTTGTGTATATATAATCTTGAGTATAAGAATAGCCATGCCACGCAGCAATCATTTTAGCGGTTGCCGGAACACAGTAAAAATTCTTTTCTTGAACATATAAGGGAACATCAAGTAGTGTTTTTGTCGAGGTATCTGTTGTTGTGAGCATTACTGTTGAGTTATATGGTGATAATATCACTTTTGAACTGGTATTTAATTTGTTACTTAGTTTTTTCATATTTTCTTCAGAAATTGGCGCACTGATATCAATTCCTATATTATTTACTTCTTGCTCTAATTTTTTAGTAAACTGTTCACTCTTTTGCCAGTCTTTTAAATTCTCGTCTATTTTATCCTTCGATACCTGTTCATACATCGACCAAACTCCAAGCTCGGTTTCAGTCGCAGGTTTGTCTTGCACCTCTTCAAGGGTGTATGCATCTACAAATATCCGGTGTTCAACTCCAGTAGTCTTATCTTTTACTATGGTCATTGCCCCTACGCTAGGATAGTCATATACAACCATATTCATTGACACGATTTTTCCAGTTGGGTATTTTGCTTCGGCGGTTTCTATTGACTTCTCCATGACTTCAGCCGCGTTATAGGGTTTAGGATTAATTTCGATGCGTCGGAGTGCACTTCCCAGCGTTTTATTAGCACCAATGTCGATTCTACTTATCAAAGTATTTTCTTTATATACTGAAAATTCATAATACAATTTTTGACCGTTTATATCATAAAGCTCTAATGGTTTGGGATCAATAGATGCTCCTTCCCATTTTTCAGAGTCATTTTCGGTTGCTATAAGCGCCATCATACGCGTATTTGCATGCTCAAAGGCTTCCTCAGCAGTTACAGAATAATTATCCTCTTTCTGTGCACTTGCAGCTGGTACTAACGCTACCAACATTAGTAGCATTATAGCAAAAACCATCTTTGTTTTCAAATTTTTCATTCTTCTTGCCTCTCTTCTTTACTCCCGAAGCAGGATCAGGCAAGCCTTAAGTACTCTCAAAGCTAACATAATCGCGCCTTGGGCATGTGTAGTTCGAATTTACTGTGGAAGGTTTGTTCGAACTTCACATTCAAAAATGTCTACGAATCTTCTCCTATACATTTATTACGTCGATGAATTTTCATCGCTCTGATTAATATTCGTTAAACCGATTGGTTTTTTCACCGAAATAAGGAAGTTTCAGAGCTCTGATAAACGCCAGAAATTTGACCCCCACTTTTAGCAAATAATCCGAATATTCTTCCTTTCACCAAGCAATAAATTTAGCAAAAATAGTATCAACATACACGCCCAACAGAAGATAAAAGAATATATTGTATTAGACAAATACAATAAGAAAGTAAGAAAAAATCTGTAGATGCGGCGGCAGAAAATGAAGAGCTTCGAAATTTATAAAAACTCGGGTGATGATGTCCAGGCAATATACAGGTCAAGACTTCTAACAGAGATACTTTTATCATTGAACGAAAGCAGCAGAAAACTTTCCCAGCTGCGTGAAATCACCGGAAGTACGTCCCAGGCAATAATTCCAAAGCTCAGGAAACTGGAAGCAGACCGTCTGATAGAAATAAAAGAACGTGAGTATTGCCTGACACCGACAGGAAAAATTGTGGCTTCAGGAATAGCTGACTCTTTTGCCACAGTTGGGACAATTAAGAAATTCAAGCATTTCTGGGCCAGGCACTACCTTGATGGAATCCCCAGTCCCCTGTTAAAAGAAATCGGATGTCTTTACGAGTCTGAAATCCTTCATGATAGAGGTATGAAGATCCTTAATGTCTACAACAATCAGTTAAAAATGATTAAAGAAGCAGATCATATATACGGCATATCGTCCGTGATAACTGAAGAATATGCTGACTCCATCTCTGAAAGAGTGAAAGAAGGAATCCCTGTTGAACTTATAGTTCCTCTTCATGTTGTAGAAGAATTGAAGCAATCGCCTTATTTAGAAAAAACCGATACGCTGACAGCATATGAGAATTTTAAATTAGTGCCTATGAAAGAAGATATTAAAGTGGGGCTCATTGTTACGGACAAATGTCTGGCTTTAAGTCTGTACAAAAAAAGAGGCGTCGAATACGATATAACCACAGGTTTGTTCAGTTCTGACCCAAAGGCTATTGAGTGGGGAGAGAGACTTTTTGATTATTGTAATATTCGGGTCGTGTCCACGAGTTATTGATCAATTCCGAAAAAGCGAGTACATCCCCCAATATTTAAAGAAAATGTAGAGAGATTTTTATGCTTATGGTTTTCAATAACTCACACCCACCACCAATATGCGCTCAAAAGCGAATTTACATAGTAGTTATGCCCAACGACGAAATTTTCAAAAATTCAAACGTACTTGAACAGGTCATCTCTTTTCATTTCATGCAGCCTGTCCCGAAGCAGGCCCTTTAAGGCTTTAAGATCTCCTTTTTTAGCGCTGATCGGGGCGATCAGGTGCTTCCAGTTCTGCCAGGGAGGCTCAAGTCCGAGGCGGGCTGCAATCTCGTCAAGGAGGAGATCATATTCGTTTTCTTTTACTTTATCCATCTTGTTTGCAGCAACAATAGTGTCGATTCCTACTTCCCTGAGGAAATCAAACATCTCAACGTCTATAGGGATTTGATCTTTGGAATCCCAGCGGTCAACTATTTGCGGGAAGGCAGGCCCGTCTATTACCAGAACTCCGATTTTGATCCTTTCGGCATTATCTTCGATATAGTGCACAGTTTTGTCTTTTACGATATCCTGCTTCCGGTCTTTGACTCCGCTCATAAAGCCGAAACCCGGCATGTCGGTAATAAGCAAGTCCGAAACCTGAACATGGGTTGGGCGCAGTGTGACACCGGGGCGTTTTCCTACTTTCACTTTTGCCCCGAAGAGCTCCCTGAGCAGGGAGGACTTGCCTACGTTTGAACGTCCTACAAAGATAATTTCGAGATTTATACCGCTTTCAGCTGCAATCTTACTGGTTTCCATTGTGTTTTACCTCATTTGCCTCCCCGATCTTTTTATCGAAAGCCCTGAGGAAAGCCTCAAGGGAGTTTTCGGGGATATGCGCTCCTGCTGCAAGAGGATGCCCTCCTCCGCTTCCTCCAAATTTAGGAGCAACCGAACGGAGGAGACGGTTTACGTCAACCTTTCCCCGGGAACGGATGCTCAGGTCATAGGCACCTTTTCTCTCTCGGTACTCGGCTGCAATTCCTACTTCCCTCTGGCCGTAGGAAGCTGCATAGATCGCTGCCTTTGAAATGGAGTTATTCGTATTTACAATATACGCGCTGTTTCTCAGGACTTCCACGTTTTCTTTAACAAAGAGCCGGATTTTTTCTTCGTTAAGTGCTGCTTCCGTTGCAAGCTCAAGAAGGCCAGAGATATTTGAAGGGATCAGATCATTTGAGAGAGGTTCGAGCAGGTCTCTCTTAAATTCGTAATCTTTCCCTTTGTGGATGATTGCCTGAATCAGAGTTCCGGCCTGGAAGTAGAGACTTCTCTTGTCCCAGTCTTTGACCCAATTCTTTACATGGGGCGTGTTGTCGCAGAAATCCCCGATAGCTCCGTAAATTGCTACCCTCCGCATATCCAGGCTCAGAAGATCCTCAAAAAGTCTGTAAGTCAGTTCGGAAGAGCAGACTTCAGTATCATGGTAGAACCAGTCTTCTTTCCCACAGTTTTTCGGAAGCGGATGATGGTCAACGTAGTAAAGATTGCACTTTTCCGCAAATTTTTTGAGCACAGAGTAGAGTTCGGAACAGCGCCGTTCATCGATTGCAATATCGCAGATAATAAGGGTCTCCACATTCTCTATAAGGTTTAATTTGTCAAGAAGACTTACCGGACTGGTAAAATATACATACGCATCCGGATAAGCTGTTTTTGCAATCGCACCCGAACAGATCCCATCCGAATCTCCATGGGTGAGGATCAGGGTTTTCTCGCTAAGCCGATTCTGGATTTCTTTCATACTTTACTTCCTTCTTGTTGAAAACATATGCTTGCTTTCCCGTACGTTGTAATGATGACCTAAACTTATAGTTCTCACATTAAAAATTGACACTATCTAAGTTAAGAAATATGAATTTATAATCTCATCTCGAAATTCGGTCGTGTCCACGAGTTATTGATCAATTCCGAAAAAGCGAGTACATCCCCAAACATTTAAAGAAAACGTAGAGAGATTTTTATGCTTATGGTTTTCAATAACTCACACCCACCACCCGAAATTCCTTCACATATAAACGAAAAAAGAAACATGGAAAGCACGGAAGACACGGAAGAAAGGAATTACGGGCATAGGGATTTCTGTGCTTTCCGTGCTTTCCGTGTCTTCCGTGGTTCCTGTGTCCTGATCAAGTCTTCCCTGCCCGCGTTTTTCAACAACTATAAAACTTTAATAATTTAAATGCAATGTGTAGTTCTTATAAACTATAAACTGTTTTTACGAATGTAATTAATTCATGAGTTTACTATAAAAGAAGTTTGCATTATTTTTTGTTTTTGAAGCCTTACAGGAAAGAGAAGGTAAAAAATAACAAAAAAGTAAAGAAAGAAATAATTCAATGATTTAAAGTGTAAAAAAGAGAAAAAGAGAAAAAGAGAAAAATGGATGCCCAAAAGCCGGAAAAGCATCCAAAATTCCTTTTAGAGCTTTTTTCAGGCTTTTTTCTTTCGCAGGAGACCTGTAACCGCCAGAAGTCCCACCAAAGCAGGGACGGAGCCGAATCCTGGGATATTTCCGGAATCTTCTTCCGTACTGCCGACCTGCACCATGCCGGCGGATCCATTTGCATCTGAGGATTCATTTGTATCTGAGGATTCATTTTTCTCCTGGGAAGATTCCGTTGTCCCTTCTGGCTGAGTGCTGTTTCCTTCCAGGGGAATTGGTATTCCTACATAAACAACAGGAGTTTCGGAATTGACCTCTCCTGAGTATTTATCAAGATCAATAAAACTTGCTTTGCAGGCAGGCAGCTGGATTTCCCCTTCTTCGTTCATCCGAAGAGCATAAGTGATAGTCTTTGAACTCCCCCCGCTTCCAAGGATCTGCCTGAAACTGGTTTCTCCGCTTGTAAGTTTAGCCTCGGAAGGTAAAGTATCGGTTACTGTTACATTTGCATTAACATTTCCGGTATTTTGTGCCGTGACCGTCACATTCAGCTCATCCCCGGGATTTAGCTGCTGCTTATCTACAGTTTTCGTAACTGTGATATTGGGCCCGTAAATTTTGAAGGTTTCCGAACTGTTGGAGCTTACTTCTCCGCTCTCTCCATTGGGAAGAGTGAAGATGGCTACGGATGGTGGGAATGTAAATTCCCCAGGCGTTTCCGGAATGAGGGTATACTCAAAAACCTTTTCAGCTGTTTCTCCGGATTTTAGAGAAAGTGTCTTATTGAGTGCTGTATCTTCCTTAAGGTGCATTCCGGATACGATAGAATCGTTAAGTACGATATCGTCTATATCACAGAGCCCTATGTTCCTGACTGTGACTGAGACATGTACAGTCTCTCCCATGTGACGATCTTTCGGAAGATTCTTTGAAACAACAAGGCCCCAATTTTTCTCTACTTTTATGGTTTTGGAACCTACATATTCATACCCTTTGTCCCCTTCATCCAGGCACTTAACTTTTGCAGTGATATTAAAGTCTGTGTCTTCCCAGGGAGTAGGCGCCTCTAATGTGAGGTTGATGGTCTCAAGAGTCTCCTCTTTAAGAACCTTTGAATATGTGTACTCAGGCTTCCCCTCAAGTAATTCCATCCCGGCTGTGTCGACAGTCAGTACAACGTCTTTAGCTTTTGCTTCCCCATCATTTTTAACAGTTATCGTTACATCTATTCTGTCTTTAGATTCGTATGTATCCTCGTTAGTTTCGACCTGTATGTCAAAACTCGGCTCTCCGCTTACAAGAATATTCAGTTCAGCATAAGGATTCCGATTTTGTGTTTTGAATTCCTTTCCGTCCTTAGTGATGGTTTCATAATTCGGATCTACGTTCTGAGCATAAACCTTTATCTTGTCATCATATACAACATCCATTCCTGCAGACAGCGGAGAGGTCTTTAGTTTTTCCCCATCCTTTGAGATCGAAATGAAAACCATGTCGTCACTAAAATCTTCCGCCTTTATTTCATAACCTTCTACTGTTACGGAATCTCCCCAATACAGCTTTGCCCCACTCTGTTTCTCTACCCACTCCACATCATCTGCCGCAAAAGCGATTATTGAGAGGCTCGATAAGATGAAAACGGCAAGTAATGCAATCAGTGCAATCTTTTTAGCCATAATTTTACCTTCCTTAAATTTGACACTTTTATACTGGATCTGAGCACTGGAAGCATGCATTTTGCGCTTCTGTGATGTTTACGGCTTACTTAATATTTATACTAAAGAATTATAAATTTTTATTAAAGGAGGAATTTAATACAGTCATATTTTAAATACAGTCATATTTTATTTATTCTATACGTTGTTTTATCCCGCACATCTCTGATGACTTGTAGTTCCGAACTTTGGTACTGACTATAATTATTCTTGACCCATTATTCTTGACCCGCTATTTCTTTACAAATTTAATTTAACTATTCTCTTGTGATAAATTAACTGTTCTCTTGTAATAATTTAACTATTCTCTTGTAATAATTTAACTATTCTCTTGTAATAATTTAACTATTCTCTTGTGATAATTTAACTTTGTTATTTTTATGTTGTAACCTATTAATTGTTACATTTTACTTTTAAGACTATTATATTGAAATATTTTATCCAAATCTATCTAAAGTATATTATTCTAGTATATTTTAATTTTGTGTAATGTTTTGATAAAAACTTTTAATATGTTTTAATTTAACAGGCGTTATATTTCCAAAAATCTATGTATTTTTTATCTGATCGGACAATAATTATAGTCAATTACAATTTTTTTTATCTGGCAGGACAATAATTATAGTTAATTACAATTTATACTTTAACTTCATTGCTCAAATCGTAAATTTCCCAAATATATTTAAAAAAAACTCATTTCAACAATTGCAGTCTGCTTAGCCTATTCATTGCAATAACCGCCTCAATGACCTGAAAGAAGCGTTTGGATTCTGTAAGATCACTGGAAAATGAGGATGCTACTTGAGGGGGAATAAAGATTCTTTGTGTCCTGCTCTCTTACTTGGGAGATATAAAAAGAAAGAAAAAAATGAAAAATAAGGATGAAGTTCAGACTACTTCAACATTAAGTGTGAAGTTAAGTTCTTCACCGGTTACATTCTCCCAGGATCTTTTGTATATTCCTTTTAACTGCTGGTTGCCTTCAGTCAGTGCCTTAATTTCCCATAAATGAATTCCCTCAGTACCAATAATAGGCCTTTCAATTTCTTCAGAAGATCCCGGAGAGTAATATTTGTCCGTAAGCAGGCTGAGCCCCTGGCTCAAATTGAGTTCCCAGGAATAGCCTGTGGATGGGTTTTCCTGGAGCTTCAGGTAAAAAATGTCTCCATCTTTAAGATTTATGGTCTTTCCGTTGTCAACTTCGGTTATTACCTGATTTGTTGGCGGAATAGGATTCAGAGAATGATTATCCTTGAAAAACGTCGAAACCGTCTGTCCTTGAGTATTGTATAAATATGCTGTATCTCCTGCATCATTCCAGACATTCCGGAGCATTCCCCAAAAAAGCTCGGTTGAATTGTTTTTGCCTCTTCCGGTGTATAGAGTCACAGTGGAGTTAGATTTCAAGTTATAGGAAGGAAACGCATACTCATGGTTGCCACCTTTGTCTGTAATTTTCCAACCTTTCATGTTTACTGCCGTCATCCCTTTATTTGTAATTTTAACCCATTCACCTTTCAGGTTCAGGTCACTGATATAAGCAGTTGAATAAGCAGTTGAAACAGCGCATTCTTTCTTTACATTTATATAGTTCGTTTTCGTCTTGGTATCCGTTCCATTTGCATTGCTTGCTTTAAGCGTTACAGTATAATTTCCTGCTGTGGAATAGGTATGCTCCGGATTCTGCTCGGTTGAATTCGTTCCGTCTCCAAAATTCCATTCCCACGAAATAGGAGACTCTGTACTTTCATCAGTAAAACTGACTTTAAGTGGCTCTTTTCCGCAGGTTGATGATGCCGAAAAATTAGCAATCGAGAAATTTAAACTCAGAGTACCCATGTAGATACCGGTTTTTGAATAGTTATCATCATTGCACCAATCTACCCATGCTATTCTGTTACAGTAAATAGCAGGACCCCCCGCTGACCCGCTGGTAGTGATCCGGGTTTCCCTGGAAGTGGAGAGGTCATACATGTAGATATCAGTGTTTTCATTACCATTACGCTCATCGATCCACACTATCTTGTCACCGTAAATCTCAGGATTCATCTGATCTGATTCATTTGTAGTAATCTGAGTTTCCTTGGAAGTGGAGAGATCGTACATGTAGATATCATAGTTTCCATTGCGATTATCCTGCCATATTATGCTGTTACCGTAAATAGCAGGGTTGCTTTGACCAGATTCATTTGTGGTTATCTGAGTTTCCTCTTGAGTGGAAAGATTGTACATGTAGATATCCCAGTTTTGATCGTCTACAGCAGTGTTGCGATAGTCCGCCCAAACTATTCTGTCACCATAAATAGCAGGTTCAGACGGAATTAATCCACTGGTTATCTGAGTTCCATTTATAGTGGATGGCCTAATAACAATAGATGCCGATGCCACAAATGATACAGAAATTAAAAAAAATAAAACTAAAGTTGTTGAAGCTAAAACTATTGAATAAAGCTTTTCTTTATTTTTCATTTGCTTTTCCCTCTTTATCTCCTAATTTATTTTTCATTCAAAAAATGTTAATAATCAGAACTTGCTCGTAACTTTTATACTTTTCTTCTGAACTTAGTTCTATAAAAAGTCTCTAATCACAGAGACTTTGTCCGGGGTAGAGTCAGATTGAAGCAAATCCATGTAGAAATCCCAGGATACTTTAGAGTAAAAAAATAATAGCGAGATCTTGAAAATTTCAAATAAGTTAAAAGAGGGTTAAAAAATTAGATCATGAGATCCGTCCGTAAATATTATATATTAAAATCTACTGAAAGTCCTCAAATTAGTTTTTATATATCTATTTCTTAGAAGTTTTAAGTTCAAAAATAGTTCAAAAATAGTACTGCAACTTCAAAGTATATGCACAAACCTGGAATTTTGAATTTATCATCAATGAATTTCCCACTATATAAGGGATTGATTTTGGAATCGATACACTAACTTTGTCCGGATTCCGAAGGTTTTTTCCATGGAACTTGTAAAAATAGTAAAAATTCTCGAAGAAATTGCTCCGCCTGAACTTGCTGATAACTTTGACGAAGGTAGGATCGGGCTAATTCTTGGCCTGGGAAAAAATATAGAAAGGATCGCAGTTGCCCTGGATGCTAACTCTTATGTCCTTAAGAAAGCCGCAGACATGAAAGCAGATCTGCTGATCACTCATCACACTCTCATCTTCCATCCGATAAACAAAATTTCAAAATCTCTGGCAGCTTCTCTCAAGCTTGCCCTTGAAAATGGAATATCCCTTTACAGTATGCACACAAATTATGACAGGGCTGAAGGGGGTATCAATGATGTTCTTGCGGCAAGGATTGGGCTAAAGAATATCGAAGCTGTGGAAATAGGAAGGATAGGGGAAATTGAACCATGTTCTTCAGCTGAGCTGGCATCTCGCGTCTCAGAGTGTTTACAGACTCCTGTCATGTATGCCGGAGAAAAGAAGGGTATCAGAAGGGTAATGGTCATTGGGGGTAGTGGTTTTAGAGAGGAGTTCCTTGAAATTGCCAGAGCAAATAGGGTTGATGCTTTCGTATCTTCCGAACTTAAGCATGATATTCTCCGCACTTACGAAGATCTCTGCCTGATTGACGCTACTCATTATGCCACGGAAAACCCGGGTATGGAGATATTATGCTCCAAGCTGCGCGAACTTCCTGACGTCGATGTTGAATTCATTGAACAGCCTTCCGGGCTCAGGGCAATCGATAGAACCTTACATAGGAGAATAAAGGATGATGTGGATATAAAAGAGGAAAAAGTTCGCTGTGAAGAAATGAAAAAAGACACACTGGAATCAATACTTGAAGAACAGTCAAGAAATCAGGTTCGTTCGGATTATCGGCGCAGTCTGGGCAGTGAATCTCGCAGAAGATATATGGAGTAAATCTTTTCATAAGGAATAGATCTCTTTTCTTCGTACAGACTCTTCTTCAAACTCTTGATGTTGTTCCTTTTTCTTTTTTTCTTTCCTTTCCTTTTTCTTTCCTTTTTCTTTTTATTACAATCAAAGCTCATCCACAGTCTTTCTTCAAGACTTATTGGGTGTGGTTCTGATACTTACAGCTTCATTCAAACAGCTTTCAATATGTTTCTTTATGATGTGCATTTCTTCTATCGCTGTCATGGAGGAAATAATTGTGTTCAGATATTTGTGCTCTTTGAGAATCAAAAAAGTCGCCGGAAAATTGATATCAAAAATCCAGCTCAGACGAAGGAGCTTAACGTCGTTCTGATTTCTGACGTCTCCGATTTTTGCCATCCTGTTATTCAGGACATCCGTAACTATGGATTCCGAGCACCCCGATGTATCAGGCAGATCGAAGTCGAGGGCCGGATTTCTGCCATTTTCTTCTTCCTTATAATCTTCACATATAAGTCTAAGGATATCCAGTTTATCTGCATCCCGGATTAGTTTTGAGTAAAAAAGCAGTTCTTTAGAGCTTTCTGCAGATCCAGGAATTTTCATAAGATTGTGATATTCCACGGCTTTTAAGATAAGCTCTTTCTCATTTATGGGAAGGCGGAAAAGAATTCCTGTCGTTTCCAGGATTTTTACGCCAAGAAGAGCATGATTTTCGGATTCTGAATCTTTGAATGTTTTATATTTCATGAACTGCTCAAAGCGTCCCAGATCATGAAACAAAGCTATTGTTTCGGCGAGCCTGCAACCTTCCTCCTCTATTTTTTCAGCTTTTGCAAGTCGAAGAATGTTTTCACAAACTCTTTCTGTATGTTCTATTTTCAGCTTAATGTTATCCTGAATAAAAGATTCTGGAGAAGAGAACTGGGATACATAATCCAAAAACCATTTTCTGAAAAAATCCATATCTTCTTTCTGCATGTTTCTGCAATAGGAATTTAGATGTATAATACTTTGCGTATAGTTGAAGAATTTAAGATTTCATTTGATTTCAACTTACAAATACTCTAATTTTGGGAATCGCATCGACATTAATAATTATTTTTTATCATCATAATTTTATCTTACTATTAATTTTTATTTCTATAACAATAATATACTATGATGCTATTATAGTAAAGAATCTGATAATTTTTGCTAAACTGCATAAATTATATATGGAGGATGCCCCCTAAAATAAAACTGGAATATATGGGAAAATCCGTTCCAAACTGAGTAAATTATCTACGATGGGAGCAAAAGGAATTTATCTTGTTAATATCATTCTCTGGATGTTCTCATTTACGGGGTCAGGAAGATACTTAGTATATAGTGACTGTAAATGATAGTGAAAGACTGCTTATAAAAAAATTCAGTAAGAACTCATTAGAATAAATCGGGGTATTTAATGAGCTCAATTAAAAAAACTAATTTGATTGTTAATTATTTCATTCTCCTTGCCTTCATGTTATCCTTCATGTTATATTTCTTTTCAGGTTTTTTACCTGTGGCAGGAGCTATCGCAAACGAATCGGTCATGGGAGATAACGGGACTGCTATTGTACCCAATCTTGATGAAGTACTGGCACAGCATCCGGTTTCTGTAGAAGGTCTGATAAATAAAGGCGACGCATTGTATTCTCTGAGAGAATATGAGCTTTCCATAAGTTGCTATGAAGATGCACTTAAGATTGACTCTAATTCATCAAGGGCCTGGTATGGAAAAGGATGTTCTCTGACAGAATTGGGTAAACCGGAAGAGGCAATTGACTCTTACGATAAAGCTCTTGAAACCTTTGCAGTTTCTTCAGAGAATTGGTATGATAAAGGTAATGAGCTTTATGATCTGAAGAAATATGTTGAAGCTATGGATTATTATGACAAAAGCCTTGCTGCAGACAGCTATCTTTCCACAGTGTGGTTCCAAAGAGCTCTTGCCTCTGAACAACTTAACCTTGATCAGGAGACCCTGACTTCTTATGAAAACTCTATCGAACTGAACTCCAATTTATCCGGTGCTCTACACAAAAAAGGGCTGGTTTATGTCAGACTTGGGCGGTATGAAGACGCGATGGAATGTTTTGACAGGGCCCTTAATATAACTCCTGATGATTATGAACTGTGGTACCAGAAAGGAGTTATTTATGATAAGTCTTCAGAGCACGAAGCTTCAATAGCGTGTTATGATAAGGCAATATCTTTTAATCCTGATATGGCAGATGCCTGGTATAACAAAGCTGTGAACCTTGAAAGCATTGAAAAGTATCAGGACGCTCTGACATGCTACGATTATGTTCTTATTTCAGATCCTGAAAACCTTAGTTCTCTGCAGAGAAAAGGCTCATGCCTTGAGAAGCTTGGAAGAGACGAAGAAGCTCTCCAGTGCTACGATCAGGTCCTTAATTACAGCCCTGATAACTCTGAAGTCTGGTATAGTAAAGGCTACCTGCTTAATAAAACCGGAAATTACGACGCTGCAATAGTCTGCTATGACAAGGCCCTTAACCCAAATGCGGGAATTGAATTGGAAGAGATGGGAAGTAGTCTGCTTGAAAAGCTGAACGCTTATGAATCCGCACTCCCCACTTACCCTGAAACTACTGAATTTAAGTCTCCTGCGGTTAAGATCTGGTATGATAAAGGGCTGGCATTTGATAAACTTGAAAATTATGAGGCTGCACTCGAATGTTACGACCAGGTTCTTGAAACCGAGTCCGGACATGCCGTGGTCTGGTACATGAAAGGTTTGGATCTTGACAGACTTGGCAGGTACGCAGAGGCTGCTGACTGTTATGACGAAGCTCTGAAACTGGATTCGGAGTATGCTAAAATCTGGTACAAGAAAGGCCTCGATTCTTCAAAAGTTAATGATTACAAAGGTGCAGTAAAAAGCTATGATGAAGCCCTCGCCATTGACGAGAATTACACACTTGTATGGTACGGTCGGGCTTTTGCTCTGGCAAAATTGGGAGAATACGAAGACTCTCTTGAGTGTTACGACAGGGTTCTCATTGTTGTCCCCGACAGCGCCGAAACCTGGTACAATAAAGGTCTCATCCTTGATCAACTCAAGAGGCACGAGGAAGCTTCAGAATGCTATAACCAGACTCTCCTGATAGATCCTGCATATTCTGCTGCTCGTTTCAAGTTGAACAAAAACATGGAACTTATGTCAGGGTCTCCAGCTTCCGAGCCAGTTACAAATGATAGCTTGGATGTCAATCCCGCCCAGGCACTTTCAGGAAGTTTCTGGCCTTATCTTCTGAACTATGAGTATGCGAATTCGGAGAAGAATTCAGACTTTTCCAAAAATCTGAATTCCTTTGGTCCAGAATTCGGTTACGACGCAGCATGGTATGGGAAAGCTTCGACATGTAGTAAACTTGGAATGTACGAGGATGCCCTTGCCTCTTATGATATGGCTCTGGCTATTAATCCTGTACGCAGTGATGCCTGGTATGAAAAGGGCTCGATACTTGACAAACTCGGGAGGAGCGAGGAAGCTCTAGAATGTTATAAAAAAACCCTGGACCTGGACCCTCAGTCAAGTACTGCCTGGTACGGGATAGCCTCGACTGTAAGCGACCTTGGAAGGTCGGAAGAGGCAGTTAATTACTATGACCAGGTGCTTGCCCTTAATGCCAGCGACTCAGAGGCTCTCAACGGGAAAGGTCTGGCTCTCTCAAACCTTGGCAGGTACGATGAGGCAGTCTCCTGCTACAGCGCTCTCCTTAACTCTGAGCCTGAAAATGTTGAGGTTCTGGCAAGCCGAGCTCTTGCTCTAACGAAATCCGGAAAATCCGAAGAAGCACTTGCAGACTACGATAAAATCCTTGAACTCCAGCCCGACAATTCACAGGTCCTGGCTGAGAAAGCATCTTTGTTTGAGGTGCTTGGCAGGTATGAGGAAGCTGCTGCAAGTTATGAAAGGATGCTTGAAATTTCTCCGGGTAACCGAGAGATAATTTACAGGCAGGGGAAGGCTCTGGAACAAATGGGAGATTTCGAGGCAGCGATAGGCTGTTATGACAAGATTCTTGAGCTGGATCCGGCGAATATCGACGCCCAGAATAACAAAGGTTTTGCTCTCTTCAAGCTGGAAAGATATCAGGAAGCTATTGATTGCTATAGTAAAACCCTGGAATATGATCCCGACAATGCTGCAGCCCTGTACTTCAAAGGATGTGCTTATTTCACAATAAGCAGCAATGAAGCTGCCCTAGACTGCTTCAACAAAGTTGTACAGTTTAAGCCTGACTGCATCACAGCCTGGTATAATAAAGGGTACATCAATAACGTGATGGGAGACGTAAACGAATCAATCACATGTTATGACAGTGCCCTTGCAATTAACCCGAACGCACCGTCTGCCCTTTATAATAAGCGCTTTGCCCTCTATATCATAAAGGATTTCGATGGGGCTGATGTTTGCAAGGCGCAGCTCGATGCAGTCGATCCTGGCTTTGTAGAAGCTCTGCAAAATAGAGGGACTAAATTCTTCATTCCTGATACTTATAGAGGCACACTGGATTATTCTCTGCCTGTAAGGTGGTACGGGGGAGAGAGAAACATTTCGGAAAACCTTAGTTTGAACATGACAAACTTCTCCCAGCAGCTAGAAACTAACGGGACCTCTTATGAAAATCAGGAAAACAATAGCTCCGAGTATAATCCAGACTCCTACGAAGATGAGGGAAATGAAGATAGCGGGTACTGGTATGTCCCCGAACCTGATGAGGGTCAAAACGAAAGCGAGGAGTATACTGCAGACTCTGACGAATATCAGGAAACCGAAGATTATGAAGACTGGTATATTCCGGAGCCCGATGAAGCCTAAGATTTTGGAAAGAGCTGAAAACTAAGAGTCTTTTCCGGTATGCATCGAGGTGCATATCGATACATTTTTTTCAGAAACTTTAGAAAAAATACTATATTTTTATTCTTTTTTACAGATTTGGTATAATTTCTTTTGCGCGACTTACTTATTTTTTATAAGTCTATTTGATTAATTTGTCGCTGAGTTCTGTTATAATTAGTAAAAAAGGATAAAGAAAGCAAAAACAAGAAAGCAAAAACAAGAAAGCAAAAACAAGAACGCAAAAACAAGAAAGCAAAAACAAGCTAAGTAGTCAAAACATAATAAAACATAATAAAACATAATAAAACAAAATAAAACAAAATAAAATTTACAATAAAAAAAAGTGGGTTGCCCGAATGTTACCAGAAACGGCTTCTTCCTCTTTTGTCCCGGTTCCTTTCAGATCCGCCTCATGATATGACAGGTAGCCGGATTTTTTATCGGAGATGCTGTTTCCTTGTTTGTTTCCGACACCCGCTTGAAACCAGTTCTCAGATTACAAGAGGGTGGTGCGAATGTTGGCCAGAAGCCTTGTGGGCTTCCTTGTTTGTTTCGACACCGGTGCTGGGCGACGAGAATGTTAGCCAGAAACCCCTGGCGGGCTTCCTTGTTGGTTTCTGACACCCATGCCTTTTCTCTCGGGATTTTAGACTTCGATGTCTGCTCCAAGGATTCTCGCTTCTACGGATTTTTTGTTGCTTAGCTCTCCAATTACGAGCCCGAGCAGAATTATCCAGCCCACAGGAAATAGTATCAGTAGCAAGCTGTAAGTGCCAACTAGTGCTACTATAGACTTCCCTGCAAGCTCTTTAAGAGTATCCATTGGTACTCCACCCCTGGCGTGGTTGTCTTGATTTGCTTGCGTCGTTCCGATGTGGGCAATTTTACCCAGTCTTACCCAATGTCTTTAATATTGTGTAGAGTACACAATATCACAGAATATAATATATTTCCTAATTTATATAGATTTCCCAAATATATTATTACAGTTGAGATATTTTTATAATGAATAATCATGATAAATAGCAGATATTGAACTTTATAACTTTGGAGATATCCGTTATCCGTTACATCTTTCTTTAATTTGAATGAACGGGGCCAGTGTTTTAGTTTAGTTTTTCTGTTTGTTTATTACATGTTGCCGGCTTTGTTATGCTTTTGGGCTTTTTGGGGACAAAAATTCCTTTTTCTGAAAGCTTTAAACCCCATGCCGCCTTTACCATTAGTATCCATGACAGGCAAATCCGATGACATTGAATCAAAACTTGAACCTGATGTTCATACCCAGAAAGAAAGCAGGAATAACCCAAAACCCTATACCGAAAAAGGGAATAGCCCTGGTTCCGGCCCCTCTCACTCTGGAAATGGAGTTCAGACAGATGTAGTTATAGTCCGCTATGGAGAACTTGCCCTTAAAAGCAAAGGAGTTCGAAGCTGGTATGAGAAAATCCTTATGAAAAACATTGCAGCAATGCTGGATTCAAGAGATGTTCCATATTTCCAGATACGGCGTGAATGGGGCAGAATATTCATTGAGACTACTGATTCTCAGGCTGCCGAAGCAGCAGCCGACGTTTTTGGGGTTGTCTCAACTTCTTCTGCATTGATGGCAGAGCCCAGCCTTGAGAATTCTGCCAGAATATGTGCCTCTCTGGCTCAGGGTCTGATAAGGGAAGGCGAATCTTTTGCGATCAGGGCAAGGAGAAGCGGAAACCATCCTTTTTCTTCAGCGGATATCGGTAAAATCTGTGGAGATGCGGTCTGGAACGCGCTGGAAAAGGAAGGAAAACATCCCAGGGTTAACCTGAGTTCTCCTAACAAAGAAATCTTCGTCGAGATGCGGCAAAAAATGGCTTATATTTATCTGGAAACGTTTAAAGGAGTAGGAGGGCTCCCCCTTGGCACACAGGGCAGCATGGTAGTTCTAATGTCAGGTGGGCTTGATTCTCCGGTTGCAGCCTGGCTCATGATGAAGCGCGGAGTTATGATTATTCCGGTTTATTGCAATAATTCTCCTTATTCCGAGAATGCGGCAAGAGAGCGTGCCTTTGATTGCATTCGACAGCTCCAGAAGTGGGCTCCAGGATATCAGTTTACGACTTATGAGATTCCCCATGGTCCCAATCTCCAATCCTTTATCAACTTATGCAATCGGAAAAATACCTGTCTTCTCTGCAAACGCATGATGTACAGAGAGGCCTATGAAGTTATGAAAAAAGAAGGTGCAAGTGGAATTATCACCGGCTCTTCCCTTGGACAGGTAGCTTCCCAGACTGCTGCCAATATGCATGCCGAGATTTATCAGCTTGCTATCCCCATTTACCACCCTTTGATTGCCTTTGACAAAACTGAAATCATGGATATCGCCCGAAAAATTGGAACCTACGAGATCTCCAGTCGACCAGCAGGTGTCTGTACTGCCGTTCCGGAACATCCCGAAATAGGAGCAAATTACGACCTTATCGTGCTTGAAGAAAAAAAAATGGATATCGAAACTATGGTTTCAAATGCTTTAAAAGCTGCAAAAATCCTTAAACTCTGAGAAGAATTCCAATTCTTTCTCTGAGTTTTATTATAAAATTTTATAACTAATACTAATATTCTGGATATATTTCATTCTGGATATATCTCAATTTATATTTTGCAGTTCGCCAGGGAAAATTTTTAGTTTTGAGTATGGAAGTTAAGTTCAAGGCTTCCATGAGATTCAAATTTACAACCTGCTTTTGGCAGGTAGACGTAAAAATCCATTTAATTTTTCTATTGATATCGATTTTCTCAGAGCTTTTGAAATAAGATTTAAATTAAAAAATACTAAATGTTAACCATGTCATCATTAATATATATTTATAATAAATGGAAGAAATGACAAATCGGATTAGAGATATAGTCCGGATGACATTGATTTCCAATTGAACTTACAAAAAATAACAATCAAGGATATTTAGATGTTAGAATGTGCTTGCTGCCGAATGTAGGATCAATATTTCCTTGCAATCGGATCAATATTTCCTTGTTTACTTTTCGAGTGATTTATTATTCGGAAACATTATCATTTTCTTTTTTTTCGGCTCTGTGTTTATGGAGAGCCATTTCTATATTGCTGTGCAGGTCTTCTTCCTTAAAAGGCTTTGAGATATATCCTGCAGGCTCTGTTGTTTTAGCCCTCTCAAGAGTTTCATCATCAGTATAGGCGGTCAGATAAAGTACCGGAATTCGGAGTCGAGTTTTAATTTCACGAGCTGCTTCAATGCCATCCATATCTCCTTTCAACATAATGTCCATTAAAACAAGGTCTGCATTCGTAAGCTCTGCTTTTCTTATGGCTTCTTCGCCGGTAGACGCGGTACCCGGCACAGTGTAACCAAGATTTTTCAATTTATTCCTGATGTTAAGAGCCACAATATTCTGGTCTTCGACAACCAGAATTTTTGCTTTTTTCATTGTATCTCCCCTTAATATTAGATATAACCTTCCGGATAATTAGTTGTCTTCCTTAAATAATATTTTGAAAGCGGTTTCTACACCTTTTTCAAGTTCGATTGTACCCTCCAGTTGCTCAACAAGAATATTTACGAGTTGCAGGCCCAGAGAGCTTGTGTTCCTGAAATCAATATTTTCCGGAAAACCCAACCCGTTGTCCGAAATTATCAGTTTATATTGAATACTTTTGTCAACTGAATTCTTAGAATCAATATTATTGATGATATTACTTATATTTTTATTCTTCTTACTTTCCTCAGTTTTGCAGAGTTTTATCCGGATTTCCCCCTTTCTGCCTGGAGGAAATGCATGTTTCAGAGAATTGGATACAAGCTCGTTGATAATTATCCCAAGAGGAACGGCTGTATCCATCCCCAGGAAAGTTTCTTCAATATCCAGCTGCATCCTGACATCACCTGCTCTGACAGTATATGAGCGAAGCAGATCTGCTGTCAGTTTTTGAAGATACGCCGAAAAATCGAGTGTCTCATTATTTTTTGATCTGTACAATTCTTCATGGATTATGGCCATGGCGGCAACACGATTCTGGCTCTCATGGAAAGCCTCCAGAACTTCCTGATCATTGAACTTTTCTGCCTGGAGTTCTAGCAGGCTGGAAATAACTTGAAGGTTGTTTTTTATACGATGATGAATTTCTTTCTTGCGGATTTCTTCTACTTTTACCAGAGAATCTTCAGCTTCTTTTTGCCTGGTTACATCATAGATTGCGCCCTGCAGGATCCTCTTCTTGCCTGTAGCATCTGAAACATTCTGGATAATCTCACGTATCCATTTTACTTTTCCATCCCTGTGCTTTATACGGTATTCGTGCTCTATAAAAAGCAGCGGGTCATTCATTAACTTTTCTCTATTTTCAAAAAGTCTTTTCCGGTCTTGAGGAAAAACAATCTGATACCAGTCTACTTTTCCGGAAATGATGTCATTTGCTTTGTATCCTGTAATTTCCTCCACATTTCCGTCCACAAGGATAGGGGTGAAATCTAACCCCACCTGAAAAGCAATGCCCCCAAAATTTTTCATAAAGGACCTGTAACGCTGTTCGCTTTCCTTAAGCTTTTCCGAAGCCAGTTTTATTCCTGTAATGTCTTTCATTACACCCAGAGCCCTATATACGCACCCGGCTTCGTCCTTTATCCATACCCCACAGTATTCTACGTGAATGTAATTTCCATCCTTTCTCCTGAACCTGAATTCTTCGTTAAACTTCTCCCCATTTTCAAAGGACCGTTTGATGCTTCCGGTTACCCTTTCGCGGTCTTCGGGATGAAGGTTCTCAACCCAGATTTTCTGATTAAACTTCTGGAACTCATCGCAACTATACCCCGTAATTTCATTGATAGCTCCAGCCCAGTCTGCCTCCCCGGTGTCGGGGTCATAATCGAATACAATCTGCCCTGTCTGTTCGGCAGCTATTCGGTATTTTTCTTCACTTTTCTCAAGCTTTTCCTGAGCAAGTTTCCTTTCAGTTATATCTTTCATTACTCCGAGAACCCTGTATATGCCTCTGTTTTCATTTTTCAGGTAAACCCCGCTATCTTCTACATAAAAATAGCTCCCATCTTTTCTCCTCAATCTGTATTCTTCAAAATATTTTTCCCCATTTCTGCAACTTTCATGGGCTTTTATGGCTTTTTCCCGGTCTTCAGGATGAACATGGTCAGCCCAGACATCAGGAGTGAAACTCTGGAATTCTTCAGAGCTATATCCTGTGAGTTCTTCAATTGCTCCTGCCCAGGAACTGTGATCGTTTTTCACATCATAATCATAGATGAGCTGTCCTGTCTGTACTGCAACTGCCCTATATCTTTCCTCACTTCTTTCAAGAATTTCGCTGGCAAACTTTCTTTCAGTTATATCTTTTATCACTCTGACAATCCGGTATATTCCACCATTTTCATCTAAAAGGTAGGCGCTGCTGTCTTCAGCATGGAAATAACTTCCGTCCTTCTTTCCGAACCGGTATTCTTCAAGATATTTTCCCCCGGTTTTCATACACCTTTCGTGAGCCTCCCATGCTTTTCTCTTGTCCACTTCATGGATGTGTGCTATCCAGCCTTTCAGATCTACCTTTTTGAATTCCTCAGGGCTGTAACCTGTAATCTGTGAAATGGCTCCTGCCCAGTCAATTTTCCCGGATTCGATATCATAATCGTACACAAGCTGTCCTGTCTGCTCGGCAGCGATCCTGTACCTCTCCTCGTTTTTTCCGGAAGCTTTTTCAGCTGCTTTAAGCTGGGTGATATCCAGCATAACACCAACAACTCCGGCCACTTCTCCGGAACCGTCTTCATAAGTGGCTTTGTGGAAAAGGAAGTCTCTTTGCACGCCATCGGCACAGACCACCTTGGTATCATAATATTGACTTCCCCCTTTCTCAATAAGCTTCCGATCATGCTTTATATATATCTCTGCAAGTTCTTTTGGGACCCTCTTCTGGAATTCCTGAAAAGAGCCCCCGATAACTATGTCTTTAGGAAGCCCCATTATCTGCCTAGCAAAACTCTCGTTGCAGTTCACATATCTCCCATTCAGATCTCTCTGGAATACAGGACTTGGAATACTATCAAGTAATGTTTCCAAAAATTGTACGTTATTCTGGAGCTTATTTTCAACTTTTCTTCTTTCCGTTACTTCCTGTGCAAGTTTCTCGTTCGCTTCCGTGTATTCCAGGGTCCTTTTTTCAAAGAGCCTTTCCAATTCCTGCTGATGAACCCGGAGCTTTTCCTCTGCCCGGACTCTGGAACTTATGTCAAACCCTTGAAGGTTTACACAACCTTCTTCCGGTAAGGGATAAAGTACTATAGAGTATGTCTTTTTCCCGGTCTTAATTTCAAGATTTTTCGGATTTTCCTTTGAAAGGGCTCTTTTTATACTATGCCTTAATGACTGAGGAACCTTTTCTCCTTTTTTTATGCCCCAATATTCAAGAAGAGAACCAGCTGCCTTGTTAACGTAGAGAACTGTACCCTCTTTTCCTACCTTCAGGACAGGATTGGGGTTCCTTGAAATAAACTCCTCTACCAGCTTTTCTTTATCAATTTCCCCTATCTCTTCTTCGATCTCGAGCAAACCGTTGCTTTTAATAAATTCCAGTCCCCCATTCTTCTCAATTTACATACTTGCCAGTTGCACAAGAACGGACTCAGCATTTTGCGCGAAACTCAGGTTAAAAATAGCTTTTTGCGGATTTTCTCATTTTTCCGCTATCTATCCCCTTTAGTCCGATGCTTCTTGGATTATATAGATTAAAAATATATACGTTGACTTATTATGCATTTATTACTTAAAAAGTATATGATGTAGTCCGTGATTTTATAAAGTTACATAAGGATTTAATTCAGATTAGAGTTTTTGAAGGTAATAATTGTAAAAAATAGAATTGTTGGATAACTACTAAAGAAAATAGCTAATTTATACTCTAGCTCTTCTGCGTGAAGTTGGGACAACAAGACAAAAAATCACATACCATGGAAATGTATACTGAAGGAAACTAATGAATGTTATCTTAAAAACAAATTAAAATAAATTTGTTCTTGAAGATTGATAAAGAGACAACGTGGAATTTTATTAGGCCAGAGGTTGTTTTTACTCCCCCTGGCCATCTGAGGGGGTTATTCTAGCGTGGGACAAACCACACTATTTTTTAAAAAGAGTTAATTGTATAAATTTTTTTGCTATTTTTACACAGTTATATTTTACACAGTTATAATTTAGATTTCAATTCAAGAGCGAGATCTTGAGAATTTACTTGCCTGTAATACTTTGAAAATTTGCATACTGAATATTAAAATAAATACACAAAGTAATCGATGAGTCACATCTGTAGGGTTATAACATGTCAAGTTCACTCTCAAGAAATTATTATCCAGAAACTGGAGTTTAGAGAACTGGAGTTTAGAGAACTGGAGTTTAGAGAACTGGAGTTTAGAGAACTGGAGTTTAGAGAATATAAATAAAAACATCAAAAAAAAGCTTGAAATTTAAAATTTTTTAGTGGACTCGGCGGGATTTGAACCCGCGGCCTTTACGTTGCGAACGTAACGATCTTCCCCTGATCTACGAGCCCTTTTAAAGAAAGGAGAATGTGAAAAGATGTTTTTCCGGACGAATTGTCCGGTCTCTTTTCCTCCTTAGATACGGTAGAGTTCCAGGACCTGGATGTTCTCGACGCCCGGGACTTTTGCGAAGGCTTCTTCTACGACTTCGGTTCCGCCTTCTTTATCATTGACAATTAGCGTAACAATCAGGGCCTTTAATCCGAAAGCGATAGGCTCTTCGATGATGTCTCCGTAAAGCTCGGCTCCTGCCGGAATTACGCCCTTGAGCTTCTCTTTCAGCTCTACAAGGTCGGTCTCAACACTTTCCGGCATAATTTTCATTTTTGCTGCAACATCGCCCATTCCGATTCCTCTTATCCTTTTATCTGATCCTGTTGATCAAGTGTAGTTCTGGTTCACACTGTGTGTTTCATATGATTCAGGACTTCGCCTGAAATCAGGGAGCTTTGTATCCGCACTTGGGGCAGGTGTATACGTTACTCTGCTGCCTGCAGCTTGTGCATCTTCCGATCTCTGCTCCGCACTGCGGGCAGGGAAACTTTACATAGCCTTTTTCCACAAGGCGAATTCCACATGAAGTACAGTACTCAACTTTCTGTGATGACATTTTTTTTCTCCTTAAAAGTTATTTCATGAGCAAATTTGTAACGAATTACCTGTGAATCAGGCGCCTTCCTTAAGCATCGGTTTTTCTGCTTTTCTGGCACCTTTATTAACATTAGCAGATTTTATAATCTGAACTTAAATAATGCTTTTTGGATACGCTTTGCTTCTCCCCTAGTCATATACGATATACAATTTAAATATTCCCCTTTACTGCCGTACCAAGTACAGGCTTTCCGTACACTGCCTGAACCACCCTTTCGGGAAATTTTCCATTTACAATTAAGCACTCCATTTTGTTTTTCAGAAGAAACTGTGGTAAGGCACGGTCGATGCAGCTTGAAGAGCTTCCTGTAAAAGTGGCCGCAGATGTTTCCCTGATCAGTTTTCCTTCTCCGAATATTCCATCTATATCTGTAGCCTTCACAAACACTGCTCCGATCTTCTTTGCAACCCAAGCAGCAATAGTGTCAGAGGTCACATCCCAGGTGTGAGGCAGGGAATTTTCGGTTTTGAGGAGCCTGTAAGGAAAAAGAATAGAGACTCCCTGAGGCAGGTCTGCTATCGAGTCCGTACCTGCAGCGCTGCTTTTATCCCGGAGGTAAAAGGCATACTGCTCCATCCCAAGTATAGCCATCCAGTGGGCTGCATCGGCACCGAGAGAAAACCTTTCGTCAGCTGCTCTTACGGCATCAGCAAACATCCCTCCTCCGGGCACGATGAGAATAGAAAAAGGTAATCTTCCAGATGCCTCCACTTCATCAACGAGGTTTGGGTTTTCTGAGCCAAACTCTTTTACCAGCCTGTCCACAAGTTCAGGCGCTTCTTTAATAAGGCTTCCTCCGATTTTGACTACCACTTTCATAATTTTTTCCTTTTCAGGCCTTTTAATTAATATATATTTTCATACTCCTTTCGCAATACAAAAAATGGAATTTCAGGGATCCAGAAGGCGGGCAGCAGCATATGCAGGAAAAACCTTTGAAATTTCTTCTCCCCAGTACCCGGAAACCGAAATGAATTCGAAACCGAGTCTTTCTGCCACCTCTTTTATCAAGAACTCTCCAAGACCTGCCGCTGCGATTTTTTTAAGCCCATTTCTTTTCGCAACTTCAGAAATCGCTTCAACCAGGGTCGAAACCTGTTTTTCCTTCACCTGGCCCGCTATCTCATATATTTCTTCTTCTTTGACTTCGGAAAGATCCGCGCAGACCAGCCTGGCAATCCTGCGCATTGCATCTATTTTGCTCCTGCCTGCTCCGTCAGCAGTTTCACAGGTGTACAGATCTTCATCGATTTTTCCAAGCAAAAGATAAGCGTCTGCAGTTGTCGCAAAGAGCTCTGAAGAGGTCCTGCACCAGCCGTTTTCAAGCTTTACCTTTGCAAGAAGTGCAACAAGGTTTGTCCGGAGTGTGCCTGCATATACGAGTTCACTTCTGCTCAGGCGTTCGAAGTCCGTAAGGCCGGCTTTGTGCTCTCCGGAAACAATAGGGATAATATCACTTGTAGTACTGCCCACATCCACAAAGATACAATCTCCTATCTCCGCACCTACAAGCCTGGCTGAAGCCGCCCAGTTAGCAGCAGCAAGGTCCCTTATACTATCATTTTCTCTCTGGAACTTCCCCCTGCTGTTTATATACAAGACTTTCTCAGAGCCAAAGGCAGAATCAACAGCCTCTTTTATAAAACGAATGCCTTGTTCCTTGTTTTCAAAACAGTCTGCAAGTTCCCCGGTCATAACAATGGCAACTTTTTCGGGCTGCAATTTCCGGGCTATTTCCTTTAAGACTTCCGGAAGCCGGGTATTTTTCCAGAGAGGCAGGTAGTACAGTTCCACAAGTTTCCCGTCCGAGGAGGCAAGTTTAGTATTCGCTCCTCCAATATCAAGTCCGATAACCTTCGAATTCATAGTGATCCCTTTCTCCAGCCTTTTTTCCAGCTTTCCTTATTATTCCTCATTTTTCTGCTCATTCCTTACATTCCGGGCTATTCAGTGTCCGAAAAGTTCTCTCAGGGCATCCTTTGAAAAGCAGTATTTTCCCTCGATATGTACCGATTCGGGAAGTCCTCCGAACTTATTTTTCAAAAGGAGATCTCCTATTTCCTCCTGCATAACCCGGCTGATCCCAAAAAGCGAGGCTGTGGGCCTCGGGTTTACATCCACTACATACGGAAGGTCAGCAAGCACGATATCTACGCCCACATATCCGAAACAATTCAGGCATTTAACTGCAGAGATTGCAGTCTCATAAAGTTCTCCTCTTCTGGAAGTCAGGTAGGGGGTCAGGCTTCCGTTGTATTTTATACCGGAAGTCCCTATTGTTTTCCTATTTTCTCCTGTTTCACCTTCTTTCTGACCAAACTCTATGAACTGACGATTTACCGTGAGTGGAAGCGATTTCTTCCCTGCAATGAGGCTTACGCTGAGATGCTTTCCTTCAATATATTCGCTTGCAATGAATTCTTCGTTATTTTCAAACTCCGTGACAAGGTATGTTGCCTCTGCTCCGCAGCCAAATCTGGGTTTAGTAACGTACTTTTTGCCTTCTTCAGGCTTTTCCACGATTTCGGGAGCTTTAATTCCGGCTTTTTTCAGAATTTCCGTGCACAGGAGCTTATCCGCACAACAGGCTGCCGATTCTGGAGAACATCCAAGGTTTACTGTATTTTCTTCAAGGAGTTTATTCAGTTCAGGAAGCATCCAGTCAGGAGCAATAACCAATCCGGCATCACAACCCTGTGCTTTTCTCTCAATTACCTGCTCGAAACTTTTGCCCGTGGAGTCAAGGGCCGTGCCTGCACAGATTTTTGTGCCTGCAGATGGGTAATATACTTCGTGTCCCAGGCGGACAAAGCTTTCGGCAAGGGTTTTTAGCATAGCTGCCCCCTCCGGGATCAGGGACTTTTCAATGTCTGTGCTGACAGCGAATTCTGCAATCAGGATTTTCATTGGAAAGGAAAAACCCGGGAATTTATATTTACTTTTTGTCCTGTGAGAATTAAGAGAAAAAGACAAAAGGAACAGGAGACCATCAAAAAGCAAAAGGAACAGGAGACCATCAAAAAGCAAAAGGAACAGGAGACCATCAAAAAGCAAAAGGAACAGGAGACCATCAAAAAGCAAAGGGAAAAGAAACGAATTAAGGGAAAAAATAATTGAATGTATAAGTAAAAGTTTATATAATTCATATAGTTTATACCTTAAAAGTTATAAATTGCAAAACATACAGGTGCCTGGTACTATTAACAGCAAAAATCCAAATTCTCAGTCGGTATTTGAGAACCCTTTTGTGAAAACCCTCTCTATAGCAGTTTTCATGGGTATATTCCTGGTTGACATGGGGCTTGGACTCTTTGATATTTTTTTAACCAAATCAAGTCCATTGCCTACAGCACTCGTACTTTTGATCTTCGCAGTGATGTTTATTGCAGGCATGGTCTTCTATGAAAGGCATGGACTGGATACTCTTAGTTCTCTTGTCGGAGGGGCTCTTGCCGGTTTCGGACTTTGCTTTGTGTTTGTATCTCTTGTAGGAGGCGTGCAGTTTGCGTTAGGAGGAGGAATCTCCACTATTGGGTGGGATCAGGTAATCTCTGCAGTCGCGGCTTCTATGATTGCAAGTGTTGTAATGCTCAAAGCACTCTCTTATAAACTTCAAAACCACTTTTACTGATTTTCCTTTTTCTTTCCTTTCCTGAAATATATACATTATATCGTTCCAAAAAGTATTTATAGAATTACAAACAATCACAGATCAGGACGAGCGTAACCGTTATAATTATTTAATGGGGATCGATTAATGAAGATATTCAATAAAGAAGAAAATACAGATTATAAAGAAGATACCCAGACTGGGGCTGAAAGTTCTGAAGCTCAGAATTCTGGTTCTTCGGCAGAAAAGGTCAATGAGGCAAGGGAAAATCCCGAACAAGCCTCTGTTAATTCGGGAGCTGAAAAGAACACTGAGGCCGCCTGCCGGGAGGAAAATGAAATTCTCAGGGACCAGCTTTTCCGGCTTGCAGCAGACTTTGACAATTTCAGAAAACGGACCGCCCGCCAGATGGAAGAAAATCGAAAATCTGTACTTGAGCAGGTGCTTCTTGACTTTGTTGAAGTGACAGACAATTTCGATCGTGCCTTGAAATCTGCAAGGACTGCAGAGGATATGAATTCGATTATCAGTGGAATAGAACAGCTTTCAAAACAGTTTTTTTCAATCCTTGAAAAATACGGGCTTGAGAAAATCGAGTGCAAAGAATCCGGTGAATTTGACCCTCACAGGCATGAGGCAGTTCAACATATCGAGACCTCTGAAGTTCCGGACAATACTATAGTAGAAGTTTACAAACCCGGATATACTCTGAATTCGAAAGTGATCAGGCCAGCTATGGTCTCAGTGGCCAGATGCCCTGATGAAGTAGAGAAATAAAGGGAATGAAAATCCGGAAAGAATTAATAGGGTTCTTACATGAAGACTAAACAAAGTTCTTATATGAAGAGTACTTTGGCCGAAAGATGACCTTATTTAACCTTATTCCACACAAAAAGTTAAGTTCACTACACTTAAATTAATACAAAAATCGTATTCATTAAAACAGAGATATTAATACAAAAATCGTATTCATTAAAACAGAGATAATAAGTTAAAAGAATTTACTTAGGTTAGCTTAACTGATTAACTTAACTAAATAATTTTACCAAATAACTTAACTTAATAATTTAACTTAATAATTTATCTAAAAACTTAATTGAATGATTTAACCAGGTAATCTAGTGAGGATATAACATGGCAAAAATACTGGGTATTGACCTTGGTACCACTAACTCATGCATGGCAGTAATGGAAGGCGGGGAAGCTGTCGTGATCCCGAATGCCGAAGGCGCAAGGACAACTCCTTCCGTGGTCGGATTTTCCAAGAAAGGGGAGAAACTTGTAGGTCAGGTAGCAAAGAGACAGGCTGTCTCAAATCCTGAAAACACTGTCTATTCCATTAAAAGGCATATGGGAGATGCCAATTACAAGGTGACCCTGCAGGGAAAACAATATAAACCGCAGGAAATTTCCGCAATGATTCTCCAGAAGCTAAAATCAGATGCAGAAGCTTACCTTGGAGAGGAAATCAAACAGGCTGTTATCACGGTTCCTGCATATTTCAATGATGCCCAGAGACAGGCGACAAAAGACGCAGGGGCAATCGCAGGCCTTGATGTCCTGAGAATAATTAACGAGCCAACTGCCGCGTCCCTGGCTTACGGGCTCGACAAGGGAGATGTGGAACAAACAATTCTTGTTTATGATCTCGGAGGCGGAACTTTTGACGTATCCGTTCTCGAACTCGGAGGCGGAGTCTTTGAGGTTAAGTCCACAAGCGGTGACACTCATCTCGGAGGAGATGACTTCGACCAGCGCATAGTCAACTACTTGCTCGCCGAATTCAGGAAAATTGAAGGAATTGACCTTTCCAAAGACAGGGCAGTGCTCCAGCGCCTGACCGATGCCGCTGAAAAAGCCAAGATCGAACTCTCCGGAGTTGCAAGCACCAATATCAACCTGCCCTTCCTTACAGTCAGCCCTGATGGGGAACCTAAGCACCTCGATATTGACCTGACCAGAGCTCAGTTCCAGAAAATGACTGAAGATCTCCTCGAAAAAACCCTTGTGTCAATGCGCCAGGCTCTCAGCGACTCAAAACTCACACCAAATGACCTTGACAAAGTGATTCTGGTCGGAGGCGCCACAAGGATGCCTGCGGTAGTCGAGCTTGTGGAGAATTTTACGGGCAAAAAACCCTATAAAAACATCAACCCTGATGAGGCCGTTGCAATCGGGGCAGCTATTCAGGCCGGTGTGCTTGGTGGCGAAGTCAAAGATATTCTGTTGCTTGACGTGAATCCTCTAACTCTCGGGATCGAAACTCTCGGAGGCATAGCGACTCCGTTGATCCAGAGAAACACAACAATTCCCACCAAGAAAAGCCAGGTCTTCTCAACTGCAGCTGATAGCCAGCCTTCGGTAGAGATTCATGTCCTTCAGGGAGAAAGAGGAATTGCTTCCGAAAATAAGACTCTCGGCCGCTTTACCCTGGATGGCATTCCGCCGGCTCCAAGAGGCATCCCGCAGATTGAAGTCACCTTTGATATCGATGCAAACGGGATTCTGCATGTGAGTGCAAAAGACCTTGGAACTGGCAAGAAGCAGTCCATTTCTATCCAGAAGCCTGGTGGGCTCTCGGATGCTGAAATCGAGCGCATGGTCAAAGACGCTGAATTACATGCCGAAGAAGACAGGAAGCGCAAGGAAGAAGTCGAAATCAGAAACAATGCCGAAGCCCTGATCAATGCTACGGAAAAGACTTTGAAGGAAGCTGGGGATGTAGCCACAGAAGACCAGAAGTCAAAAGTAGATGCCGCAATCGCAGATCTTAAGAAAGCCCTTGAAGGTAAGGACAGCGACGATATTAAGGCAAAGACCGAGGCTCTTCAGGAAGCCGTGTACCCGATTTCCACGGCAATTTACCAGAAAGCGCAGGAACAGGCTCAACAGGCTGCCGGCGGAGCAGGAAGCACTGACGCAAAAGGCCCTGATGAGACAGTCGTTGATGCTGATTACGAAGTAGTTGACGACGAAAAGCGTAAATAAATAAAGAAGAACTAATGGTAATAAGAAGGCCTGGAAATTCTCAGGCCTTGCCGGAAACCTGCCTGCAGGCTCCGGTTCTTTAATCTTTTTTAAAACTACAGGGAATCCTGATGGCCACAACACGTGATTACTACGAAATTCTCGGATTATCTAAAGAAGCCTCAGCCGAGGATATAAAGAAGACGTACAGGAAACTTGCACTGCAGTACCATCCTGACAGAAACAAGGAAGCTGAGGCTGAAGAGAAATTTAAGGAAATATCCGAAGCTTATGCCGTTCTTTCAGATCCTGAGAAACGGACTCAGTATGACCGTTTCGGACATGCCGGAATAGATGGCCAATATAGCGCAGAGGATATCTTCCGGGGTGCAGACTTCGGTGGCTTCGGGGATATATTCGAGATGTTTTTCGGCGGGGGAAGCAGAAGAGGCCCTATGGGACCGAGGAGAGGGTCTGATCTCCAGTATGATCTTTATATAACTTTTGAGGAAGCAGCCTTTGGAGTTCGTAAAGATATCGATATCCTCAGAACGGAAAGATGTTCGACCTGTTCCGGAACCGGAGCCAAACCCGGAACAAGCCCCAAGCGGTGCCCCACATGCGGCGGTACAGGGCAGGTCCGCACCACTCGTTCCGGATTGGGTGTGCAGTTTGTAAGCACTACCACTTGCAGCACCTGTCACGGAAGGGGTCAGATTGTTGAGTTTCCCTGCTCCACCTGTAACGGCGCAGGCAGAGTTCGAAACAGAATAAAGATAACAGTAAATGTGCCTGCCGGAGCAGATTCAGGTATGAGCCTGAGACTTAGCGGAGAGGGCGATTCAGGAGAGCCAGGTGCACCGGCTGGAGATCTTTATGTCGTCATTCATGTGATGGAACATAAGTATTTCAAGCGGGTCGATTACGACGTAATTTCCGAACTTCCAATCTCTTTCGCCGAGGCTGCAATTGGAGCGGACGTGATGGTTGATACTCTCTACGGGAAGGTCAAAATGAATATCCCTGCGGGAACACAGACCCACTCAGTGTTCAGGCTCAAAGACAAGGGGATCCAGCACCTGCACGGGCATAGAAAAGGTGACCAGCTGGTCAGGGTCGTAATCAAAACACCCACAAAACTTACTCATGAACAAAAGGAATTGCTTCTTGAGTTCGAAGATTTGAGCAGTGGCAAAAAGCCCGAAGGTGATGAAAAGGACCGGAGTGAGAGAACCAGGGAGAAATCCAAAAAAAACAAAGGGTTTTTTGAGAAAGTAAAGGATGCTTTTGAAAGTTGAAAGTATAAGAAAAGATACTTTTGTTTTTTGGCTTACCTGTTGCGCAAACGAAAGAAGCCTCAAAACCCTTCTTTTTCTGGGACTGTCTTAAAAGATTAGAACACTAACCCGCTTTATCTGTCTAAAAAATTAACGTGTCTATATTTAGACGGGTAGTATAAGATATCTGTTCAGGAAAATGGATTGGTAGGTCATAACTCTTTAATCCACCCTATTTATTTTTAAACCTCGCTAGAGGCACTTTTCCTGAAAATATTTTTCTAAAAACCATATTACGCGGGCGCGTTAATATGTATGCGCGTATATAAGGAGAGTGCAAATCTCCAATTGCAATGATATCACCCGCGAATTGCTGAGACGATTACAGCGATTGAAGAGCAAATCATTGCAATGTAGTGTAATGTTTCTAGTTGTTGCTCTTTTGTTATGCATTTCACCTTTGATACTTTTCTTCGAAATCGCAGTGTGAGCATTTAACAACCTCCTAAAATTTGTCTTTCGATACCCTGAATAACTCTGTGGTTCCCTTTTGTTCATCACAAAAACAGGATTATTTCTATTGATGCACAGGTTTTACCACAAAACCTATGCATTTTTCCATTCAGCTTAAATATTCCTCATTATTGGACATGCGAAATAATTTGAGGATACAACACTTCTATATTATGATTTTTTGCAACAGAACCGTAAATTACGCTTTTGAGTAACAATCATATAAATCCGTATGGAAACTTTGATTTGACATGAACTTTTGCAACATAACCCGAATGGGTATCTGCTAAAATCTTACTTTTATTTATAGAACTCGTATGGTGGAACATCACGAAATTGGGTATTTTTGCCCAACGCCGCGAAAAGGGGTACCGTTGCAAAAATACCCAACTAGTGTCACGAAAACTTAATTGTGGATCATCAATTTAAGGTCAAAACCATATCAGCTGATGGAAGCTACCAAATAATATGTTCGATAATTAGGTTTTTACGATACTAGAAGGCCTTATACGTGCAGCGAGATGGCAATGCTCCTATCATAGATGATAAAGGCATAACACAAGGCTCTAAACCAAGTAAGAACCTGAAGAAAGGCGGAAATAATGAGGTATGAAAGAAGGTAGAGAGCGTCGCGAAAGTCAAAGCAATTCTACAATTGGATAATCTGAACGTTGACTTTAAATATTGATATAAAATTTTTACATTAAATTCATGCAATCGCTACCTTATTAAGAATCAATTTATCCGATTTTATTTGTAGAATCAAATAGACTTTTACGAAGCTCTCAAGGTAAAGCATGTTCAACCTACTAACCTTTTTTTAAGACCATCTTAAGCTTATTTACGAAAACAGTTTATTATTAATATACTCAGAGTTATAAATAAATATGGAAAGATAGATTCCACTAAAGATAAAAAAATTGATACAATAATAAAGTCATTAAAAGGTATAGAAAATAAATTATATGAACTGTTATAAATAATGTACAGATTATAAATAAATAATAGGATAAATATAGCAATAAATAATTTTACGTAACTCGATTTTTTCATGGAATGTCTAGGTTTTTTCTTCATCCTACATAATAAATATAAAATAAATAATATTATTAAAACGACAATTACAATGTAAAAAATAGGTATTCCATAAAATGTTTTAGCCTGACCGTAGAATATTTCTATCATTTATTTGAGCCTCACTATTAAAAAATTTGAATATTCAGACATTCCTGTTAATGTCTGGATATCAAAAGATCTATATGTCTAAAAATGCGGAATTAATTGTAAACATCGCATGTTGTAATACCATGACCTTCTTGTGGTGTACAGCCAGCAGGCAATATTGAATAGTGTTCAGTTACTAAATGATACGTATGTCCGGAGTTTCTAAAATCTCGTAAAAATCTGGCTACAGCTATTGATATCATGTAGGTATAACAAAAAATTAATTAAGTTCCAAATTCATTAATTTAATTTTGGTTCCACCACATCTTGAATCTTTCGCAGATTGACAATTATGTGGTTTCTACCTTCCCTATGAGAAAGAAACCAATATAGGACGTCTTGTTATAGGAATTATGTGTTGTACCCTATATAGAGGGAAATTAGATATTTTTGTTACAACAATTGTTTATTGATTCATCGTATATTTAGTGGTTCTATATTAAAATGTTTTGAATTGTTGCTCATAAGAATTAATTTTTTGTTATACTCTACATTTTATGTGTCTCTTGATGCGGT
>Ga0074193_1000656_pt1 | contig 53892 bp, 25 predicted proteins | sample EPASupsiteHSE605_FD_64523 | JGI IMG/M metagenome (GOLD analysis project Ga0074193, IMG submission 64523) | Bioremediated contaminated groundwater from EPA Superfund site, New Mexico - Sample HSE6-05 | ecosystem: Environmental > Aquatic > Deep subsurface > Groundwater > Contaminated ...
AACGTGTTGAGCTTGATAAACATCACTCGTAGCACCACTTCCAATACTAGTTAAAATACGAAAATCACTAAAATTGCAATAATACTCAGTTAATTGGTGAAGAGACTCTTTAATCGTTTTCATTTTGTTTCTTTGTAATGTTTTTGTAAATACTTAAAATGAAAAAAAACAGTCATTTACCCTAAATGAACCTGGGAGTCTCCAGACATCTGACTTGAAACAAGTTGGAAAATCATTTGAGGTGGACTTACCAAATAAGTTTGGGTTTTTCCTTTCCCTTTCAAGAATGTTTCTCCACGATGTTCAATGAAGAAACCAAGATCTTTGACATACTCATATGTAGCTTGGGAAATCTGGATTTTTCCAGGAATATCAGTACTTTGTAATCTTGATGCAACATTGATTGTATCTCCAATAATGTCAAATACAGGTTTATCAGTTCCTAATACTCCTGCAATTAAGGGCCCTCCAGAGTTAACTCCTATCCTTATTGTTAAATTGGCATTCAGTTTAAGATTCAACTCTTCGAGTTGCTGTAAGGCATCAAGTCCAAATTTAATTATTTGTTCAGCATGACTTGAAGGAGGCTCATTTGGGGAAAACAAACCAGCAGCACACATATACACATCCCCAATAAGTTTGATTTTGGTGATTAAGGGATACTTTGATAGAGAATCATCGAAAGAAGAGAATATTTGTGACAAATTCCCCAATATCTCTTGGGGGGATAGTGTTGAACTATACTCACTAAATTTGACAATATCAATGAACATAACAGAAGCAGATGGAACTACAAATGTGATTTCTTTTTCGCCTTGATTCAGTTTTACAACAATATCTCGAGGTAGGATTTGATATAAGAGGTTTTCGCTTTTCTGTTTTGCTTCCTCTGCCTCTTTTTGTTGTCTGAATAGTTCTCTTTCATCCCTAATTATTACAACATATGATTCAGATGATTCACCTGAGGATCCTACAAAGTTTAATGTTAAACTACAAGGTATCTTTTGATCACTGTCATCAATGCATATAATGTGACCCTCATATGTACTTGAGCTTTGGTGACTATTCATTAGTGTGATTTGGTTATTAATGGTTGCGAATGACTCTTTATCGAATATTGTTTCTATACTTTGGCCAAGGAGTTGTTCTGGGGAAAACCCCAAAATGCTAGTAACAGAGGGATTAACGATCTCCACTATTCCATTCAAGTTAATACAAATGATTCCATCATTAGAATTATTAACAATAGAACCCTCAATCGTTGAATCATTTCCTCCCTTATCACTGTTTTGGTTAAGCAAATACCCAAGCAGTTTATTATTATTGATTATACCTACAGGTGGAAATCTGCGCAATAGAAGGACTAATGTCAAATGAGCTGAATCTAAAGATGAAACCAAAGACTGTATAGATATCATTGATAAAACAGATAACAAGAATCCTAAAATTGAGAGAATTCTTATGGTATTATCATATGTTAATAATCTAATTGTTATCATTTCGGTTAATCTTTGATCCATTAACTGAACCAAAGGTATCATGTGGTCAATCGACAAATGAATAAAGTGAGAAATCATATAGTGATCAAGAGATCCATTGTAGCTATTCATATTGAGTTTAATTTCCCTAATCATCTCACCAAAGCTAATCTGCAACTGATTTATTGCAGAGCATTTATAATAATCATGAAATGAAGCATTAATAAGACTAGGTTTACATCTTTCCTTAATTGATAATTCATCTATAATACTATCTTGTCCTATAAGTGCCTTCACTTTATCTGTACCCATTAGAAGATCTTCTGAGAATTTAAGTAGTGATGAATAAGCCTTTTCCATTATAATTGTATTTGCCGAAGAATTTGTAATGTTAGTTAAAGAATATTCAGGATCTTTTAATATTACCACTTGTGATAATGCAATGAGAATATCAAGGATTGTTGGTGACCTAAGTGAAGATAAATATGACCAAATTGCATTGTTCAAAAATTCTTGGTTTAAATCAATTGATGTAGCAAAAATATAAAATACTGTTGCAGAAACACAACAAAATTCCAAAATGAATAATATACTATATAAAAATATCATAGTATTTGATTCATTATTCATTGATGATTCAAAACTTAAATTATCTGATGTCTCTGATCCTGATTTCAAAATTGGTTGTTTTGCCTGCATAATGGATTCTTTATTTGTTATTGAGATGAATTCGGCTAATGACATAATTTCCCTTTTATATCGGTTGGTAAATACAAGAACAAGAAACAGAGATATAATAAGAAAACCGGATGGGACCACATATTCAAATATTTCAAGGTTTGTTTGAACAGAATTAGAAGCTGTGGATTCATCAAGGATTAAACTTTGTCTAAGTGTTGCAAAGCCATTCCCAATAAATGAATGGGAAGATAACAATGTACAAAATTCGGTACTATTAAACCACCAATTATTATAATCAGAATTTGATAGCAGCATCTGTATTTGAAATAGTTGATAGACTAATATATTTTGCAAATCGGATTTTTCTTGATTTACTCTGATTCCTTTTGAACAATATACTCTCTCAACCGTGTCTGAGAACATAGTGTTTGCAATACTCCTAACAGAAACCCCCTCCTGTGATAACTCAGACATTGAGTTCAAAAACTTGGACAAATAAACCCTAGATTCCTTGATATCTTTCAGAATACTAACATGATAAGGATTAGAAATAAAGTTAATATCAAAATTTTCACTATTAGAATTCTCATTAATATGACTGAATCCAATTTTTTTTGGAAAAGTATTGTTGCTCCAAAAATACAATGATAATAAGGCAGATTTGGCATAATGAAAGCGAGCTCTATTAGCAAAATAGCTCCTCTCAGTGGCTTTATATCTTTGATCAAAGAAGCTAAGGAATATTACAAATACCCCAAGAAAAATCATAATTGAAAATATGAACAGCGAAATATTAACAATTCTAAGATATCTGGAGTTATACCCTTTCATATCTTCAGTTGCACGTTGAAGAGCCAGTCTTGTTCGAGATTGTTGATATAATGCTCTTCCAATCTCTTCTTCCATTTTTAAATCTATTGAACTGAGATTAAACTCATTACTAGAACTATCTGTTCTTGTGTTTGAACCCTTTTTAATTGTATCCTTTTTTATAAAGTTTCCTTTAACATCCAAAATAGATTGCTTTAAATATTGCGGGAATGAACTAACTAATGATCTGAAAGAATAATCCACAGAATATGTTTTTCCAGATTCAACTGCAATTGCTTTGTTTTTATAAAATATTGCTTTTCCATAATCAGTTTGACATTCTACTAAGAATCTAATGTATTCATCCAAAAATTCAGCACTATTAGGGAAATTCTTTAGTGCCTCTTCCCATAATCCATTAAGCCCATTCATTTCCGAGATATATGATTTAAGGGACTCTAAACTGATATTATTAAAGGATAGAAAGGATTTGAGGCTATTCTCAGTTTGCCTTGTAGCTAACTTAAGTTTTCCCAAGGTATCAGATGCTTGGCTTGAAGATGATGATTGCCGTAGTATTTTGATTTTTCTGATTTGGAAGATTAAAAAGCGTTCTGGTTCTGTTAAATCCCTTCTTTGTAAAAATGTACTGGTAATGAGATTCAGCAATCTTGTTTCTGAAGGAAAAAAGGCCAATACTCTTATGCAAGTGCTTAATGAATCACGGTTTTGGCTAAATTGTATAATATATTTTATCAAAGAAAAGTCAATAAATGAATCACATATTTCACTTAATCCATAATGTAAATACATCTGCGTGATATCATTATTAACTCCAATTGAAAGTTCATTGAGCTTCTCATTAATATTCACAGCTGATTCTTCATTCTTGTTAAGATGTGAGATCAATTTGTCAACTCTATAATAAACTAATATGCTGCTTGATACAATACAAAACAGAATCAAGCCAAAGAAAATCGATGGAATGTCCTTATTAACGATTACCATAATGTCAAAGAAGACAAACCAAAGACCTTGAGATAACAAGAGTACATTAGTGTATTGTTTTATAAAGGGTAGATAAAAACACATTCTCAAAATATTAAGGTTAAAAACAATATGAATGGATACTACGAGCACCCGACTCCAATTCTCGAAATACTCTAGAAAAGGCATTACAAAAAGAAAAATTGGGGTATAAACTACAAAGTTAATCAATAATATTGGATTGAAAATCGAAAAAAGTTGGTTTTCGAATACAACAGATTTCCCCATGAATTGATGGAAATAAATTAAGTTTCTTGAAAAGTATAGTGTGGCAATAATTGCACTTATAAATACAAATATCTCAAATGTAGTTGATGTTTGATAAAAAATCTTCAAAATCAATCTTCCACACGAGTCATATAATGGAGATAATAGTATTAGGGGAAATAGCTCAAATAGAATTCGTAATGGAAACATAGCCCAATGAATATACTGTCTTGTTTTTTTATAACTGAAATCTTGGAATTTTTTAAGCCCAAAGCTCACAAATACCGCAGAGACGAATATCAATAACGAAATATAGCTTTCATTTCCCCTCAGGAGGAAAACCTCAAAAATAGTGTAAAAAGATGATGATCGATTTGCAGGAAAGCAAAGATAATACCAAGAAAAATTGTATTGAATAATCATTATTATTCCAAATACCCAGTATATGACTCCAGAAAGTTGGACTTTTTGAATAAGGTACTCCATCAAACTGAAAGCGGCATTTTGTTCAGTAACTTTATTGGAAGATTCCGCAATAGATATTGATTTGTTCACAGAACTATTGCTCTTGAGTGTCATTGAAGATTCAGCGTTACCTATCATTTAATATTTTTCAATTGAATTATTTTTTCTGAAGGTTTATTCACTGTTCCATTGAGATTATTTTGCTTTTGTTAGCTTAAATTAACGATGTTTGAAGATCTTTAACTTAAAATTGAAAGTTAAGAATTTTTATATAAATTGAATTGGTTATTCCCGATTAATCTGAAAATCATCAATAATGAAAGACGAAACAGCAAACAATGGACAAAGCGTGATGCTTTCCCTTTCCAGTTCTCTCGAATCCTCTCTGGGGAGGAAATATGGTGATTTAATTGAAGAATCATTGATTAAGAGAACAAGGAATGAGTTATATAAATTGTTTGCATTTGTGTATGCATCTTGCCCAAATTTTACTAATGCCACGACATTTATACTGTTGATTAAAATGCTACAAGTAATAGGGCCCTGTTTCCTGATTGGTTATAACGATATTTGGTCAACTAATCAGAGAACTGAGAAAATTATCGATTATTTGCCAACAATTTATCATTTTTTGCCGATAAAATTTAGGGATGAGTATTTCCGAATTTCAATGATAATTTTCATTCTGATTAATTTGGTTGTTTATTTAATTGTTATTATAGCAGCCAGGATTTTTCGTTTGCAATCACAGTTACCGAAATTTTTGGCCAATTCAATTGCCTTTTATTTTCTTTCCTTTTCAGAATTTCTTCATGTTATTGCATCCCAGTTCATATTTGAAAATCTTTCAGCTTTGGTTTTTAAAGGGATATATAACCAAACCGATATGATTTTATCATTTTGTGCTCTGATGATCATTGTTTTTCATGTTTTTATTGTGATTCAGATTTCATCCCAGAGTTTGGTTTTTAGACCTACATCATTAATGGGAGTGTCAATAATTCCTCAGAATCTTGTTTTTCTTCTAACTCCTTTGCTTAATGCTGTTTTAGCATTTGGCTTTGATTCATCTGGTTATTCTGAAATTGCAATTCTGACATTTGGGGTAATACTTCTTATTGCAATACACCTATCATCATTTCTATATGGAGGTTTTGCTAAAGTCGAAGATAGTCTAATTGTTTTGGCAACATCAACAAGTTCCATATTCACTATCGTTTTCTTGTATTCAACAAGAAAAAAAGACATTTCTCCTGTTTTAACTCTTTTTGCAGTATTTTTAGTATGGATTATTGCCTATGTATTATGGAGTATGGTTCTGAGAAAGAATGAAAACAAATATTTATCAATACTAGACACTATTTCCGAAAGTAGTATTGATTTAACCCTATTCGAATCAACTCATGAGTTTCTTTCAATTATTAACTCAGGGTTCCGTGTTTCCCATCCATATTGTTTGAATTGGAAAATATTTCGTGTCGGAATAGAGAAATGGCCCCTAGATGTTAATATATGGTATTCATTTGCCAAGTTTGTGGCAGTATATCCTGAAGAGAATCAAGTTTTAGCTTGGATTTTCAATTCAGTGACAAAACAAAAATTATCAGGAAATGCTGCCCGCTCAATCAAACTCCAATCTTTGGCAATTGCTAATGAAAGAGAACTTCATTTAACTCCATCTCTGAAAATCAAAATCAACCTTTTGATGAAGCAAATTGCTTCTTCAAAGCACAAATTACGATATGTATGGGATATCATTATCCAAGGGAACACTAGGGATGTTGAGAATTCAACCAAAAAGTTTTTTGCTTCCATAGAAAAGAATGAAGCTGATTTCGCGCATTTAATATCACAGTATCCGAATAATAGGTTTGTAATGAGAGCATACCACCGTTTTTTGATTGAGCTCGTAGGAGATCATGAAAGAGCCAAAGAAGCCCTTGAGAATTGTCGGAAATTGTCTCGTGGGATTATGATAAGTCGTGATAAAGCTCATGAGCTTGGTCTTGTTGCATTTTCAAATATTCCAACTTCTATCGGAGCCAATAGACACTCATCAATTATTGATCCTCACCCCAGTGAAGTTAGCTATAATGCTCAATCAGAAAATGAACTTGATGTAGATGATAAAGATCAAGATATTTCAGAATTTCTCAGTCTTAAAGAAAAGATCAATTTTTTAGTCATACCTTCAATCAGGAAGACAATTATTATAAGAGTTTTCATTTTATTGGTGTTTTTCATAGGATTGTTTTTCTCTTTGCTCTTCTATTTTACCTACATGATGAATGATTTACTCTCCCCTTTACCTATCTTGAAAAATCTTGCATATATCAGACAACTTGGTTACTCTATTGTTGCGACTTCAATGAGGTTTATTTTTGAAGAGTTAGGATATGCTACCAAAACATCCAATAGGACAGATCCTGCTCCAGTTTTTCTAGGATCAACATATGATCTGAGAGATCAACTTGTTTTTTTACTAAGTAGTATTGTATCAAGCCTCCACAAAATTGGTGAAATGAGAGAATATAAAAATGATTTTCCATCAGTTGTCGCTGCAAAGAAATTCATTCTTTCTCCATCGATTAATTATACAAAATATTTGAACTCTAATGAAAAGTATCATGAAATGCTCCCAATTCAGAATGCTGTTCAAGATTTTGTTATTCAATTAGGAAACACTATTTCCAAACCAGAGGGATCGCTCACATCTGATGTTTTAAATACATCAGCTTTCATGAATCCATATGGGAACTTGAAGATTATTGCCGATGCTATAAGTTCAGCTCTGTCAATGTTCACAGTGTATATGAATGAAATTGATACATACTATCGAAATATGTGTCAATATGGATTGGTTGGATTAATTATACTGGGGATATTATTGTATTTATTCTCTCTTTCATGGCAAATTAAGGCAATTGAATCCAACAAAACCGAGATATACACATGTCTCACTTCATTACCTAAAAGTACGGTTTCAACCATATCAGAAGGATTGAGAATGATTAAAAATGATTTAGATAAATCTTCCAATACCAAAGAGTCAGAGTTGTCAAAGCAAGAAGAAAATATTTTGAAATTATTTAACAATGGTAGTACACACACATCAAATCGATTATCAGATTCGATTGCCATTATAATTGGCACTTTACTCATTCTATTACTTCATTTTGGGTGCTCAATACTCTTATATAATTTAGGAATAACTGAATGTAATACACTAATTAATTCTGCTCCTCATATTGATTATGTCTCCGGATCCTTTTCCCTGTCATTGGGAGGTGTCTTTCATATTAATAACTTGGCTGCATATTCAACAGGCAATTTTATTCCGGTGTTCACACTTAAAAAGATTTCTGAAATTGTCAGAGATAGATTTAAAAATGCAATGGAGTACTTTCAATTGACACGATATGGCGGAGAAACAGAACAAGAAATCCCATTCCAAGGGTATAGTAGTGGTCTTCAAGCTGCAAATAGCAAGCTTAAATGCAAAAATGATGAAACAATAACCAACAACATTGAAGACCTGGTTGATTGTTATCCTGTTGATGTGCTGTATTCGATGCTTCTCCCTCTTATTTTGCATATTGTTGATGAGTTTCAGTTCAATAATGTATCAATCAGCCCAACTGATCCTAGAATTACTACTATATGGAATGTTTTTCAGTATCCAGTCTATGAAAACTTTTTCGCTCCAATGTTCGAGAGCATTATTCCAACAATCACGGACCAAGAGAATGCGAGTAGAGAAGGGACTGATCTTATTGTTTTAATACTACTCTGTTTTGGAATCTTAATTGAGATTATTACGCTTGTGTTTATTCTTGGAATCGAAACACATATGAAATCAACTCTATCACTTCTACAACATTGTCCATTTTCAGTGATTCTCCAGACACAAAAAATAGTATCAGTGTTATCGGGAAATTTTGTTTCTGGATCATCAGAACTCCTGAAAAGAGATTCGAGCTTTTTCGAAAGTGTTTTCAATGGACTTCCTGATGCAATAATTGTTGCTGATAATCAAAACTCAATTCAAACATCAAATGAATCAGCCAAAAGAATGTTCTCTGACAAAGCAACAAATGGTCAATTGTTATCATCTCTCATATCAAATGAGTTTTTTGACAATCCTGAGATCCATAAGTTATTATCGCATGATAATCAGCACACAATGACCTCTGTTTTTATAAAGAGCGATAGCACCAAAATTCATGTATCATTGACATCTTCAATATTGGGAGAAAGAATAGTTATTAGTGTTAGAGATATCACCCAAACCATCAGATATAATTCTCTGATACAAGAAGAAAGATTGAAAAGTGATAAAATACTGTCTTCTATTCTCCCCCAAAGTCTTGTTAAAAGAGTTCAAAATGGAGAAAAGAATATTAGTTTTTCTGTTCAATCAGCATCAATAATATTCATAGACATTGTGGAATTCACACCATGGTGTGGATCATTACCAGCCACCACTGTAATGTCCACTCTTAATGATTTGTTTCGGAGATTTGATGGCTTAGTTGCTTTATATCCTCAGTTAACCAAGATTAAATGTATTGGAGATTGCTATATGGCTGCTGGTGGCATATTCTCAGAAATAAATAACCCTACAGAGCATGCTAAACAGTCTGTATCTTTTGGACTAGATGCATTGAATGCAATTCTTGATCTCAATAGAGAACTGAATCAAAATCTGAGAATCAGAGTGGGTATTAATACAGGGGGCCCAATTGTTGCAGGAGTTCTTGGTGTATCAAAGCCAACATTTGAGATTTTTGGGCCGGCGATAAACATGGCTCAACAAATGGAACATCATGGTGTTCCCAGCAATGTACATATTTCGAGAAGTGTTTATGAGCTAATCTACGGCGATGTTTTCAATGTTAAGGAAAGAGGAAATGTTGAAATAAAAGGAGGGCCAGTGTTGACATATTTGGTTACTGGCAAGCAATAAAAAGATGTTTTAAGAAATGTTTAGGGTCGACTCTGTTCAATCAAACTTGACACTGTGTTATCAATAAGGTTGTACATCCTTATGGAAACTTCTATTATTTCGTTAATCATTGTGATAAGAGCCTCAATAGATCTCATTTCCCTATCTGATCCGTTCAAAACCACATATGATCTGCCTTCATTTGAAGAAATTATCTGCTTTAAAATACCATACACCCTTGTGAGATCACTTGCAATAGGATGAATGCATAGCGTGTTTCTACTATCTTTAATCGCTTTCAATACCAAACCAAATGATTCGAAATTCATTATTAAACTATAACTGAAAGGACAATTGGGATCTCTTTTAATTCTTGGAATCAGATTCTCACAAAAGAATTGACAAATGTAATCAATATTAATATAATTCCGAAAGTCAAGTAGTATGGTCTTACGATTTTCCCATTTGTGAAAAATATAATCAGCAATGGGAAAAACATCCCCCTGTATTTTATAATCAACAATCAATTTGTCGATTTCTTCAACAGCTTCCAAAACAGAACGATCGTTAGGTGGCATGTATGAACTTTGATTAAAAACAACTTTGATCAAATGAGATGCTTCTTCCCAAGGTTTAATATCAATCTTCATTATGGCAGATTTTTCAAAAGGGAAAATTTACCGTTTTAATCGTTTATTTATAAGGCAAGGTCAGCTTTCCAGGCAATTCCACCTGCATCTAATAAAGCCTTCATTATTTTGTCCGTTTCTTTTGGACACAGAGCGATCATGCATCCTCCTCCTCCAGCTCCCACCTGTTTTGCTCCAAGTGCTCCTGCATCCAGAGCAGCTTTACACATTCGATCAAGTTTTGGTGTAGATGCTCCCATTGCTTTTTCTGCAGCTTGATGCTTATTCATCAATTTCCCGAGTAGTTTCATGTCATTATGTCTAATAGCTGTGATTCCCCGGAGCACACCATCATTAATTGATTCAAAGCAATCCATAAAGAGAGGATCTTTTGCCATGAGTTTCTCCATTGTTTTATTCAGAACCATTTTCGCTTTGCGGGGCTCATTGCTATTACCAATTACTAGCGGGATGCTGTTTATTGGGAGATTTGTTACTGAAGTTGAGTCCCCAGTTTCTATGTATGTAACACCTGAGTAAGCGATACTGTACTGGTCCATTCTTCCGCACATTATTCCAAGGTCATTTCTTTCAACCTGGTATGCAATCTCGGCAATCTCTTTAACATCCAAACCCAAATGAAACATTTTTGACAATCCTCTCAAATATCCAACAGAGCATGCAGCAGAAGAAGACAAGCCGCATCCTATTGGAAGATCACCGAAAATCTTGACTTCCACAGGAGCAATTCTGTTTTTCAGTCTCCAAGAAATCTGAGAAAGGAACTTGAAAAAATCATCGCTTTTATTTTCGTGAAAATCCCTCGAAAAAGAAATGTTTTCTTGTGGAAACGAAAACTTAAGACAAGATGAAGTGGATTTGGTGATTTCAAACTCAAAAAACTTAGAAATTGATGCAGCTATAACAGGTCTATTTAAAAGGTCGTTTTTATCACCGAGAAGACAAACTCTCCCTGAGGATTTTGAGATAACTCTCTCCATGAATTGGCGGGGTGAAATGACAAAATAACAAATTATTTACTTGAGTAGGTCTCCAATTGAGTCCATATGAAGCTCACCAGAAGCCAATAGCGACATTATTCTTGAAGACTTGGAATCATACGACAAAGACAGAACTGAAGTATTAAATGATTTGATTATTCCTGTTGAATTTGGATTCATGCATTGGAAAACAATTAAATTGTATCTGGAATCAGTGAAAGCAACATAATCATATCCATAATGACCAATAAAGGTAATCATTCTGATTATTTGCCATTTATGATCTAGTTTTCCAATAAAAAGACCATTGAAAAGAAAAACATATATTGAATATCCAACATTAACAATGATAAATCCATATGCTGATGAAATAAGGATATTTTTTGATTCATTTCCTTCCAAGGAAACCATTGAAATACACTCATTATTGGAAAATGATTTTACAATCACATTACATGATGATGTACCATAGGCAATAATCGGATGACACTCATTTGTGGCTAAACAGCATATATCACTTGAGCAGTTGGCAATTCGACTTTCATTAGAGAAATCATTCATAGATTTATATATCCCACACCTATTTTTACAGTAAATAAAATAGCGATTGAAATCACATATCAATGAAAAATTGAATTGATAATGATGGAATATAATTCTTTCCGAGCTGATAATATAAATTTTGTATTGTTTTTGAATATTAATATATAGGCATTTACCATTTGTACGAAAATCAGATGTATATATAATATCAGGAATGAAATGACTTGAGTATTCATTAATCCTTGATTCACAAATACATAGAAATGTAATTCTTCCATTTATATCAACAGTAACAATCGAATTATCATCAATAAAAGATACAAAGTGAATATCTTCAAGACAAATATAAAGTTTGTTGCTTTGCTTTATCTTTGATTGATCAAGATTTCCAAATAATAAAGGTTTTAAAATGGAAAAATCTGGATACTCATCATCAATAATTTTATGAATATCCGATATTTCCATTTTCATTCTTATTTCAGTTAACTTTTTAAGATCTTCTATGTTATTCAGCGTACTATATAATAATGACATAGGACTAACTTTAAATCCACCTATATTTAATTCCCTCCAAAGCAATGAACAATGATATGAATACCCAGAAAAGATGGAAAGCAATAATATTATTTCAATATTGGTCAAAACGGACATCTGGCCTAGGATTTCCGATAGAACTATAAGAGGGTACTTTAAAATGTCAATTCTTGTGGTAGAAAAACGCTCCATTATGGTTTTTGAAGAAATAGGATAGAAATCAAGCAAATATGACTGATGATCATGGGTAAAAATCTCAATGGCAGAGTTATTGTTGTTAATGGACCTTTCTAAAATGAACCATATTTGATCCATTTGTATATTAATGTAAACCACATGAGAGCGCATAATCTGAATACTCTCCTTATTTAATGAGAAGCATGAAGAATACTGTTGGTTAAAGACCCATTCAATAGCAGGCAAAGAAAATTCAGAAGAAGAGCCACCAAACATTTTTGGATATTTAAAAATTACTATTTTTTCAATCGATTCAATTAAATCATCTAAATTCACAGACTTTGATGAATATAATGGCTGAAATGCAAATCCAAACGACGAATCCTTATTTTCAACATATAACACCGATGATAATAACGTAGAATCAACCAAATACTCTTTATACTGTTCAATAACAGTGGTATCGCATGATGATTTCAGACTTATAGAATTATTAATTATCATACAATTTTTAAGTGACGTATTCTTCATATCTTGACTAATGCTGGATGATATTCTGGATAGAGAATCAAAAAAAGAATTGATATATCCTATCTCCTTTTTAATTCGGGAACCATATTTATTATTAAAATATGAAGTAATAAAGTCGATACCTATATTATCATTACTCTTATCATTCATAATTAAAGACTTTAATGATTTAAATGAAGCATTTAAAATTTCAATACTCAAAAAATCTTTTGATTGATCAAGAAAGAAAACGATTTCGTCATAGTTGGATATACTACCATTATCAGAAATGAAAACTGAGTATTTGCATTTAATTTCAGAGGCAAATGTGCTGATGTATTGATGCAATTCGATTACATTGCTAATATTAACACTTTCAAAAAAAAACAAATCATGTGAATTGGTAAAAGGAGACTGTTTCCATGATTCATATAGAATTTGATTCATACAAATGTTATTCAAATGAATAATACTATCAAATACAAGAAGAATCAATAAATCAAGACGAGGGATCTTTTCTGACTTAAGTATTACCTGAAAAAGATAAAGCAACGATTCACTTGTGTTACAATTAGTGACACCTAATATAATCTTCCTAACTAAAAGAACTCTCTCAAACTCTGAATAAGCATTATCCGAATGAATTATGTTATAAGCAATATACTCATAAATTGACACAAGTGATTCCCCTTTTAATTGGGTTGATAACAGAACTGCCCAAAGACACCAAAGTTCAGATGATGAATACTGGGATTTTGGGATTGTTAAGTCACTTATTGCTTTCAAACCAGCTGCTGATAGATTCTTTTCGTCTTCTCCCATTGAAATTGACAAGATAACCAGAACATTACAAAAATGGGGGTAGAATATTAGCTTTGGAAGTATTCTATTGAAAAGATAGTTTTTAATTGGATTCAAATTTAAAATAATGGAAGCAACAGATATGTAGTGATCAATGTTATCTTTTTGAATAGTAAATAATGCCTGAAAAGAAGAAATTACAATATTATGATCATCAGATTCAATGAAGAAAAGCAAAAACTCAGGAATATCGAACTCGGATGATTCAATTTTGGAAAAACTGGAGCCGAATCTGGAAATAAGATTCAGATAAAGAATCACAATTGATGAATCACCAGATTTCTCATAGTTATCATATGATTTAAATAATAAAGAAATTATGAATTCGCCATCTTTTTCACATAATGATTCTGTGGAATTCTCAAAAATCCCAATAATATTAGAAATCATCTTTTCTGCATCTTCAGGATTGATTGATTTCGATTTCTTAATCATATTGATCTTGGAATCTACTTGTTTTAACAATTTCAACCTAAATCCATCCCTTTTAAACATGTTTAAACAATGTTGTGACACAGTATTTGCCCAGTGATGAGTTATCCTGATAATTACAGAGGTATTCGAACTAAACCACAAGTCCCAGTTAAGAACAATAGTATCAAAAAAGTCCATGAAATGAGTTTTATCATGAATAATATCAGAAAATGAATACAAAGCTTGATAAAGTTGATAAGAAAGATAGCTACTCGGCATTTTTTGAAGGAAAGCTGAAATCAGACAAAACAATCCTACAACATCAGATTGGGAGTCATAATTTAAAAGATTCAATTGAATAATACTTAAAACCAATTCAACCATCTTATCACTATATAAATGCTGATGTGAAAAGACTTCCAACAGGCCATGATAATGGTAACCTTCAAGAAAAACGTCGGTTATTGAATCCTCAATTTGATACTTTTTTAAGATTGAATAATCAACATCAGTTTGATCTCTTGGAGAATCAAGTGCATCAGAATTAAAAATAAAACCATCAATCCATTTATATGATTTTGGACCCTCAGAAAAAATCCTTAAAATAGTACTCTCTGATAAAAGGGTTGAATTAATTCCTATTGATTGCAAATATGCAACTGGTTGTGAATATTGTTCTATTCCCCCGCCCAAATCTAGTACAATTTCTTCATCAGTGTCGAAAAAAATCTTAGGGATTTCTTGACAATATGTCATTTGGCCATCAATAAAAACACCAACAGCAGATTTTTCTGCTGATGACCTTTGAGCAACAATAGTAAAAAATTTCATAGTATTTGAAGGTATTGATTGATTACAATTGAAAACATAATCCGAACCAGATGTTCGGTTTATAATAAATACACTGCCATGATTTATTACGATGCTTAATACAGACTCTTTATTGTCACTTATCCTAATAATGTTTACATCAGATTTAATTTCCAAACTAATAAGTTTATCAATTTTTATCCAAAAACTTATTGAAAACATTCTATTCAAAGTTTGTGGCTTAATTCGGAATATTCTTGCACTGGATTCAGGTGTGTGTATCGGAAAAATGATACAATTCCCTGATTTCTGCTGAGAAATTACTGAATTGATAAAGAGTGCAGTGTCATAAGAAACTTGTTGATTAGATGTTTGAAGGACGAGTTTAATCAATAAGCATAATACACAATTGCTAGTTCTATAAGAAATAATACTTCTTATTAGTGGAAAAATGTCTTTAAAAATCGACGAATCGTCAATTTGCAATTCAAACGAGGACCCCCGATATTCCACAGTTTTTGAGCCCATAAGATAATAATTATTTAATAATGTGAGAAGAATGACATCAAGTCCACCTTCATGACATGATATACAATTTATTGGAGAAGAGATACACAAAGAATAAAATGTGTTAATAATTTCTAGGATCTTTTTGGATTTCCCAAAAGAACCCAAAATAACTGGGATAATAAAAGGATTCTGAATCAAAAAAACCGAATCTGAGCCAAGAGCGCTTCGTGATCCAAATATATTCAATAGAATTAGATAAACTTGACCTGTTGGATTATCGCCTTGAATATGACTTATTGCAATAATCAGAATTTTTACCAATTCTGATGAAAAAACAAGAGATTGTGAATTCGAGGCCATTATTTGTAATATTTTTAAAGAGTAAATCAACATTTCATTTGATTTATACTTTGTGACAAGACTAAATAATTTCTCAGAAATTGGGATAAAACACATAATTATCGATGAATTACTATTAAATGAATCTAGAAGCATTTTCAAAACCTCAATAACAATTTCAAAGGTGTCTTCACTTTCATCAATAAATCTGGTAATCTCAAAAAACTCATTCACAATACATGAAAAAGCATTAACATCAAGAGATGAACACTTAATCAGCATATCTCTAAATGTTAATAAAACCATCCTTGATAGAGATTTCACAAAAATCATATTAAAAACTGATCGAATAAAAACTTCATTCTTAGCAAAGTACTTAAAATCAATAGTATCAGATAAAACACCCACCCCAAAATATATATATGTTTGAAAAGCCTCAACAATACTGACTGTAGAATCCCTATTCAATAAATCGTACATAGAATATAATCCTTTTGAGAAAGATCTCATAAATACATTTGATGATAGGTACATCATATTCATTTGATGGAGGGAGCGAGCGATTATTTCAGATATATAAAAAGGATTATAAGGTTGAAATTCAAACAAAGTGACAATCAATGATGGGGCATTACCAAAAATGATTTTCAAAGAATGATATCTTAAAGAGTGAATTATTCGGTCAATGTTATGAAAAAACTCAATAGTTGGATCAAAAACCAATTTTGAAAGAATTGCATCCATTAGGTGAACAATTGATGTTTGACTACATAACTCAGAGACAAGAAAAAGAAACATAGCATAAATATCAAAGTAATGCTGATTATTGTGGTGAGATTTCAAAATAATGCTCATTGAAGACAAAAAGAAGTCGACACCTGAATCACCAGCTTTTTTAAGAGAATCTGTTATTTGAATAATATGTTTAAATGCCTTATCAGGTAGAAGCTCGGCATACTGAAGAACATCATCCATTTGTTTATACTCAATACCATTTTCTAAAAAAGTAAAATTCTTCTGGTTGGTGTTTTCTTTCCACCATATATACTCCTTTTCTTCCTCATTATAGTAATATTTGCAAAATTCAGGGCATAATAATGGAGGACTATTATTTAGATACTCCACTAAAGCTGTTGAAATAACAAAAAAACATTCTTTGATAATTGGTGATGAATTAATTGAAGATAATTGACATAAAATACTAATAGCATTCAGATTTTGCACTTTAAATAACGGATTAATCAATGACACAAGTCTTATATAATCATCATTACTAACCCATAGTTTTTTTTCAGATAATAGTATTGATGTAGAATCCAAAATATTATTAATAACTTCATGAATCTGGTTATCGATAGAAAATTGCAATATATGCTCAAAATATGGGGCAAATTCTGGTCCGATCTCAGGGTCTATTATATAATATTGAATTACATTTATTATCGATTCATTTTCCCATTCCAATGGGCGGCATTCCATATGACTCTTGAGAGCTTCGAAAAAGAAAACCCGAAGAATACTGTTATTAAATGATGGATAAAGGGCACATATTGAAAAAAGAATCCTACTGTATTGAAATGAATCATATTTATTGTCATCATTAATTATAAAAAAAAGGATTTGAAAATGAAGAACAATAATCAAATGTGGGGATAGACAGCCATTTTTTTGAAATCTATTTAATATATCTAGGGTTAATTGCTCATTCCACATAAATTTAATGATAACATTAGAAAAAGCGGATTTCAAATCATTATTAGATTTAAGAGCGGAATCAATAATAAAAATTTCATTTCTATCAATGTCAAAAACATCAATAAATGCTTTAAAATCGAAAGAATCAATACTGATCCTTGGTAAATTCGATATATCTGATCGAGTTAGTAATAGCTCAGTAATTGGATGATAATTCCCTACAAAGAATTGCTTGACATAGTTCATTTAAAAAAAAATTTCTCCGATACGGGGAGTCGAACCCCGATCCTGTGGATGAAAACCACATATCCTAACCGCTGAACGATATCGGACTTACAAATACTAAAAATAAAACGATTTTTAATTATTAATATGAAATCAATATCATCATTCTCACCATTTATTGTCTTTTTAATTTCTTTAATAATTATAATTCACATTAGAAAGGACAAGAGGGGAGAGAATAAACTATATATAACAAAGAAAAATGCTTTTGCAACATTAGTTACTCCCGCTTTTGCCATGGGAGCAATTGCACTGGGTCATACACTTAAAAAGCACCATAATGATTCATACGATATGGTGTGCTTGGTTACAAATGATGTGAATTCAACATGGAGAACTATACTTAAACAATGGTGGATTGTAAAAATTGTTGACGATTTCATTCCTTTTGGCGGATATAGACGTTCTTGGACAAAAATCAGACTTTGGTATCTTACAGAGTATAAAAAGATTGTATACATGGATACGGATACTCTTGTGTTTTCATCATTATCAGAGTTATTTCATTATCCAGAACTTTCTTGTGCAACTGATGCGTCGCCACCACAAATCTGTAATACAGGAGTGATAGTTATTGAACCTAGTATTGATACATATCATGATATGATAAAACAATCAAAAAATCGGATCAATAGTCATGGCATTGGAGATCAAGGCTTTATCAATAGATACTTCAAGAATTATGTGCCAATTCCAAGCAAATTTAATATCCCAAGAATCCAGAATACCGGTCTTTCCCAACATTTCAGGAAAAATCTCACTGCAGTAGTTCATTATGTATGTAAAAAGCCATGGAAATGCGGAAGAGATGGTGTATCTTATTGTGGATGCGGAATGCCTTGGCTAAATAATGTCTGGTGGGAGATGTTTGATCAGGCTTGCATCAATAGAACTTGTATGGAAACATGGAAAGAGTAATTCATGAATAAAAACGTTAGATGTCAGGTGCTTTGTCTCAGCATTTAGCCACGATACAGGAAGATTTTAACCGTAGATTAGATGAACTTGAGTTGAAGTTAATCAGTATCAGTGACTCGACAATGCCAAACCTTCCATCATTCGAGAGCAACGCAGATTCAATATCATCAAATCATTCGTCATCGTCGATGGATTCGCCACTACAGAGCGAATTTGCTGATGTATTAATGTCTGATCTCCCGAACAAGTTTGAATCAAATCCCGAAGAAGTTTTTACCGATATTATTAATTTTGTTCGCAGAAGCCTTGCAAAAAAGGCTAGCACTAAAAGACTCATCGAAAAAGCAAATGCGCAATATGTTGATTTGTCTTTTCAGAGAGTTTCGATTCAATTAACAGCTTTTTCAAATCAGAAAATTCTACAAGAACACAATAACCTCGATGTGGAAATAAATGGGATTAATAGCGAGTTGGATGCGCTCAAAGATCATATGGAAAGCTCTTTTGAAGAGATTAAAGGAATGATAAAAGAATTAGTACAATTAAAGGAAGATATGGAACAAGAAGCAGAGATGAACAAGCTACTATCTCATGACATGGGATTCCATGGTCGGAGTTCGCATACAGTTCCCTTATTAAGAAGAGGAGTGAATTTATTGACTCAGCAAAGGAAATCAGTAATAACAAAGAGAAAGAAACCTGTGTCACTATTGTTGGCTCCAACAAAAGCGAAAAAGGAGTAAACACTGTTTATATTTTATGCAGGTTTCCAGGGTTGTTAAAATATCATACTATGATCAGAATAATATGTGGAAAGACATGAGTAGAGCTATTTTTTCTGACTATATATTTCAAATACCTTCTCCATTTCCAAATCTCACGATTCCTGAAGAAGGAGCACATATCTTTCTAGAATTTGTTGAAGAATCGCCGTTGTTGCTTAATTATGCGCAAATAGGATCTGATCCCTATCAAAGACCCTTTTTGTATGCATTTATTATTAAAATCAAGTCAACAATTGAGATTCCCACAGGTTTATTGAACCATATTCACCACTGGGTTGCCCAAGCGAATATGATTGGAAGTACCTGGTGTATTTTATTATTTCAAGAGGAATCATCATTTTTTGGTACTGTTAAACCAATATCTAAAATAAGTCTCGTGCAAGAGCAAGTATATGAACAAAATGTTTTAATAATTCCATGCAAGAAGAATTCCAAAATTGCTGATCAATGGGTTGAAATAATTCGAGCGAAGTTTCGAGATCTGCTTACCAGGTCTTTCATTATGTATGAAGAAGAAGCATGGAAAAAGATCAGCAAAACCAAATCAAACCCGGAATCAATATTGAAGCTCAAGAATTGGCACTCTTTGTTATTGTTTTATTTTGGTTTTATGAACAATTCTTATATTTCTTTCCAGGAGTGTTATGATTCTATTGTTTCAAAAATTAATTCAGCTTCCGAAGAATACTTGCCATCATTAGATCCTGTTTGGGTTACTCAATATCCGTTAGCGAATGGAAATGAGCCCAAAACGCTCCTTGAGTATTCTTTTGCTGGATTAATGGCTGTTAGCTATGCAAGAACAAGGTTTTCAGAGTGTGTAAACGTATTTTTAAGACACTGGGGTATAATCTCATCATATTGTGAAACTAGGGCACAGTATGTATTTGTTGAAGATTGGGCAGAGCAAACAATTAATATAATTCTTACGATAAGTGAGTTTTCATCAAGATATGATGTTTCATATCTCCTTCTTGAGAAGCTTTTCTATCTTCAATTGAATAAGAATTCCAAGGAAGTCAAGAACACTTATCAAAGATATATGGGTGCACTTCCATCATCTCATTCGTTTTCTCGTATTGCAGCAAATACAAGGTTTGTAAAATGGGCCAACCTCCATGAAAAAGGCTATCCTGATTTCTCAGATTCTATAATGGGATGGAGATTTGGAGTCAAATCTGCCATGATAAGATTTCAAAATGCTGTATCAAAAAGTATTTTCTCAGAAATTGAGTATTTTTCTAAGCTCTTATTATCAGATAAAGCTCAATATGATCAAAAGTTAGAATTAGTTCACCAATTATCAGTAATTGATAATATTTTTTCAATTACCAACCCTTTTGTGGTACTTCCAAAGTTTTTATCATCTTATTTTGGAGGGAATATTTATCAATACCAAACAACTGATATTTCTTTGAGGCTCATATTCCCAAGTTGGTTTTTGATTAACAACTGCCTTCTTATAGCCAGTTTTGTAAATAAAAGCAGCCATTTGATCAAAGAAAGTACAATTAATGAATACATATGTCACAGAATTAATCATATGAGTGTGTTTTTTTCCGAAGAAGGAGAATGGATTTTTGATAGTTTTAAGATAATTATTGGTAATTTTTCCATGAAATGGTATATTGATCAAAGATTGCATTCTTACAAGTTTACTGTTCACAATATTATAGAGCCCAAAGTTCATGTAGATTTTCCTCTTTTAACTGGAATCAACAAGATTATGAAAGCTAACATTAGTTTCGATTTTTCTACGATATCAAATTCCTCAATTGAAATCAGCCTTTGTTTTGATTCTTCATCATTAAAAATTACTACAAATAATACTTTTGCAGTATTCGAGAATGATAATATAAAAAAACAGTATCCAATCTATCTAAAAGATACTAAAGTATTCATGTGTGATGAAAAAAATGATGGATGTACTCCCGTTTCACCCAGTGGGTTTAAAGTATCATTTCCATTTGATTTTATGCAATATGAACCTCTTGGTTTTACCTATTTAAGCGTGAGAACAAAAGTAGCGAATACTGAGTATTTATCTAAACACCTTCTCAAGTTTGATTTCCCAATTGAATGTTATATTAGAATGATCACAGAGAGCCATATACAATTTTGTATAAAAAATGTATCAAATGAAAGTCTCTTAATAGAGTCAATAGAATTTCTACCAGATGTTTGGAATAAGCGATTGATTGGTCCTAAAGAAGAGATATATCTAATTGGAAGGAATGATGAATCGCCAGACAGTAAGATCAACATTTTTGTAAGTGAACCAAATGGGTCCTCAATAGCTCAATCATGGATCATTGGGAAGATTCAACATATGAATACGATTAATATTGAATTTGATGAATCAGACCTAGCTGTTGGTCAAGCAACTGCTATCACATGTTCTCTTCCTGAATCAGAAATATATCTAGAATCATCCGAAAGTGTAATTATAATTGGTTTATTCAAAAAAACATGTTTTAAAGGAGGGAGATTCCAATTTGAAATTATTCCTGTGAAAACCGGGATTCTTCAGATTCCGAAGATTTCTATCAATGGAATTACCTATAATTATAATCCTGCATTTATTAATGTGCCAGAAAATAATGTTTCCACATTTAAACAACCATTGATTGAAGTAGAAAACCAATAAATATGTAATGTGTTTAAATTGGTTTTTTTAGTATCTCTCTGTATCCCTTATCTTTCTACCAAAATGAAAACCTGGAGGACCCCGAGAAGATTCTGGAGTACGACTATTAAATTCGAATTTATTACCATTCTGCTGTTCAGTTTGTCTACCTCCATTATTTCTTCTTGAAAAGCCTCGTTGGTGTTCAGTGTTTTGTTCTTCTGGATCATATCTGTTATAGGAGCTTTGACTATCCCCTTCATATTCTCTTTTATATCGACGATTCTGGTATGGTTCTTTTTTCCTATTCCAATATTGTACAGGTTCTTCATAATCTTGAACTGAGATTGTTGGTTTTTGGGGTTCGTCTTCTTGAAATCCAAACTCCATATCCTTTTCTTCTCGTAATCTCTGGTTTCTGAAAAATTCAGCTTTGTTATCTACTTTGCCACTCGTTCCTCCTTTATACTCATTTTTTGGAGATTCATATATATTTGATTGTTCTAATGATATTGTATGCGGCCTTTCATTAAAAACACGATTAATATAATTTCCACTCTGATCCTCATTCTTTTTGAAAGGGGAGTTATCTAGATTATTAGTATCTTTTGTCTTAACAATTGTAAAATTTTTTTTTGGCTTCATCTTAATCCCCTTTGTACTTGATAGTTGGATTTCTTCTTCTTCTTCGAACAACTGTGTTGGATTTCGATTATTTTGGAGATTTGATTCCTGAATTTTGTTTAGGAAAAAAGGAGCGTGGTTCCTAACATTTCCCCTATCTGGTTGACGATTCCTTACAAACCTGCAATAATGATCCGGTTGTACATTATTCTCTTGATTCCCATATGTGTTTGGTTCATATTGCATTCCATTATTCATTTGATTACCATATGTATTTCGCTGGAAACTGTGTGCATACATAAGTTTGTCTAGTTAAAAATGCCAGTTTTTATGAGTCAGAAATGTGTCAGCTTTATTTAGGTTTACAACCCTTTCGTAGTCTGAAACAATAGACAGAGTGATCCGGTTGGGATGAAGGTAATATGGTCATTTCGAATATAGATTCTGGTTTCTTTTTCTTTTGGTTTTTAGAAGGTGGTGATTTTGATTGTTTCATATTTATCTCTAGAATCTGATCTCGCTTACCATTGGATGGGACAGTATCTAGGCTATTAGTATCATTGGTCTTAATAATGTCCGAGGTCTGTTTTGGTTTCATATTCATGACCTGATTCCATGATGTGCTTGATGGTTTGATATCTTCTTTTTCTTTGGGAATTGGGATTGATTTTTGGAGATTTGATGACCCACTGTTTTTTTCTCCGAATGAATCATGTGTCTTTTTCTTTTTATGCCGTCTTGAGTCCTGATCAACCTTTTCAGGCTGGATAGTATTATTTGGTTGTTGAATGTAGTTCATTTGATTCATATATGGATAATGCAGATCTTTCTTTTCGAATCTGAATGATGGTTGAATATTCTTTTCGTATTTTGGTGGATTTGGTTGATCCTTCTTTTCGAATCTAGATGGTTGTGTCTCTTTCATTTCGTTTCGGTAAGGTGTTGGCTCGTATAAATTGGACTGTTTCATGAACATAGATGCAAAAATTGACTTATCTTGAGTTGAGAGTGTATAATTGCTTCTATTTGAGGGAAATGTGATCATTTCTTCGAAATTATTATTTAGGCTGGAAATTTGTGGATTCTTTGGAGCTTGGGATTTGATTTCATCGACCCTTGGGTGTATATCAACCTTACCCCAAGCATTGCTTATCTTGGGTACTCTTTCAGGGGTTCGTTCTAGATTTTGGGGCTTCTTAGGTTCATTGTTAATCTCATTAATATGCAATACGGATATTTTCTTAGTTTCTGCAACTACTTCTGTCTTTGGTTCAGCAACTGGTTCTTTCTTAATTTCTGCAACGACTTCTGTCTTTGGTTTGGTAACTGGATCTTCTTTCTTAATTTCTGCAACGACTTCTGTCTTTGGTTTGGTAACGGGATCTTCTTTCTTAATTTCTGATGATGGTTTCTTGAAATTATTCTTATTAAGGTGTTTTGGAAGATCTTTTGATTCGGCTGTGTTCATAATTTGTTCACAGTTCTTCTTCATGGCTTGATAAATCTTCAATTCTTCACTATATAACTTTTGGCGATCCTTGTTCTGCTTTTCAATGGCTTTTTGAATGTATATGAATTCTTTTTCAATTTGAACTTGAGCTCGCTTCTTAATAACAAGCCTATTGATGATTTTCGATTTGCCAATCTTCGGTTTTTCTGTGAAGATTTGCTCTTGAACTTCTTGGCTTCTAGTTTTCATCATATTAACATAATTAACTTTCAAATCATGGCAAAAATCTTCAATAAATTCAAGATCAGCTGCTTTGTTTCCTGTTGCTCTCAGACCATGAGATGTTGGAATAGATAGCAACTCCTCAATATCAATATTCATCTCATCAGCAATTAATTCTGATTCAAAGAGTATTCTTTCAAAACTTTCGATTCTCCTTTTCCTTTCTATTGACTTTGTCTCTTCTTCTCCTATGTTTTGCCTTTTCCATGGGGCTTCCTCTTCTCTGATTTGCCTTTCCCATGCGGCTTCTTCTTCTCTCCTTTTAGCAATCTCATCATCTCTTTTCTTTTGCTCTTTAAGTTTGGCTTCAGAAATCAAATTCTTATAATGTTTGATTTCTGAGGATCTATTGATCATTTTTGCTCGAACTTCGGGGCGATTATATGAACCAACTGTTTTCTCTGATGACTTTTCATGATCTAAGAACTGATGAGATATACCTTGGAAGTGATGGAAGGTGGCTTTCAGTTGATCATTCAATAATGAGAGAGTTGGTTGAAGCTCTTGATTTCCTCTAGTTACCAAATGAACACATTGTTTCTTCATATCAATATGGGCGGGTATCAATGCAGATCTTGAGGCATCAACCAAGAGAAGTTCAATCTGTTCAATTTTCAACCAAGGAACTATTTTTGAGATTTCTGTGAATGAGATCGTAGAATAGTGAATACTGCACTTTTGAAGGGTTCTGATCGCAGCGTATTGACATAAATCGTAAAGTGTTTGATCATCAACAAGAAGATCCTTCGATTTACGAAATTCTTCGAACTTATTGCTGATATCATATGGATCTGATGAATACTCGGCTGCATGAACAAAAATATCAAGTTTAGAATTCTGAATGTTATCTGTAGAAGCTAACAAATTGGTCAATACTTGATTACGATTAGGAATAATACCACTGGTCTGCTTTAAAAATTGTGGAAAATTGACTTTGTTCGAAGGAACTAATGATTCTTCGAAAATTGGCGCTGATGCTGTTTCCATCATAACTGTTTCAATAAATACCTTCCTTTCTTCTGATGGAGTATATTGTCTCAAGTTTTGTCGTTGAATAGCAGAAAAGAGTTTCCTCCCAGTAATTTGTAGAACTTCAAGCTTATACTTTTCAATATCACGAATTAGTTCTTTAGATGCTCTACTTTCATTCTTATTCGCCAATAAGAATGCATCGTTAATAGATTCTAATGCAAGCTCAAATTTGCCAAGCTTGATGCAAGCTTTGTAACAAATAATCTCGGAATCAATGACTTTGATTATGTTAATAACTTTGGAACTCTCAGCATGACCTCGGAATCGTGTTAATTGGAAGCAAAGATCAGAAAGAATGTCTGACCTTTGTTCCTTAACGGAAAATGATACACTCTCTTCAAGAATCTCATGAAAAAGATTTTCAAACTTAATGGTTTTTTGAAGCTTTTCTAATATATATGTATATGATCGGAACAAAAATATCATCGCTGGATCAACAATAACTTCTCGGACAAGCTTGTTCAAATCAACTTGGCATAGTAATTGAGAACTGCACTGCTTAGCTTCTGTTTCAGCTCGAGTTTTTTCGGTCTTAACTCTTTCATGACACATTTCAATATACTCATGAAAGCATTCAGAGACTTTGTCTTCGGTATTGATCTCTCCAATCTTAATAGCAATTTCAATTGCTTTTTCTGGAACAAGCATCAAATCTGATCCGAGCTTAAGTGAAAGTTTCAATAGTCTTTCGTGAATTGAATCCCATTGTTTGGCATGGCACTTGTAAAAATAGCTCTCACATACATCAAACGCGGTCCTTGGTTGACCTGCAACTTCATTATTTTGCGCATTACTCAGCGCTTGTTCAGCGTGATTACTCCTATGTCTCATTAATTGTTTTGGTACGATATTAAATAGTTCAGTATCTATTGGGAAATCATACATAAAAGAATGATTGGCAAGAAAAAATGCTCATTTTTTATAGTCAGAAGTTAATTTGGGTAGATGTAAAGTGACAATAATGTGACGATCAATAATGAATACAAAATACTTATTTTACATAAAACACTGATTTTGATTGTAACCTGGTGGCAAACCAGATATTTTCAAATCTTCTACATTTTTTTACATTAGTTTTCTTAAATCCTCAATTGTAGATTCAATATTATGAAGAATATGGCAATAATATTTTAGGTTAGAATAATTGAGTAAGCTTCTGCAATATTATTTAATAGGTTGTTTAGTACAATTGAACCATCCCATCTTTTTTGGCTGAGAATCTGATGAAGGCTGATCTTTCTTTCCGAATCTTGATGAAGGTTGATCTTTCCTTTCGTTTCGGTAAGGTGTTGTCTCGGATAAATTGGATTGTTTCATGAATTTAGATTCATCATTATGTTTATCTTGAGCAGAGGGTGTATAATTGTTCTTATTTGAGGATGATGTGATTGTTTCTTCCTCATAATTATTTTGGCTGGAATCTTGTGTACTCTTTGGAGTTTGGGATTTGATTTCTTCACCTGTTGGAATAAAATCAACTTTGCCCCAAGCAGTAGCTTTCTTGGGTATTGCTTGAAATCTTTGTTCTGGAGTTGGGTCATTCTTAGATTCTGTGTTGATTTCTTTCTTGGTCTCTGAAGCCATTTGAGGTTTTGGTTCTGAAAAAGGTTCTTCTTTCTTAATTTCGACCCTTGGATATATATCAACTTGAACCCAAGCATCAACTTTCTTGGGTACCGTTTCAGAGTTCATATTAGACTCTGCAACCACTTCTGTCTTGGGGTTGAAATCTTCAGAATGATCTGATACTGGAATTTTTTGTTGATTAGTTTCGAAATCAGTTGCATATTGTTGATTCTCTCTTAAGCAAAGTGATGGATCTGAAGGATTTGAAGATGATTCCTGAATGAACTCTGGTTTTAACTGTTGGTTACAAAAAGGTTCTGATGTTTCTGATTGTATCAATTTAATCGCTTCATTATCAAATGAACAGGATGGTTTGATATCATCTAGATGATCAGATAATGAAATCTGATTTTGTTCCTCTTGGTTGATCTTTGGTGATTCTTTTTTCACTCTGAAATTAGATCCATGTGATCGCTTTGTAGGATCTGATGGCTGGGTCCTTTCTGGTAGACCATATTCTGAGAATCTATCCTGAATCATTGTGACTATTTTGGAAAAAATGCCAGTTTGAAAAGTCAGAAAAACTAAACCTGACACCTTTGTCAGAGATTCCTCTCATGTTTTGGATTTTATTATATCATGGATCTACAAAGATATCATTCATTACTATAGAGTTGATAATCCATCTATTCGCAAAGTGCACTTAACACAATCAATAGAAATTTTCATGAATAACTCACTTTTTCCTGGACAACTCGAATCACCATTACAACATAATAAAAATAGTGAGGGTTTATATAGTGTAGTAATCATTTACAGAATGATATCATTACTATTATTTTTGTGAAAGCATGATGAATGGAATATATTATATCAAAATGTTGAAAGAACACATAAATGCCCAGTTTTCAGTAAATATGTCAAATATGGCTTCCAAATAGCCCAGAATTAAACATTATTGGTTTGCTCTGTTAATGTGAGCAATTTTCATTTTTGACTTCTCCTTTTCTCGATTATTTTTTATTGATTGCCAATAAACATAGGCAGGCACAAATGATTGATTGAAAATATGGGTAATCTAGGAAACTATTTATTAGGTTGTTTAAACTTATTGAACCATTGACCCTTGTCAGAAGGTTGGGAATATGATGGAGGCTGATCCTTCTTTTCAAATCTGGATGAAGGTTGATCTTTCTTTTCGAATCTGGATGAAGGTTGATCTTTCTTTTCGAATCTGGATGATGGTTGATCTTTCCTTTCATAATTTGGTGGATTTGGTTGATCTTTCCTTTCGAATCTATATGGTTGTGTCTCTTTTATTTCGTTGTTGTTAGATGTTGGTCCGGATGAATTGGGCTGTTTCATGAACTTAGTTGCATTATTAGGTTTATCTTGAGTTGATGGTGTATAATTACTTCTATTCGAGGAAGATGTGTTAGTTTCTCGGACATTATTATTATGGCTATTGGTAACTTGTGGACTTTTTGGAGCTTGTGATTTGATTTCTTCACCTGTTGGTTTAATATCAACTTTATCCCATACCTTATTTTTCTTGGGTATTGCTTGAGGTTTCTGTTCTGGAGTTGGGTCTTTCTTAGACTCTGGGTTGATTTCTTCATTAGGAACAAAGGTGGTTTCTTTCTTAGTCTCTGAATGCTTTGGTGCAGCAACTGGTTCTTCTTTCTTAGTCTCTGTAACTACTTCTGTCTTTGGTTCAGCAACAGGTTCTTCTTTCTTAGTCTCTGCAACTACTTCTGTCTTTGGTTCAGCAACAGGTTCTTCTTTCTTAGTCTCTGCAACTACTTCTGTCTTTGGTTCAGCAACAGGTTCTTTCTTAAATTCTGCAACGACTTCTGTCTTTGGTTTGGTAACAGGCTCTTCTTTTTTAGTCTCTGCAACAAATTCTGTCTTTGGTTTGGTAACCGGATCTTCTTTCTTAATTTCTGATGATGGTTTCTTGAAATTATTCTTATTAAGGTGTTTTGGAAGATCCTTTGATTCGGCTGTGTTCATAATTTGTTCACAGTTCTTCTTCATGGCTTGATAACTCTTCAATTCTTCACTAAATATTTTTTGGCGATCCTTGTTCTGCTTTTCAATGGCTTTTTGAATGTATATGAATTCTTTTTCAATTTGAACTTGAGCTCGCTTCTTAATAACAAGCCTATTGATGATTTTCGATTTACCAATCTCTTGTTTTTCACTAAGAAGACGCTCTTGAACTTCTTGGTTTTTAGATTTCATCATATTAACATAATTAACTTTCAAATCATGGCAAACATCTTCAATAAACTCAAGATCAGCTGCTTTGTTTCCTGTTGCTCTCAGACCATGAGATGTTGGATTAGATAGTAACTTCTTCATATCAATATTAAGCTCATCAGCAATCATTTGTGATTCAACAAGTATTCTTTCAAAACTTTCGATTCTCCTTTTCCTTTCAATTGCCTTTCTCTCTTCCTCTTCTCTGATTTGTCTTTCCCATGCGGCTTCTTCTTCTCTCCTTTTAGCAATCTCATCATCTCTTTTCTTTTGCTCTTTAAGTTTGGCTTCAGAAATCAAATTCTTATAATGTTTGATTTCTGAGGATCTATTGATCATTTTTGCTCGAACTTCGGGGCGATTATATGAACCAACTGTTTTCTCTGATGACTTTTCATGATCTAAGAACTGATGAGATATACCTTGGAAGTGATGGAAGGTGGCTTTCAGTTGATCATTCAATAATGAGAGAGTTGGTTGAAGCTCTTGATTTCCTCTAGTTACCAAATGAACACATTGTTTCTTCATATCAATATGGGCGGGTATCAATGCAGATCTTGAGGCATCAACCAAGAGAAGTTCAATCTGTTCAATTTTCAACCAAGGAACTATTTTTGAGATTTCTGTGAATGAGATCGTAGAATAGTGAATACTGCACTTTTGAAGGGTTCTGATCGCAGCGTATTGACATAAATCGTAAAGTGTTTGATCATCAACAAGAAGATCCTTCGATTTACGAAATTCTTCGAACTTATTGCTGATATCATATGGATCTGATGAATACTCGGCTGCATGAACAAAAATATCAAGTTTAGAATTCTGAATGTTATCTGTAGAAGCTAACAAATTGGTCAATACTTGATTACGATTAGGAATAATACCACTGGTCTGCTTTAAAAATTGTGGAAAATTGACTTTGTTCGAAGGAACTAATGATTCTTCGAAAATTGGCGCTGATGCTGTTTCCATCATAACTGTTTCAATAAATACCTTCCTTTCTTCTGATGGAGTATATTGTCTCAAGTTTTGTCGTTGAATAGCAGAAAAGAGTTTCCTCCCAGTAATTTGTAGAACTTCAAGCTTATACTTTTCAATATCACGAATTAGTTCTTTAGATGCTCTACTTTCATTCTTATTCGCCAATAAGAATGCATCGTTAATAGATTCTAATGCAAGCTCAAATTTGCCAAGCTTGATGCAAGCTTTGTAACAAATAATCTCGGAATCAATGACTTTGATTATGTTAATAACTTTGGAACTCTCAGCATGACCTCGGAATCGTGTTAATTGGAAGCAAAGATCAGAAAGAATGTCTGACCTTTGTTCCTTAACGGAAAATGATACACTCTCTTCAAGAATCTCATGAAAAAGATTTTCAAACTTAATGGTTTTTTGAAGCTTTTCTAATATATATGTATATGATCGGAACAAAAATATCATCGCTGGATCAACAATAACTTCTCGGACAAGCTTGTTCAAATCAACTTGGCATAGTAATTGAGAACTGCACTGCTTAGCTTCTGTTTCAGCTCGAGTTTTTTCGGTCTTAACTCTTTCATGACACATTTCAATATACTCATGAAAGCATTCAGAGACTTTGTCTTCGGTATTGATCTCTCCAATCTTAATAGCAATTTCAATTGCTTTTTCTGGAACAAGCATCAAATCTGATCCGAGCTTAAGTGAAAGTTTCAATAGTCTTTCGTGAATTGAATCCCATTGTTTGGCATGGCACTTGTAAAAATAGCTCTCACATACATCAAACGCAGTCCTTGGTTGACCTGCAACTTCATTATTTTGGGCATTACTCAGCGCTTGCTCAGCGTGATTAGTCCTGTGGCTCATTAATGGTCCATCTATTACCCTTTATCGTTCATAAATGGGGAATTATGAGATCCCATTCGGACCCAGGTTTTATTGGGCCCTTCCAGCTTCAAACGAATGGTGTTTTATCTCCTCATAATGTTTATGTATTGTTCTTCGAAAACTTTTTTTCTTTGGTTTTTGAGGATTCTAAAGATAACAGTATCAATAAGTTTTCGATGATATCCTCTTATTTAAATGTCAAAGGAATTAACTATGGTATTAAGAATTCTGTTGTTTCATTAAATTCAGAGCCATTTTGGGTGAATCTACAAAAACCTGGTTTTCCAAAATTTCAAAAATCCGGATATATATCATTATCATTTGTATCAGATAAGAAAACAAATATTTATTTTTGGGAAATTATATCACAGCATTGCTATCACCTTCTACTTGTTCAGCCTTTACCTCTTCCTTCAATGAAGAGTATTCTCAAGAATGAGACATTTCCGCTTGTATTTTCATCCCCTGTTCTTAACGAGAAATTATTAGCGCATTTTTTTGAGCATTCTTTGGAAATTCTTTCAGAGATAAATATTGGCACTGTTTTTGCTGAATCTTTTGACTTCATAATTGACTTTTCTAACGTTCTATTAGCTGGAGAAGCAGTTGATCCTATATATTCCTTGTTTTCACTCTCTATGTTTAGTTTTTCATCAAGTATTAATTTGTTTTTATGTAAGAATCTATGTTTTTCGGTGAACTCTGAGTATTCTGTTCTTAAAGATGGTTTACTAGAGTCATTTTGTTCATCATCTTTCCCCTCTGTGTATATATTCAGAGGAGCTACATTGTTGCCCAATTTTTCATTGTCAGAATCCAAAGACATCTTATTTGAGTTTTTGAAAATGGGAATATGGCAAAAGATGGAAGTTCAGAAATTGCATAGTCATATAGGGATGTGGATGATTCAAATGTTTGGTAGACAAATATGGACTATTCCAGCCATATCTTTTGAGTATCATTCGAAAGATATTTATATACTATCATTTAATTCGTTGAAGCCGTCTCAATTCATTGGGAGAATGCGCTGTGAACAAAAAGGCTCAAAATTTACCAAAGGCATTGGAGATTATTGGTTGCCTGATTTGTATTACCTTGTGTTTATTTTTGAACAAAAAGGGTCTGATTTAATAATGAAGTTTTATGAGGCCATATCATGGGACTTCGATCCAGAAATTAATGGACAAACTATTGAGAATCTTTCTAAAAGTAGATCAATCTGCTTAGCACATATTTCTTCAATCATATCTCATTATTCTCTGAAAAAGCAAATACAAAAGCTTAATGGGGTTAACTAATTGTTGGTTTTAATGTTTTCTTTTATTTCAATTTTCAAAAAGTGAATCCCTTTCTACCATAGTGTATGATTGGAGTGTTTGAGCTCTCATCATTATCATCGCTTTTTCTGCAAACTACTATGAGAACAAGGATAGAAAACAATCCAACAGCTGAGTAAATATATATTGAGTAGGAATTGCCATGATTTGAGCTTTCGCTTGGTTTTTCATTTGAGGTGAATTGTGAACTTTCGGTTAATTTAGATGATTCTTGATTGCTTTCTTCGTTGTATGTGTACTGAGTTTGGCTAATAATTTGCTCACTAATTGATCTACTTATGGATGGAAATGGAGAAACCAAAAGCGTGATTTCCAAAGTCGGATTTTCTGTATTGTATAATGTTTGCACTGGTGTCATTTCCACTGTATCATAAGGAGTATTTTCGTGCGTTTGTTCTGGTGTCATTACCATTGTATCACAAGGAGTGTTTTCATGTGTTTGTTCTGGTGTCATTTCCATTGTATCATAAGGAGTATTTTCGTGCGTTTGTTCTGGTGTCATTTCCATTGTATCACAAGGAGTGTTTTCATGTGTTTGTTCTGGTGTCATTTCTTTTGTTGGGTTTTGTGTTTTCTCGAGGGTTTTCATAGGTGTAATTTCTTTTGTTCTCATTGCTGTAGGTGAGCAATATAGAATTTGTCCCGATATCATGTTCATTTTATTCGAGATATTAGATTGTAAATGACATAATGTTGTGCTTGAAAATACTATTTGGCCATTGGATCCCAAAGAAAAGAGTAAATCACTATTGTTATAGAAATTCGAATCATACATATAGTGCTTTCCTTCACTTATTGCAATAATCCCAGAACTAGAAGGACTTGTGTTCGAATGAAAAACAGCATATCTCAGACTATTGCTTATGGTGTCAAAATTGTTGAAAACAAAGCAACATGAATCTGCAACATTATTGTTAATCTGCAACCATTTGGCAGTATATGAATCTGGTTTCCAACTCCTTAGTGCTGAAGAGAACTGAACTTTGTTAAATGTGCAATTCACATTTTCTATTATCTGTTCACCATAAGCAATGTATACATTCTCACAACCATTATATGGATGATTTCCACAGTGAGCAAAAGAGCAACTTTTATAATAATTTGGGCGATTATAACCACTAGGCAAGTGTATCCATCCAAATTGTCCACAAGTTGGACTTGTTATGTATGAAGCTGATACACCCTGCATTGACATTGATGGAACACTTGAAGCCCAAGTATACATTGATATCGCTCCGACTTCATTTGAAGAAATCATATAGAAAACACAATTTGTAATTGTTATTTTTGAGTTGGCTTCAGTAAACAGAACTCCTGCTCTCCCTGAAAAATGGTTCAGTCTCCTAAACAAGCAATTTGTTAGTGTCAGTGTTGAAGGATTTGTATATGGTCTTGCTGTTGCTGCATAATTATATATGTCAACACAACTTGATGTTGCTAATGCGAATAGAACCCAAAACATTTAATGACCAGCACAATCAATTTTTGACTTGAATTAACATTTTTTCTTTTCTGGCGAAATACAAATTTCTCATTTATCGGCGTCAAGATTTGAATTTTTTACATGTTCTGAAAAAAATGACAATTGAATTAAATTTTTAAATATTGAGAGATCATAAGACTTTTAAGGAGAATCCAATCAGCCATTTGTAATGAACCCTCATTATTAACAACTGACGAATATCAAACCGATGATCAAATGTCCTATATTTATGATGGGATAAGCAGAATAATGTATTGCCGCTATAGATGTAAAAACTGAAGTAAATGTGAAGTGTTTTCTTATAAATAAATATCATGTTCCAAAAATGAGAAAAAAATAGATATAATTCGAATATATTGAGGTCCAAGACTCAAATACAGGTCATTTGATGGCTCAACAAGAGAACTACTGTTTCTATTAACTAAATTAAGGTAAACAATAAGTCAGGTACCTGTCTTTTTGGTTTCAATTTTCAATTAAATAATTTCTGTTGCATAAGAGTCCTGAACTTGGTTAAGTGTAAAATTAATGTTTTTGATTCTATGTTGCTTTAAGCAACTATGCAATCTCACAAAAATCAGATTGATGATTTCCACAATGATCCAATGGTATCACTAGCCCCACTGTCATTATAAGTAATGCTTGAACTCTCATCAATAACTTCTCTATTTCGACAAACTAATATGAGAACAAAGAGAGGTACCAAGCCCATAGCTGAATATACATATACAGAGAATGATATTCCATTATTTAAATTTTCATTTAAACTTCTGGTTGTGATCAATGGTGATGTCATTTGGTTATCAGCCTCTTTGTAACTGGTTGTTTCAGATGTTTTGAATGTATCAAATGTTTCACAATATTGTATTTGTCCCGATATCATGTCCATTTTATTCGAGATATTTGATTCTAAATGACAATAGGTCGAATTTGTAAGTACAATCTGCCCATTAGTTCCCATATAAAAGAGTAAATCACTATTGTTATAGAAATTCGAATCATATATATAGGGCTTTCCTTCACTTATTATAATAATCCCATTACTAAATGGACTTGTGTTCGAATGAAAAACAGCATATCTCAGACTATTGCTTATGGTGTCAAAATTGTTGAAAACAAAGCAACCTGAATCTGCAACATTATTGTTAATCTGCAACCATTTGGCATCATATGAATCTGGTTCCCAACATCTGAGTGCTGAAATAGACTGAATTTTGTTAAATGTGCAATTCACATTTTCTATTATCTGTTCACCATAAGCAATGTATACATTCTCACAACCATTATATGGATGATTTCCACAGTGAGCAAAAGAGCAACTTTTATAATAATTTGGGCGATTATAACCACTAGGCAAGTGTATCCATCCAAATTGTCCACAAGTTGGACTTGTTATGTATGAAGCTGATACACCCTGCATTGACATTGATGGAACACTTGAAGCCCAAGTATACATTGATATCGCTCCGACTTCATTTGAAGAAATCATATAGAAAACACAATTTGTAATTGTTATTTTTGAGTTGGCTTCAGTAAACAGAACTCCTGCTCTCCCTGAAAAATGGTTCAGTCTCCTAAACAAGCAATTTGTTAGTGTCAGTGTTGAAGGATTTGTATATGGTCTTGCTGTTGCTGCATAATTATATATGTCAACACAACTTGATGTTGCTAATGCGAATAGAACCCAAAACATACATCGTGTAAACAACAAATTTGAGATAAATAGCAAATTTCAATTTCTATTAGATGATATCGTCATTTGTAAAGTACAACGATAAATTTACATGTTCTGAATTATTATCACAACCGAATCAGCTCATGATACTATTCATATTTATCGCATACTGGTGGTTAGACAATCAGGGCGAATACAATGGATTGCCTAATGAGGATATCAATTGGACTGTAGGTAGATACGGTTATTATGGTAAAGATCAAACGATTAATGCGATGTCTGATGGTGCTCTTCTTAATCATATAAGCTATAACCCAAGAGGAAAACAAAAAGAGTTTTTAGATGGATTTTTGAATGTTTTGATGGCTGCTCCTCCTAGGGCAAATACTAGCAAAGGAATTGGTCAGTCAATTTTGAGTTTAGCTGCAGGCAGTGTTGGTATTTGCAATTCATCAGGAATAGCAACAGAATCTAATCTTGCCAGCTATTACTTTTATGACATCAATGGGAAATATGAAAGATTGCAGTATGTGATTTGTCACCACTCAGAAAAGTGGACAGTAGCTGTCGTTCCCTATCAGCTTGAGGATTGTTCAGATCGTTTTTGTAGATATGTTCAACCAGAACAGCTAACACAAAGGATGATCTCCAAATGCCTATATGCACCCGAGAAATCAGGAGCCAAACCATTTGTATTCCCTGTAGAATATGATGGAGCCACCGATGTATTGTTTTCTCCTCCTGGAAGATGGCCATTAGTTTTTTCCATTGCAGGAATTAATAACCGAGGTCTACCGCTAGACCATGGCGCTGAGGGTTCTGGTGTGTTTATGGGTGCACCTGTGGCAGATAGAGCCCCCATTCCTGGATCTTTGCCAACTGGTGAGTGCACAAACAATTTTACATCCCCAAATGCTAGTGCTTCCATTTTTGCTGCTGGTTTAGCAATTCTTCTCGAAGTCAAAAATAGTTTTACTATCCCAGATTTAATGTTCATTACTGCATTCACAGCTGATAAAGTGCAACCCGACTCTGTGTTATGGGATCAGAATTCTTTTGGGCTATGGTTTAATCGTCGAGTTGGATTTGGCCGCTTGAACTTGGGTAAAGCAGTAGAATTAGCTAGGCAATGGACCAGTGTTGGTGGTTTTGATAATGTTACTGCTTCCTATAATGCTATTAATAAGAGGCTAGGAAAAGGTACTGTTGTTCTGGATTTCCAAATCAATCAACCAGGTGCCCAAGCAGTTGTGTTTGTCCAATTGTTATTGAAAGCCAGAGCATTAGGATTCGGGTCTTTGAATCCTCATCTTGTTTCTCCAAATGGAACAAGATGTGAAATTAAAATTCTAACAGAGTCAGATCCCCTTTTGAATGTTGAGAGTATGGAATTCCCAGCATATAAGTTTTTAGGTGATTCGGTTAATGGATTGTGGAAACTTGAGTTCCATCAAATTGATGATGCTGATCGAGGGATTATTACTGATGCAACAATCCAAATTTTTTATACATCAAAGCAACCTAATCCTGCTTTGATAAATCAACGAAGAGGTGCAAATCCATTTGAGCCCGCAGAAAGTCAAGGGTTTACATTCAATGTTCCATCTCCCTTCCCTATTTATGCTGGTTCAAATTTCACAATCCCTGTTACATATCCTGAATCATTACAGAAGTCCAATTACATTCTTGCCTATTTACAAGACAAGACCAACACATCTAGAGTAAAAGTGAAGGCGAAGTTCAACAAAGACTTCACATCCATTAGCCTCGATTATGTTCCCTCTGTGTTCAAGAATGGATTAGAGATGTATTTTGTTATTGATTCATTAGATAATAATAAGAGATTTACCGCTTCACTTCCTCTAGAATATCATAACGATTTCAAACCAGGAATTATCTATTTTGAAGGACTTCCATCATCATCCGACAAACCTACTGGAAAACCATCAAACAAGACAATAACAGAATCATCTATCCCAATTGAAATGAAGAATATATATGCTTTGTATGCCCTTCAACTTGAACAGATTACTGATGATGGATACTCCTCATCAGTAACACAGTCAATCATTACATACGAATCAAAATCTATTCTCGAGCGTTCATTCTCCAGAAACCTAGGTCAGATATTATGGAAGGGGGTAATTCCATCAAACAGACATTTCTTATTCCAGCTTTCCCCGTCATCAAGTGACCGCCTTGAGCAATTTCAGGCATTAACAGTTGTTGTAACAGTCGATCCACATAATGGAGAATATTCTCCTCAAAGATCTCCATTCACCAAAACTATTTTAATGTGGATTTCCATATGTTTTGGAGCTGCATTTATGTTGATTGCTTTAAGATTGTTCAGTTTGTTAAGAAAGAAAATTATGCAAAACGCAGAAGAAGCTGAGCTTCTTGAGTAAAGAGATTAATTTGAAAGGGTTTACTCACTTTTGTCTAAGAGTTCCAAGTTCCTGAACTTCAGCAAGTTTAACAACTTGTGATTGGGAATACTTTCCAATATCCTCACCTTTGGCTTTAACAGCATCAACCTGTGATTTAATCCAATCATATGTAATCTTAAGACCATCCTTTAATTTGGTTGGTGGAGCCCATCCGAGAACCTCCTTGATTAAGGTGTTATCAGAATTACGTCCACGAACTCCTTCTGGTCCTGGAATGTGGCGAATTGGAAGATTCTTTCCTGAAAATGATTGTGCAAGACCAACAAGTCCATTCATAGATATTAATTCATCTGAACCAATGTTAATTGGCTTGACATAATCAGAGTTGAACAATCTCCAAACTCCCTCAACACAGTCGTTAATGAATGTGAATGAACGTGTTTGTAATCCATCTCCCCAAACTTCGATTTCATGTTCAGCACAAATTACCTTTCTGCAAAAAGCGGCTGGAGCCTTTTCACGGCCACCACGCCATGTACCCTGTGGACCATAGATGTTGTGGAAACGAGCAACGCGGCACTTCATTCCGAAATCTTTTTCATAGTGCATAGCTAATTCTTCGGTAACAAGCTTTTCAAGACCATAAGCATCTTGTGGTTGAGCAGGCCAAGCTGTATCTTCCTTCAAAGCCTCAATGTCAACAGATGTTTGCTTGTATTCTGGATACACACATGCTGAAGAAGAATAGAAGAAACGCTCGATATGATTCTTCCTAGCAGCCTCAAGCATATTGCAGCTAATCATCAAGTTGTTATACAGAATAACACTGTGATTTGATTGGATGAATCCCATTCCACCCATATCAGCAGCAAATTGGAAAACCCAATGGCAACTATCTGTGGCTTTAATGCAATTTTCGTAAGACCTAAGGTCCAAAAGCATGAACTCGTCGCAGTATTCTTCAGGAGCCATAAATTCGTTAACTGCCCAATCAACACATCGAACCCAATAGCCCTTCGCACGAAGGAACTTGGCCATATGGGAACCAATAAATCCTGCACCACCACCGATACACACGCGTTCTCTCTGTGTTGCCATAATTAAGTGAAGTGGTCACTAAGATAATTTTCAAAGGAGATACAATTATTTTGAATTCAAAATAATATTTTGTAAATATTTGAAAAAGTTGATAAAACGACAGTTTGAATTCAAAGCTGTAAAATTTGAATTGATCGAAAGCGATAATGTAAGCATTAGTTGTAGGTGACTATAATGGCGGAGAATACTGCTACACGGGCGAACATTGGGGAATAATAGATGGCAGGAATGTGGTGTGTCATTGGAGTGATAGGATCATTCCAGCACTCGTTGGTTTGGAACAGATTAAGTAGGTTCGTTTCTGGGTTAGGTAGGTTAAATGTGTTTTGAGACTGTTGCTGAGAAGAAAAATGGGAAGGGTTGAATGGGAATGGGAAGATACAATTCGTAAAAGATGCAATACCAGAACCTGATTCGAAACAGCGCAATATGGGCATTGAGTTGACTTGTTTGAATACACAATTGCGAATTGAAGAATCGATGTAACCATTTCGATACTCAAACATAGCTATTGTGGATGTAGCGTTGATAAAATTGAGCTTGAAAACTGAGATAGCTGATACGGTACTTGCTCCATAATACGCGAATAGGGTTGGTCCATAACAGTTTGCCATCTGGGAATACTTAATCAGCTCGCCATATTTACATGTACCTAATCCAATGCCAGATGAATAAACAGAAGTGATAACATTGGTTAAATTTGCATATGAAACAGATAAATTTTCATATGCATGCAAATATGAAGCTGCTTCGTTGTTCTTGTCATATATTTCGTCAATATAAGACATATCTAATGCTTTAACTGATGGTTGTGTCAATATCGAACCACATCTGTATGCATAATTGTTGGAAAAACAGATCGATTTTGCTTGAAATAATGAAGCTCTCAGTATATAAACAGCTCCACCATGATCTCCGCTCTGACATTTGCTAAAAGTACAAAGAACAAGCAAACACTTAGAATTAACGTTGTCAATCCACAAAGCACCTCCATGACCACTATTAACACATAAGGAAAATAAAACATTAACCATTTGAAAAATCCCATTGTAACTATAACCAATAGGACCCGCTGAAATAACTGTCTTTACTACCACCATAAAAACTAAGTAAACATATGTTTAATGGAAAGAGAGAAAACTCAAAAAGAACAACAATTTGATTGATTTTTCTGTAAACAAAGCATTGGTATTATAAGTAATCGGTAAGAAACAACTATATATTGGAAGAATATAATAAAAAATTGTTAAGGAAAGCAAGTTTAAAGCTATAGTCCATTTATTAAACTGATTTTGTTTATTAAATATGAAAATTTTAAAAAAGAAAAAAGATTGTTTTTATTAAGTTTTCTCAATGAAAACCATGTTTTTTCAAAATCAAAGTGGTCTTTTGCAAAGAGGGCACATTGAATCATTTTTAAGGGCAATCTGTTCCATGTTTATTAGCCCCCATTCATAATTAATTGACTTTTTCCTGATTGGTATAGGGTGATTTGTAGAAGTGCCTGCTTCAGCAGCAACCATCCTGTTAGAGTCCTGAGGAGGAAAATGCTTTTTTAGAACATTTTGCGGTGTCAATGAAATAGTTTTGATCTCTCCTTCGAACAAATTTGGATGAATACCTGCAAGTTCCCAACTCTTCAAAATATAATGAGTTACTTGGGATGATTCAATAGACACAAAGATTTCTTCAAGTTTTTTTGTGAAGATTGAAAGGTTTTCTGAAATCATTATGTTTCTGTAATTGTTTTTAACCTTAGAAAAAAAGCACTGATCCAGAGGTTGAATAATATGTGAAGTATGAGAAGGTAGAAGATAGAATTCAATCAAATTCTGAGCAAGAATTGCTTTAATTGACTCATGTACATGGCTCATATGCCCGTCAACTATTAAAATGGATCTGGCGTCATTGTTCCCTAATTCTATTCTACGATTACGAACATATTCAATGATTTCCCTCGAAACATAATCCTGAAAAATATTTGCATTAATGAATGCTGTTTTTGAAGAATAATAATGTATTTTTCCATAAAATGTAGTTTTGGAGGCATCTGCACCCAAATTCTTGTTAATTCCGATGAAACCAGGAGTCAACATCGATCCATCTGCAGAAATACAAGAAATCACAGAAATATGAGAACCCCATCTTTTTTCTGAATAAATAGTGTTTTTTGCATGTGCTTTGGTTACGATTACTAATTTGGATGAATTTTTCTTTGAACTCATTTCTCCGAATCCTGTTTCATCCAAATTCAGAATAAGTGATGGATCAATTTCAGTGATGCGCAACTCATCCAATTTTTTAAAATGATCAAGAATACACTGCTCCGATATGTTTTTCCTTGGTTCTTCCATACTTTGGGCCCTTTTCTGAAGGATATTCTCCTGATTTAATCGAAGAAAACTATCAATCCATGATTTTGATAATTCAGTGTTTCCTCCATCTAGCTTAAGTATTTTATATGCCTTTTTTGTTACTTGCTTACGAGTTGGAGGATCACGTTCTTTACATTTCTTATCTATCCATTCTATCAGGGTTTGTGTCTGAGTTTCTGATAACTTTTTTGGGGCTCCTTTTTCGACTTCAATTACTGATTGAGGACAATTTTTTGCCCTGCGAACAGTTGAAACAGAGCATCCAAACAAAAAACCCACATCTTCATAACTAAAATCATTGATTTGCTCATTATTTAAAAAATCTAAAAAATTCTTGAGTACATGTTTTCTTGACAAAGTTAAGCCTTTCTCCAAATTTCTTTTAAATAATCTGAAAGCTCTTCCTATTTCCGTATTAGACAATGTTCGATAATCCAAAGATTCCCAATAATCATAGAGATTTGACATGAATAAAAACTAAAAAAAAATGGACGTTAATCATATTTAAAAAACAAAATCAGTTAAAAATTTAGACTATATATACAGAAGGCAAAAATGCAATTTTAATTGTAGTTGACTACAAGGTTGGAGAATACAGCAATGCGGATGAACATTGGGGAATAATAGATGGCAGGAATGTGGTGTGTCATTGGAGTGATAGGATCATTCCAGCACTCTTTGGTTTCGAACAGATTAAGTAGGTTCGTTTCTGGGTTAGGTCGGTTAAATGTGTTTTGAGACTGTTGCTGAGAAGAAAAATGGGAAGGGTTGAATGGGAATGGGAAGATACAATTCGTAAAAGATGCAATACCAGAACCTGATTCGAAACAACGCAATATGGGCATTGAGTTGACTTGTTTGAAAACACAATCGCGGATTGAAGAATCGATGTAACCATTTCTATACTCAATCATAGCTATTGTGGATGTAGAGTTGATAAAATTGAGCTTGAAAACTGAGAAAACTGATCCAGATGCTGCTCCAAAAATTCCAAAAAGCGTAGGTCCATAACAGTTGGCAATCTGGGAATACTTAATCAACTCGCCATATTTACAAAGCCCAGCTGCAATGCCAGATGAATATACAGAAGTAATGACATTGGTTAAATTTGCATATGATATTGAAGAATTCTCATATGCTAGAATATATGAAGCTGCTTCGTTGTTCTTGTCATAAATCTCATCAATATAAGACATATCTGACTTTTTAACTGATGTGTGTGTGATTATCGAACTACACCTGTACGCATAATTGTTGGAAAAACAGATCGATTTTGCTTGAAATAATGAAGCTGCCTCAATAAAAATAGCTCCACCATGATTTCCACTCTGACATTTGCTAAAAGTACAAAGAACAAGCAAACACTTAGAATTAGTGTTGTCAAAGTACAAAGCACCTCCATGACCACTATTAACACATAAGGAAAATAAAACATTAACCATTTGAAGAATCCCATTGTAACTATAAACAATAGGACCCGCTGTAATTACTGTCTTAACTATCACCATAAAATCTAAGTAAACATACGTTTAATGGAAAGAGTAGAAGAGCTTTGGGAGAATGAAAAGATTCTTTCCAGGTATTTTGCAAATGATAGTGATTTTATAGAAAGATATTATGAGAGTGCTACAGGAAAACAACTACCCGAATGGATTGATGATTCGGTTGTTTTCGGCTCATATTTTTGTAATCTTGACGCAAAACTGGGGGAATTTTATGATGGGATTATTAACTTGCAAAAGAGATTGAAAAATAAACTGCTATCGAGGAAGAAAGAGGAGAATTATTTACCTGCCTTAAGCCAAAAAATCGAGAGACTGAAAGTGGATATTGAAACGCTTGAAAAATCTAGCAGTGATATTATTTCTAATGACTTTAGCTACTCCGAATACCAGAGTCAAATTGTTGAGTATGATGAACAAGAACAATATCTCAATCAAGTTATTGATGAATTAGAGTGCGAAGAAGAAGAATTATTAGAAAATATTGAGAGATGTGATTTAGAATTGAAAAAGGCTGTTAACGAAAATGAATTATATATAAAGAAACAAAAAGAAACAGTTAAAATCATCAATCAGTTTCGGCACAAAATCAAAGAGCTTGAAGAATGTGTGCAAGCGATATTAGATCACAGAAACCGACTAAAAAAGCGCAACAAAGATTTAATTAACTTTATCGAAGAGCTAGAAAGAGCTAAGAATGAAAACAAAAGTAACTTGATTAAGCTTGAAGAAAAATATTGCAAACATGAGGAATTGATCAGCAATATAAAAGTTATTGAAGAAAAAATACAAAAAACTCAAGAAAAACAAGAAATGAGTTTATCGAAATATACAGAAGCTGTAAAAATGTCTGAGATGTCAATGATAGAAATTAATAAGCAAAGGGTAATAAACAAGAGGCTAAGTGATGAACTATCAAGACAAAATAAGCTTGTACAAGAAACTGCTTCTAGCTTGTCAGTCGCATTGAAACAACATGAAGATTCTATTGTTAATAGTTTTGAACAAATTCTAAACGATTTGAACAATAGATCCGATTATGTATTAGTTAATACCAAAGAAATAATCAATGAGAAAAATTTGATATTAAAGAAATATGAAGCTTCCTTAAGCTTGAATAAAACTCTTCAGGCAAATAGCAGCGATTCCAGTGTTTACACATTTATACGCGAAGTTGAAGTGATTAAAGGGAAACTTCTTTGTTCAATACAGGATATAAATCAAACAAAAATACTAAATGAAAGAATTGAAGATACTATTACTGAACTTAAGGCACGAACTATCTCAATTAGTAAAGATGGTAGATTGTCCTTGTCTTCAGATCAGTCCAGGTGTGAAAATCTTTATTCGGTTATTGAGTCTTCAAAAGAATCGATTTCAGATCTACATCAACAGAATTGTAAATTACAAATCGAGAATCAAGAGCTGAGATCAAAGATAATCAATTTAAAGAAAGAGACTGACGATAGTATTAGTATTCAACTGAATGATAGCTGTAAACAAATAATTGAGTTAAAGGCAGAACTCCAAAGTATTATTGACTCATCACAAATTGCGATCGATGATTTGAATCGTGCTTGCTCTGGTCTGAAGCACAATGCTGAAAAATGGAAATATCAACACATAGTTATCATGAATGAGTCCAAGGAGAGCTTTGATACCATGAAGAATAAAGAAATTATAATAGAAGGGGAATATAATTCATTAACAAGCAACCTTGAAAGCATTAAAAAAGAATATAATTATGCTAAGTCATCATTGATGGAGCATGAAAAACAGAAAAAACTCATCAAGGAGGAGATAAAACAGAAATCATCAATGATGAGGATGAGAATCAATGAGATTCACTTATTGAAAGAATTTTTTGTCAGTTTTGAGAGCAAAAAAAGATCTTGGGAAGAAAAAAATCACAAATTGGGTTACCAAATATCTAAATTGAAGAATGTTCTCACTAAGGAGATTGTGTAATAAATGTTTATTCTATACAGATGCATTTGTTTATGTTTATCATTGGTTGAAGGAACCATGTTTTTTCATGTCCACACCTCTTCGGAGAATTAATCATAGGAGAAAATTCGTATGAATAAACTTACAGATTAAACACCATTGGTATTATTATTCCAATATGTGATATCTAGTGTTGAATTCCTTAAAAGTTAAATTCTCGAAGAATAAAATAATTTTGAACATCACATTCATCAAAATTTTTCGGGTTATAGTTAAATGTTTCGTAATATGTGAAGTTTCAGTGATATGTCAAGGAAATAGCAGGCAATGTGTCTTATTTTATCCAATGGATCAGGCAAAGCAGGACATGAGAGGTATGTAATAATACCCTAATTGTAGAATTGATAAATTTATTGATCGTTCAGTATGTTGTCACTTTTCAATATTTCTCTTTCTCCACTAAAAGATTTTTTTAACAAACATGTCAAGTTTGAAACCAGAACAAGGGTTATTTATAGCGAGGACAATAGCCAATTCGATTAATAATGATAATTTAGCTATTTTTATCATGAGTAAATGCAACTCATTGTTTATCAGGTGGCTGATTCCATTTGTTTCCGAGATTCTTAGATCTGAGCCTAATGTTGTGAAGTTAGAAGGAAAATTTGTTGTAATAGGGGATATTCATGGCCAATTTAATGATTTATTGTATATATTAAGAGCTACTCATCAGATAGAAGGATTGAATTTGGTTTTTTTAGGTGATTATGTGGATAGAGGCAAAAATTCAATCGAAGTTTTGATTCTTTTGCTTTGTTTAAAAGTTATGCATCCTAAAAAATTCATTTTGCTTCGAGGCAACCATGAATCAATAGCAATGACTCAAGAGCACGGATTCCAAAATGAATGCAATACAAAGATCAACAAGAATATATATGAAGTGTTTCATGAATGTTTTTTTTCTTTTCCTTTATGCGCTATTCTCAACAATTGTATAATGTGCATACATGGTGGGATAAGCCCGCATATGAGCAAAATCAATGAGATAGATGAAATATCCCGCTTCTGTGAAGTTCCTGAGGAGGGATTATTGATGGATTTATTGTGGTCTGACCCTGATCCATACATTTGTGGTTTTTCTCCAAGTGTTAGAGGGAAGACATATATGTTTGGACTAGATGAGGTGAAAAAGTTTTTGGATAACAATGGTTTAAAAATGATTGTGAGAGGGCATCAGGTCGCGAATGAAGGTTATTGCTATCCATTCAGTCCAGATCAATCACTCGTTACAGTATTTAGCGCCTCTTGTTATTCATCAGATTATGATAACAATGCTGCGTACATGAGTATAACGGATAAAGGGAAAATAAACTTCGTTAGAATACCTTTATTAAGATCCCAAAGCAGGTTTTCCACAAACATTCCCAAACGATAATCAGGTTTTAAATGATTGTTACCCCACCTCCAAATCTTTTGGCAAAGTACTGCCGTCCATATCCATTAAACGAATATCCAATATCTTTTTCTAATAATTCTCTGCTTTTCAATGCATATAAGGATCTACATTTTGATGGAATTGATAAAGATAGACCTGATTTGATACCTCAAAACATAATAATTGGAAAATATATCAATTTTTGTAATTTATTACAGGAGTCAAAGCTTTCTTTCGATTTTAAGAAGCAAGTTGCAAGTGAAGTTGGCCATCACTTGATTAGAGCTGTTTTAGCGTTTTATATTGTGTTACAAACCAATTCTCATATTACCATCGATATTTCATCACTAATTTATATGATATTTGATTGTTCTGAATTGATTTTATTCGATTTTTCCCAAATATCCAAATGCATGTTTGATTTTTTGGGTTCAAACATTCCAAATGATTATAGTATTATACCTAGCGCTTTAAATTTGGTGAATCATATCTTTTGTTTTGCAAACAGAACTATTTCTTTTAAAAGTGAATTCCTTCATTCTATTTACTTTCTTTGGTCAACAATAGTTAATACAAAGATCAAAAGAGGCGATTTATCTCAAATTGAAATGTTTTTTTCCACACTATACAAATCAGTGTTGCCCATTCCTAAAGAATGCGATTTATCTGAGGCTGTTTTGGACTATGCTCTACATTTATCAAAGAGATTTGACTTTTCTATCAAAGGAAAGTCTTGTAACCACTGTGTTAGGGTTTTCCCATCACCAGTCCCAACATCTTTCTCTCGAGACTCAATGATTGAAGATGGCCATTTTATTGAAGAAATCATTATGCAATCACAAAAAGAACTGGATGAATTTATCAAAAAGAGTTTTAGAGAGATTATTCCCGTTTTATCAGTAGCTCAGAAGATTCTTGAGAACAATAATATGTTTTTATCCAAATTGAATTCTAGGATTAACAATGATAATGGCTTTTTTTATAGGTTTTTTTTCACTGGGGTAATGTTGTTTTTTAAAGAAGTGAATCAAATATCCAATAGCCAGACATTATCTTTTATTTCTTCTTTTTTTGACAAGGATTTGATAACACATGAAAAGTCTTCTGATTTAGCCAATTTAGTTAATAATGTTCTTATTACAATTGCTGTTCAATCTAATCTATTTAAACCAGTGATATCTTTGTTGAAAAGTAACTGCCCTTCTGAGGTTTTACAGGGGGCAGATATATGTGTTGCCTGTGCAATTAGAGATCCCACTTCATTTGCCCAAAGTGAGGAAATTGGGAAACTAATTTCTTGTCTTGCTGATGCCTTTTTATGGGCAAGGCAAACATTAATGAATAATCCGCTCCATGAAGATTGCCATGTCTTAATGCAAATTCGAAGTTCTATTATTAATGTTTTTGGTTTTTTAAAAGGAAAAAGATGGGGGTTTTATGAAGGAAAAGAGTTTGAGAAAGTGATGTACTCATTGCTTTTTGAACCCAAATCCAGAGAAGTATCTTTACTTATGGCAGAAAAGTGGTCCAAGCCCTCACCTTCCCCCTTGTTTTTTTATTCAATGAATGATTTTATCAAGTTTTCACTCTCTCACATAGATGATCCTGATTGGAAAACTTTGTTATCAACTCTTTGTAGTTTTACACTTGCAGCTTCTGATAATGCTGATGCCTTTGTTTTATCCGAAACCCTATTTAGTACAATTTTTGCTGAAATGGTTAGTGCAAAGTTGTTTTTTGAAAGCTGCTCATTGATTGGTATTTGCTCTTTTCAAAAGAATTTTTCAAATAGTGATACAATATCTGTTTTAGTCAAGAATCTAATGTGCCAAAACAAATATATTGAACATTTATACTATATTGCAAGGAAAAGACCATGGCTATGCACAAATTATTTACATCCAGCTGGTATTTTAGATGAATTAATTAATCGAGATGAGGTTTCAAATAATTGTGCTTTGTTGTATGCGACTATTGCCTCAAATGCATTTTCTGATAAAGATGCGGCGGTGTTATTATCATTCAAAGAAAAAGATCTTGATATGTTTGACCTTGTATTAACAAGAACATGTGAGCATTTTCGCTCATTTGTTCCGGATTTTTTTGCACATTTTGAACCATGGAGCGAACCAAGGTCAATACAGCTCAATACATATTCCGATATTAATGTTTTTTTTAGATTCGATCCATATATTTATAATTCTCAGTTTAAATTTTTTTCTCTGATGTTTTCTGATAGGACTTTTGAATACAGTATTAAAAATGGTTTTTTAAAAATAATATGCTACCAAAAGAATGAAGTTGAAGCTCAACATTTCCATGAACCAATTATTTTGCCAAATATGTGGTATCACATGAGTATGAAATATTTTCAAAAAAGATTTGATTTTTCCATGCAAGGTATTGACTATTCAATAATACTTGATAAAGGCAGCGAAAATCTAAAATCAGAGCCCACAATTATGTCTATTCATCCCGGAAGTTTTGATTTTGCACATGATTTGATTTCTGATATTCCGAGTAGTTGTTTCTTAAAATCCATGGCTAATCAATTTCAGAACCCGCCAATTCACTTTTTGGTGTCTTATTCTTACCAGAATCCATCGAATGAGGCAATTATTCAAAGAATAGCTCAGAGATTTATTCCAGGTAGTGATAACATTTCTTTATTGCAAGAGCTTCCACTTTCATCAATCACATTTTCATCCATATTTTTTAATTTCTCTTTTTTGGCAAAACTCCCATACAATGATTTAATATCTTTGATGAGGTTTTATTCTGACCAGTTAAACCAAATGAATTGGATTTTAGTATCAAAGATTTGTCCATTCAAAGAATGTTTTTTATTGTTTATTACTCTTTCGGAGTTTTATGGAAGGAATTGTGTTTTTGATTCAATTATGTACTCAGTTTTATTCTCATATCTAAGGTATTCCCTTGATCAAGACTCTTTAAGTATAATTTCTTGTCACTCATTTAATGCTAATGAATCATATTTAAGCTTTATTGATAAGTGTTTGAATGAAATCCCGGATTTTGCCGATTTTCTAAGTGGAAAGAGCAGGAAATCAGATCACCCAGAAGACCCTTTTAAGATTCTTTTTTATGGGCTATTATCGCATAAAGATCTCGAAATAAGGAAATCCAGCCTTTATGTTTTGCAAAAAGTTTTCCGGATGTCATCCGTTGTTGTTACTGTTTCACCATTTATATTGAGGAAACATGTTATTGTTTCTTCTATATCAGAAACAACTGAGGATTTATTTTCCCTCTCTTTTTCTGATAAAACTCAGGCTACATTAAACTTTATTCCCATGATATGCTTCTTTTTATGGGAACTGCCATCAAACATTGCTAAAGAGTATACAACAAGGATTAGGCACATATTGATCAATACTAATGCTTCCAATATTTCTAGAATACCAAATTGGTGTTTTTGGCTCTTATCTCTTGCTACCATTGATGAATCCGATGAATGGCCAATTATTTTTGCTAAATCATGCTATGATAAGGATATGCTCAAAACTAATCTATGGCTTACGTTTTTATTCGTTCTCGCATATCATTTTGATTTAAATGCAGACTCTTTCATATCGAATGTTCTTTCTCATCTGATTCGATTAGTCAGGAAGCCAGAAATCTGTTTAGTTACCTTGTACTTCCTTTCTCGAAAATCATCAGGAGCTCCTCTTCACCCAAAAGATATCGTAAATCAAATTATTAGTCATCACCAGTCTTCATCGACACTATTGTCCGGCGAAAAGCCAGAAGACATAAATCCAGGGCAGTTTTACATACGTGTGAGAGAATTTCACCGCCTCTCATTTGATTTGGCAGATATGTTATTATCATTTGTTAAAAACAGTCAGCCTCATATTCCCGTTGTTTCAAATGCAGAAATCGCATCATATCTAATTAGTTCTATTACTGATATTTCTCCTATTGATGGTTCAATACTAGCTGAACAGTTGATTCATGCACAATGGCAGAATGAAGGAGAAAAAAAGAATTGTTTGCTTTTAGTATCCGACAAATTTAACACACATACAATTCTTTCAAAAGCTTTAAATATTGAAGGAGATGCGAATGAAATGAGAGCGAATGTAGCAAACAGAATATGCTTAATGGTTAGCGAGCAGTATTTCCGCAAGAGAATTGAGCACTTAGGGACAATCCCTTTTTTGGAGTTCTATAAGTTCTGTAACAGAATGGTTATTGATCTCTCTGCTTCTGAATCACCTATTTTAGCCAAATATGAGCAAATGAAGGCCCAAATAGCTCAACGAATGGCAGGATTATTCTCCAAATGAGTGTTAAAGATTTATTTTTATGAAAGTTGCTTTACCTGCTGACCCGGCTCTTTTATATGCTGATAAGCTAGAAAGATGGTATGTTGAAAGTAGATTCTATTGGTCTATTCAGGACTCTACAGTTGAGTCAATGGTAAATGGTCCTGAGAACATAAGCAATTCTGATCTTAAGTTTTCTTTTTTGGTCTTATCTTTGTTGAAATCTGAGGGGAAAATTAATGGAGGTAGGATCGCAGATTGCGGTGGCGGAATAGGGAGAGTTTCTTTCCAAGTTTTGACTCATTTTTTTGAACGAATTGATATTATTGACCCTATTCCACATTTTTTGTTTAAAGCGAGAGAAATTATTGAGAAAGAAGCTATTATTGAAACTGAACAATTTGGAATTGAAGAATGGAATCCATCAAACGTATATGACGCATTTTGGGTCCAATGGGTTCTTTGTCATTTAACAGATGGGGATATTGTATCTTTTCTGAAAAGATGCAAAGATAGCTCCACTCAAAATTGCTTAATGTTTCTAAAAGAAAACGTATCGGGGTTTACTATTGATGATGATATTACTAATTATGAGTATTATCAAGAAAAAAAGTCTATATGCCGAACATTCAGCCATTTTCATTCGTTAATTCTTCAGTCAGGATGGATTTTAGAAGAGTATCGCTTTCAACCTGATTTACCAGACAATAGTATACCAGTCATCTTATTCATTTTGAAGAAATAGGCATGATTGACTTAATAGCCTCATAGTATTCTTTAAGTTTTTTTGCTTTTTGGATTCCCTGCTTGTAAGCTTTAGATAAGTACTTGAGTGCATTATCAGGGTCTTCATTTGTATACAAAAGCATTATTTTTCCAATATAATAGTTAGCTAGGGGCTTATCTGTTTTCTGGCTAATGAGAAAATACTTTTTAGCTTTCCAAAAGCTCCCTTGCTTGTATAGTTTTTTTGCATAATAATAGCTGCCTTCAGGTGTTTCTTTCATTTTCTCTAAGATTTTATCATCAGCAAAAAGAGGAGAAGAAAAGAACAAGCTATTATACTCATTAAAATACTTATATATTTCATTAGCCTCTTCTAAATTTTCACATAATAGCATTTTTGCACAAATATGATCCTGCTCTTTTGCTTTCATCAAGTATGATATATCATTAGTATTGTTGCTATTTTGCAAGTATAAGCCATAATGAAACTGTGCATTTGAATCTCCGCTATCAGCAAGGTTCTTTATCATTTGTTCTGCATCAAAAGGAAACATTTCTTTCGAAAAACCTTTCTGTTTCATCCGATAAAGCCCAAAGTTTTTTATTGCACTCTGAGACCCATATAGGCTTTGTTTAATCAGTATATACTCAAAAATACTGCTTGTGCTTTTTTTGTCTTTAATTAATCTCTCTAATAGATCTTGATAATTATTGAAATCATTGGTTGGGGTCTTTACAGTGCCTTCGAAATAATTCTTCAGTATTCTAATAGATTGTGGTAATAATTCCTTATTGTTATTATCATTTATTTGCTGAATACCATTTATATCAATACAGACACTTTCTTCAACTAAAGAAAAAGAATCATTTGAAAAAACATTTAAGAACCCATTATATACCAGTTTTGAGCTAAACATTTCTTTTCCTAAATCATATAATAGATACTTTTTTCCGGATACCAACACATTAATGTTACTAATTGAAAAAAGGGGCAAAAACAAATTATCGCATATATTTCTAATCTCATTTACGCTTCTGATAATATCACCAGATATTCTTGTCTGTCCAAACCCAACACTTAGAATAGATGCCCATTTGTAAACAAATCTGAAAGTATTTGGAGGATCTCCATGGAATTGGGTAATCCCAAGGAATTTTAATACGTTGGGATGTTCGAAGTGCATCAAAATTCCACAGTGGAGATATAATAATCCCATTCTTGAACTATCGACAATAACGGTAGATAGCAAGTATCTTTCATTGCCACAATCATAGGATATTAATGAGTACCCAATCTCTGATATAATATAAGTCCGAACTCCAGATTTTAGGTGAATAAAAACATGAGACATCAAAAAAAATTGCCAAGTGTTTTACAGTGCCTTATTGTTCAGGCAGTGATTGAGGATTAATCATGTTTGGTAGCTGCAACAATGATTAAGAAAACTGAAAAGTGTATGGTTGAACAGTGAAGCATTCCTTATTAAGAATAGTAATAAAGTTTGTGAATGTGATATCAATGGGTGGATCAACAGGATGGCCAATGAAACTCGAGTCATTTGATTCTGGATCATTATTATTGCTCGGGAAAATATCGGGAAAAGATACAGAAAACCCAAAAAATGGTTCTTCGGGGATCTGATTGTCTTCAAATGATGGAAACTCTAAAGCCTTCTTATCTTCTTGATTATCACTCAATGAGATTGGGAATTCTTCAAATCCATCTTTAGATTTCTTGATTTCTTCAAATGATGGAAACTCAAAAGACTTCTTATCTACTTGGTTATCACTCAATGAGATTGGGAATTCTTCAAATCCGCCTTTAGATTTCTTGATTTCTTCAAATGATGGAAACTCTAAAGACTTCTTTTCTACTTGGTTATCATTCAATGAGATTGGGAATTCTTCAAATCCATCTTTAGATTTGTCGATCTCTTCAAATGATGGAAACTCTATAGTCTTCTTATCTTCTTGATTATCATTCAATGAGATTGGGAATTCTTCAAATCCATCTTTAGATTTCTTGATCTCTTCAAATGATGGAAACTCTATAGTCTTCTTATCTTCTTGATTATCATTCAATGAGATTGGGAATTCTTCAAATCCATCTTTAGATTTCTTGATTTCTTCAAATGATGGAAACTCAAAAGACTTCTTATCTTCTTGATTATCATTCAATGAGATTGGGAATTCTTCAAATCCATCTTTAGATTTCTTGATCTCTTCAAATGATGGAAACTCTAAAGACTTCTTATCTTCTTGATTATCATTCAATGAGATTGG